>Ga0180007_10003600_pt1 | contig 17131 bp, 14 predicted proteins | sample MM_PC_MetaG_FD_121122 | JGI IMG/M metagenome (GOLD analysis project Ga0180007, IMG submission 121122) | Groundwater microbial communities from the Aspo Hard Rock Laboratory (HRL) deep subsurface site, Sweden - MM_PC_MetaG | ecosystem: Environmental > Aquatic > Deep subsurface > Groundwater... | reverse complement strand
CTGCCTCCTGCCTTTTGCCTTCTGCCTTCTGCCTTTTCCCTTCTGCCTTCTGCCTTCTGCCTTTGTACAAAAACAATAAGGGGAAATGTCCTCGAATTTCAACGAAAAACATTTCCCCTTATCATATCAGGAGACTATTGGGAGTGAAAAAATCTCTTACAGCATCACAGACAAACCTGGCTCCGACCGTTATCCTTGGCCTGATAGAGCAATTCATCGGTGCTCTGCAGCCACTGCTCGATGCTCATGTCCGGCTGCCACTGGCTCAGTCCGATGCTTACCCCGAGTTTCTGGTTTGGTGCCGAATAGATCCCCAGATCATCAATGGCCTTGCAGAGCCTCTCGGCCAGCACCTGGGCGGATGCGAGATTGGTTTCCGGCAGGACGAGAAAAAATTCATCGCCGCCCATGCGGACCAGCAGATCACTGCTGCGCACCATGCCTTTAAAGGTGTCCGCCACCTTTATTAAAACGCGGTCGCCCTCGGCATGGCCCAGATTATCGTTTACCTGTTTGAAGCGGTCCAGATCCATGCAGGCAATGGTCAGCGGATGATGATGGCGCTTGCTGTTATCCATCAGCGGCCCGATGCGTTCCTCAAATACCCGCCGATTGGCAAGCCCGGTCAGGGTATCGCGCCGGGCGATGACAAAGAGATCCTCGTAATCGAGCGCCCTCTGCAGGGGTTCACGCAGAACCTCAAGAGCCTGACCAATGAGAGCCGCCTCTTCGGCATCAATGACCTTACTTTGCCGCAGAACAAGCACCAGGCCGCTGGAATCCATTGACCCCAGATGCCAGTTCTGCACATAAAAATCTTCTTCATCCCAGCTACGGCCTACGTTTTCCGACTGGCAATCGAAAAGCTTCTCCGCCAGTTGAAATATCCGCTGGCGATCCGGGCCATGGCAGGAACTGTACATATAGCTGCGTTTTCTGTCCGAATTATGATAGGCCACCAGATCATGTTCCACCAGGGGCATAAGCCAGACCGAGAAGGCCTCGATCATGCTCGGCAGATCAACCGCGCCGGCAAGACGGCCATGCAGCTCATTGAGCAGCGAAAGCCGTGCCGTTTTCTTCTTGAACTGATCAAGTTCAGCCATGAGGCTGTTCATATCAACTTGACGGAAGTCGCGCCCCATATTTTCCGCTTGTGAGAAAGAGACTGATTGACTCATTAACTGACTCCTTTTTCAATGAAAACAATCCTTGAGCAGTCTCATAAGCCATTTCCATGCCACGTCAACAACTCGCATCGCCTTCCGAATCTTTCTACGTAACAACTAATTGATATTAAGTATATTTTTGCTATTTCCCCCCGTTAACCGTCAACACCACCCGGCAAATTTTGCCTAGTGCCTGCCGAGTCGATGAAGACAAATAGGCGAAAGCAACCGGGTAAGTGTCATTTTTCTAACACCTACAGCGGCATTTTCTGCCGGACGCATAATAAATTTGCTTTCAAATCGGAATATTACAGCAGCAACTACCTGACACAGGCAAGGGAGGATGGCGGGGAAGGAAAAACATGCCGCTCCCGGCCGGGAGCACGAGAGCGGCAAACAGAGGATTACGGGTGTGTCCGTAGACAAACCTTTAATATTTCAAACCTACCTTTTCGCGGACCTGCTCAAGGGTGACAACAGCCTTTTCCCTGGCCTTATCAGCGCCCTTGGCCAAGACCTGGCGCAGATAGCCTGGGTCGGCGCTGAGCCTCTCCCTTTCCTCACGGGCCGGCCGGAAATACTCCCAGAGCAGATCAACCAGTTCGAGCTTCAGATAGCCATAGGCGGCGCCGCCGTTCACATACAACTCATGCACCTCCTTAAGCCGTTCTGCCGGGGCAAAGAGCTTGAAGATGTTATACAGATTGCATTTGTCCGGGTCTTTCGGGGCTTCCACGGGTGCAGCATCGGTGACAATGGCCATGACCTTTTTTTTCAAGGCCTTGGCATCCAGAAAAATACCGATGGTATTGCCATAGGATTTGGACATTTTCTGCCCGTCAAGTCCCGGCACCGTTGCCACATTCTCCTCAATGGCCGGTTCGGGCACCACAAAAGTCTGGCCGTAATGGTTGTTGAACTTGATGGCAATGTCCCGGGCCACCTCGAGATGCTGTTTCTGATCCTTGCCCACCGGCACCAGATCAGCCTGATACAGCAGGATATCCGCTGCCATGAGCACCGGGTAGGAGAAAAGGCCGTGACTGGCGGCGATGCCCTTGGCCACCTTGTCCTTATAGGAATGACAGCGCTCCAGCAGACCAATGGGCGTAAGCGTTGACAGGATCCAGGTCAACTCGGTCACCTCCGGCACATCCGACTGCACCCAGAAAATGCATCTTTCCGGATCAAGCCCCAGGGCGAGAAAATCGGCGGCCGCCTCCAGGGTGTCCGTGGCCAGGGCCTTGCTGTCGGTTACCGAGGTCAAGGCATGCAGATTGACGATAAAGGCATAGAGCTCGCTCCGATCCATATTGTTGATCATGGCGCGCATCATGCCGAAATAATTACCTATGTGAAGTTTTCCAGAAGGCTGGATTCCTGAGAGAATTTTCATAAAATCTGATCATTACAATTAACATTTAATATAAGAGCCGCAACAGTGAACTGTTGTTTATACCCATCATGTCTAAGAAGGACAATAAAAAAGGGAGCAAACCTGCTCCCTTTTTCATATGAAATGCGTATCTGCCCGAACAGAGGTTATTTCACCTCTTCAAAATCGGCATCAACAACATCATCATCGTCTTTCTTTCCGGCACCTGCTCCTGCACCGGCGGCACCGCCGCCCGAAGCTCCACCACCGGCATCACCGCCCGGATGGGCCTTGGAGGCCTGGGAGTACATGATCTCGGCAAGCTTATGGGAGGCCTGGGTCAACTCTTCGGTGGCTGCCTTGATGGCATCCGTATCATTGCCTTCAAGTGCCTTCTTCACTTTTACAATGGCACTCTCCACCTTGCCTTTTGTTTCGGCATCCACCTTATCGCCAACCTCTTTCAGACTCTTCTCCGTGGCATAAACCAGAGAATCAGCGTTATTCTTGGCCTCAACCAGGGCCTTGCGTTTCTTATCCTCTTCGGCATGGGACTCCGCGTCACGCTTCATCTTCTCGATTTCCTGTTCGGAAAGACCGCTGGACGCCGTGATCTTGATGGACTGCTCCTTGCCGGTTCCCAGATCCTTGGCCGCTACGTGCAGAATACCGTTTGCGTCCAGATCAAAGGTAACCTCGACCTGGGGCACACCGCGGGGGGCAGGCGGGATATCCGTCAACTCAAAACGACCGATACTCTTGTTATCCTGGGCCATTTCCCTCTCGCCCTGCAGAACATGAATCGATACCGCAGGCTGATTATCAGCCGCGGTGGAGAAAATCTGGCTCTTTTTGGTGGGAACCGTGGTGTTTTTCTCGATCAGCCTGGTGGTAACACCGCCCAGCGTTTCAATACCCAGGGAAAGAGGCGTCACATCGAGCAGCAGCACATCCTTAACATCGCCCTTGAGCACGCCGCCCTGAATGGCGGCGCCGATGGCCACCACCTCGTCCGGATTCACCCCTTTATGCGGGTCCTTGCCGAAAATCTCCTTTACCATCTGCTGCACCCTGGGCATCCTGGTCATACCGCCGACCAGGATAACCTCATCGATGTCGGAAAGAGCCACCCCGGCATCTTTCAGAGCGGTCTTGCACGGACCAATCGTCCGGTCAATCAGATCACCCACCAGGGCTTCCAGCTTGGCGCGGCTCAGCTTGATATTGAGATGTTTCGGACCGTTGGCGTCGGCGGTGATAAACGGCAGATTGATTTCCGTTTCCATGGTGGTGGAAAGCTCTTTTTTGGCCTTTTCCGCCTCCTCCTTCAAACGCTGCAGAGCCATCTTGTCAACACGCAGGTCAATACCCTGGTCTCTCTTGAACTCATCGGCCAGCCAGTTGACGATGCGCATGTCAAAATCTTCACCACCTAAAAAGGTATCGCCATTGGTGGATTTAACCTCGAAAACCCCGTCTCCGATTTCCAGAATGGAGATATCAAAGGTACCGCCGCCAAGGTCATACACGGCAATGGTCTCTTCACCTTTTTTATCAAGGCCGTAGGCCAGTGAAGCGGCAGTGGGCTCATTGATGATCCTCTGCACATTGAGGCCGGCGATGCGGCCGGCATCCTTGGTAGCCTGCCGCTGGCTGTCATTGAAATAGGCAGGGACGGTGATGACCGCATCCGTTACTTCCTCACCCAGATACTCCTCAGCGGTCTGCTTCATTTTACCCAAAACCATGGCGGAAAGTTCAGCCGGCGTGTATTTCTTGCCGTCCACTTCAACAACCGGGCCGCCGTCCTTGCCGTCCGCTATCTTAAACGGGCTGATCTCAATGGACTTCTTCACTTCAGCATCACTGAATTTGCGGCCGATCAGCCTCTTCATGGCAAAGATGGTTCTTGTCGGATTGGTAACCGCCTGCCGCCTGGCAACCTGGCCAACCAGTCGTTCGCCGCTGTCCGAAAATGCAACCACTGACGGCGTTGTCCTGTTTCCTTCCGCGTTGGTCAGCACCTTCGGCTCTCCACCTTCCATAACTGCAACGCATGAGTTAGTTGTCCCCAAGTCAATTCCTATAATTTTACCCATGATAAATCTCCAAAAAATCTATTTTTCAACACCGGCAATTGCCTGCTGTTTAGTTCTTTTTCGCCACGACAACCTTTGCCGGACGGATTAACCTGTCTTTATACTTATATCCCTTCTCGAATTCCCGCAGGACGCAATTGGGATCAACCTCACCACTTGCCTCCATGGCCAAAGCCTCATGGATATTCGGATCAAACGGAGCGCCGATGCTTTGCATGGGAACCAGTTCAAATTTTTCCAGGGCGGTCATCAGCCCTTTGTAAGTCAGCTCCACCCCGGCAAGCAGATCACCCGCATTGTTTGTTTTGCGGCCCTGCTCAATGGCCCGCTCCAGATTATCAATGCACGGCAGCAGCTCTTTGAAAACCTGCTCTTCCGCATATTTCAAGGCCAGAGCCCGATCACGCTCCATCCGCTTCCTATAATTTTCAAACTCCGCGGCCAGCCTTAACAATTTATCTGCTGTTTCAGCCGTTTCCAATCGGGCCTGCTCAAGCTCATCAATTTCAGTAGAATCCGATCCTTCTGCGACTAATTCAGCCGCAACCTCGACTTTTTCCGCATCCTGCTCATCGGGATTACGAATTTTGTCGACGATTTCCTCTTTTTCTGCCACCAGCCCCTCCTTTCCTATCCCGAAAGCATGCCTCATCCCGGAATAAATCCAGGGATTTTGGTTAAGTTTACATTTGATATAGCAAATAGAATTTATACCAGGCAAACGAGTTCACACCCCGGCCATCGCCGATGGCTTCTAGGGCGTCTCCGTTTTGAGCAACAATAAGTATGCTCTTTTTCGTTGTCAAGTAAACAGGGAATATAGTTGAGTTTCCTGATTATTTACCCTTAGTGCGCACTACTCCTTGATTTTCCGGGAAATTATCTGCTAGTCTGATTAGCAGAATACTCTTTGTTTATGTTTATTAACGATACCAGCAGGATGTTTACCAATGCGGCACAAAAAAATTCTCTCTCTCTTTGTTCTCTTAACCGCCCTCCTCTTTAATCTGCACTCCCACGCCGAAATGCGGCCGGTGCTGAAAAACAGAGCAGGCATCCCGCCGTTTGATATTCTCAAAGAAATTCTTGCCACCGGCAGCCGGATAAAAGGGGCGGAAACTGCCCCGCAAAGCAGTTCCGCCGCACCGCACATCACCTGGCTTGCCGATGCGGATGCCAGGGTGCAACCGGAATTCATCCTCTCCCATCCCGCCCAGAAAATTTACACCGTACGAAATCTGGCCAATCAGCTTGACACATCACTGGGCGCCCTTGATTACGGAGTCCTTTTTCTGCACAGCCCCATTCTGCTCATCACCGGTAATACCGACAGCGAAGCCATCCGCCTTTTCACCGGAGGGTATGCGGACCTTGAAGCAACCATTCGCAGGGAACTTGACCATCTCTATCTGCCTCTGGGCTCCTCCAAAAATACCAAAGAGGAGGACAGAGATCATGAGCTCAGGCTGGTTGAAAAGAATGTTGACTACCAGGTCCGGCAGGCAATGGAGCGCTACAGCGACAGAATCAGCAACAGCCGTCTGGTGGTGGTGGGAAGTGTGCTTGATATCGCCAATTACTATGGCAAGGGCGCCAATCAGCTGATCATCATCAACATCAATGGCGAGACAGACGGGGAAAAAATCAAGAAGATGCAGCTGTTACGCATGCTTGACCCAAAGCTGCTGGCCAATATCGGCCGGCCTGCAACTCTGGATCCGAAAAAGCACGAATAAGCCTGCTACGAGGCAAGATATTTTCTGATGTTTTCCGCGATGGTTTCAAAAATCATGCGGAAGGTGGCCTCATCCCTTTCCAGCAGCGTGACCCTGAATCCCTGCATGGACGTGGCGAACGAGGAAAGGGGCACCACGCAGATGCCGGTTGCTCCGAGCAGATAATAGACAAAACGCTTGTCCAGGGAAACATTGGCCGGACTTACCAGCCTTTCAATTTCAGCACGAACCTGGCTGCTCTCTATCTCCAGGGTCTGCCTGTTAGTCAGGGCTCCTTCCTGGAAGGCCACGCTCATATAAAAGGCGCCGTTGGTTCGATTGACGATGACCCCGTCAATATCCTTCAAAGCCTCATAGGCGATGTTGGAGCATTTCTCATACCGCTCCACCCGTTCAGCCAGGTAGTTGTTGTACTCCGGATGGCTGACAATACGGGGATATGCCCGTTGCGGCAATGTGGTCGAGCACACTTCCAGCATCTTTGAATTGAGTATGGAACTGACATATTTCTCAAACATCGGGTCACGATGGCCGTTATAGACCTCAATCCAGCCGCAGCGCGAACCGGGCCATGGCATCTCCTTGGAAATACCCCGCATGGCTATGGCCGGCACCTCCCCGACGATATCGGAAATCGGCACCGTCTTTTTGCCGTTATAAACGATATTGTGGTACACCTCATCGCAAATGATAAAAAGATCATAGCGGCGGGCCAGTTCTATCATGCCGCGCAGGATGGACTCAGGGTAAACCGCGCCGGTGGGGTTATCCGGGTTGATAATGAGAATTCCGGCAACTGCCGGGTTATATTTGATCCTTTTTTCCAGATCGTCAAGATCAGGGTACCAGTTATTTTCAGGATCAAGGATATAGGTAACCGGTCTGTCGCCGCAATGGGCCGCTTCCGCAGATGAGTGGGTGGTGTAACTCGGCGTGGGCACCACTACCCTGGCGGTCCGGCGCAGAAAGCCGAAAATTTTGGTAATGGCATCTCCCAGCCCATTGAAGAAAAGAATATCATTGGGGCCGATCTGGGCTCCGCCCCGCTTATTGCGCCGCTCGGCGATAAACTGTCTGGTCTCCAGCATGCCACGGGTGGGAGAATAACCATAGGTGGCATCCTCCATGACCAGTTCCGCCACAATCTCTTTCATCCAGGTGGGGATCTTCTCGCCCTTGGCCACCGGATCACCGATATTTTCCCAATAGGTCTTAATGCCCAGTTCCTGTAATTTCTCGCCGACACTGACGATATTTCGAATCTCGTAGGTCAGCTCGCCTGCACCGATATGCACTATGTCCGTACGCATCTATCTGTTCCTCTGCCCCGCTCAGGGAAAAAAAAAGATTAAAAATTGAACAAACACTCCTACTACCACACCGACAAAAGATAGTCAACTAACCGTTAATCTATCCCGGCATGATGCCGATGAGGTATGTAAGACCAAGATTTTCCAGGGAGGGAAGATTATGGCTGACATCTGGAGATTTGCAATTAAAGACGATATGGTACGCAGCGGCAAAAAACAGCGGCAGAGGATTTCACGCAACGGCTGCAACGAACCCTTCAAGAACCGTTACTGGTGCCCCAAATGCCAATGGTTCCAGAAAGAACCCTGTCCATTTATCAACCGCCGCGAATGCGACAATTATAAAGCCATGTGCGGGAGCCTGTGATATTACCCTGCCCGGGCCATGATGCTGCATCCCAGGGAAACTCGTTATTGTCTGCCCCTCGCAGCCTGCTAGACGGCAAGATGAAAAACGCCCTGCCCTTTGGCAGTGGCCAGATAACGGGAAGCGGCGCGGGCTGCGACAGCAGACTTTCGGCTGTCAACCGCTGTGCCGCCGGCCGTGGTGGCGGACGAGGTACCCTCCGTCTCACCTTCCCCATTTTCAGCCGCCGCACCTTCTTGAGTGCCCTCCTGCTGCTCTTCCGGCCTCATCTCCTGGGTATTGAGTTCCAGCCTGGCCTCGGACATGGTCAATGAAGCCGCCTGGGCAACCTTCCTGTCCTGGGGCGAGGGATTGGCAGGGGCCAAAGCCGCGGCCCTGACCCGCATCATCTTGCCAACGGTTTCCTCAGGAGTCGCCCCTTTGGAGGTATCGATCTGTACCTCGCCTCCTACCGCATAGTCACGTCCATCAGGACCCTTCTGATAGGTAAAGGAAGCCCCGCCCTTGGCCAACCCTCCTGCAGCGGCAAGGTGCGCCTGTTCATGGGCGCGTACCGCCGTATCCGCCTTTTTCAGTTCCGCAACCTGGGCCACTTCGGCCGGATTCAGCGGCTCGCCGGTAATGCCTTTGCTGGAAGAACTGGCTGGAGCGGCGGCCTGATCTGTATCCTTCTCCTGCTCCTGTTCGTCGGCAACTGATCCCGTTCCCTCGGCCCCACCTTCTGCCGCCTCTTCAGGTCCTTCCTGTTTCCCTGGGGCAATGCCGGAAGTTTGTGCCACTGCCTGACCGGCATAGACCCTGGCACCATACGCGGCATTGTTCCCGCCGCGAAAGCCGGTGCCGGCAAGAGATCCCTCTCCTCCGGCCCTGTTCTGCCAATGCCGGCCGACATAAAACTGATCCCTTTCTTTGTCCGGTGGGCTCTGCTGGGGAGCGACACCGGCAGTGCGGGCAACATCACCAGCCACCTGCACCGGTGTCGGATACATTTTTGCGAGGATTGCGTTCAGTCCAGCCATTTTACCTTTAACGCTGTATTTCAAGTGATAATAAGTTTGACTTTAGCCATAGCCAGAAAATAACTGTGGTTATCATTTTTATTATCGGCACAACGCGAGCCTAACTTCAATCTTTTTATAAAAAAAATCCCTGAAAGCGCCGGGGCTGCCAGGGATTTTGTCTATTGCGTTACGCCTTGATCGCGAGCATTACGTGCGCTGGCTGATGGGCACAAAGGGTCGGAGTTTGGGACCGGTATAAACCTGCCTGGGTCTGCCGATGCGCCAGTTCGGATCATCCCACATCTCCTTCCAGTGGGCTATCCACCCCGGCAGACGCCCCAGGGCAAACATCACGGTAAACATATTGCTCGGAATGCCGATGGCCCGGTAGATGATGCCGCTGTAAAAATCCACATTCGGGTAGAGGTTTCTGGAAACAAAATAATCGTCTTTCAAGACAACCTCTTCAATTTCCCTGGCAATATCAAGCAGGGGATCGGAAGTGATCCCCAGAGAGAGGAGCACCTGATCGCAGGCCTTTTTGATGATACGGGAGCGGGGATCATGACTCTTATACACCCGATGACCGAAACCGACCAGGCGGAAGGGATCCTTGGGATCTTTCGCCCTGTCCAGATATTTCATGTAATCGCCGCCGCTTTCGAAAATCTCTTCGAGCATTTCAATAACGGCCTGATTTGCCCCGCCGTGCAAAGGTCCCCACAGGGCACTGATGCCGGCTGAGATGGAGGCATAGAGATTGACCTTGGCACTGCCCACCAGCCTCACCGTGGAGGTTGAACAATTCTGCTCATGATCGGCATGAAGAATGAGCAGCTTGTTTAAGGCGGCGACAACGGGCTCGTTTACCACATAGGGCTTAACCGGCGTATCAAACATCATGTTGAGAAAATTAGCGCAGTAAGAGTAATCGTGCCGCGGATAAACCAGGGGCTGCCCCATGGACTTCTTGTAGGAAAATGCGGCAATAGTGCGAATTTTTGAGATGAGCCGGGCCGCCATCAGATCAATATTCTCCCCCGGGTTGTCACTCATCTCCGGGTAAAAATTGCAGAGAGAATTCACCATGGAGGAAAGAATGGACATGGGAGGAGCATACGGTGGAAAATGATCAAAAAAATGAATCATATCCTCGTGAATCAGGGCAAACCCTCCGAGCAGTCGGCTGAACTCCGACAGCTGTGGCGGGGTGGGAAGGCTGCCATGCACCAGCAGATACGCCACCTCGACAAAAGAACAGTTTTCCGCCAACTCCTCGATGTCATACCCACGGTAATTGAGTATGCTTTTCTCACCATCAAGAAAGGTGATGGCGCTGGCGCAGGAACCGGTATTCATAAAGCCGGAATCGATGGTCACGTAGCCGGTCTGAGCACGCAATTTTCTGATATCTATAGCCTTCTCCCCTTCCGTTCCTTCAATAATCGGCAAGGTGAAGGTTTTCCCATCAAGTATAAGTTCAGCTTTTTTAGCGGAGATAAAGTCTTCTAGCATAATTTTATCCTTTTATTTTCGTCCACGCCCGCATAGCCTGTCTGCCGAAGCAGTTGCGGCGGGGAAACATGATCAGCAATATTAAGAACAGTATTTTTTTGCCGAGTCAGCAGGCACACAGGTGCAGAAACCAAGAAAAACGCCCGGGCATTGACAAGAGTGGCATTTGCGGGGTTATCGGTGATTGACGAACGGCTCCATAGTAATTATATAAGGGGCAATTATATGCAAATTTCACCCAACTTTCAATAAGTAACATTGCTATCCATCGTATTTCACCAATCCATAACACATACTCAAACATCATACCGGAATATAAAATGACCGCCCCAAGCCCTCTTTATCAGCAGAGACTGATACGTTTCATTGAGCAAGTCACCATTTATCCCGTTTCCTGCGAAAAGCTCGCCTGCGGCAGGACTGACGAACAATGGCTTGACGCCGTCCTGACAGGGGGCGCCCGCATCGTGCAACTGCGGGACAAACATTCTGACGACCGCACCCTTTTCGCCAAGGCGCAGGTGTTCAGACGTAAAACAGCCGAGGCCGGGGCCCTCTTTATGGTTAACAACCGGCTTGACATCGCGCTGCTGGCCGAGGCGGACGGCATTCATCTCGGCAACAGCGACCTGCCTGCCATGGAGGTGCGCAAGCTTGCACCGGACCTGCTCATCGGCGTATCGGCAAACACCAGGGAACAGGCCGCCTCGGCAAAAGCCCGGGGAGCAAGTTATTACAATATCGGCCCGCTTTTTCCCACTGCAACGAAATCAGGCCTGAGCACCTTCCTCGGCGAAGAGGCCATAACTGACTTTTCCGCGGCATCGGACCTGCCGTTTACCGTGATGGGCGGCATTAAACTGGAGCATATTCCGCGCCTTACCGCCTTGGGGGCCAGCCGCATTGCCGTGGTCACCGCCCTGACCCAGGCGGAAAACATAACAGAGGAAACCGGACGCTGGATTGCCGCCATCAACCAAGGCAAAGACAGCGGGAGGAAACAAAAATGATCAGCCGCAAACTCGAAGAAATCAAACTGCTCATGGAGTATGCCGTACCTGCTGCGGACCGGCAGCAGGCGCTTGCCCTGCTGGAGGAATTCAGCAACGACCGCATTGCGCTTAATCTTTTCCACGCCTTTTACAGCTATTTACCGGAAGGACTTGACGACGCCATCAACGGCCTGCAGGTTATTGCCTTGAAACAGGGCATTTTCCTGCTCTGCGCCGCCACGGGGATAGACAAGTATCTTTATCTGGTCAACCAGGAGCAGGCGGAATTTCTCGGCAGTGCCTCAAACGGCATCTGGGACAGCGAGGTGCTGGAATATTTCGGCTACCCAACCCGGGAGGAAAGCCTCCGCAGTCTGGAGGATCTTACCCGCTTCCCCGCCTACAATGCGGCCAACGCGGATACCAATCTCTGCCCGATCTGCGCTGCGGCAAACGGAGAGTTTCATACCCTGGGCTGCCCGGTGGAAGTCTGCCCCTGGTGCGGCGGTCAGCTTACCCACTGCACCTGCCGCTTTACCATTACCGGCAAAAACAGGCTGGCAGGCGAAGACGACCTGGAGTCCTTTCATGAACTGTTGAACAGCAAGGGGCGCATCCCGTTTGAAGCCAGCCAGCGCCCCGCCTACCCTGCCGCCGGGGAGGAGGAATGATCTACTTCACTGCATTCAAATATTTGTAGAATGCCGAATCAGAGGAAAGAATCATCCTGGTATTTGGGCCGAATGTATTCTGGTAGGTCTCCAAACTTTTCGAAAAGGCATAAAATTCCGGATCCCGGTTGTAGGCCGCTGCGTAAATACCGGCAGCCTCGGCATCGGCTTTCCCTTTGATCTCTTCCGACTCCCGGGTGGCCCCGGAGGTGATGAGTTTTAACTCCCTCTCAACCTTGCCGAGGATTTCCGCCTTCTGGCCTTCGCCCAGAGATCTCTTTTCCGCCGCAATTCTCTTGCGTTCCGAAATCATCCGCTCATAGACCTTCTGGCGCACTGTATCGATATAGTTGACCCTTTTCAGCATGACATCAACCAGTTCAATGCCGTAATCAACGGTGAGCTTGGAAGCTGCCTCAAAAATCATCTGCGAAATCTTGTCCCGTCCGAGCTTGATCGGCTCAGCCTTTGCCTCTTGCGCCACCCCGGAATCAAACTGGCCCGGCTCCCAGTCGGAACTTCTGATGATCTCAACCAGGTTATTTTTATTGACCAGGTCGCGGATTGAACTGTCGACGATATCATCCAGGAGGGTCATCGCCCGCGGCACATTATCCACCGCCTGCAGAAAACGCAGGGCATCGGAGATTCTCCATCGGGCGGTGGCATCGATATAAACAAAGGTCTTATCATTGGTGGGAATCTGGTTGGGGTCCCCATCCCATATCAGGATGCGCTTTTCAAAAAACCGCACTGACTGGATAAAGGGTGTTTTAAAATGCAGCCCGGCCTCGGTTGCGGGTTTGCCTACAGGTGCCCCGAACTGGGTGACCACGGCCTGACTCCCCTCCGGCAGTATGAAAAACCCGTCCCAGACAGTGACTCCGCCGGCAACCACCACGGCAATTAATATGTATCGTACAAATTGATTCACGGTATTCTCCCTTTATTTCGTATTTTGAGGAATTGCTTTTCGGCTGCCGGACAGATCCAGAAAAGGCAGGATTGACTGCTGACCTTTATCAATGACATAGATATCGGTGACAGAGGGCAGAACCTGCTGCATGGTTTCCAGGTACATCCTTTGCCTGGTCACCTCTTCAGCTTTTTTGTACTCCTCTAACACGGCCAGAAATCGGGAGGTTTCGCCCTTGGCCAGATTGGTCCGCTCAATGGCATAACCATGGGATTCTTCCAGCAACTTCTTGGCGTCGCCACGGGCCTTGGGGATCAATTTGTTATAGGTCTGTTCCGCCTCATTCACCAGACGCTTCATATCCTGATCCGCTTCATTGACCTCATTAAAGGCCGGCTTGACAGGGTCAGGCGGGTTAACGTCCTGCAGTTTCACCGTCAACACCTTCACACCGCTCTCATATTTATTCAGGCTGTCCTGCAGCTCCCGGGTGGTGGCGGCTTCAATGATCTCCCGATTGCCGAGAACATAGTCAAAATCCCGATTACCCACAATGCCTCGAATGGCCATTTCCGAAACGTCCCGCACCGCCTGGTCCACATCTCCCACCTTGAAGAGAAACAGAAAGGAATCCTGCACCTTGTACTGGACGATCCATTCACAATCGATGACATTCTTATCGCCGGTCAGCATGAGGGATTCCATATCATACCCCTGCTTGACAAAAACCGATTTCTGCCCCGGTATTCTGGTGCGGAAACCAAACTCCAGCTTACGCACGGTTTCCACATCGACTTTGATAACGTCATCAATAAGGGGGATCTTGAAGTTAAGGCCGGACGAGGCAAACTTGTTAAACTTGCCCAACCGCAGCACTACCCCTTTCTCGCCGGGTTCAATGGTGTAAAAGGAGGAGTATATGACCTGGATGAAAAAAATGATGGCGATTACCGCCACCACCTTCATGATGCTGTTGCCGATATTGGGAGGAGGACCGCCAGGCTCTGTTTCTCTTTCATTCCGCCCTCCCCCTATGCCGCCACTGCCTTCAAAACTCTCTTTGATTTTTTTCAAAAGGGCTGCAATCATCTCTTCTGGAGTAGAGGGTCTTTTTTTCTGCCCCCATGGTGGTTGCTGATCATCTGATGCCATTTTTTCCCCGTTCCTATTTAAATTGAGCGTTTCAACGTTCAAACGTTTGAACGTTTAAGAGCGTCCATTACAACATTTTTTTCACGAAAAGGCAAGCTGCCAGCATCCCAGCACAATCAGAAGAGAAACTGCCAGAAAAAATAGCTGCCTCTGCCAGGCATTGCACCATTTCAGAAAAACAGGAAAGGAAGCGACGAGCACGCCGATGCCGCATCCAACAGCCAGTCCCCAGAAATGGGCGCCCAGATCCGTTCTTTCGCCACCGCTGCCCAGCATGGCTAACAAACTCAGGCCGGCACCAAGCGGCAGAAGAACCCCCTTGATCCTGAATTGCCTTTTGAGCTCCAGGCCGGTCAGAATGCCGATGGCGCCGAAAACCGCGGTGGAAAAACCCACGGAAAGATGCTGGCCGGTACGCAGCAGAATATTGAAAGCATTGCCGGCAGTTCCGGCAACCAGCACGAGAAACCAGCCAAGGCCGCTGCCGAGAATCTTGCAGAGAAAGTGGATGATAATGCCGCCGATGATGACATTGCCCAGCACATGCACCGGGTCGGCATGCAGGGTAAGCCCGGTAACCAGGCGCCACCACTGGCCATGATCAACGATCTGCCGGAGATCCACCGCACCGGAGGTAAACCAGGAACTGCCATCCTTCCAGGAACCGGTCACCCAGAAGAAAATCAGCAGCATCCCCATCAGCAGCAGGGTAGGAGGCTGCCTGTCCCGAAAGGAAAACAGGCCCACCGGCTCCTCTTTCGGGGGCGGCCAGTTTCTGTTCTCCTGCTCAAAAGAGGCGATGTGCCCCACCGCCGCCGCCTTGAACTGCTCGTCAACGGTTATGAGCCAATAGTCCTGTTGTTTTTCCAGCACATGCGGGATATTGACCGCTTGCAGGACAAGGGACCAGATATAGGCCTGCTGGTATTTTTTTATCCGGGCAACAGGTACCCAGTTGTCATTTTCGGTCACAAAATTTCAAAGGAGATTAGAATTGCTCTTGCCGCGCCGCAACAGCTGAAAGCGGATCAGCAACATGGAGGCTCCGGAAGCGGGGAGAAATGGAGGGTACAGAGAAATCAGCCCGCTTATTGAGGTTTTAATATAAGCACTCCCTCATCCGAATCAAGATGCATCTGGAATCTATTAAGAAAATTAAGCCCCAGCAGTCCGAATTCAACCTGTTCCGCGCTATCGACCACCATGGCCCTGACATCCCGGACAATCCAGCCCTCAAGCTCAATGGAGGAAAGGGTTATCTCCCATGCCTCCTTGACCCCGCCGGCGGTGGTCACCTTGTACCGCGGCGTGTTTCGATCGATATTCAGGCCAAGGGCAGGCAGCAGAGCAGCCGGAATGGACACCACCGATGCCCCGGTATCAATGAGAAAGGGAAAGGATACCCGACTGTTGACCGTCGCCGTGACATGTATCTGACGGGATCCAGGCGGAAAAGGGATAACGATCTCCCCTTCCTGCATCTTCTGCTGGGAAATCTGTCGAGCCAGCTGGTCCACCCTTTCAGCCATGGTGTCCGGATAAACCCGCTGCCGTAGCAATTTTTCAGCCCCGGCCCAGTCACCCTGAACCAGGGCCAGTTCCACGCCGTCAAGATAAAGCCGGGGATCATCGGCAAAAAAAGACCTGCTCCGCTCCAGCACCTGAGCCGCCATGGCCGGCTCTCCTTTTGCCAGCTCATCTTCGAGCCACAACTGATAGAGCTGCAGATGGAACTCCTGGAGGGCGGCATGATCATCATCTGAGCCGAGGCTTTCCCCTGTTTTTTCGACAAAATTCAGCGCATCGGCAAATCCCCTGACGCCAATGCGGGCGTCCACGGCAATCTTGAGCAGGCCGAGATCTCCGGTGCCCAGGATCACCTCCCCGTTCAACAGATCGACAAGTTGATCGAATCCGCCCTGCTGATAGAGTTCATCGGCCAGTGAACGCGCTTCTGCAAGCATATTTGCCGGCTGCAGACTCTCCGGCACATCACGGGCATCAAGCTTCGGGCTAAGCAGAAAACCAGCCAAAAGAGCCTGCAACCGCTCAGCCAAACCAGCCTCCATGGCCAGCGCCCGGACAAACTGCTCTTCCTGGCCGCCGGCAAAGGTCAAATTGTAGAAATCAGCCACAGTAACCGTCATTTCCGTGCCGTCAGCCGCCGGACCGGCCCACAGATACCCGCCGCCAAGCCAACCGCCGAAGGTCCAACCCGTCACCCTGCCGTTCTGAAGCAGGACGCCGGATTCATCAGGTAAAGCGGCATGTGCCGCATGCAGCCAGTAACCCTGCTGCCAGTCGGGGTGCAGGACGAGGTCCACGATTTGCCGCTGCGACAGCAGGGAACGCCAAACGGTTTTCTGCTGATACTGCCACGGCTGGAGAAGGGTGGGCTCCAGGTCCAGGGGGCGGACAAGATGCCAGAGGCCGACTTCGTCCCCCGGACGCCACTGCCCGCCGTCAATGGCCGCGGAAAAACCAGAGGGTGCGAAACGGAAGAACCATTTCACCCCGCCGAGACAGCCCCTTACCGGCAAGGCCACCCAGGCATGGTCAACAACCACCGCAGAGATGGCGGCAATCTCATTGTCCCATCCGTCATAAACGGAAACAACCCCCACCGGCTGCAGCCGACTTTGCTGTGCCGCCGGGGGAGGCGGCACACTCTCTTTTCCCGCCGGCAAAGAAGTTCCCGCGAGGGGGGTAACCGGTTTCTCCCTCTTCTCCGTAGGCTTGTCCAACACAGGAGGCTTGCCGTCTTGACGGGAAGATGTTGCCGGACCCTCCGCCGCGAGTCTATGTGGCCGGTCAGCAGGGGGAAAAGG
>Ga0180007_10003599_pt1 | contig 17134 bp, 18 predicted proteins | sample MM_PC_MetaG_FD_121122 | JGI IMG/M metagenome (GOLD analysis project Ga0180007, IMG submission 121122) | Groundwater microbial communities from the Aspo Hard Rock Laboratory (HRL) deep subsurface site, Sweden - MM_PC_MetaG | ecosystem: Environmental > Aquatic > Deep subsurface > Groundwater... | reverse complement strand
CTTTCTTCAGCATTTGGCAAATCAAACTCAGACTGCCAAATAATGGCTAGCTTCCAGCCATATTCTTTTGCATATGTCATCCGGCCATCAAATGTTCTAGTAGTATCTAAGGCTTGCCCTACAAGCAATGGAGTATGCCAATAATCTCCGAATATATCTACTGCTACTTTCCTACCATTACAATCTACAAAGTCTGGGTTGACTGAACCTATCCAAAAAGTTCCATCGCCAGTAAACTTGAAAGGTAGCTTATATTTTGTGCAAAGTAAAATGAATTGTTGTTCAGCTTTGTTAGGGCTAATAGTTCTACCTACGATAAAGTGCCTAGCAAAGTTACGCTCCTTAGCTGCCTTACTTGTATTTCTGTTCCGTCTTTCCTTTGCCTCATCCGTCATATTTTCAAAGTGTTTTTCAAACTTACGTTCTTTAGCCACTTGCTTCATAGTCTCAGCTGTCTTCAAAATTACATCCCGTGGGATTATCTTTCCTCTTTCCTTTTCAGATATTTTCCTTTTTACCTCATCAGTTCTCGGAATACCTTTATTCCAAGAGACTCGCCCTTTCATCGCAGCACTACATTTAGCTATATGCTCAGGTGAGTTCTTTTTCCCCTTGCGTGGATTCACAAATTTGCCCTCGGCATAGAGTTGTCTTATTGTGTGGGTCATTTTTGTAACTACTTTCTCTTTGTAACTAGGGTCTGACCACCTTAGCTTACTGGCACAAGAGCATGAACAACATTCTTGTTCAGGCCGATTAGGCGGAAATTCAAGGCTACACCATTGGCATATTTTGTTATCTAGCTTTTTATAAGCCACAATTAGCCTTCTTTTGCAGTTTATTCAGAAGCTCATTTATAACCCCATCCCAAGACTGGCCGGGGTGCTTCAGCTTCTTTAGCCTCTCTATTGTCTTTGGCTGTAATTTTACTGATATAGGTTTCGCCATCTCAAGGTTATTATACATCTAAGTGGCAGAGGGTGTCAAGTGGTATTACTTTAATGCCTCCTTTTATTTTCCCCATTATCATCGTTGTCGATTGTTTAGGGTAGTATTTCGTTCTAACAGCCTTCTTGTCGATGCTCCTCATGTAGTCGGCACCGGGAAAGTTCTCGTCCCAGTCGTCGCCGTGTACCACAATATCAACATCGAGCCTTTTCAAGTTCTCGGTCGGGTCGACACTGTCTTGCCTCATTACTTTATCAACGCACTTCAGGCTGGCAACCAGCTCCATCCTCTCCTCAAACGGTATGATTGGCAACCTCTTGTAGGCGGCTGTTGCCTTATCTGTTAGGACACCGACAATAAGATAACCACCAAGCGCCTTGGCCTGCTGTAATGCCCGTAGGTGCCCGACGTGTAGAAGATCCGCCACCACATAGGCGTAAACCACTATTCTCTCTGCCATTTTATCTTGCTCCACAGGATGTCGTAGACGTAAAACATCCAATACTTATTAGTGATATAGGTCAGCGTTATCGCTGTCATCTTCTGTAGATCGCCAGTAAAACCATAGGATATTGCCGCCAATATCAGATTCCCCAACACAACTTCATAAGTAACTACCCGCATATATGGCTTCCAGCGGGAATCTCTCAACCACTTCGTTTTCAACCAGAAGCGCTCATGCAAATAATACACCAAAACGAACGTTGCATGGTGCACTGCCGTAATCGCCGTCGTCGTTATCCAGTTTCGTGTAAACGCATATGTGATTACTGCGAGTACAATAACACCCAACGCCCTCCAAACAACGCTTCTAACTATGGACCGCCGATGCCCCTCCTTAGCCTTTGGATATTTCCACATATCTTCTCGCCATCTTCGTATCTAAGTCTCCTTTTCGAGCAGAATGCAGGCAACAGCGAAGGGGAAGTTGTATGGTGGAACGCTCAATTTCATCCCATGTTGCGGGAACTCAGGTATTACCAGGGAGTATCTTTTTGCTATCTCGATAAAATCTAGTATATCTGTTTGCTTGTCGGTCTTCTCCATGACGATATCCATAGTTATGGCAATTTTGCCCCCGGGCTTGGTGACTCTTATCAATTCGTCTAGCCCATCGACTACCTTGCCCTTGGCTACATGCTCCAGCGTACTAATGCAGATGACTTTGTTGAAAAAGTCAGGGGCAAACCTCAAGTCGGTAAGATCCCCCAAGGTGGGGAAGACGTTGTGGATCGCTTGCTCATTCCTCACTTTGTTTAGCCAATTTACAGCCTCAGGGTCTGTATCGATGCTACATACCTCCCTCACTTTTTTAGCCAAAAAGAACTGGAAGACCGTGTTGCCCGGCCCTGCCTCCAGCACAGTGTCATCTTTGTTGAAGGGCAGTAGGCTGTAGTAAATCCAAGGGTATTCAAACCTTCTGGTCACGTGGAGAGAGTCAACTCTTTCCTTATCTAGTGCTACTTCCAGATTAACTAGCTCGCTGGTAAGAAGAAAGAAGTCACTGTTTGACAGAGTGTTATAGTCAGCCCACTTCATCGTGGCGTGCAGGGTTGTTGTAACCATCTGCCTTGTCTTGACCCACTCCTCGTCGGCATCGTTCCGCACCTCGAACTTGGCGGGAAATTGCATTCTCCACCAAGATAGGGGTTGTTTCGTCTTGTGGGTGATGTCCTCGTCAAAGTGCGGGTCGTCACCTGGCGTGACGGAGATTATTCCCCAGTTGGCTACTCTTCCTGCCTCCATTACGGCTCTGGTCACCATTTCTGGCGGCAAATGCTCGAAGGTGCTGAAGCTCACTGCCATGTCAAATTCCTTGTCGTTAAAGGGCAAGTGCTCAGCTGAACCGAGTTTAAGGTAGGGCTTTACATCAGTGGGCGCTTGCGACAAGGCATAACGGCTGACATCGATACCCCATGCGTCAACACCAGCTTTGTGTAGGCGTCTAACTAGATATCCCATCGCGCAGCCGATATCAAGCACCTTGCCCTGAGGCTTCCTTGATAGAATATAGTCCACCTTCACTTGATGGATAGGGAAATCTCTATAGCCAATGCCATCCGGACCGGGGCGATAACCCAGTTCACCGCACCAGTATTCCCGTTTCTGGAAAATGGAATCCCTATTCTTTTCCAGCCAATAAGCTTTTCCCCGCACATGCTTCTTCAAGTCAAAGCAGTTCTCCCGGTCGATAAACTCTGTGGAACCCTTGGGAGTTCTCTCTGATTGGCTCCACAGCTCTTTTGGTACCCAGTCACGGTGATTTATCATCTCCATCGCATTGGCAGTATCGACATAAGGCTTACCCCCAGCTGCCTCCAACCTCTTTGCCACAGGCTCATAGGGAATGGCCGCATAGCTATCGTAACACTCAGGCCAACCGTTTGCCTCGGCAATGACATTCCACGGTAATGCAATACAAGCGAACTCCCACGCCGCTGGCACCCAGTGCTGCAGTGGCCCACAACCCTGTTGCTCTGGCCTCCCTCTCCAGTGCCTCTCCCAGATAGAAATCAGACCTTGGTCAGACCTCGCTCTATTGTCCTGCCAGATAAACCCGGGGAGTATGACACAGTAACTTTGCTTGAACAGCACCTCATGCCTAGCGATTTTCTCTAAGCAATCAGGAGGTAGCCATTGGTAATCTTGGAGGATAATTACTACTTCCTTGGTGCTCAACGAAAATCCAGTATTTATCGTATTAGCCACGTTATAGGCTATATCGGGGAAACACTTTGGCTTGCATGGCCCGATATAGGCAACTGCTATACCCTGCTCCTCCAAGTACTTCTTGACTATCTCCCTCCTATCTACCGGGTGGTCATCGACAATGATGAGCTCGTAGTCCTTGAATGTCTGGTTCTGTAGGGAATCAGCCAGAATATCAAACCCACCCGGTCTGTATGTCATATAGAGAATGCTAAATTCCATGCTGCACATCCTTTGGTGGCACTACATAGAGAATCCCTGCCCGTGGGCCTTCCTCATTGTAGAAGGTTATATAGTTCGGGTTGACAAAAGCCAAGTCGTCTTTCACTAGCTCGTAGTCTAGGTCGACTCCCTTATAGCTGTCGTAGTGCCAGCCTTTTCCAGGGACTTTGAAGTCATCAATTATTATTATGCTATTTGGGCGTGGTTTTATGGCTCGTATTTCATCCTTGATTGGCCAGTAGGCTAGCCAGTGGGCGTCTAAATAAAAGAGAATGGGTTCAGGGAGTTCTTCGATGATTCTCCTTATTACATCTGGCGAGTTGCCGCAAATCAGAGTGATTGTGCTCTTCTCTTTTACATAAGAAGTAGCTTCACCCCCTGCTATATATTTTGGGACTGGTACTTGTGAATAGCCCTCGCTTATGAAGCGAGCCTTGGTGCCCTCAAAAAACTGTCGCTGTATCTCAATAGAAATAGCGTGCTTAACGAATCGGCTTGCTGTAATAATAAAGTCACCTAGCCAAGTACCAGTCTCGACCACTGTCTCGATGGAGTAGTCGACTACTAGCTCTTTGAACTTTTCAAGGAAGTATCTGTCGCCAAACGCGTCAAACGCCTTCATATTTCGGTGTTCTCCAGTCAGCACCATATAAGTAGGCCAGCCAGCTTTCAGGATTGCTCACGATCCGCCAAGTTTTACCTAAGAACTCAATCGTGTTCGGAGTCTCAAAGTCGCTTGCCTCAATACTGTAGTCTCTCCATATTCGCTTACTCTCACCATCCCGGAAGAAATAGAAGTCGGCATGCTCGTGCTCTCTATATAACAGAAGCATATTCCCCCCGGTTCCCATCTCAAAGCCCCTTTTGCTAAACTCAGCTTCATGCTCCACAATCCTTGCTTCATCCTCGGCATAGGCGGCCAGGTCCATGTCGCCATCCCATGGTAACAAGCGCCCCTCTCTGTAGACACCGAGAAACGTGCCAAACCAGAGCCAGAACGGTATGCCAGCCCCATCCAGAATCTGCTTTATATCGAGAATTATTCTGTTAGCCACTTCTATATTTAATACATGGCCTATCCCAGGCGCGAAATCGTCTGCATACATGCCCAGAAGCTTCTCTCTTGGAACTGGCATAGCCTCCTCACTCGAGCAGTCTTCTCCGAATTTTATATTCCAGCATCGACTTTATGTGCTCTACTGCCTTGTCCCCAAACTTGGCCTTGATCATCTCTAAGTAGTCCACCCTGTTGAAATACTCCTGAAAGGCGTTGTCCCTGAAGCGTAATACCTCCTCTGACGACAGATGCTTGGTAGGCAAAGGAACAAAGTCATAGCTTAACTGTCCATAACCCTCCCAAGTTTCGGGAAGCCTTACTCCTGATTTTACTGCGTCTTCCCATAGCTTTGAGCCGGGGTAACCAGTCGCACAGTAAAAATTCAAATACTCAAAGTTGTAGTGCTTAGCCATATCAAGAGTGGCTTGCATTGACTCAAGGTCATCGTCAGGGAGTCCGAATATAAACGCGGGCATGATATACATCCCTACTTCTCTGGCCATCTTTATTGCCCTGTCTATTGTCTCAGAAGTAAACCTCTTGCCGACACCGCTCCTCACACTATCGCTACCTGCCTCCAAGCCGTAGCCGATCCAGTTGATCCCAGCCTCTTTCATTTTGGCCAGCATCGGCTTGGTGACGGTATCAACTCTCGCATAGGCCCACATGTCAAGGTCGTAGCCCCTCTTGATAATCCGGTCGCAGAGGTCAATAACCCGCTTTTCGTTGAGGGCGAACATCTCGTCCATTATTTTGATCTTGCGGACGCCATACTTATTTACAAGCAAATCCAGCTCGTTAATTACCTCATCTAGGTTGCGGTGGCGCATGTGGCGGTCACCACCGAAGAGGGTGTGGATATCGCAAAAGTCACAATTGTGAACGCAGCCAAAACTCGTGTACAGGACAGCGTATGGGCTTCGCTCAGCAAGATTGCTTAAAGCATGCCAGTTGTGGCAGCGGTACTTGGTCATATCCAGTAAGTCCCAGGCGACAGGGGGTAGTTCATTTTCTCCCAGTAAGTCTCCTGGCCTAGGACTTAAAAATAGCAAGTTCTCCTTAATGTACCATAGGCCATTGGTATACCTACTGTCATGACCTGATATTAGCCACCCTAATAAGTCAAGAATGGTATGGAACGGCTCACCTTGGCAAACGAAATCGACTTCCTCCTCCCTTAATGTCCTTTCGGGTAGCGCTGAAGGGTGGATTCCACCAAGAATGGTTTTGATAGTAGGCGCCTTCTCTTTTAATGCCCTAAGCAAATGGCCAGTGGCTGTCATTTTCGGAGTGGAAGATGCTGATGGGTTTGCCCCTTGAACAATCATGGCTACCAGTTTTGGGTTTATCTCCACGATTCTTTCCGCTGTGTACTCCGGGCTCCAGCCCTCAGCCTCGGCATCTAGTATCATAATACTATAGCCATGATTGCGGACGAATGAGGCAACCAAGCCTGCCCAGAATGGCGGCTCAATCCCTGAAAGTGATGACGCCAGCTCTCCATATGTCCTGGCACGGATACCTGGGTTAACCAGCAATAAGTCTGTCACCTTCTCCTCCCTTCTCTTAATCTCCTACGTCAAATGCCAGAATCATCCTAGCCTCTTTTCCAAGACATCAGCATACATTCAGTACCTTCCTCATTCTCTTGATCCTCCTCGATAATTTTTGGTCTGCCCTGACCTTCTCAACTTCAATATACCAAATGCAGCTACTTGAGCGACAGCTTTCGGGTATTATTGTGTATTGACGGTTAAAGCAATGATATAGCGCTATGATTACTCCAGGGTGGAGGTCTAGGCCTGATATTACTGCCCTTTCTTCATTTCTAAGGTTGTTAATTATATCTCTTATTTCTTCTGAGTAATCAGAATAGTAGCCATAACAGTCATGCCCGGAGAGTATGCCATCGTTCCTAAGTTTGGGGAGCCAGTGTAGAATATCCCTTATGACAGAGTTATAGCGGTGATCCCCGTCAATGAAAACTAGGTCAAGGCTTCTATCCTTAAATATCTTTGCAGCGATCATGGAGTCCATTATCAAGGGATGTACTATATCCCAAACCTCCATTTCAATCATGTTTTGTTTGAAGATAGAGTAAATATCTTTGTTCTTTGCTTCCTTTTCCGTGGGCGCTCCTAGACTACCCTTCCAGTGGTCAATGGCGAAGACACTGCCATCGTAGGGCAACACTGCTTTTGCCAAAACCAATGTCGAGCAACCCAGCCAACTGCCAATCTCGGCAACCATAATCCCTTGTTTGAGAACCATGGTTACTATTTTCTGTAAGGCTTCACGATCTTGCTGAATGAACATTGTGTCAAATTTTAGCATAGCATCTCTCTCATTCTCGCAATTGCCTCTTCAATAGTTTTCCCTCTTTCAGTCAGTGGCACTGCGTACCTCTTTTGCCTTCTTTTCTAGTTCTTGCACATTACCTTTAGGAATACTTCATAGCTTCCGATAGCCACATTTCCGATTGCCTATCTAATTCAGCCTCTTCTTTAGTCGGTATCCTACGGGGTAAATACCTCGTTGAATTATCAGTCCAGTAACTCAAATATGTCCCACGTTCTCGTATCAACTCAGGAGTATTCAGTTTCTCCAAAACTTCAAGCCGATGTTCATAGCAGCTTATTCTATCCTTTTGACCTCGTTGCCTCTCGTATTCCAGAGCCCCCCTTATAGCTCGCCAAGTATGCTCAAATTTGTGGCAAGCGCGACAACGATGCTCTTTATTTTCAGATTCATCACTACCACCTCGGTAACGCTCTTTAACGTGATGTTCTTCTATCTGTTCGCTTCTTCCACATCTAATACAATTCATCAAACATTCCTCTAGGAATATTTATGCCTCCTTACGCCAACCCCGTAGGCTCAGCTTTACCGGGCTCTACCGGGTTCTCCCAGCCCTCGACTGGCTCAATAATCATGTTGCTTCTAAACTCGTCTCTTGGCAAATACGGGAACATGTCCTCGATTGGCGTCTTCCAGCCGAAAATTCTTGGGTCATATCGTGAGTGCATCCCCATGTCAACATCGCAGACTATTGCCTCGGGGAAATTTAACACACCCCTGATTTTCTCCCTTAGCTCACCATGGTTTTTAATGGTCTCTGTCTTTATCCCATAAGCTTGAACTATGGGTATAAAATCAGGCGGGTTGTAGCCATCTGGACCGGATGCCAAATATCTCCCCTGGTAGTTCGTGTCCTGAAACTGCCTAGTGATGCCGTAGGAGTGGTTGTTCATTATGAACGTCTTTAGATTCAGTCCATAGTTTTTGATTGTCTGGAGTTCTTGGATGTTCATGTTGAACCCACCGTCGCCAATCAAGCAAATTACTCGCTTAATTCCTGGTATGAAACACGCCCCCATGGCACCAGAGAAGGAGTATCCCATCGGTGAGTTTCCATGGCTGGAGACTAATCTTTGCCCAAACTTTGTCTCAAAGGTTTGGTATGTGACAACGACGTTCCCTCCACAATCAACCACAATTACATCGCCAGCTTCGCACTCTTCAGACAGAACCTTAATGAAGACATAGGGGTGGACGTAGTTCTTCTCCTCGTAGTATTCGGGGAGGCAGGGCATATATTTGTCTCTCCATTCCTTGGTTTTATCAAGCCACCAAGTTCTGTCGGGCAGCTCTTGTCCTTCTAACTCACTTAGCAGCATCCCAATGAAATGCCTAGCATCGGAGTGAATGTTGACATCCGCCTTCACCTCCTGCAAATCGGGGTCGAGCAGTGCTTTCTCGATGTCGACTATATACTTCTTGGCCCCTCTGGCAAAGGACTCAATGTAGCCGCCGGTTATCCTGCCTGACATCCTACAGCCTATGGATAGTAAGAGGTCTGAGTTCTGGATAGCAAAATTCCTGCCCGGCCCGCCGAATGTTCCTATCCGGCCTCGGTAGTACTCATAGTCGGAGGTGAAGATGTCCACAGCATTCCATGTCGGCAGGCAGGGCACTTTCAAGCAAGCTCCCAATTGCCTTGCCTCGTAAGCCGCCTTGGCCGACCAAATGCCGCCACCTATCAATAACACTGGGCGCTCTGCCTTCTTGTAATCGGTGATAAACTCTCTTATCTGGTTTTGGACAAGTTCAATATCAATTGTGCTTAGGTCACGATAACCTATCTCAGGTAGCTTTGCTAAATCTATGTCAACTTTCTGAATGTCAGTGGGAATGTCCAGCAGTACTGGCCCTGGACGCCCAACCCTTGCTCTCTGAACCGCCTTGTCAAGGAAATACTTTATATCCTCTGGCTTGTTCACCATCTCCGCCATCTTTGTAATTGGCTTCGCCATAGCAACAATATCGTTCTCCTGAAAACCGACCTGCCTCAGCAACGGGTCCTTCTTGAGGAACCTTGAGTTTATTTGGCCAGTAATGAATAGGCACGGTACTGAGTCGTAATAAGCGTTGGCGATCCCGTTGAGCAGGTTTATCCCCCCCGGGCCGCTGGTGGCTATGAAGCAACTCAGCTCCCCGGAGACTTTAGCGCAGGTCTCAACAGCAAAGGCGCCGGCCTGCTCGTGCATCACAGCGACATAGTCAATCCCCTCCACTCTGGTGAAGGCGTCAATCAGGTCGCCACTGGCGGCACCATAGACCACGAACACCTTGGTTATGCCGAGGTCACGCAAGTACTGGATAACGAAGTCGGCTAGTTTCATTTCTTTACCTCCTGAATTTTAGACCCCCCCTGCTCAAATTTGAATGGCACATGTAGCAGGCTGTATGGTCATATATTTACTTCTCTAGCTTCCCTTTAACCTTATTCCATAAGCTTATGATGACCCGAAAGTAGGTCAGTAATACTCCGATGATTCCCATTCTTTTCAGCATCGGCCTTATCCGCCAGGGGGCCATATAGATGCTGAGGAAGGCATCATTCTGCAATCTAATGAGGTCCTGTGGCATCAATTCTCCAACTGACATAACCCCTGCCCCATAGCGCCGAAACTTGAGAAAATTTTTGGTAACCAGCTTAACACCGTGGTCACCTCTCTTTGCCATTTCATAAAGCTCGGTGCCAGGGTATGGTGTGGCGATGCTGTATTGGACTTCGTGAACATCGCGGGCATGCCTTAGGTATGATAGAGTTTGCTTCGCTGTCTCTGGTGTTTCCCCCGGCAAGCCAAGCATTACTGAGAGCAGAGTCTCCATGCCGTACTTGTTGGTCAGCCGACAAGCTCTGGCATAGCTTTCAAGTGGCACTTCCTTTTTCATGATTTTCCGCATCTCAGGGTCAACTGACTCAAGGCCAAATGACATTCTAATCCATCCAGCTCTGGCCATGGCGGAGATAAGCTCCTCATCAACGAGGTCAGCCCTGGTGGAACCCTCAAAAGTGGCATTCAACTTTTTCTTTATGATTAGCTCACACATCTCCAGCATATAGTTGCGGTCGATAGTCACATTGTCGTCGCAAAAGTAAAAGTGGCTCACGTTGAAGTTGACAAACGCTGAAATAATTTCATCAACAACCAGCCTCACTGACCGCTTCCTCACCTTTTTGCCAAAGACCTCGGCGGTAGAGCAGAAAATACAATTAAAAGGGCATCCCCGCGAAAACATAATGGTGCTGAAATTCTTCCTGCCCTGCATTGTTCCCAGCCTATATTTCTTCATCTTGAGCAGGTGCCTTGCCGGGAAAGGCACTGAGTCAAGGTCAACTCGCTCGGGGAAACCGGTGAACTTGGCCTCCCCATTATCCCTGAATAGTATCCCTTTGATGCTGGAGATATCACCGCCGTATCGCTCCAAGAACATCGGCCAAGAGTTGTCTGCCTCACCAATAAAGGCGTAATCGAAGCACGGGATGAAGGCCTCTTCCTTCAATAAGCTAATATGGTGGCCGCCGATTGCTATGGGAATTTTCCTGTTTACCCTTTTCAGTCCTCTGGCAAGCTCAATCGCCAGATGGTAGAAGGGACTGGTACCAGTTATCCCAACTATATCAGGCCCGAAAGCTACCGTTTGTTCTATCAGTCTTGCTAATGGCATGTTCTCCGCCTGTCCGTCAATAATTCTCACCTCATGCCCTTCCCTCTCGGCTATTGCTGCCAGCAACGCCAGATTTAAAGGGGGATGGACAGATATCCGCTTGGCAAAATAAGTGGCTAATCCGTAACCATGTGTCCATTTAGGGAAAAGTAACATGATTTTCATTCTAGCCCTCGTCTCTCCTAGAAAGTATTGGGTGCTTAACCGGCCACCAGATACAACATGTTTTGTCATCCCACCTAAGAGTAAACTGCTTTTCCCGGTTATAGTAGGTGGACTGCTTGTAGTGGAAAATTGCCTTATCGCTCAAAACCTGATGGGCAACGCCGTGTTTTGGAGGCACCAGCACCTGAAGCCCATTGTTTTCCGTTAGCACGAAGGATTCCCACTGGTTACATTGGGGAGACTGAATATCGCAATCCACCACGACGAGGTAAATCTTACCCAGTAGGCAGGATACTAGCTTCCAAGTATCGTCGTCACCGTGGATACCCCTCAGAACGCCCATAGTGGACATAGAGGCGTCATCTTGGACAAACTTGATGTTTATCCCTTGCTCGCTGTAGAGCTTCTCGTTGTAGGTCTCTATGTAGTGCCCGCGGTGATCCTCAAAGACCTTGAGGATAATTTTCAGCACACCGTCAAGTTTGGTTTTTTCGACTTTCATAGATTTCTCCTAAGTATTTGGTACCCTTTAATTAGTTCTGTTATTCCCTCTTGTAAAGAAAACTCACACTTAAAACCTGTCTTTTCTATTTTAGAGTTATCAATTACGTAGTTTCGCTGGTCAATATCCTCCCCAACCTCTGCTTCCACGAAGTAGAAATCCGGCACCTGTTTCTTTATCTCTTGGCATAGCTCCCTTTTGGACAGGTTGGCATCGCTAAGCCCGACGTTATAAACCTCATTCTTCATCGTCTCGAAGTTTCTGATGCAGTGGATAAAGGCCCCAGCAACATCCTGAACATGGATATAGTTTCTCTTAAAGTGACCTTGATACAGAACCACGAAGCCATCAGTCACCGCCCGGTAGGCGAAGTTATTGACTAACAGGCCTAGCCTCATGAACGGGCTGGTGCCAAAGACGGTGGCCAGGCGCAGGCTGATTGAGTTGCCAGCATCAAGGATTATCCTCTCCGCCTCGACCTTCTCCTTCCCGTAGAGTGAAATCGGTCGCAGTGGGGTTTCCTCCGTGCAGTATATTCCCTCCTCACCTATACCGTATCCACTGTTGGTACAGGGGTAGATTATCTTCTGCTCACCGCTTCTGCACCTGGTCAGTATTCTGATAGCACCAACGTTTGTGCTCTCGGCTGCTATCCAGTCTTTGCTACAGGCTGAGGCACCAACAATGGCCGCTAGGGGTATAATAAAGTCAGCACCCTCCACTGCCCGCATGACAGTCTCCTCATCCCTGGCATCGCCGCGGATGATGTGCAGGTCTGCGTTATGGCATAGCCCCAGTAGCGAGGTTTGGTTGAACTTGAAATTGTCCAAAACAGTTACTTCATATTGTGCAAAGAGCAGTCTGTGAACTAGCACTGAGCCGATGTAGCCGCCGCCGCCAGTGACGAGGACTCTCATTTCAACACCTCCATCTGTCTAGGTCAACTTTGCTTTTTTGTTTCCTTTTGGTAGGACACCGCTTCGCTAAGGAATACCACATCCTTATCATCGTGGTGGGTTGAAACCTCAAGGAATATAGCGTTCGAGATCCCACGAAAGCTATGCTTAGTCTTGGGTTCGATAGTTACCGGCTTGGAAAACTGGTCTAAAATAAAATGGTTGCCATCGATATTCAAATCGACCTGACCTTGGATGCCATAAAAAGTCTCCTTCTTTTTCTCATGGTAGTGATACTCAGCACAGGCTCCCTTTGGCAGATAAAGCAGTTTGCCACAATATTCGTCAAAATTAGCCACCCAGATTTCAACTCCCCAGTCCCTCTCAACCCGTATAACTCCCTTCTTCAGCCTAGTGCTTTCCAGCCAGTCATGGACATTGATAGCTTTATCATCGATAAAGACATCGGCGTAAGGTTTGTTCAGGATGAGTTCGTTGTATTTAATCCCCCAGTGTAATAACTGTTTTTCAGTGAGTTCTTTCCACTTATCAGTCCGACCAGTGAAAATCTTGATGTAGTTCCCCGCATCATAGAGTTGGTTTACAGAGGTTATAGCTTGGAGATCGGGGACACTATGGGGGTAATCGTCTTGTGAGCCATGGCAAAGCGTTTCGTCTAGGTCTATACAGAATACCAACATGAGTTCTACCCCAACAGTACTACTCCGTCATTGTCTTGTTCGACTTTGATATAATCTATTGCTTTCGATTGAAGGTAATGGCGCAATCTGCGACGCTGTGCGGGGTGTTCCATGAGAACCATGTAACCGCCACCGCCGGCACCCGCTAGTTTGCCTCCGATAGCTCCGTTCAAACGGCAATCGGCATATAAGTTATCGATGTCATTGTTCGTAACAAGTGGCGAAAGTCGCTTCTTGACCTCCCAAGCCTCATGAAGAAGAACTCCAAAGACCTCCAAATCCTTAGTGGCTATGTCCTTCATTTCCACGGCAATCGCCTTCAAACGCCTGAAGCTTTCAAGGTTCTCACCCCTTTGCAAGCGACTCCTCTGATTCTCTATAATATCCTCGGCCTTTCGTTCCCCAACATAAATTAGCAGAAGCGAATCTTGAAGCATATCTGGAATACTCAATGTTTCTACTAGGGACTCAGTTGCTGAGAATGTCATAAAGTTGAAACCGCCATAAGCGGCCATATATTGGTCCTGTTTCCCGCCACTAACCATCATAGTATTCCGTTCCAAGTCAATTGCTAATTTTGCTATCTCCTCTCGATTTAATTGTGGACTAACTGCCTTAATGCCTGCAACAAAGCAACTGGCTGATGCTCCCAAGCCAGAGCGTAGAGGAAAGCTGGACAGGATACTTAATCCTTCCTTGAGCTTAAAATGGTCAACAATGATTGTCTCAATTGCGGAATAATGAGGATGAAAAGACGGATACATAGCCGTGATGTGGGGCTTGATGCCAAGTGAAAGAACATGGCCGCCTTCCTCGGAGCAGAACGGCTCCACATCAGTGCCATCGCCTGCAAAGCATATCCTGACAGGGGCTCTAGCAATTCTCATTTCACCTTCTTTCAGACCTTCTCTACCTCTTTGAAAGTCTCCTTCTTCACACTATGCTCTGCGCCTTCTGGTAGCTCTCAGGTGTACCTATGTCAAGCCAGACTCCAGCGAAGAGGTAGCTGTAGACAGCTGGTGTGTTGACTACTAGATGCTTGATTAAATCACCAAGGTTCTTCTTCGGGTTGAGTTCAGCAAAATGCCTTACTAGATGAAATACCCCTGGTGGAAAGATGTAAATTCCGGTTGACACCAGACTATCCTTTGGCTTCTTAGGCTTCTCAATGAACCAGGCAATTTTACCCTTAGAGTCCAACTCAACCACACCATAGTTTTTAGCCATTTCCCTAGCGCCAATATCGTAAATACCAACTAAGGGCTTGCCGGTGAAGGCTTTAATGAAACCGTCAAAGTTCTCACTGAAATAATTATCGCCACACACAACCATGACTGGCTCACTGCCCTCAAGCGATTCAGCAACAGCCGCCGCAGCGCCAATATCATTCTCGGAAATTGAATAGTCCGTCCCCTTGGGAAGCCTGTCAATGATATGGTCAATTACTCTCTTGCTACCCAGAGAGAGGTATGCCTTCCTTATGTTTTGGGTGAGCGGCATTAGCCTCCCGCCCTTGCCTCCGGTCAAAATAACCGCTTTCATAGACTCCTCGTTATTATTGCTCCACCTTTTCTGGCTTCCAAAATCATATCTGTACTTCTCCCCATAATTTGTATCGCCACAGGGTGCTCGTAGATGGTGACACTATTAAACCCAGCCTCCCTAAAGAGCTTAATGGCATACTGGGGACTAAGGCTCGAGTGATGGTAATTCTCAGGATAGTCAGGATTCCCACCAAATATCATGCGAATTAGGTCGTCGCTCATCTGGTTTTGTTCCTCTTTTTCCACAATCACTTTGGACTGCTCAAGGAGATTACTGGTCACCATCACCATGGTACCACTTGGTCTGAGTATCCTATGCCCCTCTGAGATAAATTGCCTTAGTCTAGTAAGACGGATATGCTCCATAATGAAGTTACCGAAAACACCATCAAAACTTCCACTCTCTAATGGAAAGGGGTCATTTAAGTCAGCCACTATGTCAACCGCTGGGCCGTGAATAATATTGACATTCGGTCTAAAGAGGGGTCTCTCTAGGTCGCCCCCAAGCTCCACGACTTTGTCGCTCCGTTTGAATGGTAGAGAGTATCCAGTCATGCCAGTAACCTTAATTGAGCAGACCCTTTATCTTGCCTTCGTATATTGCATAGCGTATGTGCTAGCCTAACATTCCGCGCTTCATGTGTGCCACCTTTTGAAAGGGGTAGGGTATGGTCTAAAGATGCAACACTGAAAGCAACCTTCCGATTACATATCTGGCAACGTCCATTATCACGTTCATAGATTGCTACTAAGCTCACAGGTGCAACTAGAGCCGCTTTCTTTCGCGCCCGTCGATTCATCACGTATCCATACCAATATCGAGGGCGTAGCTTTCGCTCTTCACTAACTCGTGCTATTTCTTCTTCTCTATGTTCCGTATACCAACGAGCATTACGTGCCTTCACCTCTTCGGGATGTTCCTGTCTCCATTTCTTGTTATGAGCCTTATGCTTTTCTGGATGTTCTTTATTCCATTTGAGACTGTTAGCCATCTCCCTTTCTCTATTCTGACTGTAATGTTTTAATCTATAAACGTGTTCCTCTTCTTTGTGGGTAGCATGGTAGCGTGCAATTATAGCTTTCCAAAGTTCAGGTTTTCCAAGCCGCCATTGCCTGTGATAGCAGTTGTCGCACAATCCGCGTCCAAACACTGGTTTGTGAGGGTGACACAGAGCAGGCTTTCTCACGCTATTTCCCTTTCCTTGGCGTATTCCAGTACGGGCTTTTACACTTAGGGCATACTTTAGGTAGCTCCTCCCTATTCGGATACCACTCATGGTCGCAGCGTAGGCACTTTAGTTTTGTTAGCTTAACCCTCATGGTCTCTTTTCCTTACCTACAGTATATTACCACAAGTAGAGGGATTTGTCAAGAGGGAAGAGAAGACCTTCTGGTATTTTAGCTGTATCTTGTCCCAAGTATAATTCCTAGCTTTCTTCCTTGCCCTCTGTCCCATCTCAATCATTTCTGCTTTATGATTCTTGAGCCAGTCAATCTTCTCGGCAATCGCTTTGGGGTCTCTTATAGGCACTACAAAACCATCTGCACCATCTTGGATAATCTCAGATGCCCCCGCTCCTGTTGAAGCAATTACTGGTCTGCCATATGACATAGATTCAAGGATGCCTAAGCCAAACCCTTCTGTAACACTTGGGAAAACTGCGACAGAAGATACATCGTAGACCTCAGATATGTGATTGACACGCCCCAATAATACAAATTGACCACCATTAGTAATTTGCCTGATGAATGGTTCTAGAGACTCGGTTCCCCAGCCGGCAAATATCAAGCGTGAATCCGTATAGTTGAGCATACCCCATGCCTGTATAAGGTCAATTAAAGATTTATCAGGCCCGACCGCCCCCACGTATGCCACATCAAAGTTCTCCGGTATCGGCTTGACCTTCTTTGACCAGACTATCCCGCCCGGAACGACCTTTATATTCTTACAGCCTATCTCCTTAAGAATGGGAATACTCTTGTGCGACTGGGTAAGAACCACATCTGCCAGCCTAATCCCCTCAGTATAGATTTGAAACAGTCCATCGTCACTGATATGGTGGAAGGGATACTCCAAGCCAAGCCTGTGAAACTCTTCTATCGAGAGTCGCCTGTCATGAGCGGCGATCATCTGCGATACTTTAGTACCGTGCTCCTTGAGATACCTTATTGTCTGGCTGAAGCATCCACTATAGAAGTGGGCTAGGTCGAAGTGCTTCCCTTGGATTTGCTCCAACGCAAAATAATCAAACAGGAAAGGCGAGTCTGGCTGTTTGAACTTTTCTGGGGCAATGTCGTCTCGACTCAGAACAAAGACATCGTCTGACACGGAGCGGAGTGCCTCAAGCTCGGTCACTGTGGCAGCACCGCCCCCT
>Ga0180007_10003598_pt1 | contig 17135 bp, 13 predicted proteins | sample MM_PC_MetaG_FD_121122 | JGI IMG/M metagenome (GOLD analysis project Ga0180007, IMG submission 121122) | Groundwater microbial communities from the Aspo Hard Rock Laboratory (HRL) deep subsurface site, Sweden - MM_PC_MetaG | ecosystem: Environmental > Aquatic > Deep subsurface > Groundwater... | reverse complement strand
TTGATAAGCGAAACAACGCGTTCAAGATCATCTATTTTTCTGCTGACAAGAATGCAGTGTGCCCCTTGTGATGCAAGTGTCTGGGCAATATCCTCTCCGATTCCCCGGCTGGCGCCGGTGATCAGGGCAATTTTATTTTTTAGTGAAAATGTCACCATGTGTTTCCTCCTGTGTTCATGGGCTCATTATTGCCCTTAAATATCCTTGTGTTCACACATTGCTGCTGATAAAGGCCGGATGTGCATAGGACGGGTTCGGGTATGAATAAAATCCTTCACCGGTTTTGATCCCAAGCTTTCCCTGATCCACGTATTGTTTGATAAACGCTGCGTTTGCCATGGCTTTTTTATCTTTTTTCACATTGGCCCAGAAATCGGTGATTTTGTACGAGGTCATCAATCCGATGCTGTCCATGATGCCGAAGGGTCCAATGGCCGTATTCATCACCCCCATCCAAGACCGGTCAATATCTTCTACCGTTGCAACCCCACGGGATGCGATGGACAGGGCCGAATCCAGAAGGGACATCAGCATGTGGTTGTACACATAGCCATAGTGCTCGCTGCTCAGGGCAATGGGAATCTGCCCGATGCGTTTTGCAAATTCGATGACGGTTTCAAGGGTCTCGGACGATGTTCCGGGATGGGGCATGACATCGACAATTTTGGTCATATTCACAACATGGAAATGGAGAGCACAGAACTTGTCCGGTCGCCCGGTGGCCTGGGCAAACATCGAGGGGACAAGGGAGGAGGTGTTTGTGGTGAAAATGGTATCCGGAGGACAGAGCGCATTGAACTGGCTGAAAATCTGTCCTTTCAATCCCGGATCTTCGGGAACGGATTCGTTGACAAGATCCACCCCATCCGCCGCTTCCTTTGGATTGCTTGTGTATTGTATCCGTTTGACAGCCGACTCATATTCCTGGGGAGTGAAGGCCCCGTATAGTCCCATGGTTCCGGTGCTTTTCCGGATATATTTTTCAGCGGTTGCAAGCATGGTTTCCGAGATGTCGTAGATCACGACATCATACCCGTGGAGGGCGCAGACAAAGCCGATCTGCTGGCCCATGGTCCCTGCGCCCAGAATCAGTATTTTTTTGATGGATTCAATTCTCATCATTACTCCTGCCGTTTTCAGCGTTGATATTTGAGTTTACTTCATTGATAATCCGGCTCTGCTGTTCCAACAGAACCCGTTGGATATCATCGTTTGTTTCGTTTTCCATGGCTATTTCATGGGGTTTTTTCGGGGGTGAAACAATTTTTTTCTCACTCATGATGTCACCTCTCTTTACCTTGGGTTGATGAATGATCTGACCCGGGTCAGGGCCTTGACATCACCTTGGGACCAGGTCAGATCCGACACGTTTATGCTCAGGCGCTATTTTGTTGACATGCCTGCCAGCTTTTTCACCAGCTCTTTCCGTAAGCGGATATCGTATTGTGACGTAATGGCAATCTGCTCCATGATGGGTGAGCCGCCGCCATGATAGCCGCCGTAATTCATTCCACCGGCCAAATCGGATACGGTCATGTCACTCAGATACATCCAGAATTTGATCTGATCTTCAATGGGCATCTTGGCATTCCGTTTCAAATATTTTTCCATGATGGGTTTGAGATCTTTATTCATCAGGTCCTGTTCAAAGGGAAAGGTTGCGGGAATGCCACCTGCAATATCACAGAGGATTTCCTGCTCGTGGAAAACCGCTTCCCCGGTCAGGCATCGGCCCACATTACAGTAGAGGGAATTGGGGATGTATGAGCCTGGACCGTAGGGGACTTGGCCCATTCCTGGAATATATACTTCAGGTTTTCCCAATTCGGATGCTGTGAATCCGGCGGCATAGCCCAGTTCAGAAATCTGGATGATACTTGCCAGTTTTTCCCTGACATGGGATGATTTTTCAATGCCGTTAACCTCTGCAGCCAAGGCAGCCATACCCAGGGTGACATCACCGATGGCAGGTTTGCAGCCTGAATAACTATGTCTGTGAAACAGTGCGAACAAAAGGGCACAAAGTCCACCGTGCTGGTATTCACCGCACAGAAACACGCGGTCCCAAGGCACGAAAACATTATCGAAAATCACATAGGAATCCACCGCTCCAAAATCGAATCCGCGCTTATAGTGCTCACGTTTACGCATGTTGTGGGGATGAATCACCTGGGTCACCCCGTCATAATCCGCAGGAACGGCAAAGGCCACCGCATATTCGGTTTCGTCAGGCCCAAGGGACCGGGTGGGCAAAACCATGATTTCATCGGCAATCGATGCCTGGGTGATATGAACTTTACATCCCTTGACAACGATCCCGTCACTGCGCTTTTCAACGACATGCAGATACTGATCCGGGTCTGTCTGCTGGGACGGCCTGAGCATCCGCTCTCCTTTGACATCGGTCTGGGCACAGGTTCCGATCAGATCGTTTTTCTGGAAGTTGTCCAGCCATTTTAGAAAATTTTTATGGTATTCGGTATTACCGCCGTTCATTTTGTCTGCTTCAAATGATACGGAGTTAACGGCATTGATGGAATCCACACCCATGCATCGGCCTATGCAATATCCAACGTGCCGGCACAAGGTACGTGTCATGTCCTGTTTTTTGTGAAGGTCATCGGTGGATTGATGAATATGGCAGAACCGGTTGATGGTCTCACCGCTCAGATGGGATTTTGCTGTACACAGATCCTTTGTTGCAGGGTCCATGGCTGCATCAAAGGTATGGCCAAGAACATTGATGGACTGTTGGAGCACCTCATGGTCGCGTCCGATTTTTTCACCCTTGAAGTAAATGTTGCGTTTGAGTTTCAAAAGATTTTCACGATATTGTTGTTTGGTTCGCATAATGACATCCTCATCTAACGATGTTGAATTGTAAGTTGACCGGATGGACATGGTTTGATGTCAGATCCGGAGGCTTCTCACCTGTGCCATATGGGGATGTCCAGCAGAATCTGCTGAAAAACCGGCACAAGCATCCAGTTGCCAGGGTATATTAGCCATTAGTGTGCCAAAACGATTCTGTATTTGTAACCATTTAAATTAATTTGATTAATTTAGATTTTGATAAGGGGAAATCAGGTAAAATGATCAAGAAGAAGGACGATATGTCGACCGTAGGACGATATGGAAACCTGTGGATAGTTCCATGGGATTCAGGGCACAAGGTCGTGATTGGTCGAAAATGGTACGTCGCGTTATGACGATCGTGATCTGTTTTATGGGAGGTGTATATCATGGACAGAGCCTGATGTGATATAAATCGTATGAGTTCCTTACGGGTGACAAAAAATCAAGAATTTAAAAAAGGTCCGGCCCCGGGTGGGGCCGGATGTGTAACCAATAAACTGTGACAACTTACGTCTTGCCGTGGGGACATAGGCTACCTGATCCACAGGATGAGTGTCCAAGGGATCAGGAACATACAAAAACCACATGTCGTGGTTGTAAACATTGATTGCTATTTATATGCCATGGCCGAAGGTAAGTGGTTAAGTGGCTGTTATTATGATATATATAAGATGATTGTTCGATGGATTATATTCCTGATAATGAAAAATAGGTCGACATATCATCCTGAGGGTCGAAATGTCGACCTGCGTTGTGTGATGGCAAGACCTTTACTGCAACATGGGGCCTGCACCTGAATCAATGCCTAACTTCTTCATTTTGGAATAGAGGGTTGAGGGTTTAAGCATCAATGCATCTGCAGCCCCGCCTTTACCCTTGATTCTGCCGCCGGTCTTTTTCAAGACACTTATAATATGAGCCCGCTCAGCACGTTCAAAGCTCAGATCATCCTGGTCCTGGGTCTGGGATCGTTCAGGGGGTAACAGGTAAAGTGTGTTTCCCTGATTTGAAATCATGGCGTTTTCAACCACATTTTTTAGCTCACGAATATTACCGGGCCAAGCGTAATTCATCACAGCGTCAAGATTTTTTTGGGGAATATGTGTGACATCCCTGCCCATGGTTTTACAGAACTCTTTTGTAAAGGACCACACCATATCCGGTATGTCTTCAAGCCTCTCACGCAGCGGGGGAACGCGGACCGGGTAAACATTCAACCGGTAAAACAGATCAGACCGGAATGTCCCGTCACTGATCATCTTGTCCAGGTTCCTGTTTGTGGCAGCAATGATCCTCACATCCACTTTGACAGAGGTGGCATTCCCCAGGCGTTCGAATTCTCCGTCATCAAGGACACGGAGGAGTTTTGACTGGAGATCCAGGGGGAGTTCTCCAATTTCATCAAGAAACAGGGTCGATCCGTTGGCAATTTCAAAACGGCCGATTTTTTTGGTTACCGCACCGGTGAAGGCTCCTTTTTCATGGCCGAATAATTCGCTTTCCAGAAGATTGGCCGGCAGGGTGGCACAATTCACTTTGATCATGGTTTTGTTTTTTCTGCGGCTTAGCTGGTGAACCAGTTGGGCCATCAGGGTTTTTCCCGTCCCGGTCTCACCAAGGAGAAGAACCGTCGAATCCGTCTCGGCCACCTGTTCGATTTTTCCAAGCACAAACCCCATGGCCGGGCTACGGCCGATAATATTTTCATAACGGCTCTGGCTGCTGATGGTCTCCCTCAAGTACCGGTTCTCTTCTTTGAGATGTTCGGATAATTCATGGATTCTGTCAAAGGCCTTGCGAAGTTTTAGATCGGTCTGTTTACGTTCCAGGGCATTGGCAAAAATCTGGGCAAGCAACCTCATGTGCTGGATGGATTGATCGGTCCAGTTCTGATAGCTCCGGTAGGACTCAAAGATAATCACCCCAAGAACCGAACCGCCGACGTTCAGGCTGACGCCCACACAGGATTTAAGACCCACTTTGGCTGCATAGGCCAGCTCTTCATGCCAGTCTTCCGGGATATCCTGGGGCAGCTGGGACAGGTTGACCACTTCCCCCCGTTTCAAGCGTAATATGGTATTGGGGGCAATGTCATTGAGGATAATGCCGTCTGTTTCCGGCCAGGTGCAGGTTGTATACCCGTGACTGATCTTCAGTGAGCTGCCGTCATCCCGGAATTCTCCGAAAACACACTGGTCAATCCCAAGAAATTCCACGATTTTTCGGATGGCCGCATTGATTTCCTTGTCCACATCAGATGCCGGAAGGTTAACAAATTTTGAAGATATTTCAAATAGCAACCGTTCAAACAAGATGGGATTGGTGACAGGTTTATTCATGGCCTTTTCCTGGTAAATGTCAAATTTGATGGCGTCGTAAAAAGTCCCATATACGGCGTTATAGTGTTTAGCCGGACGTTCGACATACTACATGTATGCCTTCACGCCCGGCCAAACACTATGCCTTGCCTATGGACCTTTTTCCATAGCCATCCGTCGACTTTTTACGAGTTCATCAAATTTATTGTCTTAACAAATACCGTATCATTAAAATCATGTCAAATAAAAAATAGCGAACGTTCGCTTTTTTAAATAATTATTTTTGGTTTTGTTAATTTGATTGTAACATTTTCCCATGTCCCACGTTAATATTTCATGTATCAATCCCAACGATCTCTGATGCACCAACATCAGGGTAACCTTTAACGATGGAGGATATCATGAAACGTTTTATATCGGTTTTGATCCTTGTGATGCTGACTGTTTCACATGTGGCTGTGGCCTCGGATTTTTCAGTAAACACGGGCAGGGTCTATGAAAGCGGACCCAACGGGCCAGCACCAAATTCAGGTGATGGTGTTCCCGATGGTAGCGGGAATGATTCCCCCTTTGGCCCAAATAAGTAGCTGCATCTGTCATTAATGATCCATCAGCATGGCTCATGGGTCGTATTATCGAAAACATCATGAATTTCATGGGAAAAAAACCCGAAACAAGGTTATCTTGTTTCGGGTTTTTTATGGGTCATGTTTTATGAATCGATGTTAAACCATCTTTTCAATCTTGACGGCACAGGCTTTGTACTCTGCCGTTAACGTATAGGGATCAAAGGCTGGATTGGTCAGCCAATTGGCATTGGCATCCCTGAAATGGAAAGCCATCCAGACCATGTTTTCCGGAACTTCTTGGGTTACCCGTGCCTTGAGGGAAATAGACCCCCGCCGTGAAGACAGGCGGATGGTTTCTCCGTTGGAGATGCCCAATTTCCGGGCGTCACTGATGGAAATATCCGCGGTTTCCTCACCCAGGAGTTCGTTGAGACCTGGCGTCCGGCCGGTCTGTGTCCTTGTATGGTAATGATACAGACGGCGACCTGTGCTTAGAACATAGGGATAGTCTGCATTGGGAACCTCGGCCGGGGGGGTCCATTCAGCCGGGGTGAAATGTCCCTTGCCCGAGGTGAATTGACCGCCCTTGTGAAGAAAGGATGTGCCGGGATGCTCTTCAGTGGGACAGGGCCACTGAAGACCGTCTAGTTCGATTCTTCTGTACTTGATGCCGCCCAAAGAGGGTGCCAGGACAGAAATTTCATTGTCCCACAATTCCTTGGCACTTTGAGAGGGCCAAGTCTGGCCCATGCGTTTGGCAATTTCCCGGAAGATCCACCAGTTGGGTTTGGCAATTCCCGGGGGAGGACAGGCTGTCCGGACACGGCTTACACGGCGTTCACTGTTGGTGAAGGTTCCGTCATTTTCACTCCAGGCCGCTGCAGGTAACACCACATGGGCGAACCGGGTGGTCTCGTTTTCGAAAATATCCTGGCAGACCAGAAACTCGGCGCTTGAAAGCTCGTGTTCCACTTTACGGATGTCCGGCTCGGTGTTGGCGAGATTTTCTCCGAAAATATAGAATGCCTTGACCTCACCCGTGACCAGTTTGTCCATCATCTGGGGGATCATCAATCCGTTTTTGTCCGGAAGATTATCAACGCCCCAGGCCTCTTCGAACTTTTTGCGTGCATCGGGGTTCACCACCTGTTGATATCCGGGGAATACATTGGGCAGAGCCCCCATGTCGCAGGCACCCTGGACATTGTTCTGGCCTCTCAAGGGGTTTACGCCGCCCATTTCCATGCCCATGTTGCCCAGGAGCATCTGGAGATTGGCCACGCTGACCACGTTGTTGCGTCCACAGGAATGCTCGGTAATGCCCAGGGTATAGCAGAGCATCATGGGTTTGATGGACGCGGCCAAGCGGGCCGTTTCGACAATGGTTTCACTCGAAACACCGCAGATATCGGATGCACGTTCCGGAGGATAAGCCATCACCACCTCTTTGAGGGCCTCGAAATTCTCCGTGTGATTCGTGACAAAGTCCTTGTCATAGAGATCTTCTTTGATCAGAACATACATGAGGGCATTGAGAAAGGCGATGTCCGACCCCACCTTGATGGGGACATGGAGATCGGCAAATTCTGCCAGCTTGTGTTTTCTCGGGTCCACCACGATCAGCTTGGCCCCGCTTCGCACTGCGTTTTTGACATAGGTCGCAGCAACCGGGTGGGCCTCGGTCATGTTTGAACCGATGACAAAGAACATCTTGGCGTGTTTGAACTCTTTAAATGAATTGGTCATTGCTCCTGAACCAAATGTGGTGGCCAGACCGGCCACAGTGGGAGCATGTCAGGTGCGGGCGCAATGATCAATGTTATTGGTTTTAAACACCCCCCTGAATAATTTCTGCATCTGATAGGAATCTTCATTGATGCTTCGGGCACAGCTTACGCCGGCAACGGCGTCAGGGCCGTGATCCTTTATGATCTGGGTGAATTTACTGGCCACCAGATCCAGGGCTTCATCCCAGGTGGCTTCATGGAATACCCCGTCTTTTTTAATCAACGGTGTTTTGAGTCGTTCATCAGAATGGATAAAATCGTAACCAAAACGACCTTTGACACAGAGTCGTCCCTGGTTGGGCTCAGCGTTTTCTGCGGCGGAAATCTGGACGATCTTCTTGTTTTTTACATGGAGAATCTGCTGGCATCCCACACCGCAATAGGGACAGGTGGTCCGGATCTGCTCTGTTTCACAGACCCTGGGTTTTTTCCAGGCATCCTTGGGAACAAGAGCGCCTACGGGGCAGGCCTGGATGCACTGGCCGCAGAACACGCAGTCCGAATCTTTGAGGGCCATGTCACCCTTGGCGACGATTTTGGTCGTAGCACCCCGGTAACCGAAATCAATGGCATCGTTGACCTGGACGTCGCGGCAGGCTTGAACACAACGGCCGCAGAGGATACATTTTGCGAAGTTCCGGACGATCAAAGGATTGACCGTTTCCATGGGATACTCTGTGAAGGTTTCAGGAAAACGAGCACTTTTGACTTTGTATCGATAGGCCAGTTCCTGAAGTCTGCAATCTCCGGAGGCCGGACAGACAAGGCAGTCATCGTGTCTGCCCGATGCCAGCATCAGTTCAATGGTTGTTTTACGTGACCGGACCACAGTGGCTGATTCGGTTTGAACCACCATTCCCTTGGCCGCAGGGACAGTGCAGGCCGCCATCAGGGTCCGGGCTCCCTCAACCTCCACCATGCAGATCCTGCAGGCGCCAGTGGGTGTGGTTCCCTTGAGATGGCAGAGTGTGGGGATATCGATACCTACCTTTTCCGCGGCCTCAAGAATCGTCTGACCAGGCTCGAACATAACCTCCTGGCCATCGATGACTAACAGGTTTTCGCTCATGGACTCATTCTCCTTAAACGTGTATGGAGTTATTATAAGTTATTTTAAGGTTGTTTACGCCTTAATATGTGTTTAATTATAGAAAAAATGGATAATACCAACCAAAAATTCCAAATGTTTGCTAACACATGTTCTATGCATTGTCAATATACACATGGGGGGGCTTTTTGCTTGCGCTTTGTTGGTTTTTTAAGGGGAGGGTGGGCTTTCAGGTGTGAAGGATAGATTGGGGCTCTGGTTTTTTTTGGGGTTGGATGGGAATGGGACTTATGGGAGTTATGGGACTTATGATTTTTATGTTTATGGACTCACAAAAACGTGAGTCCATAAACACGATAACGCTGCATGGGGGCTTTTTACGACGACATCAATTATCTCTCGTCGATTTCTTCGTAGGTACAGACGTTGGGGCCGCAATACTCACCAACGTATTCGGATTCGGGCCGGTAAAGCACGGGTTGGGGTGCGGCTTCTGCAAACTGCTCTTCAATCACATGGGCAACCCACCCAGAGATACGTGATATGGCAAATACCGGGGTGAAAAAATCCATGGGAATGCCCATGGAGTAATACAGGGATGCGCTGTAGTAATCAACATTGACAAAGATTTCCATGTTCTTTTCTTTGAGGAAGGCGTCTTTGGCGCATTTTTCAAGTTTGGCAGATATCTCGTACCATTTTGTTTCGCCTGATTTTTCACCCATTTTTTTGGACATGGGGGCCAGGACCAGTGCCCTGGGGTCATCTACTTTGTACACAGCATGGCCCAATCCCATGACTTTTCGTCCGGCTTTGAGTTCATTTTCCACATAACCATCCACGTTGTCCAGAGAGCCAATTTTCTTGAGCATTTCCATGACCCTGGTGTTTGCTCCGCCGTGAAGTTCTCCGGAAAGGGATCCGATGGCCGCAGTGATGGCTGCATACATGTGGGCCCGAGTGGACGCCACTTCACGGGCAGCGAAGGTGGAGGCGTTAAAGGAATGCTCGGCATGGAGCACCAGGGCTGTGTCCATGAAATGTGCAATGTCCTTGTCAGGTTTTTTCCCTTTCATCATGTAAATGAAATTGGCGGCGTGGGACATTTCAGGGGCTGCCATGACCGGGGCCAGGCCTTTTCTGATTCGTTCCCAGGCAGCAACGATGGACGACATCTTGGCAATGAGGTTGATCCCTATTTCAAGGGCCATGTCACGGGTGATGGTTTTTTTAACAAAGGGGTCATGGTGGGCCAGCATGGGGATAACTGACTGAAGCACATCCATGGGCAGGGAATCCTTGGGAAACGTTTTCATGGCAGCAATGATGGAGTCGGGCAAATGGCTGTGGTTATGAATGTTTTTTTTTAGATTGGCAAGTTCATTTCGGTTGGGGAGTTTTTCATAAAGCAGAAGGTGAATGACTTCTTCAAAGGTGACTTTTTCCGCAAGGTCCTTGGCCAGATAGCCGCGGTAGACCAGTCTGCCTATGGCGCCGTCTACATCACTGATTTTAGTGCTGGCGATGGTGACGCCACGAAGTCCGGTATTGATGATTGTTTTATCAGGCATATGTCCTCCTCAGAAATAGCTTTGGTATGAGCTGGTTATGTGTTTGTGTGATTGTATGGTAATTATAAAATAGGTGGCATGAGTTAAACTAAACCCATGCATGGGTCAGACATTAAATTATAGTATCACAGTCTCTCAATGAAAAAAAGATTCCAGTTGGGTTGCCCATGGGAATGGCAACTTTTTCAGTGTGATTGAAGGCAATGAAAAAACTTTAGATATCCGATTTTTTTGAAAATTGTAACAAGCTGTTTGACATGGCATGTAAAAGATGAATATGTAGTGAAAATAAGAGTTGCTTAATATATAGATTATAAATCCTTACGTATGCGTTGACCCCGGTTACTGTTCTTTATTGATTGTGACAACCGGATTTTTTGGAACAAGCTATTCCTTTTGAGATAGACCATTGTGTACGTGTTTAGTTCAGAGTTGTTATGATAAAACAAATCATTGAGAATATGAAAAAGGGCTTTAGGAGCCCACTTGCCAGGAAACAACTGCTCGCTATCCTGATATTCAGCTCCGTGATGACCTTGATTGATACAAGTGTTCAGTTGTATATTGAGTTCAAGGGAGATCTGGGCTTTGTGGATTCCCAGTTGGACCAGATTGAACACAGTCATCTGGGGAGTCTTGTCAATAGCCTGTGGAAACTTGATGACGAGCAGATCGGTATCCAGATGAACAATGCCTTGAGCCTTCGGGATATCATTTATATGGAAATCCGTGAAGGGGGGGAGGCTGTCTATCGGGCAGGGATTCCGCCGGTGTCAAATCTTCACAAGTCTCGCATCTTTGATATGGTGTACAATAACGGGTATATTATACGCGATATTGGAACCCTCTATGTGGAAGCGGATCTCAAGGGGGTCTACAACCGTCTTTTCAAGCGTATCCTCGTGATTCTCACGGCACAGGGTATCAAGACATTTTTCGTGTCCTTTTTCATCCTTTTTATCATGCATCATATGGTCACCCGGCATCTGATCGATCTGGCAGGCTATATGCGTCAGGTAAACCTCGAAACCTTTGATACCCCCCTGAATTTGAATCGCAAAAAACCCAAAAGTTCCAAACGGGATGAACTTGACGAGGTGGTTTCAACCATTGATAATTTACGGAACGCTATCAATTATTATATTGATGAACAGGAACGGGTTGAGGGGGAGCTGAGAAAAAGCGAACGACGGTTCAGGACCTTTGCCGAGCAGGCCATCATCGGGATATGCATTATTCGGGATGGAAAAATGATTTTTACCAATGAGGGCCTCTCAAAAATTTATGGATATTCAGGCAGGGAGTTTCTTGCCTTTGAGGGTAAATCGATTTTTTCTCTTTTTCATCCTGACGATGTTCATATTGCGGACAATCTATACAAAGCCAACCTGAAGGGGATCGGGGATTCGGTGGAAGTCCGAGCCCTAACCCGTGATGGTGAGGAAAAGTGGGTCCAGCTGTTTTCCAAGCCTGTGATGTGCGATGAGGAGCTGACCATATACTGTATTATCATCGACACCACCCAACGGCGCCTTTATGAAAATGGCATGACCAAATTCAAAACAATTACAGACAGAGCGAATTTTGGTGCATCCATTGTGGATTCCAACGGGTTTTTGAGCTACACCAATGAGTGTTTCTGTCGCATGCATGGGTATCGATCCGAAGAGCTTACGGGAAAGCATATTTCCATCGTGTATCCCGAAGATCAGAAGGAACGGACTCAGGAATTGGCAAAAATCCTCTTGGAAAAGGGGCATTATTCTGCAGAGCTGGTGCCGCATGTAAAAAAAGATGGTACTGTGTTTCCCACTCTGATGAATGAAAATTTGATTCAAGACAAGAATGATAAAACGTTGTTTTTTTCCGCCACCACCATTGATGTGACAGAAATGCGTCAACTGGAAGAGCAGTTGAAACATGCCCATAAGATGGAAGCCATTGGCACACTGGCCGGAGGTGTCGCCCATGATTTTAATAATATTCTGGGTATTATCCTGGGTAATGCTGAACTGGCAATACAGTGGATTCCCGATGACAGCCCGGCCTGGTTAAATCTATCGGAAATTTTGATTGCCAGCAACAGAGCCAAGGGTGTTGTCAAACAACTGTTGAATTTCAGCAGGAAATCCGATGATGACAGTAAAGAGCCCAGTCAGATCACCCATGTGGTCAAGGAAACCGTCAACCTGATTCGTTCTTCCATTCCCAAAAGTATTGAAATTCGTTATTCGGAAGAAGAACATCTCCCCCCGGTGATGGCCAATACCACCCAGATTCATCAGATTGTCATCAACCTGTGCACCAATGCCTTCCATGCCATGGAAAAAGGAGGCGGGGTTCTCACCATAAGGCTCAGTCAATGTAACATCAACGGGGAGTCCCAAGGGGCCATGAGAAAATTGAAATCCGGACAATATGTCTGCCTTTCGGTGCGAGATACCGGTGAGGGGATTCCAAAGGATTTGATTGACAAAATTTTTGTACCATATTTCACCACCAAAGAAACCGGTAAAGGCACGGGCATGGGTCTTGCCGTTGTTCATGGACTGGTCAAGCGGCATGGGGGTGAAATTATGATTGACAGTGAAGTCGGCAAAGGGACAACGGTCAGCATTCTGATTCCGGCCACCCAGATCGCTCCCCAGAAAATAAAACAGCAAATACCTGACCTTCCCAGGGGTACGGAGAGGATTTTGTTTGTGGATGATGAAAAATCACTGGTGGATATCGTCAAGGAAATTCTTGAACGATTTGGTTATGATGTGGACGCCCATAAGAGCTCTTTAGAGGCACTGGAACGGTTTAAAGAGAACCCCGAGTCCTATGATATGATTATTACGGACATGTCCATGCCCCATATGACAGGGGACCAGTTGATCCAACATGTTTTTGAAATACGCCCGGGAATTCCGGTGATTTTGTGCACAGGATTTAATGATGATCTTTCTGAGACCAAGGCCAGGTCCATGGGATTGCGGGCCGTGATGAACAAGCCTGTTAATTTGCGCGAACTGGTTACTGGGGTTCGGGATGTATTGGATCAGGAGGCTTTAAAGGCCCATTTGCGGCGGTGAGCTTAACGTTTTTCAGGGAGTTTTATATGGATATTGCATGGTCCTACATGAGGAAAGGGTGAGTGTCCTGTTCAAAGGCCCAGGAGGTTCTTGGTGCCGAACATGGAAGCCAGACGGACATTCATGACGCCCGAAAGGAAAAAATCGATGAAACCAAGGCCTGGGACAGGATTAAAGGCTGTGAGCATGTTGTGATCGCCAAAGGGAAGAAGATGGTGGCGTTGACGCCAAGCCCTGAAAACAAAAAGGAGATCCTCACCCTTGCCATGGGCCGGAGTGGAAGCTTACGTGCACCCAGTGTTCTTGTTGAAAAGACTCTTCTCATCGGGTTCAATGAACCTATGTATGCCAGGTACGTTAAATAATTTGAATATAGAAAATCTTTGACGCTCTCCTATATAAGACGTATAATATTTAAATTATATGCCACAGTACCAACGTCGTTTCGTTACATTTAAATCACATCATTCTCCATTTTTCGTCAGAACCCGCCAGCATTGATTGTGTCTGTTCGTGTATCAGAAGTTGTCTTATTTTTAAGGAGGAATTTCATGACTGAATTTATTTTCAATCTGCTCCATCTGGTTGGATTCAAACATCCTCTCCATCCGGCCCTGACCCATATTCCCATGGGTATGGTGATGGGGGCCTTTTTTTTCGGGCTTGCCGGAACGGTTTTGAAAAAGCCTGATTTTTTTAAAACCGCCACGCACTGCGTGGGCCTTGGACTTCTGTTTATCCTGCCCACGGTTTTTGCAGGATATCTGGACTGGCAACATTCCTATGAGGGCCAATGGGAAACCCTGATCATTGTTAAAATGGTGCTGGCCTGTATCCTGACCCTTCTTTTGGGTATCGCCTTTGTCCAGGGACGGAAGGATGATGCCCCTTTAAATCTGCTTTTCGCCCTTTATATCCTCTGCCTATTCTGCGCCGTGGGCCTTGGATTTTCAGGTGGACAGCTTCAATATGGATAATGGAACGTGATCCATGATCCATCACAAAAAAACGTTATTACGACAAACATCGACGATCAAGCCGAGTCGAAAGGATTAGACCATGCGGAACATCGGAAAAGGTATCATTGGAATTGTTGCGTTTACCTCTTTTTTTATGATGACTATGGGAAGTTTTGCCGCTGATTACAGCCATAAAATCACTGAAAAGAACATGGATTTTGAATGGACGGTCAACGGTGAAAATCTGGATGTGCGCATAAGCGCTAAAACCGAAGGGTGGGTGGGTATCGGATTCAATCCCTCCCATGATATGCGGGATGCCAATATTATCATGGGCTATGTGAAAAATGGCGAGGTGAAGGTGAGTGATGAGTTCGGAACCTCCGATACGAGTCATGACAAGGATACAAAACTCGGTGGAGCTGAAAATGTCACCAATATTTCAGGTAAAGAAGAAAAGGGTATGACCCATATTGCCTTTACCATACCCCTTTCATCCGGAGACCAGAAGGACAGGCCCATCATCGTGGATGGCGAAACTGTTGTGATCATGGCCTATGGTGCAGGTCGAGACAGTTTTAATACCAAACACGCGACCCGAACCATGTTTAAAGTGAATTTGTCAACGGGCAAGAAGTAAAACGTCGACAGATGGATGGCTATGGAAAAAGGTCCATAGGCAAGGCATAGTGTTTGGCCGGGCGTGAAGGCATACCTCTGGAGTATGTCGAACGTCCGGCCAAACACAATAACGCCGCATATGGGACTTTTTACGACGCCATCAAGGTTATTCTTATGCCGAAAAAGAAACCATATCAGTTACCTGAACCGATTCGAGGGTGGTTGTTTGTTTTTGGACAGGGATGGCCCACAGGTCTGATAATCCTGGTGTTGACCTTTTGTGCCGCTGGTCCTCTTGCAGCACATGGCCCAGGACCGGGCCAGGATGACGGACATCGGCTTGATGAGACACAGATAATTGGTGATGAAACGGCGTCCAAAGGACCTGTGGGAATCGTTGAAAATACCGGCGTGAAACTTCCCCTTGCGGCTCTTTTTCGGGATGAAAACGGAAAAGAGATACGGCTGGGGGACATCATAGATCGGCCCGTGATCCTTTTACCTGCCTTCTATACATGCCCCCGGTCGTGCAGCCTTCTTATCTCCAATCTGGCCATAGCCTTGAACCAGGTGTCTCTGATTCCAGGCAAGGATTTCAGGGTGATTACCTTGAGCTTTGATACGGATGAGACTCCGGCCGATGCAAAAAAAGCCAAGGGCAACTATATTCCTTTGTTACCCAAAGGTTTTCCGGAAAGCGAATGGGTGTTTTTGACAGGCAAACAAGAGGCTGTCCTACAGGTGACAGACGCCATGGGCTATTATTTTAAAAAAACGGGGGTGCATACATTTGTCCATCCCAATGTCCTTGTGGCTGTGTCACCAAACGGCGTTCTCATTCGCTATGTTTACGGGCCGGGTTTTCTTGGCCCTGACATTGCCATGGCCCTGACCGAAGCTGAAAAAGGCGAACCGGCCATATCGGTGAAACGGATTTTGTCCTTTTGCTTCAACTACGATCCTGTATCTAACCGCTATGTGTTTCAAATACTTAAAATTGGGGCCATCACGGTCTGTTTTCTTTTAATTGTCTTTTTTTTATTTGTTTTGCGACGGAAAAAAAATCTCAGATCAGATGAGTTGGATACAAAAAGTCCACCCCATTCAAGGAGAAAGGGACCGTGACAGACATTCCATCCTTTTTTGAAACACCATCACCTCCAGGATTGACAGGGATAAAAGCCTGGCTTTTGACCACCGATCACAAACGAATTGCCCTGATGTATCTTTGGGCCGTTCTTTTCTGGTTCATGCTCGCCGTTATTTTCGGGCTTCTTCTTCGGGTGGAATTGATGAGCCCGGGGAAAACCATCATGGATGCCCGTGTGTACAATTCCTTGTTTACCCTTCACGGGGTGGTCATGATTTTTTTGTTTGTCATTCCGGCAATTCCTGCCATTTTCGGCAATTTCATTCTGCCCATCCAGATCGGGGCTCATGATGTGTTTTTTCCGAAACTCAATCTCTTGTCCTGGTATCTGTTCATGCTGGGAGGCCTTCTGGCGGTTATCTCTCTGTTTTCCGGTGGATTTCCGGATACGGGCTGGACTTTTTATGTCCCCTTCAGCGTGAATACCCAGAGTAACGTGTCATTGACGGTTCTTGCGGCATTTATTCTGGGCATGAGTTCCATGCTCACCGGTCTGAATTTTATCACCACAATCCACAGGATGCGTGCGGATGAAATGGGATGGATGCAGATCCCCCTGTTTACCTGGAGCCTTTACGCCACGGCCTGGGTCCAGCTTCTGGCAACGCCTGTGGTCTCCATCACCCTTTTGCTGGTGGTGTTTGAACGTCTTTTTTCCCTGGGACTTTTTGACCCGGACAAGGGGGGAGACCCCCTTTTGTACCAGCATCTTTTCTGGATGTATTCCCATCCGGCGGTCTACATTATGATTTTACCCGGAATGGGGGTGATTTCAGAGATCATTCCTGTTTTTTCAAGGAAAGCCATTTTCGGTTACAAGGGCATTGTCTGGTCCAGCATGGCTATTGCCATTGCAGGGTCCCTGGTCTGGGCCCACCATATGTTCACCAGCGGCATGAGTGATGTGGCGGTGTTCGTGTTCTCCCTTTTGACCTTTCTGGTGGCCATCCCAAGTGCTGTCAAGGTGTTCAGCTGGATTTCAACCATGTATAAAGGCTCCATTGCCATGGAGCCCCCTTTTTTTTATGCCCTGGTTTTTATCTATTTGTTTTCACTGGGAGGTCTCACGGGTCTCGTTCTTGGTTCGGCCGGGACCGATATCCATGTGCATGACACCCATTTCGTGGTGGCCCATTTCCATTTCATGATGTTTGGAGGAACAGGTTTCGCCTTTTTTGC
>Ga0180007_10003597_pt1 | contig 17137 bp, 12 predicted proteins | sample MM_PC_MetaG_FD_121122 | JGI IMG/M metagenome (GOLD analysis project Ga0180007, IMG submission 121122) | Groundwater microbial communities from the Aspo Hard Rock Laboratory (HRL) deep subsurface site, Sweden - MM_PC_MetaG | ecosystem: Environmental > Aquatic > Deep subsurface > Groundwater... | reverse complement strand
GAGGAATGCCCAGCCATTCAGCAATGCCAGGGCCAACCTGGGCAGTGTCGCCATCAATTGCTTGTTTGCCGCAAAGGATCAGGTTAAACTCGCCGATTTTCTTAATTGCTTGGGCCAAAGTGTATGAAGTAGCCCAGGTGTCAGAGCCTGCAAAAGCCCGGTCGGAAACCAGGATTACCTCATCAGCGCCCATAGCAATTGTTGTTTTTAAGGCTTCAGCTGCTTGAGGAGGGCCCATGGTGATAACTGTTACTTTGCCGCCGTGTTTTTCCTTAAGCTGCAAAGCAGCTTCGAGTGCGTTCTCATCAAAGGGATTAACAATAGAAGGCACACCCTCGCGAATGAGCGTGTTTGTTTCTGGATTTATTTTAACCTCTGTGGTATCTGGGACCTGTTTAATGCAGACTATGATGTTCATAAGGTTTTGTAAGGAATTTTTGTTCCTTGAACCCAGAAGTATACCATAAAAATAATCTTAAGAAAAGATGAAACTTAAACAAAAAAATAGCGATAATTAGTTGAGGAATGATATAAATGGCGAATATAGCTGGGAAAGTAAGAATTAATTTAAGTCAAAGAGCGGTTGGCAGAATAAGGTTGCTTTGGAACAGATTAACGCCCACAAGGGGAGCCCGGAGCGTAACCAACTCTCTTGGAAACCTGAGTTCAAACAGCGATCTGAAAATATCAGTTGATAGTAATGGGCTTAAGGTTCAAGGAGAACTTTTGGCTTCTTCGGGGTTTTATGCGAGATGCTTATATAATGCCGGGGTACAGGAAGTTGAAATTTCAGAGGGAAGAAGTCAAAGAGAAATTAAAAAGATTTTAAATACTTTGTCAGACAGGGGATTGGAAAAGGCAAAGGGCATATTAGAAAACAGGCATCTAAAAGTGGAAGTGGAGCGTAGCATGCCGCCCATGCCGGTTAAATGGTCAGATTTTTATCATACAGAAGTTTTTTATCGTGAAACGTTAAAAGAGGAAATTGAAATAAGAATTGGTGTTCCAGCAATGTTCTTGGGGATTGTTGGCGGAGCCATCGCAGGAAGTTTTGTTGATCATGCGGTATGGGGAGGAATTGGGGGAGGAGTTTTTGGGGGAGGGTTAGGTGTTCTGCTCAGTCTGGCATATCAGCGAACTCTTCCTGGTCATTCAAAGTTTAAGTTAGTGGCTGAAACTTCAAACTTCCTATTATTGTCAAAGCGGGCTAAAAATTGGAATCCTCTTGTTAAAATGATGGTTGTTTTGAATGTCTATACTCCGCAAGATGTCCTGGAGGAATTGGCAGGGGACAGCAATAATCTGGTGAGGAAGGAGGTGGCGAAAAGTAACCGGGTTTCAGATGCCGCCTTGAGTAAATTAATAGATGATTTTAATAAAGAAATTAAAAGCGTAGCCAGAGAAAATCCCAGGGTGGTGGAGCTGATGAAGTCCGCAAGAGAAACAAATTCAGACAAAGAGTTATCAGGATTGGCTAAAAATCCAATTTGGTTAGTTAGAAAAGAAGTAGCTTTGAGCCCTTATGCTTTAGAAGAGACATTAGGGGAGTTGATTAATGAAGATAGGAATGAAGAGGTCCGGAAGGCGGTAGCAGAAAATCCGAAAGTAAAAGCCTTGGTAGAACAGGCTGAAAACGCAAGGTCACCGGAAGAATTAACTTCTCTTGCAAAGAAGCCTCTTCCCTGTGTAAGAGCGGCTGTAGCGGGCAATGAATTTACTCCCGAATTTGTGCTAGAAGGACTGGCAGGGAAATATCAGCGCTGGATGGTAAGGTTAGCAGCAGCAAAAAACATCAGAACCCCCTGGCGATCCGTAGCCATTGTCTTGAGCAAGCTACGTAAGGACCCATATCAAATAACCGAGGAAGTATTAGTAAAGGACCATATCGATTGCATTGGAAGCTACCATGTTGAAAACACTACTGTGACGTACTATGGCTATTTTAATAATAGCTTAGCAATCGCCAGAGAGATATTAGAAATACATGTTCGAAACAGAGAGAAGATAATGGGGCGGCTGAAAGAGCTCAATCCCGGACTCTATGAGGCGTTAAAAAAAGCTAAGGTGTAGGGACGAAGGCTATTTTTTAGATTTCGATGCGCTTTCTTTGATCAGGGACAGGCCGATTTGGTTCCTTTGAATTTGGTTAGTGCCTTCATATATCTGCGTGATCTTAGCGTCTCTTGCCATCTTTTCTACAGGATATTCTTTCATGTAGCCGTAGCCGCCAAGTACCTGGATAGCATCAATGGTTACTTTCATAGCAGTGTCTGAGGCAAATAATTTAGCTTCAGAAGCCGGCAAGGTATAATCTTTGGCACCGGCGTCAATCATCCTGGCAGTAGCGTAAACTAAGGCGCGGGCAGCTTCGGTTTGGGTGGCCATATCTGCCAGCATGTGTTGTACCGCCTGGAGAGCAATGATAGGTTTGCCAAACTGAACTCTTTCTTTAGCGTATTTGATTGCTTCATCCAGCGCTCCCTGGGCAATGCCAACAGCCTGGGCGCCAATGCCTGGCCTGGTTAAATCAAGGGTCTTCATCGCAACGATAAAGCCCATGCCTTCTTTGGTCAGAAGCTGGCTCTTATGGATTTTACAATCTTGAAAAACCAATTCACGTGTAGCAGAGCAGCGGATACCCATCTTATTTTCTTTTTTCCCAAAGGTAAAGCCAGGAGTGCCTTTTTCAACGATAAAAGCAGACGCCCCGCGAGGGCCTTTCTTTTTATCGGTCATGGCAATTAAAGTATAAGTATCTGCTTCACCGCCATTAGTAATCCATTGCTTGGTGCCGTTTACTATATAATAGTCGCCGTCTTTGACAGCAGTTGTTTCAAGGCCAGCTGCGTCTGAACCAGCATTAGCTTCAGTTAAGCCAAAAGCAGCCAGCTTTTTGCCAGCAGCAATTTCCGGCATGTATTTTTTCTTTTGTTCATCAGTGCCAAAAAGGATAATTGGGGTAGAACCCAAGGCAGAAGCAGCAAAGGTTACGCCGACTCCGCCGCAAACGCGGCTAATTTCTTCAGTAGCTAAGCAGAAATTAAAAACACTGATTCCCATACCGCCGTATTCTTCAGGTATGTAAAGTCCGCAAAGATCAGCGTCAGCAAAAGCCTTCATCGCTTCCCAGGGAAAATCGCCCTTTTCATCCCATTCTTCGCGTTTAGGCAAGGCCTTTTCAACTGCTACCTTTCTTGCCAAATCGCGGATCATTTGTTGTTCCTCAGTTAATAGATAATCAAGCATGGTCTATATCCTCCATTTAATAACATTTGCCCCACAGGTTAGGCCAGCGCCGAAACCTGACAGGACAATTATATCATTGTTCTTAATTTTCCCATCAGCTAAGGCTTCATCTAAGGCTAGGGGGATAGAAGCAGCTGAGGTGTTGCCGTACTTTTGCAGATTAACATAAACCTTTTCTTTTGGCAATCCCATTTTCTTGGCAACGTGGTCAATTATCCTGATATTTGCCTGGTGGGGGATAAAGAGGTTAACATCTTTTAGTTCAATGTTTGCTTTTTTCAACACTTCAGCAATTGATTCTTCCAGCACCCTGACGGCAAACTTAAAAACTTCTTTGCCGTCCATGGTGATAAAGCGGCCTTTTTTCTCTTCCGGGTCGCGTGAACCGCCGCCCGGCATTATCAAATGGTGGCCAAGATGGCCTTCGGCCTTAAGCCAGCTGGCTAAGATGCCGGATCCGTCATCTGCTGCGGTTAAAACAACCGCGCCGGCGCCGTCGCCAAATAAGATACAGGTGCCGCGGTCATGCCAGTCAAGATATTTGGTTAGCGTGTCAGCCCCGACAACCAGAACGTTCTTGTAGGTTTTGTTCTCAATAAAATTACTGCCGACTGTTAGGGCGTAGTTAAAGCCGGAACAGGCGGCAGAAACATCAAAAGCAGCAGCGTTCTTGGCGCCGAGTTTGTTTTGCAGGATGCAGGCAATTGAAGGGAACAAGTAATCTGGTGAAGTAGTGCCTACGATGATTAAATCTATTTCTTCAGGGCTGATTTTAGCCGAAGCCAGGGCTTTTTGGGCTGCAGCTATTGCCAGGTCAGAAGTGGCTGTTTTTTCGTCAGAAACCCTTCTTTCGGCAATACCGGTGCGAGTTTTAATCCATTCGTCGCTTGTATCAACAGTTTTAGTTAAGTCGTTATTTGTAACGATCTTTTCCGGGATCTTGGAGCCAACACCAGCGATTCTTGCTTTCATTGATTTTTTCCCATCTTGGCTGCCATGTTGCCTTTGACTGCTTCTGCGGTTTCGCGGATGGCATTTTTTATTGCCTTGGCCTTTGCCCGGCCGTGGGCTTTAAACACCACGCCGTTAACGCCCAGTAGAGGCGCGCCGCCGTAATCATCGTATGTTATTTTTTGGCGCAGCTTAAAGAGGGCCGGCAATAAAAAGGTCAAACCAATTTTATTCATGATGCCTTTGGACAACTCAGTTTTTAGCAATTGAAAGACAGACGAGGCCAGGCTTTCGGCAAACTTTAGGATCAAGTTGCCGACAAAGCCGTCGCAGACAATGACATCTGTCTTGCCCTGCAGTATTTCCTTTGACTCAACGTTGCCGATAAAATTAATAGGAGTTTGTTTTAGGAGGTTCCAGGCTTCCCTGGTTAGTTCATTGCCTTTTTCTTTTTCTTCACCGATATTAAGCAGTCCCACGCGGGGGTTTTCAATGTGTAAGACGTTTTTGGCATAGAGATTGCCCATTACTGCGAATTGCTGCAAATGTTGGGGTTTGCAGTCAACATTAGCGCCCATGTCAAGCAGCAGGACCTTGCCAGCGGGCAGGGGAAATTCTGTGGCAATGGCAGGCCGCTCAACCCCGGGCTGTCGGCCCAGCTTAAACAGGGCAGCTGCCATTACGGCGCCGGTATTGCCTGCGGAAATAATGCCATCAGCCTTGCCTTGTTTTACAAGGGAAACAGCAACATTAATTGAAGCGTCTTTTTTGCTTTTAACTGCCTGAACAGGAGATTCGTCGTTGCCAATGACTTCAGAAGCGGGCACAATTGGCAGCTTGCCTTTTTCCTTGTATTTTGCCAGTTCACTGGTCAAAATTTGCGGTTTGCCGACCAGCACAATTTCCACTGGAAGTTCCTGGCTGGCTAATACCGCTCCCTTGACTATTTCAGAAGGGGCATAGTCTCCCCCCATCGCATCAACTGCGATCCTAGTCACTTACTTTTTCTCCTTGCCTCGAGCCTGTCGAGGGGGTTTTACAACCCGGCCTTTATAGGTGCCGCAGGAAGGGCAAGCGTGGTGGGGCAGGATTGGGGCGCCGCAGCTAGGACAAACTGAACTGCTTTTTGACTTTAAGCGGTAGTTTGAGAAGCGGCGTTTATTTTGCCTTGAATTACTGTGTCTTTTTTTCGGTTGTGCCATTATTTTGTCTCCTTTTTCTGGGATTTTATTCCCTGACAGTCTTTTGAGCATAGAGCCTGCATGGGTAGAGCCAGCAACAGGTCCTGCCGGATGACTTCTGTAAGGTCAACGGTATTGTCAGCCTCAATAGGATAGACAAAATCTTCCTCATGAAGCTCGACTTCCTTGCCTTTTTTATGCCGAGGCGCCGGCATTTCCAGGGCAAACTCCTCGTCAATTTCAATACTCAAAGGCATCTTAAATTTTTTCAGGCATCTTGAGCATTCCAGCTCCGCTTCTGTCTCAGCCTTACCTTTTACCAGGACAACTGTCCCGGTATTAACTAAATGCAATTTTGTTTTTACAGGCTGGGTAAGGATTAGCTCATCATCTGCAAAACTAATCCTGCTACTTTGTTCAATATCTGCCTCGTTGCCAACCTTTTGCAGCAGTTCTGTCAAGTCTGTCTTCACAACAAGGGGTAATTATACTTGGTTTTTAGGGGGTAGTCAACGACTTGCCCTGGGGTGGGCTGCGTCATAAACTTCTTTGAGCCGTTCTTTGGTGATATGAGTATAAACCTGGGTGGTGGAAAGCGAAACGTGACCCAATAGCTCTTGGACCATCCTTAAATCTGCGCCCCCGGCTAAAAGATGGGTTGCAAAGGAGTGGCGCAGGGTGTGGGGAGTTATTTTTTTGTTGGAGCCGGCATTTTTAGCGTGCTGGACAATCATGCGCTCTACTGATCTGGTAGTTAAGCGGCCTCCGCGGCGGTTGATAAACAAAGCAGGCGCTTTTTTGCCTGACAAAAGCTTTGGCCTGCCATTTTTCATATAATTTAAAAGGGCATTCTTTGCGTGCGAACCAAAAAGAACAATTCTTTCTTTTGATCCTTTACCTAATACTTTTATTTCGCCCTCATCAAAATCAGCATCATTCAGGTTCATCCTGACTATTTCTGTAACGCGCAGACCTGTGCCATAAAGAACTTCTAAAATTGCCCGATCCCTTAAGCCAGCTGGCTCATTTAGTTTGGGGGAGTTAAGCAGGGCAGTTAACTCTTCTGGATAAAGGAAGTTTGGCAGTTTTTTTGGAAGTTTTGGGGTTAGTAAGTTTGCAAAAGGATTTTTTTCAATAAGTTTTTCTCTGGCCAGAAAACGAAAGAACGAGCGGGCTGAGGAAAGCTTACGGGCGATTGAACGTCGAGAATATCTCTTTTTTTCAAGTGAGAGCAGATAATCTCTGGCAGCAGTGCGGTCTATTTTCCTGTCTTTTAAAAAGGTTGTTAAATATCTTAAGTCCCGCTGGTAGTTGCTGAGTGTGTGAGGTGAGTAATTGCGTTCTGTTTTCAGATGTTTAATAAACTCGAGGATTTGTTCATTATCAAAGGCCATATTTGGTTCTTTTTTCAGGGGTTAGCTGGTGGTAATCATTGCCTTCTTTAACAAACCTTATTGGGTCACCTGGCCTGGTGTCAATATGGACCCAGTTTTCTTTGGGATAAAAACCCACTCCCCGCAGTTCTGGAACTGTTTCCGCATATTTAAACAATTCCTGGGGGGCAACGCCGTCAATTGAAATATGGGCAGCTTTGCCTTTGGCGTGAAGGCTTCTTTTTGTCTTATTTTGTTTTTCGTGAAAAGCATCGCACCAAAAGCCGGAGATGATTTTTACTTTTTTGCGGAAATGCGAACCGATTTGTTCCAGCGCGCCAACCAAGCCAAGATGGATTTTGTATTCGCCCTTGCATTCTGGACAGCGGCAGGCAAAATCTTTGTTATTAAAATGTTCGCTTAAATTACCCATAACCACATTATATATTTTTTGGGTCGATAGCGCAAATGTCTGCTTACTTGCGCCTTTCTTTTTTTGAGTTTATTCAGGTTAATTATGGCAGAACGATAATTTGGATAGATCTCTAAAGCCTTTTTAAATTCTGTCTCAGCTTCATCATACTGTTTGTTAAAAGCATAAATCAAGCCGGAAAAATTATAACCTTCTGCATAGAAGGTTAAGATTTCTTGAGATGCATAATCTTCAAGGGCAGTTTTTTTGTTAGCGCTGGGCTTGACTGATTGAGCTTAGTAAAGTATAGTTATCTTATAATTAAATACGTTTGAACCGGCTTCATAATAAATATCCGGTCCGCTCGTAAGAGGGAGGAATAAAAAAATGAAGAAGAGTTATCTGTTTACCTCAGAATCTGTGACCGAAGGCCATCCTGATAAAATGTGCGACCAAATTTCTGACGCTATCCTTGACGCAATTATGGAAAAGGATCCCCATGGCCGCGTAGCAGTTGAAGCCTTAGTTACTAATGGTGTTTGTGTGGTAGCTGGAGAAGTTACAACTGGCTGTTATGTTGAAATCCCGCAGATAGTTAGGAAAACAATTAAAGAGATTGGCTATACTCGTGCTAAGTATGGTTTTGACTATGAAACCTGCGGAGTTATGATCGCTATTCAAGGCCAATCCAAAGATATTGCCCGCGGAGTTGATAAGGCCTTAGAAATTAAAGGTGGAGAAGTTGTTAAAGAAGATTTAGAAGGTTTAGGGGCTGGGGACCAGGGATTGATGTTTGGCTACGCTTGTGATGAAACAGAAGAGTTAATGCCTTTGCCAATTGTGTTGTCACATAAGTTAACTAAGAAGTTGGCTGAAGTGCGCAAAACAGGCGAACTTTCTTACCTTCGCCCAGATGGCAAATCACAGGTTACAATTGAATATGAAGATGATAAGCCAAAAAGAATCCACACTGTATTAATTGCCGCCCAGCATTCACCAGAAATTGATATGGAGAAGCTTAAATCAGATATTATTGAGAGGGTAATCCTGCCGGTTTTACCGGCAGAATTAGTTGATGACCAGATTAAATACTATGTAAACCCAACTGGTAGATTTGTCATTGGTGGGCCACAGGGGGATACGGGAGTAACTGGAAGAAAGATTATTGTTGATACTTACGGCGGTTATTCCCGCCACGGCGGTGGAGCATTCTCTGGTAAGGACCCAACAAAAGTTGATCGTTCTGGGACTTACGCTGCGCGCTGGGTGGCAAAAAATATTGTGGCCGCTGGTTTGGCAAAAAGGTGTGAGGTTCAATTAGCTTATGCGATTGGCGTAGCCAGGCCGCTGTCGATTATGGTTGACACTTTTGGTACCGGCGATATCCCTGATGCCAGGATAGCCAAACTGGTTGACGAAACATTTGATTTGAGGCCGGGTTTAATTATTAAGCATCTGAAACTGCGCCGGCCGCTTTACAAAAATGTTGCTGCTTATGGCCACTTTGGCAGATTAGATTTAGATCTACCCTGGGAAAAGACGGATAAAGCGTCAGAACTTAAAAAACGGAGCAGTAAGGCTTAAGAGTTAACCAGGTATTTCTGGCCGTAGATGGCTTTGCCTCCGCCAGTATAATCTTCCCAAAAGAGGTAGAAGACATTGTTTTCCGGCTTGGGCAGGAGCTTTGGTGATCTGCCGCCGTCTTGAGAAATATTCTTGTACCCATTTTGTCCCCAGAGGGAAGTTCCGTTGCTGTCTAGCTCCTGCAAATAGATTTCATAGTGCAGGTTGCTGCGATAATCTTCCCAAGCAATGATTATGCTGCCATTTTTCCACGGGACTGTCTGTGGTGAATATTGTGTATGAGGGGTGCTGACAACAGCTGCGCCATGGTCTCCCCAGGCAAGTTTTCCACCGGAATTAAGGCTCGCGGCAAAAATGTCCCAGTTGCCATAACGGTAGTCTTCCCAAATTAAAATATTTTTGTTCCCAAACTGCGGATCTTGCTGTGTACGGCTAAACTGGTTAATAGGAATACCGTCAGTCATCCAAAGAGGTTTGCCTTTCTTATCAAGCTGCTGGCCGTAAATATCGTAGCTGCCGCCACCTTTATCTGTCCAGACTACAATTATGCCGCCTTTACCGTCAGAAATTAATCTTGGTTTGCGCTGCACATCTGGCGCCCCGCAAACCAGAGCTCCACTTTGTTCCCAAACAGGTTTTCCGCTGGCATTGATTTGCTGGGCATAAATATCAGGGTTGCGGTCACCGCGGCGAAAGTCAGTCCAGGTTATAAATACGCCGCCTGACCCGTTGCTAATCATGTCAACATCAATTTGATGCCCGTTCGCTGAGACAGCAATCGCGCCTTTTTCTCCCCACAGACGTTTGCCCTGTGGAGAGAGGCGCTGGGTATAAATATCCTGAAGGCTAAGCACATCACGGTTGTCCTGCCAGGAGATTATAGCGCCGCCTGCGCCGTCAGACACCATTGACGGGTTAATTTGTTTTGACTCAATCCTGGCAACAGGTACACTGCTTTCCCAGACTTTTTCGCCAAGATAATTAAGCCGCTGCGCCCGGATTTGCGTCTTTTCCGGTTCGCGTTGGTCTTCCCAGGTAATAATTGCCCCGCCTTTATTATCTGGAACAATAAGCGGATTTGTTTGGTTGGCGGCTACTTTCGCCAGCGCCAGCCCGTTCTCACCCCAGGCAAGTTTGCCATCAGTATCAATTTTTTGCGCGTAAATATTAAAGAAGCCAGAGCGCGCGTCTTCAAAAACTAAGATTATTTCTCCTCTTTCCGTTAAAATTATTTCCATGTTTTGCTGGACAACTGAGCCAGGGGTGCTGCAAATAATAATGCCTGTCTTTTCCCAGAGCGGTTTGCCTAAACTGGAAAACTTTTGGGTGTAAATATCATTATTGCCAAAGCGGTTGTCCTGCCAGACGGCAAGCACAGAGTTGTCTGATGAATTATAAATGCTTCCTAAAACTTGGTCGCCCTTGGCCAAAGCCAGGGCTAAGCTATTGGGCAGCAGGGCAGTGCCTGAACTGTTTATGCGCTGGCCAAGAATGTCCCACTCCTCATTTCTTTTTTCTTCCCAGACAACAAACCACTCTTCACCCATCAACTTTATTATTTTTGCGCTGCGCTGCTCTCGGTTGGATTCATTGACTCTCCGCCCGTCTGCCTGCCAGGCAAGTTTGCCGTTGCTTAGTATGCGCTGGGCAAAAATGTTGTTTTGCTCGTTGCGGTGGTCAGTCCAGACAACAATTGCACCGCCGGCACCGTCTGGAGACAAAGAGGGGTTTTCCTGGGCATAAGCTACAGTGCATATTTCAGCGCCGTCTTTTATCCACAGGCTTTTGCCGGCAAAACTTATTTTTTGTGCGTAAATATCATTGCCCTTGGCGCGGGCATCATGCCAGGTGATAATAACCCCGTCAGATAATGAAATTATGCCTGGGCTAGCCTGGTTGTTGGCCGCGGAGCAGACTGATAAGCCATTTGTTTCCCACAAAACTTTGCCGTTTTTGTCTACGCGCTGGGCGAAAATATTATTGTCAGAAGAGCTAAGCCTGCCGTCTGTCCAGGTAATGACAGCTCCGCCGGCATTATCTGTGACAATTTTTGGATACCATTGTGTGCCGGCTGCTGTTGAAATTGGCACGCCATTTTCCTGCCACAGTATTTTTCCGTCAGCATTAACCCTTTGGGCAAAAACATCTTCGCCCATGCCTTCACGATAATCGTGCCAGGCAATTATTGCGCCGCCGTTGCCGTCAGAAATTATTTGCGGGGCAAATTGGCCGGCGCTTGCCTGGCTGATTGCGATGCCGAGGTTGCCCCATAAAATATTACCGTTGCTGTCTATCCTTTGGGCAAAAATATCAGCATTGCCGCGGTGATAGTCCTGCCAAACGATAATTGCCCCGCCAGCCATATCGCTGGCCAGCTGAGGGAAGTTCTGGTTTCCTTTTGCGGAACAGGCGACAACCCCGTCTTTGGTCCAAATAATTTTGCCGGCTGAATCTATTTTTTGTGCGTAAATGTCGTAATAGCCGGAACGGCCATCTTCCCAGACAATGATAAAATTATTTTTGCCATCAGGTATTAATTGCGGATTTTGTTGAGATGTGTTGCCGGGGGTGTCATTGATAAGCATGCCGTCTTTTGCCCAAACAGCCTTTGGCGTGATTTGAGCGAAAGCTGCGGCAAAAAGGCCAATCATTAGCCAGACACAAATTAAGAATAGGTTTCTTTTCATTTAACACTTTCGGTCATTTTCATGGAGATAACTTTTGAAATACCAGGCTCTTCCATTGTGACGCCGTAGATATTATCTGCGACAGCCATGGTGCGTTTATTATGGGTGATGACAATAATCTGGCTCTGGTTTGAGAAATCTTTAAGCATCTCAGCAAAACGGCCAAGATTAGCGTCATCTAAAGCTGCGTCAACTTCATCTAAAAAGCAAAATGGGCTGGGCCTGATCCTTAGCAGGGAAAAAAGGATTGCAATGGCGGAAAGCGAGCGTTCCCCGCCGGAAAGCAGGGGCAAGGGCAGCCATTTGCGGCCATTGGGCCTGACGGAAATTTCTATTTCCGCTTCTAAAGCCGCGACGCCTTCAGATAAAGTGATTTTTGCTTCTCCGCCGGCAAACAGCTTGGCAAAAACCTCGGAAAAAACAGTTGATATCTGCTGCATTGTCTCAAGGAATGTCTGTTCCGCTTTTTGGTCAAGCTCAATGATTAAATTGCGCAGGTTGTCGCGGGCGGCATTTAGATCTGCCAGCTGGGCCTCCAAGAAGGTCAGTCTTTCTTTGGCCTTGTCAAATTCTTCAATTGCCAGGAGGTTGACGGGTTCCAGCTGACGCAGCCTCAATTTTTTCTCTTCAACATCTTTTTTGCTCTTGACCACATTTGAGATCTGATGGGGGAAGGCCAGCGCTTCCTCAATATTCATGTTGTATTCCAATGAAACTTTTTCGCTGATGCCGTTCATCTCGCCTTCCAGCTTTGCCAATGCAATAGCCAGGGCATTTTCGTCATTTAATGTTTTTCTTTCTGCCTGCCCTTCCTGTTTGATTTTCTCTTCCAGGGCAGTAATTTGTTTAACAATTTCTTCTTTGGCCGTTCTTTTAGCAGCCAAAAGCTGGGAGGCGCTTTGTGATTTTTTGGTGTCTTCAGTTTTGCCGGTTAAATTTTCTAATTGTGAGCGTGAAGCCTGGAGCGCAAACCTGGTGCGTTCTTTTTCTTCAGCCAGGCGTGTAGCTTCTTCTTCCAGCATTTCCAGGCGCACTTTATAAGCCTCTTCTTTTTCTGCAGAATGTCCCAGGCTGAGGGAAATTTGGTTTTCTTTGCCCAAACTGTCGACTAAAAATGAAAGCTGCTCAATTAAGTTTGCTGCCAAAGAAATGATTTCTTCAAATGAAGTTGCCAGGGGTAGGCCAGTTAGCTCTAAGCCTTTCTTTTGTTGTTCAAGAGTGGCTTTAGCTCCATTGATTTTATCCTGGATAGTTTGTTCCTTTTCGCTAAGGCTGGTAATCTCTTTTTCTTCACGCTCAATTTCGCTTTTTATAAAGCGGTGATCAAGCTCCAGGTCGCGCATCTGGTCTTTTTCCTGCTCCAGGCTGACCAGGATTTGGTCAATTTCCTGTTCCAGCTGGCGCTGTTTGGCCCTTAAGTCAGCTAATAACTGCGAGTCTTTTTCTTCGCTGGCTTTTTGCACTTCAGAGGCTTGTTTTGCTTTTTCCAGTTCAGCAGTTAGTTTGGTTCTTTTTTCAAAGATCTGTTCCAACAGGCGGCGGCAAAGGCCAAGATCAAGAGTTTTAAGCTCTTCCTGGATTTGCAGATATTGTCTTGCTTGCCGGGCTTGCTCTTCCAGCGTAATTATCTGTTCGCCGACCTCAATTTTTAAATCGCTGATCCTTAGAATATTTTGTTCTGCTGCAATAATTTTCTTTTCTGCGGCAATTTTTCTGGTTTTATATTTGTTAATCCCAGCTGCCTCCTCAAAAACAGCCCGCCGGTCTTCGCCTTTGCTGGACAATATCGCGTCAACCTGGCCCTGGGTGATAATTGAATAACTGCTTTCCCCCAGGCCGGTATCAAGCAGCAGGTCTTTGATGTCTTTTAAGCGGCACTGGTTTTTGTTGATGAAGAATTCGCTTTCCCCTTCGCGGAAGGTGCGGCGTTTAACCTCAACTTCGCTGAAAGGCAGGGGGAATTTATTTGTTGAATTATCAAAGGTTAAAGCAACCTCAGCCAGGGACAGTGATTTGCGGGCAGCGGTGCCGGCAAAAATAATATTGGACAGGCTGGCGACCCGGAGCTTTCTGGGATTGTCTTCGGCCAGTACCCAGCGGGTGGCGTCCATCAGGTTGCTTTTGCCGCAGCCGTTTGGCCCGACTACCGCGGTAATCCTGGCGTTTTCCGAAAACTCAATTTCCGTTGCATCTGCAAAAGTTTTAAAACCGCGCAGGCTTAGGGATTTTAAGAACATGTTGCACAAATAATACCATAAAAATGATGAAGCCAGCAACTGCAGAAAATGGCTTAAATTGATTGCAACAAAATTTTCTGGTGTGCTACAATAACACAAAATGAGAAAGACACTGCTTTTCTTTATAGTCTTCTTTTTATTTGCCTCACTGGCCCATGCCGGCATTTTTATTTATGAGCCCAAGGATAAAGAGATTCTATTTGATGAAGTTATTAAGCTGCGTGGTGTGGGCAAAGATCTTGAAATCCTCAAAATAAATAACCAGGAAATAGATTTTGAAAAAAACGGTAATTTTATGTGCGGCCTGGTGCTGAAGCCAGGCAAGAACCTTGTGGAGGTAAGGGCGTTAGATACTAACAAACAACATTTTGTACAAAATATCCGCTTGCTGCGTTTGCTTAAATTTCCTGATATGGAAGGATTATTTAACGGTCAGAAGCACTGGGCGCGCAGCCGCGTGGTTTATCTGGCCACTTATGGCTATATTGAGGGTTATCCTGATGGTAACTTTTACCCGGCCAACCCGATAACCAGGGGAGAGCTGGCAACCTGGATTGCCCGCATCAAGGGCTTTAAGCTTGAGGCCCTGACCGAAGATGTGTTTTTTGACGTGCCCAAGGAGCACTGGCGCGCACCATACATTAAGGCAATTGTTGATGCTGGTTTGATGAGCGGTTATAACGAAAAAACATTTGGCATTGACGACCCTCTTTCCCGCAGAAAAGCAGCAGCCATTGCAGTGCAGGCAGAGGGCTTAAAAGTAGCTGAAGATGTTAAAACATTTTTTGTTGATGTGCCAAAGGAAGAAAGTGGGGCAGCCCCCATCTATGTGGCAGGAGAAAAAGGTTTGGTCCGGGGAATTTATGAAGATATCAAGATTTTTGACCCGGACCGGGCGCTCACCCGCGCTGAAGCAGCGGTTCTTTTTTCCCGTTTTGATCGGTCAATAAAAACCGTCCAATATTTATTCGATTTTAACAGTGGTTATTCAGAAAAAGTTTACGCCGGCTTAAATATTGCTCCCAAAATTATAGCTTTTACCGCAGAGCCAAGCACCATTAGTGTTATGGAACAAAGCACTGTTCATCTGGAAGTTGAAATTGCGCCGCGCCGTGTTTTTTATCCTATAGCAACTGTTAAGGTTGACTTGTCGGAAATAGGCGGCATTGCTGATGTAGAATTATTTGATGACGGCACCCGGGGAGATAAGGCAGCTGGAGATAATATTTATTCGCTTAACTTGTCGCTTGAGCCGGTCAGCAGCCACATTAAAACTTTAACTGCTACAGCGATTGACGGCCTGGGCTGGGAAAGCCAGCGCCAAACGTCGTTGTTGATTCTTGAATAGTAATTTATGATTTGCTTTAAAAACTATATAAAGCGTATTTGTGTTTGTTTGGCGGCGATAATTATTTTTATTGCACCTGCTTGGGCCCAGCTGGCTGAGTTAGGCATAAATCCGCTGGATATTGATTTAGGTGCGCGCCCCCTGGGCATGGGAGGGGCATTCACCGGCCTGGCTGATGATATGAACGCGCTTATTTATAATCCTGGCGGCCTGGCCTGGGCTAAGGGAATTTCCGCAACAGTCAAAGATATTGAAAATATTGGCGTGACCCAGGCGTATCCCACAGGCTATGGTTCGTCATTAGGCCTGGGTGTTATTGCCCGTAAAATTAGCACCGCAATTCCTTCTGGAATAGCAAACTCCAGCGGTAATGTGATTTATTTGTCGTTTGGCACAAAATTGAATTTTATTCCCGCGCTGTTTGAAAGACCATTTTTTAACCGTTTGGGAGTCGGCATAAACTTTAAGGGTTTAAGCGGCCAGACCTTAAGGAAAGCTGGGGTGCCGGACCGTTCGGCCAGCGGGTGGGATGCGGATTTTGGCTTGCTTTGGAAGGCGGCTGATTGGTGGTCAGCAGGTTTAGTGGTGCAAAACTTTCTGCCGGCTGGAGCTCTGGGCGGAGGAAAAATCAAATGGGATGTGGGGGGAGAAGAAGGGGTGCCGGCTATTGGCAAGCTGGCAGGATCAGCCCGCGTTATTGGCGATATTGATGCCCCGATTTTTATGGAAGGCCGCGAAGTTGTGGTTGCCGGTGAGCTTGATTTTTTCCAAACACAGCCAACCTTGCTTCGGATCGGCGGCGAATACAAATTTAACGAAAGATATTATTTGCGCACAGGTTTTATGCAGCAGCATGGCAGAAATGGCGTAAGTTCTGACATTACATTTGGCGCCGGCATCCGTTTTGACCGCTTTGGCATTGATTTTGCCTCATATAACCAGGCGATACAAGAAGAGCGGTTTTTTGTTGTCTCAGTTTTATATTTTCCCAAGGAATGGATAGTCGTTGAAAAATTAGAATTTGAAAAACCTGGCCTTTTTCTTGAAACGGCATTTGAAAAGATTTCTCTTGAAGATAATATTGTAACAAGTGATGATGAAATTGAGGTTTCCGGCCGGGTTAAGCCGGGCGTAGAAGTGTATATTGACGGTTTGAGAGCTTCCCTTGATGAGGATAATTCCTTCAAAGTTCTTGTTCCTCTTCACATGAAAAAGAACTTAATTGTGGTGGAAGCACGCTACGAAGGCGAAAAAAAGATTTGGAAATATAAGGTCTTTCGTAAAGCCAGGGTTGATATTGCGGATGAGGCCGGGGTGGCCAACCTTGAAGAAAAAATAGAAGCTGTTGAATCCCTGGTAACAATGGGGGTTATTGAAATTACCCCTGAAGCTGATTTTGTGATGGAGGCTGGTATTACCAGGGGCGAATTGGCCAGCTGGATAGTTAAAGCAGCTGAACTAAGGCTGCCCAAGGTATCAGCAAATCTGTATCCTGATGTGCCGTGGAATCATCCTCTGGCGCCTTATATTAAAGTCGTAACTGATCTTAAGCTGTTTGAGCCCTTTGCCGATGGAACATTTAGGCCGGATGCAGTTGTGTCAGAGGAAGAAGGCAACAAGATTTTTGCGAGTTTTGACACTTTAAAATGAAAAAGAATATATTAGTAATTTTAATTTGGATATTTATTTGTCTTACTGGCATGGCTTTCGCTCAAGAAAAAAAGCTAACCAAGGGCGAAGCTGTTATGAAAATCTCAACCACTGATTTTGTCAAAAAGAAAATTGGCGAACTGCTTTCCTGGACAGTTGGTTATGATATTTCAAACGTTAGCCGGGTTAAATTGACGCCGACAATTAATTATGTTCGGGCGGTGCCCAAAAAAGTGCCGCCGGACGGCCGCACGGTCTTGGAGATAGTTGCTTCTGTGGATGATCCAGGCGGTTTAAAGAATATTGCAGGTGTGCGAGCTGACTTGAGCTCAATTGGCCGCCTGCCCAATACTATGCTGGTTGATAATGGCTTGTTTGGTGATGCCAAGGCAGAAGATGGGGTTTATACCCTGCAGTCAAAAGTTGCTGCCAAAACAAAAAATGGGACAAAAGATTTGCCTGTTGCTG
>Ga0180007_10003596_pt1 | contig 17139 bp, 9 predicted proteins | sample MM_PC_MetaG_FD_121122 | JGI IMG/M metagenome (GOLD analysis project Ga0180007, IMG submission 121122) | Groundwater microbial communities from the Aspo Hard Rock Laboratory (HRL) deep subsurface site, Sweden - MM_PC_MetaG | ecosystem: Environmental > Aquatic > Deep subsurface > Groundwater... | reverse complement strand
TGAGGATGATAATGACACCTATTTATTTGGTTCTAAAAGAGCACGTCTGATAAAAAATGAAAATGAATTATATGAGCAATATGACCTAAGTGAATACTATAATTTTCCTTACCTCAATCATGAAGACTTGCATCAAACACCTGAGTGGGTAAGAAATACCATATGGTATCAGATATTTCCTGACCGGTTTAATAGCAAAAATAATACAAGTCAGCTGAAATGGGGAAAATTACCTGTTCATAATAATGAACTTTATGGTGGAAATCTTTTAGGGGTTATTGAGAAACTACCCTATTTGAGTGACCTTGGTGTGACAGGTATTTACTTCACGCCTATATTTCATGCTCCTTCAGCTCATAAATATGACACAACAGATTATTTCAATATAGACCCTCAATTTGGAACCAATGAGGATTTTGGACTCTTAGTCAAAAAAGCACATGAGCTTAACATCAAGGTTATGCTTGATGGCGTTTTTAATCATTGTGGTTATGATCACCCATTTTTCCAAGATGTGATTAAGAATGGGGAAAAGAGCATTTACAAGGATTGTTTCTTTATTGAAAATTATCCTGTCATCAATTTTCCACTCAACACTTTAGGCAAACCGACACATTACCATGGCGTTGAACTCAACCTAAAAACATTTGCATTCACACCTTTCATGCCTAAATGGAATACGGAAAATCCAATAGCTGAAAAACATCTACTTGATTGCATACAATTTTGGATTGAAAAATATGATATTGATGGATGGAGATTAGATGTATCTAATGAAATCAGTCATGATTTCTTAAGACAAATCAAAAAAGTGAGCCGAAAGGCTAAAAAAGAAACATTCATTCTTGGAGAAAACTGGGATTCCTCATATCCTTGGCTTCATGGTGATCAATTAGATTCAGTCATGAATTATGATTTGAGTTACCCTTTATGGAAATATCTTGAGCATAAAATTGATTTATCTACTTTTAAAAACATGGTCACATCTTATCTTGCTACAACCCCTAAAAATGTGATGGAAAATATGTTTAATCTTGTTGGCAGTCATGATACAATCCGCATCAAAAGACGCTTAAAAGACGATGCTAGACGTGTTAAATTAAGTTATCTGTGGATGTTTTTGTCAAGTGGGGCACCAAATATTTATTATGGTGATGAAATTGGACTAACCGGTGAGCATGATCCTGATAATCGAAGATGTATGCTATGGGATCCTAAGGATCAAGATCTTGATTTTAAAGTATTTACACAAACTCTGATCAAACTAAGAAAAGAACATCCCTCATTGAGTGATTATGATTACCATTTCATTGATTCAAATATCTTAATCTTTACGAAAACTAAAGAAAATGATCATATTTTAGTTATGATGAATAATGGTGATCAAAAAGAAATAAATGTATCAGATGATATAGCTGGAACATATATTAATCTTTTTACATCAGAAAAAGTTGGACTTCGTGATAAAATCAAGATAGAGGCATATGGATTTTTATTGCTTCAAAAGGAGTTTTAATTAATGAAGCCTACTATTCGCGATGTAGCAAGAAAAGCAAATGTCAGTGTATCAACAGTTTCTAGAGTCATTAATCAAAAAGGTTATGTCCATGAAGAAACAAAGATCTTAGTCAATAAAATTATTGAAGATATGGGATTTATACCTAATCAATTAGCACGTAGCTTAACAAATAGAAGTTCTAAGATTATTGGAGTGATCGTCCCTCATATCGGTCCATCATTTTATGGTGAATTATTAGAAGGTATCGAATCTCAAGCTGCAGCTTATGGATATAAAATCATGTTTTGTCATACTCAAGATGATCCAGATCGTGAACTTGAATATTTGAGATTTTTCGAACAATACAATATTGAAGGCTTAATTATAGCTTCCAATTTTTCAAATCGTGATAAGCTCGCTGAACTTAATATCCCTGTTGTTACTGTTGATCATATTTTAGATGAAAATATTCCTTCTATTACCTCTGATAACGTCAAAGGTGGTGCTTTAGCAGCAATCAAATTGATTGAAACTGGTGCTAAAAACCTTTTAGTTTTTAGAGGACCATCCTTTCTTCTTACAACGATGGAGCGTACGATAGGATTTTTAAATGAAATTAAAAAACATGATTTATTCGCTGATATTTTCGATTTTGATTTGGTTAGTCCAGATGTTAAGCTGATCGAAGAAATTCTAAAAAACAATCCTCAAGTCGATGGTATTTTCACCTTTTCCGATACCTTGGCATTCCCAACTTTGAATATTTTGCAAAAACTTGGAAGAAAGGTTCCTGATGATGTGTCACTGATAGGATTTGATGACACGCCTTTTAGTAAATGGGTTAAGCCATCCATCACAACAGTTCATCAATCAGTGAATTTCATGGGTAAACAATCATTTATCAACTTAACAAGACTCATCCGTGGCGTTGAACTAGAAAGCTTACATGATATTATCGATGTTAAATTAATTGAAAGAGAAACGACTAAATAACAAAAAAAGCACTTCAGGCGAAGTGCTTATTTTTTATGTCTTAAGATTATTCCAGTTAAAGGACCTAATTGTGGTTTGATATAATACTCAAACTGATTTTTCTTTCCTTTAAATGTTTTTAATGGTAATCCATTATATAATCCACTACCAAAATAAACCTCTTTATCACTATTGATCAATTCCTCATAGACACCTGGATAAGGAACTCCAATTTCATAAAACTCATGAACGTTAGGTGTCATATTCAATACAATGACTAATGTTTCTTCGTCACTTCTTCTAATATAAGCAAATACACTTTGATCTCTATCATCTACAACGATCCATTCAAATCCAATCGGCAGATGATCATACTGATATAGTGCATCATGATGACGATAGACTTGGGCTAAATCCTTAAAGAAGCGATTTGCTTGTTGATGTGCAGGAAAATCAAATAGATTCCAGTCTAGCTCTTTTTGGAATGCCCATTCACTAAATGATGCGAATTCTTGTCCCATAAATAATAATTTTTTGCCTGGATGCGTCATCCATAAGGATAATAGTAAACGCCAATTCGCCATCTTTTGGAAATAGTCACCAGGCATCTTGTTAACTAAACTGCCCTTCATATGGACAACTTCATCATGTGAAAAGGGTAGAATAAATTGTTCATTAAATGCGTAGACTAAGCCAAAAGTGATCTTATCATGATGGAATTTCCGATGAATAGGATCTTCTTTGAAGTAAGCTAAGACATCATTCATAAATCCCATATTCCATTTATAATTGAATCCCATACCACCTGTGTCAACAGGATGTGTAACATGTGGAAAATCGGTCGAATCTTCTGCCATAAAGAGCACGCGATCATCTTTACCAAATAAGTGATAACTGAGCTGGCGGATAAAATTAATGGCATCATGATTCACACCGTTATCTCTATTGCCCAGGTAATAGATTAAATTAGAGACAGCATCAATACGATATCCGTCAACATGGAAATAATCCAGCCAAAATGTTAAAGCAGATAACATGAAACTTCGTGTAATACCTTTTGAGAAATCTAGGTTGTTAGTACCCCAAGTCACGTTTTCTCTTCTCTTGCTGTCATTAAACTCATAAAGTGGTGTGCCATCAAAAAATGATAAGCCATGAGCATCTTTGCAGATATGACCAAGAACCCAGTCCATGAGGACACCTATTCCTTTTTCATGCATCCTATCAATAAAATACATTAAATCCTTAGGACTGCCAAATCTTGATGTAGCTGCAAAATAACCTGTGCCTTGATATCCCCAAGAATCATCAAGTGGATATTCATAAATAGGCATCAATTCAACATGTGTGAACCCTTGATCTAAAACATATGTTAACAATTCATCGATGACTTCATTATATGGTTTAAATTGACCATATTTTCTTCTCCATGATCCTAAATGCACTTCATAGATTAATAGAGGTTGCTCATAACTTGATTTTTTTTCCATCATCCATGCTTGATCATGCCAAACAAAACCATTCAATTCACAAACCTTTGATGCAGTTTGAGGTCTAACTTCGGCAAAAAATCCAAATGGATCCGCCTTATAAAGTACTCGACCACCTTCAGCATGGATCTCGTATTTGTAGGTTGACCATTCATAATTTCCTGGAATTTCTATCCTAAAGATACCCATGTGATGGATTTTTGTTAAAACATGCTTCCATCCTTCATAACCATTAAAATCAGATACCAATCTCACTTCTTTAGCATTAGGAGCATAAACAGTGAATTCTGTAGCTGTTACAAATCCTTTTTCATTATAGAGTAAATGAGCACCCATGATGTCGAAAAGATTAGAAGATCTACCAAATAGAAACTCATCAACTTCAAAATCAGATATAATGCGCATCAAATCCCTCCTTTATTTTTGAAAATGGATAATATAGACTCCCGGTTTATCTACATATATGTATTGATCATTGGTTAATGCTTTTTGTGAAGGAAAAATGAGTTTTCCTTGATTTAATGGGAGTTTTTCAATCTCAAATGTATTCTTGATATAATGAACAAGCAATTCTTTATCATTTTCCAATCGATAAACAATCAGATGTCGATCTTTAGAAATACTGATCTGACGATTGTATGATGTTTGACGATACAAGCGATGCTTCTTTCTCAATTTAAGCAATTGCTTGAGCTTTTTTACCCCATCTTCTTTAGTATGCCAATGGATCTGATTAATCTCATCTGGACTATTATAGGAATTTTCTATCCCTTTTTTTGAACGATAAAATTCTTGGCCTGCATGATAGAATGGAACACCTTGTGAGATTGCTATCAAATGATTGGCAAGATCTTGACAAACCTTGAATTCAGGATTTTCATATCCACAAGATAAAAGCATTTTATCATAATATGTCATATTATCATGACATTCAACGTAATTAAGGGATTGATTAGGTGATGTAAACATATGAGGTGATCCAATGATTGCATCCATCGCTTTTTGAGCAAGGTGTTGGTTTCCCATAGCATATCCTAATCCAGGACCATGCAGTTCACCCTTCATCGTATTGCGATAAAAATCATTAAAATGTCCAATCATCGAAAATTGACTTTGATTGTTCATGTTTGAACGCAATTTTGCAGGTACTTCACTAATCATGTTCCATCCTTCACCATAAAGCATGATGTTTGGATTGATTAATTTAAGTTCATAATTTATTTCAAGCATTGTTTCAATATCAAGTAGACCCATCAGATCAAATCTAAAACCATCAATCTTATAATGAATAGCAAAATGCTTTAAACTATCTATGATGAGTTTTCTGACCATATAATTACGGGTTTCTACATCATTATCCAAGTAACAAGCATGTGTCATGTGATATTGATTCGTATGACGATAAAAGTAGCCAGGAACAATATCATCATATGGAAAAGTCAGATGATCAAAAACATGATTATAAACGACATCCATATTGATTCCAAGCTTGATTTGATGTGCATGGTTGACAACTTTTTTTAACCCATTGATACGATCATAGGGATCTTCTGGATTTTTGCTAAACCAGCCTTCTACACAAAAATATTGGCTTGGATTATATCCCCAATTATACTGTTTGGTCTTATCAATATCGTTGACATCTTCAAAATCAAAGACAGGTAATAGCTGCAAATGCGTCATTCCTAATTTTTTGATGTATTGAATCACAGTGCCATTTAATTTTTTACTATGCTCTATCAAACCTTCAAATAAACCTTTTGATTCAACATCAAGATGAATGGACATATCTCTTACATGTCCTTCATAAATGACAGTATCTACATGATTTTTCACTTTAATCGGTGAATCAATCATTGGTAATGTTTTGTTCCAATCGATAATCACATTATGCTCATGATCAGATGCAATTGCATAGGGATCATTAACGTTCTTGAATTCTTTGATTAATCTTATCTTATACCAATATTTCAAACCTTCTAAATTGCCTTGAACTGTCGCTTCCCAAATAGGTTCACTATAAGTCATTTCATATTCTTTATGATCAATAACAACATATACTTCCTTTGCTACAGGTGAAAACAAAGCAAATGAGGTGTGTGTCTGATGATACTCATAACCAAGTTTGCCAGAATAGCGAAATTTCTTTTCAAATTCCTTCGTGACAGCAACAACACCTATTTCTAGTGGGTATGTTTGATCATTAATTGTAATGACATCGTTTTGGTGTAATGATATAGGATGAGTGGTCGAAAAAAACTGATTAAAACCATCGTTTTTTAACCAGTTTGTTTGATTTTGATCTAACTCGATTTGATAGATGTATGCTTTACTTTCAACGCGTAACAGGTTCAAACCGTCAATAAAAATTCTCATTTTTTATGTTCCTTTTTTGTATCGATTATCACAGGATAGTGACCTAATTCTATTTTACCATGAGTTACACTAATCACTTCATTATTGAGTATATTGGTATATTTGCCATCAACCAAAGGAACGAACACATCTTGTGCATTTTCTAAATTAAAAATACCTAGCATGAACTGATTTTTTAGTGTGTAAGACAATACTGCAACATCTTCACTGTGATGCATATCATAGTTTCCATGTACAAATATTTGGTTTTTCTTTAGTGCTGCCAATTGTTGAATCAATGGCTCTATTGACTTGTTTTTTTGCCATTTAATGATATCATTTTCGAAAAGATTGGGATAATGTTTAATCTCATGTTCTTGACCTGCGTAAATGAAAGCTGGACCTTTAATAAAAAACATCAATGCCATCATTTGAATGAAATGATCATGGTCTCTGACTTTACTTCTCAATCTGGGTTGATCATGATTTTCGAAGCTTCTAAGTTTGATATAGTTTTTAGGATAAACAACTTCTTGACGATAGATTTCTTCCAACCATATAGATAGTTTCTTTCCATCTTTTAAATAATCATTCATATGGTCATAGATATCATAATCATAACAAATATCAAATGCATCATACATTTGAGAATCGCTTGAGCAATCATATCCTAAATCTCGTAAATATTTGATGAAACTATAATGAACCGATTCAGTTAACCAAATCATATTCGGATTAATCTTTGCAACTTTTGATCTTGCTTCAATCCAAAAATCAATCGGAAGTAAAGGCGCGACATCACATCTGAAACCATCAACAATTTCAGCCCAATACTTAAGGACATCGATTAAATAATCCCAAACAGGTCTTAAACTGAAATCTAAATCAGTGATATCACTCCAATCACCGATTCTGTTAGCAAATTCACCTTTTTCATTCTTGTAAAACCACTCAGGTTTTTCTTTAACCAGAACGGAATCTCTTGAGGTATGATTAAAAACAATATCAATCATCACCTTCATACCTTTTTGGTGAGTAATCTTGACAAGGTTCTTAAAATCTTCTAGAGTTCCATAACTTTCATGAATAGCGTAATAGTCAAGGATGGCATATGGACTGCCAATCGTACCTTTTCGAGCTTTTTTTCCAATAGGATGTATTGGAAGAAAATACAAAATATCAACGCCTAAAGCTTTGATTCGATCAAGGTCGTTGATAACACCAGTAAAATTTTGTGTTGCTGAGTGTTGTCTTGGAAACACTTGATAAAATAGTGCTGATCTTAATTGAATGTCTGTTTGTTTTGCCATGGAATTACCTCTTAAAAATGAATCTTTTTCATTTTCCATAATTCTCGATTATATTGCATAATCGTTCTATCTGAAGTAAAGAATCCAGAATGTGCAATATTCGCTATTGACATCGATAGCCATAATGAGCGGTTCTTATAAGCTTCATTTGCTCTTTCATGAGCTTCAACATAAGCAGCGAAATCCTTTAAAACAAAGAAATAGTCACTGTTAAGTAGTGCATTAAGAATATAGTCAAAATGTTGAGGATTTTGATTAAGTTTTCTAATTAAATCAAATACTTGCTTTAATCTTTCATCCTTATCATAAATTTCTCTTGGTTTATAGTGATTATGTGCATATAGATTGGTCACTTCTTCAGCAGTAAGTCCAAATATGATTTCATTATTGATTCCAGCTTTTTCAACAATTTCAACATTTGCACCATCTAAAGTACCGATGGTAATCGCACCATTCATCATAAACTTCATATTACCAGTTCCACTTGCTTCTTTTGTCGCAGTAGAAATCTGTTCTGATAAATCAGCTGCTGGCATAATATATTCAGCATAGGTCACATTATAATTTCTGACGAATACAACTTTCAATAACTGATTTGTATCTGGATCATTATTCATCAACTCAGCAACTGTATCTATCAATTCAATCACTTTTTTTGCCATTTGATAGCTTGGTGCTGCTTTTGCGCCAAAAATGAAAGAATGTGGATAGTAATTGGCTTTAAACTCTGCATCACTTTTTAGTCTTTGGTAAACATAGATGATGTGAAGAATATTCATCAATTGTCTTTTATACTCATGAAGTCTTTTGACTTGGATATCAAAGATGCTGTTAACATCTAATAATACACCTAGATCCTTATAAATATAGTCTGCCAAAGCCTGTTTCTTTGCTTGTTTCATATGATCAATTTTTGTTTGTGTGTCCTGATCTAATCTCATCCAGTCAAGCAATTCAAGTTTTCTTAAATCATTTCTCCAATCAGTACCGATTTTTTCATCAAGGATATTTACAAGCTCATGATTGGTATGAATTAACCATCTGCGATGCGTAATCCCATTGGTCTTATTATTAAATTTATTAGGATAAAGCATGTAGAAATTTTTCATTTCATGATGCTTCAATATTTCAGTGTGTAATTCTGCAACACCATTGACACTGAATGAACCATAAATACAAATATGTGCCATACGAACATGATTTTGTCCAATTAAACCCATTAAATACATCTGCTCACGATTGAATCTGCCATCTGATTCAAGAACATGCTTAAAGCGACGATTCATTTCAGCAATGATTTCAAAAATGCGAGGTAATAAATTTCTAAAAATCTGAATATTCCATTTTTCTAATGCTTCAGATAAAATGGTATGATTTGTAAAAGCACATGATCTTGTAACAATATCCCATGCTTCATCATATCCGATGTTTTCTTCATCCATTAAAATGCGCATCATTTCGGGAATAATCAAAGTTGGATGTGTATCATTAATTTGAAAAGTGAAAAAATCTGGAATGAGTCTGATGTCTCTACCTAAGTTTTTATGTTCAAGGATGGCAGCCTTAATGCCTGCAGCACTAAATACATATGACTGCATCAGTCTTAAGGTCTTTCCGTCATCAGTGGAATCATCTGGATATAATGAATCAGAAATGCCTTTAATCATTGTCATATATTTATCATCTTGTACATTTTGTTTTTCACTAGGCTCAGTTGACCACAATCTTAAAGCTGTAACCACATGATTTTGATCACCTACGATTTTGACATCATAAGGTACTGCCTTAATCCAAATCGGATTAATTAGCTTTGTGTTTTCAACATATCCAAACAAAGGAATGTCAATTGCCTCTTCGGGCTTTTTTGTTTCCCAAATGAAAGGTTGATTTAACCAAGGGTCAGGTAATTCTACTTGTTTATGATTAACCACATTTTGTTTAAAAAAACCATGTTGGTATCTCAGACTATTACCATATAAAGGCAATCCTAGGGATGCTGCAGAATCTAAAAAACAAGCTGCTAGTCGTCCAAGACCACCATTACCAAGTCCTGCATCAACTTCAGCATGCTCAACTTCATTCAAATCAATATTCAATTCTTTAAATGCTTCCTTAACAATGTCATAATATCCACTATTTTGAAGGTTATTTGTAACCAATCTACCCATTAAAAATTCCATGGAAAAATAAATAGTCTTCTTCAAGTTTTTTTCTTTGACAGTTAAACAAGTCTTATCATAATCCTCTTGTAGATTAGCCTCAAGTAAAGTTGCTAGGATGGTATATCTTTGGTATAATGTAGAATCCTTAAGGTCGACATGATAGGTCTCGCTTAGACCGTCTAAAAATGCCTGTTTAAAGGTTTCCTTGCTTTTCATTGTATTTTGCATCGTTATGCTCCTTTATAATAATATCCATTATTATTTTATCATATTTACAACTTTAAATGCCATGATACCGATTTCATATTCGAAAAAAAAAGGATGATTTCTCATCCTTTTGTAGCACCAGCCATAATACCTTCGATTAAGTAACGTTGGAACACCATATAAAGTATGGTAATTGGTATACCAACTAAGAGAGCACCAGCAGCAAATGCTGAGTAATGTCTATAGGTTTGGTCATTAATAAAACGGAATAACCCAATAGCAAGTGTCCATTGCTGAGTGATATCATAATCAGTTGGAGCTCCTGCTGGAGAAAATCTAAGTAGATATCCTGGTAGTAAGTAATCCATCCAAGGACCCATGAACATAGAAACTGCAACAAAGGTCAATATCGGAACAGCAAGTGGCAAAATAATCTTAATAAATATCTGGAATTTACTTGCACCATCTATCATTGCAGATTCATCTAGATCCTTAGGAATCTGTGATAAAAATCCTTTAATCAACCATAAGTTACCTGGTATGCTACCACCAATATAAAGAATAGAGAGCATGCGAGGTTGACCTAATAATCCAAACTTCCAAAATAACACATACATCGCAATTAACCCCATGAATGATGGGAAAGCTTGTAGAACAAGAATTGCAAGCAAACCAGCTTTTTTACCTTTAAAGCTAAATCTTGCAAATACATAAGCGGCACCAGTAATTAAGAATGTACCCACAAACATATTGATTAAAGCAATACTCAAGGTATTCATATACCATGTTGTAAAGTTGGTTTCATTAAATAAGTATCTGAAGGCTTCAAAAGTAGGTTCATATGGCCAAATCTGATTTGGAATATCGGTTCTGATATTCGAGAATGCCATACCGAAAATATATATAACAGGAACAATGACAACAACAGCAACTAAGGTTACTTCTGCATAAACCAAGAATCTCGAAAGCATATTAGGAAACTTAAATACTTCTCGAATAGCTTCCTTAGAAGCGTTACGTCGTTTAGGCATGTTCTTATAATAGATGAATCCATAAACTGGAATCAACCCAATAAGACCAACTTTTATCCCTTGATAACCTTTTTTACTTGCATAATCAACAACTGTGCCTTGGTGCATCAAAAATGAAATGATGATTAAATAGACAATCATTAAAGTTTGCAAAAGCGAATTATTAACTGCTAAGACTAAAACTGTTGATAAAGGAACCATGAACATGATAAATAGCAACAACAATCCACCATATAATGCAATTCTCTTACCTAAGATCTGAACACTGAATAAGTGTTCCAATTCTCCTTCTTCAATCAATCTAAGTGCTTCAAGTTTTTTATAGTAATTATATCCATAGATTGGTACAAGAGCACGCAAACGAACCTTAATGCCCTCATATCCTTTTTTCAATGCATAGTCATAGATTGTACCCATATTGACAAGTAATCCAAGAACAACAAGATAAGTGATTAATAAATATAATAGTGTCATGGTCTTAGTCCTCCGTAAATGCTCTTGTTCTTGATAGGTTCCATGCTGTTACTGAACCTACGAACAAGAAGATGAGTACCGAGAAAACTGATGCCATGTTATAAGTTGAATAATCTACTGTCAACTTATAAATCCATGATATCAAGATATCCGTATCACCAGCAAATCCTCTGCTGGCGTGACCAGCATTCGGTCCCCCACCAGTTATAAAGTAAATGACCCCGAAGTTGTTAAAATTACCTGAGAAAGTCATAATCAAAATAGGTGCTGTAGAATATAAAACAAGGGGCATTGTAATTTGTGATATTTTTTGAAATCTGTTAGCACCATCAATATCAGCAGCTTCATAAAGCGTAGCATCAATAGCCGTCATAACACCGGTCATTAAAGCCATGAAATATGGGAATCCCAACCAGATATTGACAACAATCAATGTTGTTCTAACAAAGGTTGGATTAAATGGATTTGTGAACCATTGAATGTTATCTTGACCTAAATACAAGAATTTGCTAAAGCCTGTTAAACTGTCAAAACTGACGCCTAACATACCTAAATTATGAAGCACATTATAAATTCCAATATCCTGTAAGAATGCGTTTATAAAGCCAAATTCATTGAACATAACTGAGAAAACCATTTGTGATAACAAAGCTGGAATAGCCCATGGTAAAATTAAAATTGTACGCCATAGTTTTCTAAATACAACATGTTCACTGTTTAAAATAAGTGCTTGGAAAAACCCTCCAAAAAAGACAGTAAATGTTGAGAAAACTGCCCAAACGATTGTCCATCCCAAGACACGCCAAAATGCTTGACCAAATGAAGATCCTAGACCGGATGTGAAATTAAATAAGGCAAAGAAATTGTCTAAACCTACCCAATCAAATGTGTCTAACATCGATGCATTACCTTGAATATTCGTAAATGCAATGATAAAACCAAAGACAATCGGCATGATTGAAATAAAGGCTAAAACAAACATTGCAGGTGATAAAATAATATATTCAAAACTACTCTCATAGACATCTTTAAAATAATCAACATCTTTTAAAACCTTTTGTTTCAATCGTTTATTTTCACTGATCTTATAAGCATCTCTTATGCCCCATAACATAAAGATGAAGAACACTAAAGATAATATAACACCTATTAATCCTTCTAAAAGTAGCATCAATGAAACATGGCCTTGAATAGGAACTGAATCCAGTACGACAATTTTAGATGACAACTGATATGAACTGTCCGTATTTCCAATCATTACATCCATTAATGCAGAGTGGCCAGTGAAATCTACCTTTTTTGCGATACCTAAAGTTCCAACAGCCCAATATCCACGTACAAATAAACCAGCTTTATCAAAGAAGAAATTATTGTAATCAGTTTCAAACAAATCTTTAGTTTCAGGGTTTAAGTTTAGGAAAACCTTGACCATCAGTCTCGTATAATCATTATTTGTGTATTCATTCCATGAAACTGAATAAGTATATAGCATAGCTTGTCTAAAAACTTCAAAGAATGGTGTTTCTTCGTATTGTAAACGGATGGAATTATAAATCAAACCTGGTTCAAAATACTCATAAATCGTTCCATTTACATTATACAAAGGTCCTAAAACTGTAACTCTAGTCAAATTGGATTGACTACTAATCTCACCTGTTAATAAGTTGATGTATCTTGTCATACCATCATCTGTGACCTTGACATAAAAAACACCAGCAGTACTATAAATCTCACCAGTTTTGTTAAAAGGTGTTAACTCAACCTTCGACAACAAAATATTATTTTCGTTGAGTTCACCAGTTAAAATCGTTGTTTCAACATATTCTTTTGTATTACTTCCGTCTGCTTCTGTCTTGTTTCTTTCAACATATAAAATACCCGATGCATCCTTAAACAGTGGTTGCTTCCGTAGTAGATGTATGCGTCCAGTTGCATCAAATTCATCTGCAAGTGTAACTACTCTCGTCGATAAATTTGTATATTTTATCGGATTATTCTCCCTTAGATCTTGTGCCATAAATGCGATGAAAGATTCTTCAGTGATATTCTCATATCCACCAATATCTTCTAAGTAATCTTCAAAGGGTTGATAAGGGACATTATTGTAAAGATACTCAGGCATAAATCCATCAATAAACCAGGAATCACCAAAATCATTTCCTAGTAATTTATCATATGCGCTTGTTTCTTCAAAATAATGACTTGTTCCAAGTTCAATGCCAACAAAACCAACAAAAATAACAAAAAAGAATAAGGCTTTCAAAAACTGTCCATTCAGTAATTGACCTAATCCCCAAACAATTGTTGATAAAAAAGCCTTAATATAACTAATAATTTTCATCCAGACCTCCGCGATATAAACCAAATGAGGGCGGCAAGATTATGCCGCCTTCATCTAATTTAATTTGTAATCTTTAAAAATTTGCTATGAAGTCAAACCTACACGTGTACGATATGAAGCTTCAGCTGTTGCTGCTGCAGTTGCAGGAGCAATACCGTTATTCCATACGTCAATAAGCATAGTTTCGCCTGGTCCCCAATAATATGTTACTTGAGGAATAGTAGGCATAGGAACGGATGTTTCAAGTTGAGCAGCCATATCCATTAATAATTGATTATCATTAACACCTTCGATATCTGCAAGCAAATCAGATTGAAGAGCAGGTAATTTACCTTTAAATTCGTATTGAAGTTGCATAGCAATATCAGAATTCAAGAATTCAACAAATTTGATTGCATCTTCTTTATTGTTTGAATACTTGTAAACAGCAGCCATAATAGCACCAGCAAATGTACGAGTTGGATTACCATTAATTGATGGCATTGGAGCAACTGCATAATTTAAACCTTCAGCAGCTTGATAAGCTTCATGGTTCCATGGTCCACCAATGATGTATGGAATCTTGCCAGCTTCAAAGTTTGCACCAGCACTGACTGAGTTGTGATTACCAGTACCAGTTGTACGAGGTTTGAGTTCGTCTCTAATCCAGGTTAATGCATTGACTGCATTTGTAGTTTCAAAACCAACAGCGCTTGGATCATTCAATTCATCACCAAATGGATAGAATCCAAATGCTGAATAAACTGGTTGCATGAAGTATGAGTCAGCCCAATGGCTTGAAGTTCCTAAATAGAACCAACCTTTTTGAGCATTTGTTTGACCTGAACCATCGCTAGCAAGAGCAGCATTCCAAGTATCAGCTGCAGTAAATAATGCTTCAAAAGTAGCAGCTGGAGTTGTTACTAAATCTGTATTGTAGAATAAACCAACAGATTCAATTGACATTGGAACAGCATATAGTCTTTCAACTGCGTTTGGACTTGCAGGATCAAATGACTTATTTGTTTCATCATAAGTAAGTGTAGCAATTTGTAATGCTAGTGAATTAGCACGTGTAGCAAGTAAAGTTTGAGTTGCCACTGGAAGTGGATAAATCAAATCTTCTAAAACTGCTTGTGCCAAGTGGTCATGTGGGAATTGGAATACGTCAGCACCATTACCAGAAGGACCAAATGTCTTTAGTAATTCGCGAGCGTCAACGCTACCCATATGTTGATGTTCAACAACGATATTTGGATAAACTTTGTTGAATTCTGCAATAACTGCTTGCATATATTCGCCATTTTCATCATCAATCCAAACACGAATTCTACTCTTTTGAGTAAATGTGTCACCAAAATCAATCAATTCACCATTGTTTACAGGATCAATTGGATCAATTGGATCTTCTTCAGTCTTACAAGCGACCAATGTTACCATACCAAATAAAATAAATAATATAGTTAGTAATTTTTTCATGTTGGCGCCTCCTTACGCTGGTTTAACGACTCTGAAGATGAATGTTTCTTCAGTGACGTTGCCCCATTTATCAACTACACGTAACATAATAGTATAGTCGCCTTCTGTTCTAGTGTCTAGTACAGAATATGCTCCCTTTGGTACATATACGAATGGAGTTAAATCTCCATCACGATCGTCGGCAGCTCTAAATCTTGGGAATGAATTTTGGTTAAAAGGAGCTCCCCAAGTAACTTCGATAACTCTTTCAGCAGCAACTTTACCAACAATAGCAGTTGGTGAAATGAAAGTAATTTCTGGAGCTGCAGTGTCCATAGCAACTTCTAATGAAGCTTCTAAAGGAGCTGGAGCAACAGGACGATCTGGAGCAGGATATTGGTTAGCAGGTGCTTCAATATCTTTCCAAGCTAGTACTGCGTCTTCAAAAACAATTGAATCAACGAAACTTGGAATTAGTAATGTACGATTTGATGCAATAAATTCATCATTATCCCATGAACCTCTAGTCCATTTGTACTCAAAACTTGTGTATGCAGCAGTAACATCAACAGTAAATGTTAATGTGTAAACTGAAGTTGTACCAACTTGAGTAGCAATAAAGTCTGTAGCACCTGGAGTCCATCCTTGGAATGAACCTGCAGCACTCATGACTGCATCTACTGGTGTATTTGCAGGGAATGTAACATTAATGGTTACAGTAATTTCTTTTGCTTCTGTTAATACTGGAGAATTATTAAAGAATACTTCATATTCTTTTGTATTGTCCAGCTCATCACTTAGGATAATAACAAACGCATTAAGTGTTGTATTAGATGTAGCAAAGTCAACGCGTTCAATAGCAAGTGGAGCACCATAAGTATCAACACCAGTTACTTCGCGAACTTCAAACCAACTTTCAATAGCACCTCTAGCAGCATCTTTATCAACTGCATCTGGATAAGGTGATGGAACTTGAGCACTAGTCTTAACAATAATCGTATTAGGATCTACTGCATAAGTACCAGACATATCTTCACTATTAAATGACATAAGTTTGAAAGAGAATGCTGCATCAGCAAATCCAGCGTAATCATTATAGAAAACGTTGTCACCAGCTGTATAAGCATCACCAAAACTAACTACATAAGCAACACCAACTTCACCAGCAGCATCAGCACCACCAAGTGCTAAAGTAACATCGCCAGTTTTCTTAGTAGCGTCATCGCCAGCATAAATCAATAAACCAGCCCAATCTTCTACAGCAGACATCATAACTGCTTTAACATCAAAACCAGCAACTGATTTACCAACTGTTACTAAAATTGGATCTGGAGAAGCCCATGCTGGACCTGTAGCAGTCCAACCCCAGTGATGGAGACCAAGAGTTTCTTCATAAGTTCCTGCTGGATCATAATATACAACAAGTAAATTAGCATGATCTGGAGAAGCTAAGGTGTATTGAGCACCAGAAGCACCTTGGAAAACATAAACATGAGTTGTTGTGTCAGCAACAATGACTTCTGCACCTAAATTAACATCACCTGTCAATTTAGCATCCCAGTTAGGACCATCGCCAACCCAGTAAACTGCAATAAAACCAACTTCTGTCCCGACTGCAATATTGTTATAATTCCAATATGCACCGAAATCATCAACGCCGTCAGCACGTTTGCCAGCAGCTGTGTCGCCCCAAGCCCATGAGCCTAGGTCGGTATAGTTTTCATCCCAAGCCTTGAAATGAACAACTAAATCCCCATGAGTTGCATCAGCGGCAAAAAGACTTGTTCCCAAGAGACCCGCTAAGGCAGCCACGAAGATTAAAGCTAATAACACTTTCTTCATTTTTTTCCTCCTATAGTTTT
>Ga0180007_10003594_pt1 | contig 17140 bp, 22 predicted proteins | sample MM_PC_MetaG_FD_121122 | JGI IMG/M metagenome (GOLD analysis project Ga0180007, IMG submission 121122) | Groundwater microbial communities from the Aspo Hard Rock Laboratory (HRL) deep subsurface site, Sweden - MM_PC_MetaG | ecosystem: Environmental > Aquatic > Deep subsurface > Groundwater... | reverse complement strand
TATAGCATTTTCGTTGATTCTGATGACGATAGTAGCCAATGCTGGTTGAGGAAGAACCAGCAAAGAAAATGCATAAAAGATGCCATAAGTAGCCATTGCCCTTATTTCGCGACAAGTCTACTAAGGTATAATCCTGCTGATGCAGATATTTTTAATTGTCGCTGTTAGCGCCGACGGCTTGATTGCCCAGTCGAGAGATCAGGTTTCCACCCGCTGGACCAGTCGGGAAGATGCCAGCTGGTTTGCGAGGCGAACCAAAAAAGCCGGTGTCTGTGTTATGGGTCGAACTACTTTTCAAATCCTAGGTCGGTCCTTGCCAGAACGATCATTAATTGTGCAGACATCGCAACCGACATTATTAGCCAAAAGTCATGTCCAGACAAAGCAACTAGAGGAAGCAGGGGATTGGCACCGACAAGAGGGAGCAACCGAAGTTATCACCACTAGTTTATCAATTCCAGAGCTGGCAGACCGGCTTGATAAGAGTGGTGTCAAGGAGCTGGCAATCTGTGGTGGAGCCAGTATCTATACGGCCTGGCTCAAGTCTGGGTTGGTGGAGAGGATTTACTTAACGCTGGAGCCTCGATTGTTTGGACAGGGGATGTCACTGCTAACGGAAAAACTTAATCTAAAGTTAAAACTGGTGGCAGTTAAAAACTTAAACTTCAACACCTTGTTACTTGAGTATTTAATAGACTTGTAACAGAAAGTAGCTGAGGCTGATATCGTCATCGGAATTAACTAAAATGAAGTCAAATCTAAACATAATTAACTCGTTTCTTAATTTCACCATAAATCTAGTGGATTCGAAGCAGTTGTCTCTGAGTTTGGATAAAATAGTATGATAAGCCAAGAAGTTCCAAAACAAAGACAGGCTATAATTACTGGCTTTCTTATTGGGGAAAAAAACGGTGACAATGTAATTGTTCGGGTTGTGGCTCCGGGTGGTCGTCCTATTGACATTAATATCACATCTTGGAAAGAACCTAAGTTTGGACAGCAATGGTTTGATAAACTTAATCACGAACTAGCAGTTGAGTTGAAAAAACTCGGCCTGGAAATTAGTAATTTTACAGTAGTAGTAGCTGGAGTGTAGTTCAATAGACTTCTTTCGAAATGAGAACGAGTTATGAATAGATTTTATAGCATTTTCGTTGACTGGGATGACGATAGTAACCTATCCTACTTGAGGAAGAAGAAGCAAGGAAAATGCTAGTCGAAGATGGCATAAGTAAGCGTTTCCCTTATTTCGAAAGAAGTCTAATATATGAAGATCACAATTAAACGTTTCGATCAAAACCTGCCCTTGCCTCAATACAAAACCAGCGGGGCGGCGGCTTTGGATTTGGCTACGCGGGTGGAGATGAAGATTCCGGCTCATCAGACAAAATTGGTGCCGCTCAATTTTGCCCTCAAGTTACCCCAGGACTACTTTGCTCTGATCTCGGTCCGCAGTAGCCTGCACAGAAAAGGTCTGATGATGGCGAATGGCGTTGGGATTGGCGATGAGGATTATTGTGGCGATGGTGACGAGTATCGGGCGGCTTTGCACAATCTTACAGACCAACCGGTGGTGGTAGAACGAGGGGAGAGAATTGCTCAACTGATTATACTTAAGCGGGACAGAATTGAGTGGCAAGAGGTTGATCAATTGTCATCCAAAAATCGGGGAGGGTTTGGGTCAACCGGGCGGAAATAATTGAAATCATCAGTTAATAAAAAGGTTCAATCACATGGTGAAACCAAACTGGCTTGAAGAAATCAGAAAACAAGAAGACGACATGGACAAGCAGACAAACTGGCAAGTTAGCGATGGGGTTAGATATTGTGATAAAGGCGCCCACAAACAAAGGTCAATATACCATCAACCACGACACATAAAACATTGGAAAAAGCAATGGCGGAGAGTATTGGCATAACCAGTCGCCCAGGCAATCATGAAAAAGTTGTCAAAGCTCCTGCTTCACAACAAGGTAAGTTTTGGATAGAGTAAAGAAGCGACAGATGAAGTAAGGCGCAAGTTTCTATGGATGAAACTTGGTGGTAGGGCGCGAGGATATATGACAAAAAAGAACGGATTTTTAATTACGCTTGAGGGAGGTGAGGGTGGGGGTAAGACCACTCAAATTGTGCGGCTTAGAGAAAAACTAACGTCCACTGGTTTCGATGTGATTGTTTTGCGTGAACCAGGGGGGACGCAGGTAAGTGAACAGATTAGGCAGGTGGTCCTGTCAAGTAAAAATGTTGGTATTGCTTTTACCACAGAAGTTTTGCTCTTCCAAGCGGCCCGGGCTCAAATTTACCGCGAAGTAGCTATACCTTCCCTGCAGGCTGGCAAGATGGTGTTGATGGACAGATCGCGTGACAGTAGTCTAGTTTATCAGGGCATGGTGCGGGGTTTTGGCCAAAAAATGATTGAGGATTTAAACAATATCTCTACCAAAAATACTTATCCAGACCTCACAATTTTACTTGATGTATCGCCTAAAATTGGATTAGATAGAGTGGCCAAGAACGGGACGGTCAATCGTCTGGAGATGGAAGGTCTTGAATTTCATGAACAAGTTCGAGGGGCTTATCTTAAGTTAGCCCGGGCAGACAAAAGTGGCCGGTGGGTAGTGATTGACGCCAGCCAGCCATTGGACCAAGTCGCTCATGAACTTTGGCAAGTGGTGGGGCGGAAACTCAAGCTTAAGTCTTAGATTTTATCCCTTAAGTAACCGGGGTTATGATTGTTGCCCAAAAATGTTAAAATTGTCTAGACAAACTATAATTTCCTCAAGATTTATTTTGGAACTAAGGTTAATCACATGATAAAACTTCCTCGGGCAGTCCGACAGTTAATTGACTCTTTTGAGAGATTGCCCGGGTTGGGTCCCAAATCGGCTCAACGATTGGTTTTTTACTTACTGCACCATCCCGAAGCTCAACTGCAGGAGTTTGCCGGCAGGTTGGTGGCACTCAAACGAGATACAGTCCTATGTAAACAGTGCCACAATGTGAGCGAACACGATCCGTGCCAAATCTGTGGCGATGCCAGTCGAGACAAGCTACTGCTTTGTGTGGTTGAACAGCCCTTGGACGTGCAGGCAATTGAAGGCGCGGAAGTGTTTGAGGGGTTGTATCATGTCCTGCACGGCTCGATTTCGCCTCTCAACAACATTGGGCCCGATCAGCTTTATTTGCACGATTTGGTGGAGCGATTGGATGGAGCGAATGAGCTGATTATTGCCACTAATCCCACTATGGAGGGAGAAGCCACCGCTCTGTACATTGTCGAGTATCTTGCCCAAGCCAAACAACGGGGAAAAAATATTAACCAGGGTCTTAAAATAACTCGCATTGGTCATGGTTTGCCGGTAGGGGCGGACATTGAGTACGCCGATGGCGTCACCCTGCGACGGGCGCTGGAGGGGCGGAGGGCAGTCTAAATTCTTCCATAGCGATAACACAAATTTTTTGATAGAGTGAACTTATCTGATTTGTTCCTAGATTGCTCCAAGTCCAGTAATGAACCAAAGATGAAAGGTTTTTTATGAAAGTCTTGGTTGACGCTAAAAACTTTGTAGTCACCGCCGGTCTGCGGCAGTTTGTGAAAAGACAGGCAGATAAACTATCTAAAGTAGCTGGTAAAGTGACGGCGGTGCGCGTCTATTTAGAATCGGTGAATAAAAAAACTAATGATCCCCAGGCCAAAAAAGTCACTTTTACGATTGATATACCTGGTGGCAGTTTGGTGATTAAGAAAAAAGGCGTCCAGATGTATCAGACTATTGCTTCTACTAGTCGAGCGGCCTTGAGGAGTCTGCGCAAGCGCCTGGAAAAAATTCGCTCTCTTAAGAGGCGTTAATTTTAACGTGTTACAATTTTATATATGACAGATACCACCAATCCCACAGTTCATCCATCAGCGGCCACTGTTAGTGGTCAAGCTGACCCTTTGGCAGTTTTGGAGGATATATTAAAGGAAGCCAAACAGAAACAGGCAAGGGGTGATGGTGAAGATAGTAGTGGTGATGACAGTTATCAGGTAACAGAGCCGGTTAATGCCCAGATCCAGGCAGACCTGCAAGTGGCGGAAAGCTTGGCTCAAGCCCAGAAAGTCAAGCTAGCGGCCGAGGAAACGGCTCATCAGACCCAAGTCAAAGCCGAACAAGCTAAATTGATCGAAGCCCAGCGCCAACAAATTGCTCAAGAAGTGATGACTTCTCCTCAGTATCAGGCCAGAGTCACGCAGGAAGAGGACAAACAACAAGGTGAAGAGGCCCAAGTGGTGGCCGGCGAAGGATTTGACATTAAGCAGTTAAAGCACGATAAAGTTGATCTGGCGCCAAATGAGAAGTAAGATAGCTAATCCAAAACTAAATGTTAGGTTTTGACTCAAGTGAAATAAGAAGTCTCGTATGAAACAAGGACATCAGACCAGCGTTCGACCCAGAACTGGTGGCGGTATGAGCCAGGGATTGGGCCAGTTTGGTGAACACTTAGATGAGTCTGCTCTCAAACAAGCTGTGGGTCAAAAAGCTTTGGGTCAAGCCCAGGTCGATCCCAAGATGGCGCAGATGGCGGCGCAGGGTGCTAAACAGCAACAGGCTGTAACCAGTGGCCAGACCAAACCACCTCGGGAAGTAGGCACTCTGGTCGAAGAGCTCATCCAATGGCCACTGCAAAGTATGGGGCGGGAAATTCGGGCCTTTTTTACTCTCCAAACCTGGTTGGGAATTAATCCAGATACCAAAGATCCCAAAGAGAAACAGAAACAAGCCACCATTCATAGGCGATATCAGCAGTTAGATGAAGAGCAACAAGCTTTAGTTAAACAGCGATATCAGGAGAGATTACAAAAAGAAAAGGCTGAGGAAGAAGAAAAGCAGAAGAAAAAGCAAGCGGAAGAGGCAAAGAAAAAACAAGAGTTGCCCATGCCTAGCTCGCCCAGGAAGGGGCCGATCGGGCCGGCCGGTGGCCAGAGCCGGAAGCAAAATGCGACTGCCTTACTGGAACAGCAAAGAAAAACAATGAGTCAGGGCGGGGGTAGTAATTAGCCGCTTGTCCCCGCTGATTGTTTGTCATTCCCCTCCGCTAGGAGGGGAATCCAGGAACAACCACTCGCCTCTGGATTCCCGCGACTGACTAAAGTCAGTCGCGAGAATGACAAGTGGTGGGTCGGGAATGACAAGGGACTGGATCCCCATCCCTGCGGGATGAGGATGACACAGCACGAGGATGACAAAAAGACGCAGGAATGACGGTATGCGAGAATGACGGTATAATAGAGATACGATGAAGCTTTACAATACCCTTTCCCGCAAAATTGAAAAGATTGAATCCCTTCATCCTCCTCAAGTTGGTTTGTATACTTGTGGTCCCACGGTTTATGACTACACCCATATTGGTCACGTTCGTAAGTATTTAATGGATGATGTTTTGGTTCGGACCTTGAAGCAAGCCGGTTTCCAAGTTAGGCACGTCATGAATATCACAGACGTGGGTCATTTAACCAGTGATTCTGATACCGGTGAAGATAAGTTGGAAAAGGGAGCGGTTAAGTATGGCGAAACAGTTTGGCAGATTGCCGAAAAGTTTACCAAACTTTTTTTTGAGTCAATGGATTTAATTGGTAACTTGAGGTCTGATGTAGTCGCCAAAGTCACAGACCATATTCCCGAACAGATCGAGTTAGTCAAACGACTGGAAGCTAAAGGTTTGACATATGTAATTGCAGGAGATGGAGTTTATTTTGATACAGCTAAATTTCCGACTTATGGTCAGTTAGCCAAGTTAGATGTGGCCGGCATGGAAGAGGGAGCCCGAATTGGTAAAGTTGAAGGCAAAAGAAATCCGACTGATTTTGCTCTTTGGAAGTTGGAGCGGGCGGGCGAAAAAAGACAAATGGTTTGGCTCAGTCCCTGGGGAGATCGAGGTTTTCCGGGTTGGCATCTGGAGTGTTCGGCACTGTGTTTAAAGTACATTGGCGATCAAGTCGATATTCACACGGGTGGGGTGGATCACATTGCTGTGCATCATCAGAATGAAATTGCCCAAAGTGAAACCGCCACTGGCAAACAACCTTTTGTCAAATACTGGGTGCATCACAATATGGTGCAGGTGGATGGCCAAAAGATGAGCAAGTCGCTGGAGAATTTTGTGACCCTGCCCGAAGTAGTGGAAAAAGGCTTTCAGCCCATGGCTTTGAGATTGTTATTTTTGAGCGGTCACTACCGAAGTCAAATGAACTTCACTTGGGATAATTTGAGCGGAGCAGATAAGAGTTTTGCCAAGCTGGTCCGAGAAGTAGCGGGTTGGCAGACACAAAGTAAGGCAGGGGTTGGTGAATTGAGCGCTCCAGCTCAAAAGCTCAAAGATGAATTCTGGCAATTTATGTACGATGATCTAAAAACACCAGAAGCAGTGGCAGTCTTGTGGCAAGTAGTTAAGTCCAATTTACCAGTGGCAGAAAAGTTAAAGCTAGTTTTAGACTTTGATCAAGTATTGGGTCTGGGGTTGAAACAAGCCCCACAGTTGGTGGGTAAAGCAAATCAGTTATCTCAAGTTGGAGAAGATCAACTCACGGATAAAATTAAATCATTGCTTGAAGAACGTCAGCAAGCTCGAACTAATCGAGATTGGCCAGAGGCGGATCGGTTGAGAGCGGAGATTGAAACCTTGGGGTACTCTGTCATGGACCAAGCCGGTCAGCAAAAAGTTTCAAAGAAATAACCAGATCACGGTTATTGCAAGAAATTCTTAGTAAAATAGACTTGTCGCGAAATAAGAAATGAGTTAATTATGGATAGATTTTAAAGCATTTTCGTTGATTCTGATGACGATAGTAGCCTCAGCTACTTGAGGAAGAAGAAGCAAAGAAAATGCATAAAAGATGCCATAAGTAGCCATTGCCCTTATTTCGCGACAAGTCTAATATCCTTATGACAATAGGGGCAATACAATTATTGACAGATGATTATGACTATAGTACTCTGACTAGAGTCATAAATGTTCATAATCATATGTCATCCCCTTTAATTTTATCTAAATCTAAATTTAAACCTCAAGCACTTGAGTACTTAAGGATGGTTGAAAAGACAAAAAAACCCATTGTAATTACAAATTTTGGTCAACCTAGTGTCAAAATAATACCTTATATTCCAGAGGTAGATAAAACGTTAGCTGAACTCAAAGGTAGAGTCTTGTCGTATCAGAATCCTTTTGAACCTGTGGGACTTGATGATTGGGAAAATTTGCCATGATTTTACTGGATACTCATGCTCTAATCTGGTGGGTAGATGGATCAGAAAAGCTTTCCAAGAAGGCGAAGAAAGCTATTTCTGATTCAATAAAAAATGGGCAAATTTGCATTTCAAGTATGACAATTTGGGAAGTAGCTGTTTTGTCAAAAAAAGGCAAAATTAATTTTGATATAGATTTTCAAAAATGGTTACAAAAGGTCACGAGTTTATCGATGGTGAAAATAATTGATGTTGATATGCAGATCGCTCATCAGTCAGTATTTTTACCAAATTATCTTCATTCAGACCCAATTGATAGAATTATTATTGCCACAGCCCAAATCCTTAAAATTCCGTTGGTGACAGCAGACCGGAGAATTATCAAATCAAAAATAGTAGAAGTTATTTGGTAAAAGTTATTTTAAAAATTAGACATGTGGTGAAATAAAAAACGAGTTAATTATGGATAGATTTTAAAGCATTTTCGTTGATTCTGATGACGATAGTAGCTAACTCTACTTGAGGAAGAAGAAGCAAAGAAAATGCATAAAAGATGCCATAGGTAGCCGTTTTCCTTATTTCGCTACATGTCTATTACTCCCACTCAGTGGTACCTGGCGGTTTGGAGGTAAGATCGTAGGCAACTCTAGCAATACCCGGAACTTGTTTAAGAATTTGTTTGACCATTTTATTGAGTGCCTGCATGGGCATGTCTTGGCCGGGAAGAGCTGGTACGCCAGTCATAAAGTCGTTGGTCATAAATGTGCGAATGGCAATTGACCTGCACCCTGGTTGATCAAAACCGATGGGGAATGAGATAACCGGTACTTGGCTAAGCTTGCGAACTAAATTGAACTCAATCAGAATTTGGTTAACAATATAGTCGGCTTGTCTAAGTTGGGTAATATTCTCTGGAGTCACATAGGTGGGGGTAATTTGAGTGACAGGTGATTTAAGCTGATCACCAAATATATAAATAACTCGATTGATTTGGCGGATTTGTTTGGGAATTTCTTTAGCTAGTTTGAGCAGAGTTGACCAAGAGCGCTCGCCACTCAAACCCACAAAGTAACTGTAGGTTCGACCATCACCCTGCACGCCCACGGTTCGAGCGGGTAGCAAAGTGGCAGTAATTTGAGGCGTGGAAAATTGATCAAGTTGGTGTTGGATAGTTTTAAAATTGGGCAACATGTAGGGTTTCTGAGCGCAGAGTAAACGAATGGCCAAGCCAGGCCCAGGAAAAGGTTGCCGCCAGACCAATGATGGTGGCAGACCCAATTGCCGGCCTATTTCCCTCACTTCGTCTTTGTGATAATCAGACAATGGTTCTATGACTCGTCCGCTTTGACGAAGTTTGCGAACGGTCGGACTATCGTTGTGGTGAGTCTTGATAGCATTGGCTTGACGACTGGCAATTTTGGAAGCGCTTTCAATTAAATCCGGTCGAAGAGTGCCTTGGGCTAGCATCGAATCATCACCCAATCCTAGATCTTTGATGGCCTGCTTGGTCACACGCATAAAAGTATCGCCAATCCGGTGGCGCTTGGTTTCGGGATGAGTCACCCGATGCAGTTGTTTGAAAAACTCGGTCGAAGCAGAGATGACTTTGAGCTGGATGCCTTGTTTTTCCAGAGCCAACTTAACCCCCGCACTTTCATTTTGACGCATAAAGCCGTTATCAATATGGATAGCTTTGATTTGGTCAGGTTTAAGGGCTTGGCGAAGAAGAGTGGCGCAGACAGTGGAATCAACACCGCCACTAACTAAAACGAGAACTTGTTTTTGACCAACTTGTTGTCTGATGTCTTTGATGGCTTGTCCAACTCGGTCTTTGATCGTAAAGTTGCCAGACAATTTAGCGATTTTGAATAGAAAGTTTTGCAGAATGATCAAACCATTTGGAGTTAAATCGACCTCGGGATGAAATTGAACGCCAAACAACCTACCATCCTGACCTTCAATACCGGCTACTATTTGGCCAGAGTGGGCGATGGCAGTAAAACCGGCTGGCAGTTGGGTGATACTATCACCGTGGCTCATTAGCACTTGTTGTTTGGATTTAAGACTTGCAAAGAGTTTGGACTTGGGATTAACTTGAATGGTACAAGGTCCATCTTCCCGCCTATCCAAAGCCTCGACTTTGCCTCCCAGCAGGTGCACCATCAACTGCATGCCATAACAGATACCCAGAATTGGCTTATTCAGTTTGAGAACTCGTGGGTCAAATTTAGGAGCAGATTTGGAGTACACACTTTCTGGTCCGCCAGAAATGATGATGGCTGAATATTTATTCAGCTGATGGGTCGGAGTGTTCATGGGGAGCATGATTGACTCCACATGCAGACTCCGCACTCGCCGATCAATAACTTTGCCGTATTGAGCACCGGCGTCAAGAATGGCAACTAATTGGCAAGGTGACTGCATAGAGCAACTATACTGTACTGTGGATGGGTTCGTCTGACAATACTATAGAAATAGCGTATAGTGCAACTATGAAGAAGATTCAAGTAACACCAACTTCTAGACTGAAATTAAGGAAAAATGGTTGTGTTAGAAAGAATAACCAACCCGAAAGCTCCTTTTCTAACGGGAATGCAGTTGAAAATTTATTAAAGATATCAAAAAGTGCTGGCAAAGGTCCAAAGGATTTATCTATAAATGACAATCTGCTCTATGAATAATTATGACCAAACTTTTTGACAAGATTTATGAAAAACAAGGTAAAACTTTGTTATCATAATTATCTTTTTCCTTCAAGAAATAGCAAATAAATCCTTTATAATAGCGCCATGTCTTTATCTGTAGGAATTGTTGGTTTACCAAATGTGGGCAAGTCGACCTTGTTCAATGCTCTGTTAAAGCGTCAACAGGCGTTGGCGGTCAATTATCCTTTTGCCACCATTGAACCCAATCTAGGTATCGTACCGGTGCCTGATTCGCGTTTGGAGGAATTAGCTTTGGTGGTGGAAAAAAACTCGGGTAAAAAACCGCCTATCAAACCAGCTACGGTGGAGTTTGTGGATATTGCTGGTTTGGTCAAAGGAGCTAGCCAAGGTGAGGGGTTGGGTAATCAGTTTTTAGCCCATATTAGAGAAACTCAAATTATCTGTCATGTACTGAGAGATTTTGAGGATGAAAATGTCATCCGAGAAGGAGCTGTCAGTCCCAAAGAAGATTTGGCAACTGTGCGGATGGAACTGATGTTGGCTGATCTAACTACGCTAGAAAAACAAGTTGAACCCAAAGGTAAAGTTGAAAAAGAGGCCAAATTACGGTGGCAGATTGTGACTGATTTAACTGGTGGTATAAAAAATAGTTTGCCAGCCAGTCAAGTTATTGCCCAACACGCCGCCAATTTAGACTTCGAAGATTATCAGCAAGTAGCCAAAGAGCTGTCACTTTTGTCTGCCAAAGCTGAACTGATAGTGATTAATGTCAGTGAAAACAGGTTGAGCCAAGGGGTAGATAATATAACCCAGTTGTTTGCTCAGGAGCTTGGAGAACCACCAGAAAAAGTGTTAGTCATGTGCAACCAAATTGAAAGCGATGTATCCAGTCTTTCAGACGATGATGCCAAACTGTATTTAACAGAACTGGGTCTCAAACAGAGTGGTTTGGAGCGATTAATTCAAGGAGCTTATCAGACATTAGGTCTGCAAAGTTTTCTAACAGCTGGGGAGATAGAAGCTAGAGCTTGGACGATTAAAAAAGGCTGCACCGCTCGTCAGGCGGCAGGGGTGATTCATTCTGATTTTGAGAAGAAAATAATTTCGGTCAAAGTGGTGTCATTTGTAGATTACATTCAGCTGGGTGGCCTCAAGGGAGCCAAAGAGCAGGGCAGATTAAGGACAGAAGGTCGGGACTACATCATGCAAGAGGGGGATGTGGTGGAGTTTATGATTGGGAGTTAGGGAATGAATCAGGAATCATGTATGAGGAATTATTAATAAGAAATTAGAAATCGTGTGATATAATCAAACCTCAAGAAAAATTAATAAATATCTACTCGTACTGTGGTCCACGGACTGCAGTAACCAAATCGCTCCCGAGCAGATAATAGACTTGTAGCGAAATGACAGACAGGGGATGGATTCCCCTCCTAGCGGAGGAGAATGACAACCCACTCGTCATCCTCGCATCAGCGGGGATCACCACAAGTCTAAGAAAGAGCAACAATGAAAATTATCAAAGATTCCCGTGTTCGTCATTACGAGTTGACCTATTTAGTGTCGGCTAATATAACCAGTGAAGAGGCCAAAAAAGTGGCCGAAGCTGTTCTGGAGCTGGTTAAAAAAGCTAAAGGTCAAGTTTTAAATACCATTGATTGGGGTAAAAAAGAGCTGTCATACATGATTAAACAAGATGGCGAGAGACAGTATGATGCTTTCTATACCCATCTTGAATTGGAAATGGATGCTGCCAAAGTTCAATCGCTTGATCAAGACTTAAGGATTTTGCCGGATTTAATGCGCTATTTATTAGTCTTGGGTAGTCGTATTAAAGTTAAAGCTGTGCAAAAAGAAATAGCTAAATCTGAGGTTAAACCAAAAGTAAAATCGGAAGCCAAAACCAAAGCAGAAACTAAACCAGCAGTTCAAGAAAAAGTGGCAGATCAAACAAGTGTTGAAACAGCGGTAATTTTAGAGGAAAAACCCGAAACGACATCAGAAGTTAAAGAAAAAAAAGTGGTTAAACCAAAAGCCAAACTGGCAATCAAAACTCTAGAAAAAAAAGTTAAAGCTAAAGTAGACAAGAAACCTGCCAAATCAGCGTAAGGTCAATCACGCTTTATGCAAGAAATCGAGATATACTATTGGTTAGTAATAAGAGCTAAGAAGACAATTTTGGTCACAGAAAGGAACATATGTCAGCCCGCTCACTCAATAAAGTAATGATTATTGGAAACCTAACCAGGGATCCTAATTTGCGCTACACACCAAAAAATACAGCTGTTTGTTCGTTTGGTTTAGCCACCAATCGAAGTTGGGTACCGGCTGATGGGGGTGAAAAACAAGAAACAGTCGAGTTCCACAATATAGTAGCTTGGACCAAGTTAGCCGAGATTTGTGGTCAACTCTTGCACAAAGGCGACAAGGTTTATGTAGACGGCAGACTCCAAACTCGTGATTGGAAAGGCGAAGATGGCAATGATCGGAGAACCACCGAGATTGTGATCGACAACATGATTTTACTCAGGTCAGCTTCTGGTCAAAGATACTCGGCTGATGATGGTAATAAGGAAGCATCAGGTGCGAATATGACTGATGATAAGGGCGATGGTAAAAGTAGCGAAAGTCAAAAAGCCAAAAAGACCTCCAAGAAAAAGTCTGAAGATCAGACCAAAGATGAATCGACTCAAGTAGAAGATATCGCCGATGATATTCCGTTTTAAGGAGCAAGTATGATTAAAAAACAACGTTATCCCCGCAGGAAGTTACCTACTAATGTGACGTTTTCGTACAAACAGCCAGAGATTTTGGTTCAGTTTGTGACCGAGCAAGGTGCGATTTTACCTCGAACCTTTACTGGTTTATCACAAAAGATTCAAAAGCGCTTGGCCACCGAGATCAAACGAGCTCGTCACCTAGCTTTGTTGCCCTTTACTCAAACAGTTTAACTAAGCATAAGTCATCCTCGCAAAGCGGTGAGACTATGGTTTGAGGTCTTGCTACGAGCCATTTTATTAATAGACTTGTCGCGAAATAACTAAATAAATACTTAATGCATCTTTTGACCATTTTCTCCTTTTTATCTTCCTCAAGTAGCTCTGGCTACTATCGTCATCTAAAAATGGTGAAAATGTGTCAAAATTTATCATTAATTTCTTCATTTCTTATTTCGCGACAAGTCTAGTACAATTGGGTGACATGTCTCGAGCTTTATTTATATTTAGATTAGTGACCGGTGTTCTCCTGGTAGGAGTGGGCATGTTTGGTCAATATCGCTACCACTTAATAGAGAAACACTTGGAAGAACGGTGGCATTTGTCGACTGAACCAGCCAGTCCTTTGTCTGGAGTTTTGTCTGCTTCAAATCAACCTGGTAGTCAGCCAGATTTATCTAATTTTTGGCAGACTTGGGGCTATCTAGAAAATGATTTTCTGGAAACTGAAAAACTTGATCAGACAACCATGGTTGATGGGGCGATTAGGGGTTTAACATCTTCTTTGGGAGATCCCTATACCATGTATTTACCACCCAAGGAATTTCAACGTTCGGGTGAAGATCTAGCTGGCTCATTTTATGGAGTAGGGATTGAGCTAGGGTATATTGACCAAACTTTGGCTGTGGTGGCGCCTTTAAAAGATTCGCCAGCCGAATTAGCTGGAGTCAAAGCTGGTGACTTAATTTTGAAAGTCACAGATAAAGCTCGTGATTTTGATGAGGAGACAACTGATTGGTCATTGAACCGAGCGGTGAATGAAATTCGAGGTCCATTGGGTAGCATTGTCACCTTAACTTTGTTTCGGCCAGGAGAATCAACCGAGCCTTTTGAAATTTCAATTACTAGGGGGGAGATTGTGGTTCAATCAAGTGAAGTGGAGTTTGTGGAAGCCTTAGGTAAAACAGTGGCTCATATTAAACTCTATCGATTTGGTGAGAGAACCAATGGTGAGTGGGACAAAATTGTAAATCAGATTTTAGCTCGTCCAGATCTAGACGGAGTAGTCCTAGATATGAGGGGCAACCCAGGAGGTTTCTTTGATGGAGCCATAGATGTGGCTAGTGAGTTTATTGGTTCAGGCACGGTAGTTTCCCAAAAAGGCAAGTACACCAACCAGGATTTTTCTGCCAAAGGCCAGGTTAGACTAGTGAATATACCGGTTGTGGTGTTAGTCAATCGAGGTAGCGCCAGTGCTTCCGAGATTGTAGCTGGAGCGTTGCGCGATCGGTTAGGAGCTAAATTAGTGGGTGAAAAAACTTTTGGTAAAGGTACCGTTCAAGACTTGAGAGAACTACCTAATGGCGGTGGTTTGCACATTACCATTGCTCGCTGGCTACTGCCAGGTGGCAGTTGGATTCATGAAACCGGCCTGGAAGTTGACGTTGAGGCCCAAGATAATCCGGATACCACACAGGATGAGGTTTTGCTGGAGGCGGTTAAAACGCTCCCTTAATCACCGTGAAAATTTAACAAAAAATTTGGGATCTTGTCTTTTTAATGCCGTTTCAGCTCTTGCACTTTGATAACATTCATTAAAGTATAGATCAATCTGCTGCTGTTGCCATTTTGGATAAAGCCGACGCAGGAACGCCCTCGTCGCCTGTTCCAGAGCCCAAGCTTCTTTAGGATTTACCGAGTGGTCAGCTAACAAATTACTTCTCATAGTCGCCAGTTTAGTAAACATTCCATAAAGCTTTCTTTCTTTTTCTAGATCGATCTGCTGATTAAACTTTAACGCTCTCTCGACGGTTGGTGACATAACTACCTCCCAATAGTAATAATATGCGCTTTAAATAATAAAAACTCCTGACTCAATTATATCATATATAGTCATAACTTGACTCGGCGGTAAAATGGTAGTAAAACATGTGGGTGTGAAAGACAAATCTGTCAAGTCGTTTCTTTTGGGGTTGAGCGTGTCTGTGGTTTTATTGGCTTCCTTTTTGACGGGAGCGATGGCCGACCGGGTGTTTAACATTAAACCTTTGGACTGGTGGTTGGGCGTCCGTAGTGGTCAAATCCAGTCGCCTTTGGCAGGGAGCGAAAACACGCCCCTGGCCGATCTGCTCAAAAAAGGTGGAGACGTTTCTATTCCGGATGTAGTAGATGCGGCTTCGGAATCTGTCTTGACAGTTTCGATTAAAAAACAACAACAGGTGTTTGATCCCTCATCATTTTTTAATTTTGGTCCTTTTGGTTTTAGCTTACCTTCTCAAGGTCAGATTGAGGAAATTCAAAAGGATATTGGCACTGGTTTTGTGGTTGATGATTCTGGACTAGTAGTCACTAATCGACATGTAGTGGCTGACACTCAAGCCGAGTATCGGGTTTTTGACTCTCAAGATAATGAGTATCAGGTCACAAAAATCTACCGTGATCCGATCAATGATTTAGCCATCATTCAAGTTGATGGTCTGGTGGCCAAAGCTTTGTCCATGGGCGATTCTAGCCAACTTCGGGTTGGTGAAAGCGTCATTGCCATTGGGACTGCTCTGGGTGAGTTTCGCCACACTGTCACAACTGGTGTGATTTCTGGATTGGGTCGAGGCATTACGGCTGGAGATGGGATTTCCAGCATTGAGAATTTAGAAAATGTCATTCAAACCGATGCGGCTATTAATCCGGGCAATTCTGGCGGTCCCCTGATTAATTCTCGAGGCGAGGTGATAGGAGTGAATATAGCTGTGTCTCAATCAGCCGAAAACATTGGTTTTGCTATTCCTATCAATGTGGTGACAGCTTCACTCAAGAACTTTAATGAAACTGGCCAGTTTGATCGACCCATGTTGGGAGTGTCGTATCGGATGATTAGCGAACAGACAGCTATCTTTAATGATGTGCCCCAAGGAGCTTATTTAGTAGAAGTTATGGTCGGTTTGACAGCTGATAAGGCTGGATTGAAACCTGGCGATATCATTATAACTATCGATGGAGAAAGCTTGAAGGATGGTGATTTAGTTCAAGTATTGAATAATAAAAGGGTGGGCGATAAAGTCAGCATTCGCTATTTTAGACAGGCCGAAGAAAAGACGGTGGAAGTAGTGCTGATGTCTGAAGTTGAATGACAGTGTGCAAGTCATTTTTGCGTCAGGGTTGTGTAAACATCTGTCAAGAGTGGTAAAAGTGAACCTTCCAACACAGTGGATAAATTGTGCCAAGATTGTTTGGTTCTATGGTCTGTGATTCTGTTTTGAGGAAAGTTGTAGGTGCGAATTTTTTCTGATCGTTGAGCTCGACCAATAGCGCTTCTGGCGTCACCGAGCTTGGCTAATCTTTCATCCTCTTCAATCTGCCAAAGTTGAGCTCTAAGTAAATTAAGGGCAATTTCTCTGTTTTGGACTTGAGATCGTTCAGCTCTGGCTGTGACCACTAGTTGGCTAGGGATATGAGTCAGGCGGACAGCACTACTGGTTTTATTGACACTTTGACCACCAGCCCCAGAAGAGCGTATAAACTGCCACTCTAAATCGTCTGGCTTAATTAAAACTGCTGATTGATGAACCTCTGGTAAAACCGCCACAGTGGCAGTTGAAGTATGAATTCGACCTTGAGCTTCGGTGGTAGGTACGCGCTGAACTCGGTGTACACCTGATTCAAACTTGAGTAGTTGATAAGCTGTGAGGGCTTGACTCGTGGTTTGACCAGGCCGGTCTTCAACGCGAGTTTCCTGGTGAGTTGAGTCGGTTTTGGTTTGACCAACTTGGAAGTGCAAAGTTGGTGTTGCCAGTTTAACCCGAATTTGTCCAGCGAGTTTAATAATCGAGTCATCAAGAACCATAACTTTAAGATTTTGTTGCTCGGCAAATCTTAAGTACATTCTTTTTAAATCTTCGGACCAAAGTTTGGCTTCATCGCCTCCAGCGCCACCCCGAAACTCCAAAGTACAACTTTTGCTTTGAGTAGCATCACTGGCCACATCAGTTTCATCAGACTGACTTGAAGTAAATTCGTCTGCCAGAGTGGAGAGAGACTTCAACTCAGTTTCTAATTTAACCATTTCTGTTTGGGCCAATTCTTTGAGTTGAGAATCGGCCAACATGATTTTGGTTTCTTCAAGCTGTTGTCGCAGACGATCAATTTGAGATTGGTAGGGATTGTACATATCCGTATCTATCATACCGCACTTCCAATAGACTTGTCGCGAAATAAGAAATGAGTTAATTATGGATAGATTTTATAGCATTTTCGTTGATTCTGATGACGATAGTAGCCTCAGCTACTTGAGGAAGAAGAAGCAAAGAAAATGCAT
>Ga0180007_10003593_pt1 | contig 17147 bp, 21 predicted proteins | sample MM_PC_MetaG_FD_121122 | JGI IMG/M metagenome (GOLD analysis project Ga0180007, IMG submission 121122) | Groundwater microbial communities from the Aspo Hard Rock Laboratory (HRL) deep subsurface site, Sweden - MM_PC_MetaG | ecosystem: Environmental > Aquatic > Deep subsurface > Groundwater... | reverse complement strand
TTCAACTTGTTTTAGAAGAGAGGCAGGATCTTATGGAAAAGATACGAGAGGAATTTTAAGAGTTCACCAGTTTGATAAATTGGAAATAGAAAGCTTTACTTCTTCGGAAAATTCCATTAAGGAACAGGATTTTATTGTAGGAATTCAGGAATATCTAATGCAAAAATTGGATATTCCATATCAGGTGGTTTCAATCTGTACGGGAGATATGGGAAATCCTGATTACAGGCAAATAGATATTGAATCTTGGATGCCGGGGGAGGGAAAGTACAGGGAAACTCAAACTTCTGATTTAATGACAGATTATCAGGCAAGAAGATTAAACACAAAGGTAAAAAGGTCGAGTGGGGAAAATGAGTTTGTACATATGAACGATGCAACGGTTTTTGCGATAGGCAGAACAATTATTGCAATAATGGAGAATTATCAAAACGAAGATGGTTCCATAACAATTCCAAAGGTTCTTCAGAAATGGATGGGGAAGGAAAAGATCAAAGCAAACAATTAATTTGCTTGTATTGATTCTAATTTTGTAACTCTGTCATCAAGTTCGGAGACTTGGTGGAATGAGATAATCCGCTCTTCCCTTGTGGCTTATATTTCAACAACGAATAAATCTAATTTATTAAAAATATCACTTTTTAACTCAGTTAAGGATTCTTTTAGATCGCCTTTGGTTACAAAAGTCTTTTCAAGTTCGTCGACATCTCTTTGGGTGATCATGTTTTGATTTAACTGCGTGAATAACTAAGTGTCAACTATATCTGTTTTTCCCTGCCCTTAGTTGTTGCTCTTCCACCCTGCCATTGACCCCTATAGGTATGCACTGCTTTACCTTTTACTTCATGAAAATAGATTGAAACATATCTTGCACCCATCTCTATTTTTACGGGAATTTCCCCCTCATTGATTGCAGAAAAATATAAAGGTCCGTGATATCCGGGATTTGCAATACCCGTTCTTATTGTTATTCCACATCTATATGTTGTTGTACGGGGTTTAAATACTGCAGCTATATTTTCTGGCAAATTTACTTCTTCAATTGTTTTTGTTAAATAATACTTTCCCGGTTTAAAAGTAAACGTAGTTTTCTTCTTCGGATTATATGAAGCTTTTTCTATCAAATCCGGAGTTTCTCTTTCTTCTATTCCCAGAAAAGCTTTACCCTTTAATGAATATACTTTTTCTATACGAAGATCAAAAACACAGCCTTCAGGATCTTTTAGTTCTCTTTCTGAAAGATTGGTAACAAGTTTATTTTTACCTTTTAATAATTTTCTTAATTCGCTGTGACCTAAAATCATTTTTTGATTATATAATATTTTTTGTTTTTAATTTATCAGAAAGTTGAGTTTTTAAAAACGATTGTTATATCAGATTCTTTCTGTGCCATTTCTGGGATGACATTTCCCACAAAGGACTTTACTAATAATCCCTTTTGGTAATTTTGAAGTAAAGTTGACTCCATCTATTATGACATCGACTGTTTCAGAAAGAGGTTGGTGGCATGTGGCATCATATATTATATTTCTTACTTTAGGCCCCCTCATATGTGGGCATGTTCTCGGATCTTTATCACAATCTTCAAAAGTAATTTGAATTTGGTTGTATAGGGAAGTTGTTGTATGTTTTCCTGCCATGCTGTCAATGATTTAATAACAGCTTGGCTTGGAAAATACAACCATCAAACTTATTATTGATAATATTTTTTATCCTTTAATTTATCGGGTAGATAACTTTCCTTATCATATTTTTGGTAACCCTTTCCGTAACCCACTTCATCCATAAGTTTTGTTACTGGGTTTCTTATTTTTAAAGGAACGGGTAAATTTCCGAAAGTATTAACATCCTTTAAAGCTTTCATATATGCCTCATATGCTCTTCTATCTTTTTTGGCAGTGGCAAGATAAACGGTTCCTGCTGCTAAATTTTCCTGACATTCGGGATATCCTATTGTGTTGCAGGCCTGAAATACTGCATTGGCAACTACAAGTGCCGTGGGAGATGATACATCTTCTGAAGCAAAGACGACCATACGCCTTGCAATGTACAAAGGATCCTGCCCTGCTGCAACCATACGGGCTAGATAATAAAGAGCTGAGTCAACATCGGAAGCACGCATGCTTTTAATAAATGCAGAAATCACGTTATAGAAATCTTCTCCTCTTTTATCAAATGTATATTGCCTTTTTTGGAGAGCTGTTTCCAGATCAGGGATTTTAATTGTCGGAGTTTTAACTAAATTTGATGCAATTTCCAAAACATTAAGCATTACTCTTGCATCTCCGTTTGAAGCTTCTAACAGAAATTCTAGAGAATCTTTATTTAGTTTCTTTTTAGTATGCTTCAAAGCTTTAGTTAATATCTTAGTTAGATTTTTCTGAGAAAGCTGATTTAAAATTAAAACCCTGCACCTTGAAAGAAGAGGGGCAATTACTTCAAATGACGGGTTTTCAGTAGTTGCTCCTATTAAGATAATATTTCCTTTTTCTACATACGGCAGAAGTTTATCCTGCTGAGCTTTATTAAAACGGTGTATCTCATCCAAAAATACAATGGGAGAATTTTTGGCAGCGGCCATTACTTTTTGAATATCAGCAATTTTGGTGTTAACAGCAGAAAACTCAAAGAACTCCCTTTTAAGAAAAGAAGCAATTATTCGAGCTAGTGTTGTTTTTCCCGATCCCGGAGGTCCCCAGAAAATTAGAGATGGGAAGAAATTGTTTTCTTTTTGGTTTTTAAGAAGTTTATTAATAATCCCTTCTTTTCCGACAAGATTCTCCTGACCAACAAAATCTTTTAAGGTTTTAGGTCTTAATAGTTCAGGGAGAGGAATATTTGTCATTATCACATTGTATATCCCAATAAATACCGAAACAAGTATAATTAATATTAATGTTGGGAACAAAAATATTGGAAGAGAGAAAATCGAAATATAATGGAAACATAAAAGCCATAAGAAGCTTGGGATATGGAACATATATTCAAGTTAACAACTTGACCCAATCAGGCGGAATTGTTGAAGAGATTTGGAAAGAAACGTTAAGAAAGATTAAAAAAGAAAAAATAGGCAGTGTTCTTATTTTGGGTTTAGGCGGAGGAACCGTAGCCAAACTTATTAAAAAATACTGGCCGAAATCAAAAATCACAGGAGTTGAGATAGATCTGATAATGGTTGAATTGGGAAAGAAATATTTAGGCTTAAAAAACACAAAAACAACAATTCAGGATGCATACGAATTTATTGAGAAGAATAAAGAAGCATTTGATTTGGTGATTGTTGATTTATATATAGGAGATAAATACCCTTCTAAGTTCGAAGAAGAAAGATTTTTAAAACTTTTAACCAAAAACAAATTAGTTATTTTCAATAGACTCTATTTTGGGGAAAAAAGAAAAGAAGCAGTTGGGTTTGGAAATAAACTGGAAAAGATTTTTCCTAAGGTTGACTGGTTTTATCCTCAGGCTAATTTAATGTTTATTTGTTGACAAACAACTTTTAGTAGTGTAAAAGACAATTGTCCTTCTGTCTGTTATTGTAATGACTAGCGAAAATACAGTTCCAAACTTAAATAAAGCATACCTTCAAAGTAGGAACGATCTTGTTGGATTGCCTAATACAACCGAAACAAAAGTTGAAAGAGGTAAATTACCCAATATATTCAGGATTAATCCGCGTGCAGTTCCCAATATCTGGATCCAGAAACCAGAACTTGTAAAAAGGTTTGTTAAATTGACTAAGGGGGATATAGGAGGGATTGGCGGACACGTAGAAGCTTCAGCATTAGTTGAGGCAACCGTTCTTGATTATGTGTTACGTCATAACAGATTTAATAAGGGTCCAATTTTTGAGAGCGTTATTGCAACACACATTGGTGATGATATAGCAATTACAGGAGTATTTAATGAGAAAGTTATAAAAAAATCTGGTTTGGTGGATGGTATTTTGTGGGATGCTTTTAATAAAGGTACCGATCTTGCCACAGAGTTGGGATTATATGGACCGGGGCAGGATTTAAAAGTAGATTCCTTTACAGGGAATTTACATGGTTCAGGACTTGCTTTAATTGTTTTGCCGTTACCATATCGTGAAGATCCTTCAAAAGCTTCCCAAACCGTTGTTTTAGGGACAGCAGATAAGACGGATCCAGGAACCATGAATTATATAACTTCAGGTGCGTACCTTAACGAGGAGTTCAACACTGGCCTTCTTATTGCCAATTCTGCAATGAGAAACGGTTATTTGTTTGAGATTGTTGATGTTGACACGAAAGAGCAGGCGATGGAAGCTGGTGTTCCAGTAAACGACAAAGAAGGGCTAGATAAGAAAATGAGTGAATTAGGAAAAACTGAGAGGACTGTTGTTTTGGATGGAGTCAAAGATTGTCGAGAGTTGAGGACTCTTCTTATGTCTGGTAGTAGGTACGTTATTCGCCGAGTTTTCCTAAAGGGTAAGGATGATCAAATCGGGGAGACTGGCGTTGTAGTTACAGCAGAAAGGCTACATAATATTAGAACTAAAGATGGATTTGTTTATGGTGGCAAGGACGATCCGGGGCTTTTGGCTTTGGCCCAAGGCGATTGGCCTGCTCCGGGAGAAATCACTTCACCAATAGCAAGGACTCCTGTTGTTGCGGGGGATTGCAGAGGTAGTCATTGGCTTCCCATTTATCCGGTTCCGATTTGTGAACAAACATCATATTGGTCCGGACCAATATTATCTGTAATTACCATGAGTATTAATCTTCATACTGGCAGGATCGGTGCCATCTCTGATCAATTTGCGAGAGGTACCCCCTGGGATACATATCGTCAAAATGCTGCCGGCTACATGCTTTGGTTCAGGTATGCCCATGGCTCAAAAGAGCCTGGTACTCTACCAGCTTCAGACCAGGAATATCATACGGGTTATGAAAGAACCATTAAAGATTTAGCCGAACGTTTTCAGAGAAAAGCTCCTGAAACAATTTAGCACAGATTTTTATTTTTTAATCTCCTCGAATTTTTAATATTTATCTTCCGAAATTAAATCTCTGCTACAATATGTAGATGATGTTTAATTTTTTTTCAGGTCTTTTAGATCTTAATAAACGGGAAATAGACAGACTTTCTAAAGTTGTTGAGAAGATAAATTCTCAGGAATCCAAGGTTAAGAAACTCAAAGATAAGGATTTTAAAGAAAAAACATCGGAATTTAAAAAAAGAGTTGAAAAAGGAGAATCTTTGGATTCTATTTTACCTGAAGCTTTTGCTTTGGTCAGGGAAGCTTCCTTAAGGGTTTTGGGCATGCGCCATTTTGATGTTCAGATGATGGCTGCAATTGCACTTTTTGAAGGAAAAGTTGCCGAACAAAGAACGGGAGAGGGAAAAACTCTTTCCGCAGTTGCTCCTTTATATCTTCGGGCTTTGAAAGGAAATGGTTCTCATTTGGTTACGGTTAACGATTATCTTGCCAGACTTGGAGCAGGCTGGAACGGGCCTATTTTCGATTTTTTGGGTTTAAGTGTTGGGATAATTATTCAGGAAAACAAATCTTTCATATTTGATCCTAAATTTGTAGATAATTCTCATGGTGACGAAAGGCTTTCTCATCTAAAACCCTGTGAGAGAAAGGCTTCATATAGTGCGGATGTAACTTACGGAACCAACAATGAATACGGTTTTGATTATTTAAGGGATAATATGGTCCAGAGTGTTGATGATATGGTTCAAAGGGGGCACTACTATGCCATTGTTGATGAGGTTGATTCAATTTTAATCGATGAAGCAAGAACCCCTTTAATTATTTCCGCCCCGGATACCGAACCTACCGACAAATACTACAAATTTGCCCAACTTGTGGAAAAACTTAATTCAGACACGGATTTTAAGATTGATGAAAAAGCAAAAAGTGCATCTTTAACTGAACACGGAATTGCAAAGGTAGAAAAGGTTCTTGGGGTGTCTAATTTATATGAAAAAGATTTTGAATCTATTCACCATATAGAAAATGCACTTAGGGCAAGAAGCCTTTATTTAAGAGATAAAGACTATGTTGTTAAGGATAATCAGGTAACAATAGTTGATGAGTTTACTGGAAGACTAATGGTCGGAAGAAGGTGGAGCGACGGGCTTCATCAGGCGGTTGAGGCAAAAGAAAATGTTGCAATACAGCAAGAGTCTAAAACTTTAGCTACAATTTCCTTTCAAAATTACTTCAGAATGTACAAACATCTTTCGGGAATGACGGGAACTGCAGCAACCGAGGCGGAGGAGTTTAAAAAGATATATAAATTGGAAGTTGTTGTTGTTCCTACACATCGGCCGATGGTAAGAAAAGACAATTCGGATTCAATTTACAAAACATTAAGGGGAAAGTACGGGGCAATAGTTGCCGAAATTGAAGAAAAATATAAAAAAGGTCAGCCTGTTTTAGTGGGAACTACCTCAATTGAAAAAAACGAAATAATCTCAGAATATCTTAAAAGAAGAAAAATTCTTCACAACGTTCTTAATGCAAAAAATCACGAAAGGGAAGCTTCGATTATTTCCGAAGCGGGTGAAGTAGGTGCCGTAACTGTTGCAACCAATATGGCAGGAAGGGGAGTTGATATTGTACTGGGGGGAGCAAGGCCGACGGATAAAAAAGATTTCAAAAGATGGGGAGAAAAACACGAAAAAGTTGTAAAAGCGGGGGGTTTGCATGTCATAGGGACAGAGAGGCATGAATCCCGAAGAATTGATAATCAGTTAAGAGGAAGATCCGGGCGTCAGGGAGATCCCGGTTCTTCCCGCTTTTATCTTTCCCTGGAGGATGATTTGATGAGAATTTTCGGGGGAGAGCAGATAGGTTCTTTAATGGATAAGCTAAAACTTCCCGAAGATCAACCAATTGAAAATTCGCTTATTTCAAAAGCAATAGAACAGGCCCAGGTTAAGGTTGAAGGATTTCATTTTGATATCAGAAAGAGGCTTGTTGAATTTGATGACGTTGCCAATCAGCAAAGAGATATCATCTATAAATTAAGAAGAAAAATACTTGAATTAAAAGATTTGAAGGAAGACGTACTTCAAAGAATTAAAGAAAGGCTTGCAAAATCAGTTGACAATCAGGAGGTAATTGATACGGAAGCTATCTTGGCAAATCTTTTGGAAGTTGTTCCTTTTGATGAAGGTTCGATAAAAGGTATAAGAGGCCAGTTGGAAAATATTAAGAATAAAGAAGAGATAAAGGAGTTTATTTACAAAGTTTTGGGGGATGTTCATAGAACAAGAGAAGGACAGGTGGGGGGAGATATTATGAGGCAGATTGAAAAATATGCGTATTTGGGTTCAATTGATCATCTTTGGATGGATCACATTGATTATATAGACGATTTAAGAGAAGGGGTTGAACTAAGAGCATATGGACAGAGAGATCCCTTGGTTGAATTTAAAAATGAAGCATATTCTCTTTTTGAAAATCTGGTAGATAGAATTAACGAAGAACTTTCAAGAAGACTATTTAGAATAGGGGTTAATATTCCCAAATCCGAAATTCCACTTGATCAGGCAAGGGAGAATATAGATAAATCTGATACTACAGGACTTTCGGGAAACGCAGATACAACTGCAGTTACGGGAGAACCAGCATTTGCCAAAAAGAAAAAAATAGGAAGAAACGACCCCTGTCCATGCGGGAGCGGAAAGAAATATAAACATTGCCACTTGATTAGTGATTTAGCCCGAAAACAAGGGATAATTTAACATTTTCAATACCTCACAGAAACGATTTTTGAAATACCAACTGATTATTTGACTGATGGGTGGAAAGAAAAATCTCAAAAATTCGAACTTTATTCTCGAAAAGTAGATTTATAGCTTTTGATGAACTTCCATTGGGATCTTGATGAAGTCTTTTCTGTGAGTTTATCAATTTCAATAAACTTAACCTCTCCTGTATCCTGCCCATTCCCATTCGGAAATATTTTCCCGCCTGTTTTTCCACTTTATAATAAATTAAAATTCCGTGGATATCTGTTCCCTTGAAAGTGAAGAAATCTTCACTAATTCCTAAAAGTTTACCTACTTTAACTTTTAATCCGGTTTCTTCCTCATATTCTCTTATCAGTCTTCCCGAAATTGACTCGTCCATTTCAATTCCGCCCCCAGGAAAACCGAATTTATGAAGAAGTGGATGTCTTTGAACTAAAATCTTATCTCAGTTTTGCAATACTCCGTAGGCGCTTGATCTAAATTTAAAATCATTCAACCAGCGCTTATGTTTTTTGCCAAAAAGGTCAAAAGCAGTAATTTGTCTATTTTTACCTTTTTTAAAAAGTGGTTCGTCAGCCATATGAGTATTATATCAATGTTTCAACCTCCGATAAATGATTTTCTTTTTGGTTTTTAACCATCTGCCATCATATGTTTTATGCTTATTTAAACTAACTTGTAGAAGAAGTACTGGTTCCGTACAACAACTTGACACGATCGTCTCAAAATGAGACGATATTGGCATATGAATGAGACGATATTAACAAATAGGCAAAAATTAGCCTTAAACATAATAAGCCAATCTGGTGGTATTCCCCGTGAGGAAATACAGAAACTTCTTGAAAAAGTAGAATCTGTTTCAAGACCGACACTGATTCGCGATTTAAATGTTTTATTAGAAAAGAAATTAATAAAAATTGAAGGAAAGGCTTCTAGTACAAAATACTTTTCGGGAGAAGCCAACCCACTTTTAAAATATTTTGATTTGGAAACATATTTCAAATTGGATCCTGACCAGAGAGTCGGAGCCAGAAAATCGTTTGATTTTGATGTTTTAAAACATCTGAAACATCTTTTTTCTGAAATTGAACTAAAGGAAATCAAAAGTATTAGTAAAAGTTTTTCAACCAAGGTTTCAGATTTAAGTTTTGATATATACAAAAAAGAAATGGAGAGATTTGTAATTGAGCTATCTTGGAAATCGTCAAAAATCGAAGGTAATACTTATTCCTTACTTGAAACTGAAGAGTTGATAAAAAAGGGTATATCGGCCGATGGACATTCAAAAGACGAGGTGACAATGATTCTAAATCACAAAAGAGCCTTTGAGGAGATCTTAAAAAATAAGGAGGGTTTTAAGGAATTGTCAGTTTCAAAATTAAATCAGTTGCACAATATTATTGTTCAGGGCTTAAATATAAATACCGGAATTAGGAATGAAGCCGTTGGTATTACTGGTACAGTTTATATACCTTTCGATAATAAATTCCAGATTGAAGATGCAATGAAAGAGGTTCTAAAAATAATAAACGATGACAAAAGTTCGCTCGGGAAGGCCCTTATCGTTGCCGTTATGATTCCTTATATCCAACCTTTTTCGGATGGAAACAAAAGAACAAGCAGAATGCTTGTAAATGCAATTTTACTTGCGGGGGATAATTATCCGCTCTCTTACAGAAGCGTTGACATAGACGAATATAAAAAGGCGTTGATTTTGTTTTACGAGCAAGGAAGTCTGTTCCATGTCAAGAGAATTTTTTTGGAACAGGTGGATTTTGCTTACAAGAACTATTTCCAATAGGGAAGTTGTGTGGTACCCTATTTGACTAGCATTTCAAACATTGTCATTACCCGCAATATGGATAAATATCAAATAGTAGCTGTGCACGCATATATTAAGAGGGAAGATGGAAAGTTTTTTGGTGACAAGAAGGTCACAAACTAACGATTATTTACCAGGTTTGTATGATCTTCCTGGAGGAACTGTCGAATTTGGAGAAAACACAATGGATGCGTTAAAACGCGAAATTAGTGAGGAAACCAGTTTAAGTGTTGAAATATTCAAACCGATTTATATTTATTCAAATGTTCAGAAAGGAGAAAGACATCAATTTTGGATTATTTATGAATGTAAGTTTTTAGGTGGCGAAATAAAATTAAATCCAGAAGAACACGATTCGTTTTTGTGGGTAGATTTTAATGAAGCCAAATCTCTATCGACGATTGTATTTCTAGAAGAATTCTTAAAAAATAATGTTTAAATATATTTTCTCTAAAACCGGAGTTTATTTAATAATTCTTGTATTTATCGTTCCTGTTATTATTCTTCTTCTTTTGGCAAATGCTTCTAAGAAAAAAATGAATAATAATGCATCGTTACAAACTTCAACTTCGTCTGCTACAATTACCGAGGTAAATATGGATGACTTAAAAATAGAAGATATTATTGTCGGAATCGGAGTGGAAGCGGTTAGTGGCAAAAAGGTTACGGTTAATTATTCAGGTACTTTAACTGATGGTACTAAGTTTGATAGTTCATATGATAGGGGAATCCCCTTTTCTTTTAATCTTGGAGCGGGAGAGGTAATTGCCGGATGGGATCAGGGAGTTGTGGGGATGAAGGTAGGAGGGAAAAGAAAACTTACAATTCCAGCTTCTTTGGGATATGGTGCAGCCGGTGCAGGTAGTGTGATTCCTCCCAATGCTACTTTAATTTTTGAAGTAGAACTTCTTGAGGTAGAATAGGTTTTAATGACAACCTTTGATAATCTTGGAAAAGATCTTCGTAAATTTGAAAAGCGCAAAAAAGCAAAGATATTAACAAGATTTTTTAAAACAGGAAAAGGAGAATATGCGGAGGGGGATAAATTTTTAGGACTTAAAACGGATGAAACAAGAAGTGTTGCCGTAAAGTATAAAGATTTGGGTTATGAAGATCTAAAAAAACTACTATCTTCCCAAATTCACGAAGAAAGAATGGCTGCCGTAATGATTTTAGTTAATAGATGGAAGAAGGGGAATTTAGAAATAAAAAAAGAAGTATATAAGTTTTTTATTCAAAATCTTTCCGGAATAAATAACTGGGATCTTGTTGATGTAAGTGCCCCCAACATTATCGGAGGTTATCTTTTCCTTTCAAAAGAAAAAAGAGATATTCTATATAATTTTGCAAAATCAGATAATTTGTGGAAAAAAAGAATTTCAATTATGTCAACATGTTATTTTATAAGGCAGAAGGACTTTAAAGACACTTTAAAAATATCTAAAATACTTCTTAACGATAAACACGATCTTATTCATAAAGCAGTTGGTTGGATGATAAGAGAAATTGGAAATAGAGATTTAAACACAGAAGAAAAATTCTTAAAAGTACATTATAAGAAAATGCCAAGAACAATGCTTCGATATGCAATTGAGAAATTTCCCGAAGATTTAAGAAAAAAATATCTGCTATCAAAAATTTAAATATGATTAAAGCCGTTGCGTTTGATTTGGGAAGAGTCTTTATAGATATTAAGAATGTTTCCTTAAATCCCACTGAGAAAATTCTTTCTATGACTTTTGATTATAAAGTTGGGGAGAAGCTTTTTTGGGATTGGGCCGAGGGAGAAACAGGTTTGGATATAAAAAAACTTCAGGAAATTTCTTGGAATACGATAAATAAGATATATGAAATCAGAGAACCTGATATATTTACCAAACTTCCCAAACTGAAATTCGCAACCGCATCAAATCACATTTCCATGATTAAGGACTGGCTGAAGAAAAAAGGTGTCTATGACAATTTTTACTGCCATGTTATTTCCGAAGACATTCGTTGTATGAAACCTTCTTATAAGTTTTATGAGATATTAATTGAGAAGTTGGAAGAAAAGCCTGAAGACGTTTTATTTGTTGATGATAAAAAGAAAAATATTGAAGGAGCAAAAAAAGCCGGATTTAAAACCCTTTTATATGATGGACAAGTACCCCTTTCGGAAAGTATATTGAAAGTAATCCTATGAATGAAAAATTTAAAAAGATAATCGGACTTGTTTTGGCAGTTACCCTAAGCGTGGTTATTTTTATCTTCCGGGACAAGCTTGTTGATTTTGAAAGTTATGGTTACTTGGGCATTTTCATAATAAGCGTTTTGGGAAATGCAACAATAATTCTTCCCGTTCCTGTAATTTTAACCGCATTTTTAGGAGGGGGAATATTTAATCCATTTTTAGTGGGTCTTGTTTCATCTTTCGGAGCAACAATTGGAGAATTAACGGGTTACATAGCCGGAAGAAGCGGAAGAGTAGTTATTAAAGATAATGCAAGGTTCGAAAAAATAGAAAAGTGGATGGCAAAATACGGTCTTTGGACTATATTTGTTTTAGCGGTTATTCCAAATCCTGCTTTTGATTTGGCGGGAATTGTTTCGGGGGCAACAAAAATTCCCGTCTGGAAATATTTTTTGGTTACCTGGGCGGGGAAATTAATTAAATTTTTAGGATTTGCCTACTTAGGTTCGGGATCTTCTGGGGTGATAGATAAATTCATCTAATTGATAGAAGATAAATTGCTATTGACAAACTAAACGCGAAGTGGTTATACTCTTGGCCACAATGGAAGATAGTCAAAATCCACAAGAAACCCAAACGCAGTCGGTTGTAGAAACTCCTCAGGAAAACGTTTCATTTGCCCCGATTCCTACAAAACAAAAGTCAAAAGGAAAAGTAAAAACATTTCTTGGAATTTTTATACTTATTATTTTTATTGTCGGAGGATTTTTAATTTTTAAAGATAGCGGTCAGAAATCATCTGAAGAAGTGATTTCTGAAGAGAATAACGAATCAATAATTATTTCTTCCCCGACACCGTCTGCGGAACTTGCTGATAAAACAAAGGTGGTAATTTCCATTGAAAACGGAACAGGTATTGCAGGTGAGGCGGCATATATCAGGGATATTCTTAAAAGTGCAGGATATTCCGAGTTTAAAATTGGAAACGCTACAACTACAGATAACGTAACAACAACAGTTACTTTTTCAAGCTCTTTGGATGAATCGGTTAAAGATGAGATAACAATAAAATTAAAGAGTGTTTATAAAGAAGTAAGTGTTGCGAATTCATCTACTCAAACAGATGATGTTTTGATTGTTACGGGTCTTAGGAAAGGAGAAACTGCAAAACCATCCGCAACTCCGACAGCTTCACCAAGTGCTTCTCCTTCTTCCAGTCCGACAGTCAGTCCTACACCATTCCAATAGCTACACCTTAAGTCTATAGCTTCTGACTATTTTTCTTCCGCTTGTTAAATATATTGTTATGACAAATTTGGCATTTGAAATTCCCGAATCATATCTGCAAGCCCCCCTTGAACAACTTCCAAAAATAATATCTCTTGTTGTACTTCCCACAGAGGTATCAGTTATAGATCCTGATGCTCCCTGTGTGGTTCCTTTTGTCTGATAGCTTAGAAAATAATCAACTTTGTAAGCAGCTTGAAGATTACCTAGTGTAACAATTATTCCTAATCTATCACCCCTGAATTTAACAGATGAAGTGACTCCTCCTGAAGTTGAAGCGGTTCCTGTAGCTTTTTTTAAGAAAGGAAGAAGTTTTTTGGCGGAGACAGGTTTATTAAAAAGAGAAAATAAAACTAATATTAAAACAATAACGCACAAAAACTTCTTCATAATGCTTCTTTCATGATATATTTAAAGTGAAGAAAGCTCAAACACCAAATGAATAAAAAAAAGATTATTTTAATAAGTGTGCTTCTCCTACTTGTTGCCGGAGGCGCAGGATATTTAATCGTAAGTTCGAAAAATAAATCTAGCTCAACATCTTTTCCGATTGCTGAGAGTTTAACTTCAAAAGAGATGGCTTCTGCAGATCTTGAATATAATGATGAGTCGGGGTTTTCTTTTAAGTACCCCAAATCTTTAAAGGTTGAAGACATTACCCCATCAGACGATTCATATTACAGTAAACTTAGTCTTACAAAATCCGGAGAAAAATTAACAATTACCGTTAAGGATGAAACCGAAAAAACAATCGAGAAATTTCTTTCGTCGGATAATTATTATAAAGAAGCTTCTTTAATCGGAGCAACAAGCCTGGCTGGAATTTCCGCTAAAGAATATAGTCTGGATGAAAAACTAATAACAATTGCCTTAAAAGACGGGATACTTTATTTGATCGAGGGGAGTAGAGATTCCGGATTTTGGCAGGATACTCAAGGAGTTGTAGTTTCAACATTTGTTTTTGGTTTGAAAGAAGCCGGAGGATCTTCGGATGCCAACACAACTTATGAAGCCGAAGTAATTGTTGAATAAATAGTATAATAGTATTTAATGAATCCTGCTCAATTTCTGTCCAACAATCTGCACCTTAATTTTGGAAAAATATCTTTTTCTCCATCTTATCTTCAGGCTGGAGTTGTAATTTTGCTTATCTTTGTTTTGACTCTTGCCTTAGCCTATCTTCGAAGACATTTCGTCAATTGGTCGTTCAAAGGGGCTTTATTTGGTTTATTCTTTGGATTTCTTCTGGCATTAATTTTAGAAGGTTTTTTAATAATCGGAGGAAAAACAGCAATCACTCAGGTTTTGGGTTGGAAGGATGCCCCTAAACCAGTTACTAGTTTAGTTGAGGCAGGAAGAAGTGAATTGATTAAAGTCTTGGGTGAACAGACGCAAATTACGATTCCGGATGCCGTTGCAAAGTTAAATCCCACATTTGATGATGCCATTGTCTTTTATCAAAGCCTAAATCCGTCTGAGGTTCAAAAGCTCAAAAACTTCATCTGCGAGCCTTAATTTTTGTTATACTTGACGCATGCAGGATTTAAAGGAAAGAATAAACGATCTTTTTACAAGGCTTGAGAAATTAAAAGAAGCCTTTAATTTGATTGAAAAAAAGAAAAAAATAGAAATTCTTGAGTCGGAATCGTCAAACCCCGATTTGTGGAACAATCAGGAAAAAGCAAAGAAAGTATTGCAGGAGCTTTCCGATTTAAAAAAAGAATTATCTGAAGTAGATGATTTGTCAGGTACCATTTCCACATTAAAAGAGCTTTCCGACGAAGGTTCCATAACATCGGATTTGGAGAAAGAAATTATTAATGTAGAAAAAAAACTTAATGAATTTGAACTAAAATCTTTCCTTTCCGGAGAACATGATATCAATAATGCAATTGTAGGAATTTATGCAGGTCAGGGGGGAACTGAAGCTATGGACTGGACAAGCATGCTTCTTCGAATGTATCTTCATTTTTGCGAAAAGCGTGGTTGGGCCACACAGGTTTTGGATTCAACAGATGGAGAAGAAGCGGGAATAAAAAGCATTACCTTTATGGTGAAAGGATTATATGCTTACGGATATCTTAAGAAGGAAGCAGGAACTCACAGGCTTGTCAGGCAGTCTCCTTTTAATGCGGATAAATTAAGACAGACATCATTTGCTTTAGTTGAGGTACTTCCGGAACTTGGCGATACGGATTTACTTGATGTTGTGATTAAAGACGAAGATTTGGAATGGAGTTTTTTCAGATCATCTTCCAAAGGAGGACAAAATGTTCAGAAAGTTTCAACTGCGGTAAGGCTTATTCATAAACCTACGGGAATTGCCGTAACTGCGCAAAACGAAAGATTTCAGGCGCAGAATAGAAGAATTGCATTAGGTCTTTTAAGGGGTAAACTCTGGCTTTTGAAAAAAGTTGAAGAAGAAAATACCAAAAAAGGATTAAAGGGAGACTATAGACCGGCTTCGTGGGGAACACAAATAAGATCATATGTGCTTCATCCCTATAAGATGGTTAAGGATTTAAGAACCAATGTGGAAACGGGAAATCCCGATGCGGTACTTGATGGTGAGATAGATGAATTTATTGAAGCAGAGGTGAAAACAAACATTGAAAATAAGTAGTAGATAATAGGTTGACTTGTGTGTTATATTGTTTTTGGTATGGATACACAACCTCAAGTTCAAATGCAAAGTCCCATAGCTCCCATCGTCAATAATTTTCCCAAAGGAGGGTTCAAAAAGGTTTGGCCTTATGTTTTGGGATCTTTTCTTATTGTTTTGATAGGTGTCGGGACCGGATGGTTATTAACTAAAAATAAAGGGTCCTCCAGTGCAGTTGCTCCGGGAGCCAAAAATACTGCCAATGTTGCTGGGATTAATGATACCTCTACCTTTAAAGATGAGGCTGAAGGACTTTTAGAGGAAGGCGGAATAAGCGGTGAGGGTCAGTATCACTTGACACGTTCTGGAGGAGTTTCCCAGACAGTTTATCTTACCTCAACATCCGTTGACTTAAGCTTGTTTGTTGGTAAAAATGTAAAGGTTTGGGGTCAGACTCTTTCGGCACGTAAAGCAGGCTGGCTGATGGATGTCGGCAAAATTCAGGTAGTTGATTAATTCTTCATCTGCTACACTTAAGTCGATGGTCAAATTCAATAAAGTTACCAAAACATACGGTGATGTTTGTGCTTTAAAAGATGTTTCCCTTGAGGTTAAAGACGGAGAATTTGTCTTTTTAACTGGACCGTCCGGAGCGGGCAAAACCACGGTATTGAAACTGATATTAGCGGAGATTTCTCCAAATAGTGGTCAAATTCATTTTGGGGGACAGGATATCACCAAAGTGTCGGAAAATGATCTTCCTAAATTAAGGCAGAAGATCGGTTGTGTTTTTCAGGATTTTAAGCTTCTTAATGAACGCACGGCCTATGAGAATATTGAAATTGCTTTGGCGGCTTTGGGGGTTTCTGAATCAAAATGGAAAGAAAAGGTGGATATGGTATTAAAAACAGTTGGGCTTTCTAATCGAAAAAATCTTTTTCCCGCCCAGCTTTCAGGAGGAGAAATCCAAAGAGTATCTTTAGCAAGGGCATTGGTTGTAAATCCCGATCTGATCTTAGCCGATGAGCCTACGGGAAATCTTGATTGGAAGAAGGCAGATGAAATCATGGATGCTTTAGAAAAGATAAACAAAGAAGGTAAAACCGTAATTGTTGCTATGCATAATGAGGAGATAGTTAGTAAAATGAAAAAGAGAATAATAAAACTTGTTGATGGTAAAATAGTTAAAGAATGAATTATCATACAAAATCAGCAATAACTTCCATAAAAAGATTTCCCTTTCAGTCCCTTGCGGCAGTATTTCTTTTAACAGTAACTTTTTTGGTTGTTACGATTCTTTCCGTTGTAACCTATTCGTCAAGCAAGGTAATTAAGTATTTTGAAACAAGACCTCAGGTAATTGCATTTTTAAAAGATACGGCAACCACAGAAACAATTTCAGCCTTACAGCATAAACTTCAAAATGATGAAAGAATTAAAGAAGTTAAATATGTTTCCAAAGAAGAAGCTCTCTCAATTTACAAGGATGCAACCGTAGACAATCCATTATTGGGAGAACTTGTCAATCCGTC
>Ga0180007_10003592_pt1 | contig 17148 bp, 27 predicted proteins | sample MM_PC_MetaG_FD_121122 | JGI IMG/M metagenome (GOLD analysis project Ga0180007, IMG submission 121122) | Groundwater microbial communities from the Aspo Hard Rock Laboratory (HRL) deep subsurface site, Sweden - MM_PC_MetaG | ecosystem: Environmental > Aquatic > Deep subsurface > Groundwater... | reverse complement strand
GAAATATATCACTGCCGGCGTCCAGATAACAGCTAGAGTTGCTGCGACCGGTGCAACTGCCATCAGTCTCAGCCCATGCATCGCTACAGGTCTATAGCCTGAGCGGAACATCACTCGATAAATAAAAAAAGGAGTGAGAATAAATTGATACAGGCGTTCTTGGACCTAAGGGCCCTGCAAAAGACTTATGATGCAGCGGAGAGGCTCCTGGAGGAATCCATTGGATCCCCCGTCTGCATTTCCGGTTGTGGGAAGTGCTGTCAGACAAATGTCCCCCTCTGCAGAATAATCGAAGGTATCAATATGGTTTCGGCTGTTGGCACACTCGGCCATAAGTCGTTGAAAAGAGCCATACAAGCAGCCGAAGGTTGGTTACTGGAGCACCACGCAGGAGTTTCCCTCTATGGTGGATTATCTCCGCTAGCAAAGCAGTATTCCGGGCAGATACTTGATGAATTTAGCATACTACAGCACAGCCAATGCCCGTTTCTCGAGGCGAACAGCAGGTGTTTGATATACGAGTTTCGGCCGCTGATCTGCCGGGCTTATGGAGTTTTCCTGAATGGTATGCTTATATGCCCTCGACCTCCCGGTAGAGGGGAAACCTTGACGCAGCGGGCAACCATCGACCCGAGGCAGGTCAAACCCCTGTTAAAAGAGTTTCACAAGCGGTGTCGAAAGAAAGAACCTGCCTGGATTACATCAGGGTTTGCCCCGACCTTACTATTCCGGGCAGCCAGGCCGACTCTGTTTAGAGAGTACGTCACAGAAGGCAGGATTGCCTCGGCAAAGTTAATGGGAGTCAGCCTTGATGTGGACTTTACATGGCAACCACCGTTAGAAGATTTACCCCGACGCCAAAAGCCGGTAAAAATAGTTGGTGCACCAACTATAGATGAGGACGACCTTGAAACAGCTATTAGAACGTTGTAAGCGAATATTCAGGCGAAACGGACATGGTAATAGCACTGCTGCCATGGATATGGGCCAGACAATGGCGATGTCCAAACGTCCCGATGAAGATACCTGGAAACCGGTGAAACTTAGTGATGAGCACAAGCTCATAATTCTGGAACACCAGTGGTTTAAGGTACACCCTGATTTGCCCCTGACAAAAGACAGAGAAAGTTTATTCGGATTGGTACCATCAAGATTAACAGAAGACGAACAGGATTTATACTTCCATGGGATACGAGGTCAGGCTGGCCGTAGGTACCTGCAGATATACAATAGTACGGTCTCAAAGACACAACTAAAAGAGAAACTTGCCTCTGAAGGTTTGAGCAATGCCTTGGACCTCTTCGAGAAAGAAACCGTGGATGGTATATTGAACGCGATCAGGCTATACCGCAGCGACTAAGTTATTGGAGGTAGAGGACATGAAACGTCGATAAAGAAGATTCACTCTCTCGGATAAATAAACAAAAAAGGAGTGTCGAAGATGGCAGATGTAATGTTAAGGGCTTATAAAGCCGCAATCGCAATGGAGCCGATAGTAGCTCTGGAATACTATGTCAAGATAAAGACCTACAAGGCGGAATTTCTTCGTCAGGTCGATTATCTGGAAACCCTTCCGCCTTTTCAAGCTCTCGACCTTGGTGCGCTAGCCGCGCAGACAGTATCAGCTAGAGGGTCGATATCCGCTGGTGCTGCCAATTGTCTTTTTGACCTTCAAGGTGATGAATTTGGTCAGTGGAGATGGTTCCCCTACGATATCTTTATGGCTCGTATATTCCTTCCCGCTGGTGTGGCCAAGCATCAGCTTAAGTTCCTCCAACTTGGTATCGAGCATGATATCATCTACCGTGACCCGCTGCTGGTCACTACCGAATTCAATACGTGGGAAGATGAAAGGCCTGCCGTTGAAGCAATGAACTACTCGGACTATCCCCTGCTTGCTACCCGTATCATTGCCATGGGGTACCGCTTCCACACTGTTGGAGTGGACAAAGAGACACAAAATAAAATAGAAAGTGGCGCCCTTCCCTGCACGACTATAGTGTGCTCCGGGAAAGCCTAATAAGGAGGGAATTAAATGGAAACCGATTTTGAGAGAGGTGTACGTAGATCTGGCAACGTGGTTAACCTCCCTGCTCCGGGTGGAGCCGCTATCGCTCAGGCGATATTCCAGGTATCCAACTTCGCCCAGCAAATAGGTACCAAGAGTTTTATCCCGAAGAAACTTCTGGTACGAAATAATAACGGCGGGAACTGCTGGCTGTCCCTGGGGCTGGGTATTCCCGGTGTAGCCAACATGCCGCCGGTCAGGGTCCTGAACATGGTAGATAATATTTGGCAGGAGTTTGACTTACCCACCCAAGAGTATTTTGCCGACCTGACAGCTTTCGCAGATGCTATCGTTGTTGGCTCACTTGACGTGATGGTTGAAGTTGAAGAACGAGGATAAAGGAGGCGCAGTATGACTGAAAGAAATGCTGGCGGGGTTGTCATGGGTGGTGCCGCTTTGGTGGCAGCTGCGATAGCTCTGGCGCAGAAAAGAGTTCAAGCTGCCCCCATTGAGAACGGTGAGAGCGGGCTGGTCACTTTAAATGAAGAAACCATGCAGCTACTCATTGCTATGGCTCAGACCTCAGCTGACATTGAGAAGTTGCTGACTCAGGCATTAGGCGCATTAGGAGAACCAAGCCAGCCCGGGCAGCTAAACCTGCAGGTAGCCGGTTATCCCCCGAATACTGAAACCATGATTGCAACCCGGGTGCAGATAGTTGCTCTCGGTCGTCATTACCAGCTGCCTGATATCGCCGTACCTGATGGCTTTATGCTACAGCTTAAGGGATGGCCCACGAATCTCGGCACAATATATATAGGGAATGCCCAGGGGACGGTGACTAATATCAACCAGGTCTGGCCGCTTATCCCGAACGAAGCTGTCGGCTATGGGGTAAAAAATGCGAGGGAGCTTTACGTTGCTGGAATTGCGCCGCCCGCGGGAGCGTCAATCGTCGGAGACTGGCTTGGAATAACAGTAGAGCAAAGGAGGTAACCATGGCTGTTGTCAGCGGTATGCCGCCGAGTTTGAGTTTTAAGAGGTCAGCTCAGAGTGGTTCTAAAGGAATGACTGCTGCCTGGCAGGTCGTCTATACCGAGAACACTGCCTTGAGCCTTTCTGGCTACCTGTTTGCCGGGGCTGAGATTAACCTTTCGGGTATGGCTGCCGGCGACACCATCGATATCAGGATAAGGAAGATTCTTGTCCCTGCGGGGGCATGGGTAATCCACGACCAGAAAACTTATAGTGATGCACAGCCTGTAACCCACCCCTCCATCCATATTAATCCGCTTCCGGACGTATACGGAGTTGAAATTTCGATGAGACAGACGGCTGTGGCCGTAGCTCTCCTGACCATTGAAACTGAGTATTATGATGCCAAGAGACTGGGGATGGTGTAATGGCACAGGCAACCCTAAACGGGACGATACTGGATGACGGAGGCCTCCCTTGTGAAGGGAGGTTTCAGTACGGGAGTACTGTGGTCATGGGATTGTTTACTCCTTGGCAGGGAGGAGCCTTTGTTACAGGCGACACCTTTTCAGCCTTGGTCACGGGAATCATGGGGGGCACCCTCTATTATTTCAGGGCTGAGGTCAGAAACGCTGCAGGGGTCGGTACTGCGGGTGCTATATTACTCTTTATGACCTCGCTTCATGGGGGTAGTATCCTGAATCCTATCGTTGATATTTTCACCGCTACCAGTATAATCGAGGATGCCGCTGTCCTTAATGGTATAGTTACATTCCAAGGTGATCGGGTGGGGGAAGCGAGATTTCATTATGGCGCCAGCCCGAGTTATGGAATGGTTACCGCTTGGCAGGGTGGCTTGGGCACTGGATCTTTATTTAGTGCTGGTATTCAGGGATTATCACCCGGGTGTGTCTACCACTGCAGGGCGGAGTTCCGAAATAGCCATGGACCGCCTGTTTTTAGCGGAGACCTGACCTTCTCCACTCTATCCCAGGTAGGGGGGATGGTACTGGCTGATGACTCGCTACTGGTATTATTGGGAGGCTAAAAATGATAGACCTAATCAGTGAATTAAAGCGCATGCAGTCGATAGATAATAACGAGACCTTCGATCGCACGACTGATTCACTCGAGGCAATCCGCAACTTCTTGGGGACGGTAACAACCGGCCTCATCTTCAAGGGGACAGTATCTACATATACTGGGGTTAATGATTTTGAATCAATCGAGCTAGCAGGATGGGGTAATACGGCCTTTGAGGGCTGGTATGTATACGATTTCTGGGATGTCGGTGGATTAGGAGCTGCTCCCCAGGGTGAAGCAAGGATTATCACTGGCTATGTATCACTTACAGGTGGTTTTACGCACGCCGCATTTACCGCTCCTCTTGTCCTGGGGTCTGAAGTATTTATAATTCATCCATGGCTCTACGGAGCCCTGATGGCTGCAAATGCAGGAACTTATGCTCATCCGAACGGCGTAGCCGAGCAGATAGCAATAACAATAACACCCGTCTACCCAGTGAAGGCGAATACCATCTATCTTGACCTGGTTAATCTGACCGAGAACTGCACTATCCGGGTAAAAGTAGAGATAGATGGAGCAACTCCTAGAACAATAGAGACATTCAACTGGACAACAGGAATGGACGACGGAGTTTATTTTAGACAAATAGCCTCCGACGTAGAAATAACTGTAACGATACAGAGCCTGGTTGCGGAAGGCGCAGTTAGGGATATCCCGTATCGATACTTTACGGAGGACTAGAATGCCAGAAATTAAGCAAGACATACGGACAGCTACAATCGTAGTGGCCTCCAACGGCAGCCTGAATAAAAATATGGCCGACTACGTCTGTGATGGGGTCGCAGATGATGTCGAGGTACAACTGGCATTAGATGCCCTGCCGGCTGCTGGTGGAACTATTAACCTCCTTGATGGACCATTTACTTTCGCAGCACAGGTTCTCCGAGCTTTAGATAATGTGACAATCAAAGGACAGGGGCTGTCTACAAGAATCACCCTTGACGGAGTAACTCCGGTTTTCACCGCCGGTGCCCAGGACGGATGGACTCTGTCCGACTTTGACGTGGATGCCGGCCTGGTGGATATAGCCGGCGCAACCAACTCTACCCTGCATAATATCACCATTAACGGGCTTCACTCGACGATAATCAATCCAGATACAGGAGTGACACGCTTCCCCGGGCAGCCGGTAATCAGGACCGAAGAGATAAGAACCCTTACTCCTGGTAACCCCATAAAGGTCTACGATAAGCATGAATACCAGGATTTCAACCCAACCTTTGCTACTCCAGAGTTTATCATGGAGATGTTAGAGAGGCAGGCCAGAGTACCAACTGTTCCCATCACCGGAGAATGGGCTGACGGTTCTACTGTTGGAAGTGTAACCGTCTACCCCCAGTATATGTTGCTCAATACCGGCGGAGCTGTAGCCAACCAGGATGGACTTGCTTTCTGTGTGGCAGCTTTTGTTAATTCATCCTTCGGAGCTGGCGCTTATAATTTGGTGGACTGGGATAACAAACTAATTATAGCCTTCGATATAGCAAGGACGGTGGGCGATAATGCCGCTTTAAGAGGCAGGGTACAGCTCAAGCAGGCGAATGCTGAGGGAATATTGGCTGCCCTTGGACTTGGAATTGAGATTCAGAATCTGGATATCTATGGAGAAACCTATGGCGGAGCCAGGTCAACAGTTTCACTTGCCACGACAATGACCTTGGATTATACCTATCGTATAATGCTGGTATTTACCCCGGGTGTTGGCTGTGACTTCTATGTAAACAACCAGTATACGGCACAGCTCACTACCGTTGCCAATTTGCCATCAGGACTGGCTGGAGCGACAAGTTACTGGGTGTGCTCTATCGATAACCAGGCCGTGGCAGTAGATGGTTCAATGGTAGTAGGACCAATCAAGTTCTGGAATCGTTTGTAGGGGAGAAGAATGGTTTATTACCGAGCTGGTTCACCACAAAAAAGGACATATACCTGGTATATTAACGGAGATATTTCTGTTGGTTCCGAGCAGGGGGCAGTCTACAGGTTGCTACATCCCTGCTATGCCTCCTTTCTACAGTTACATGTTAAGGGAGCACCGACGGGACAGTCCCTTATAGTCGATATAAAGGATTTGGGAGTCTCCCTTTTCTCAACCCTACCCGAGATAGATGCCGGGACCAACATAGAAAATGGCAATGAGGTTTTCTCAAGCAGGAATCTAGCATTTGGGAACACAATAACAATGGCTGTCACCCAGGTAGGCAGCGTGAACCCCGGAACTGACCTTACTGTTAGTCTGGAGGTTCTGGAGAAACTTGAGGTTTAGGGGGAGGAATCATGAAATTTAATATTCAGTTTGGTCAGATGCGTGATAAGGACGGCCAGATGTATTTTAATCCCAAGAGGCCGTTCGGGAAACTGATGATGCAGGGAGTGAAGACCGGAACAACAAACGAATATGTAGCTGACGAGTATGGGAATATTGAGGTAGTAATCCCCAAGCATATTGAGGTGATGGTTGGACTCGGGTATCCCATTTATGACGGGAACGGGTCAAAACCGGTAACCCGAGATGACTTGCTTTACCCTAATCTTCATATGGATAGCCAATACTGGCGTAAAATAAATGAGGCTCTGGCGAGGAGGAGAAAGAAATGACTAATTTTTGGTATAACACGGGGAAGTTAAGATGCTGGGCAGGAGCTGCGGGCGAAATCGACCTGATAAACGATGCTGCGGTAAAGGTAATGGCCCTGGAAGATGATACCGGGGAGGACACCGACTCTGAGTTTATCAGTGATGTCCTGGTATCAGGTGTCGAGGTGACCAGCACCGGATACACCGGAGGCTTCGGTGGAGCCGGCAGGAAAGCTCTAGCTTCAAAGGTTCTAGCAGTAGACCAGGCCAACAACCGGGCGGAATTTGACTGTGCTAATGTAGTATGGGCAACAATATCCCAGGCAGGTGTTGAACTGTGGGTGTCATTGGTTATTATGAAAGAGATTACCAATGATGCCGCCTCACCAGTAATAGCTCATATTGACACAGCGAGCGGCTTACCTCTTACGCCTAACGGTTCCGATATCACCTTGACCATAAACGCCGAGGGCTTACTGCAAATAACCTAAATTTCTTTGAGCTAGACATAACGGTAGCGTAATGCAGATAAAGTTTAATCCACCAGGAACTCATATCCATGGAGGCTACTTGAAGGTCAGGGCAGACCTTATCCCTGAGCCATCTGATAAGACCTACCAACTTCACCATGTTTATGTGGTAGACGAGACAAGTCAGGCATGGCTTAGAGGATATAAAGGGAAGCTTGATAGTGAGGGAAGCCCTGTTAATCTAGTGGACTATGATGCTTGGGTTGCTACACTCCCACATATTTGGAGAGTTAATCCCTGCCTCTGCCACTTTATAGTAGTGCCTGAAACTGTGCAGTTGGTTGACCTCGAAGCCTTTATCCCCAAGTTGTTTACCCCTGATGCTCTAGCTACCCTTGATAACTACTTAGTGTTGCCTGACTCCCTTCACTACGTCTCCCCATTTATGAGAAACAAACCAGCCCTTGAGAGAATACCCATTCAGACTAAAGATACTGCTGACCTTATATCCTCTGTTAATGCTCTGTTGACTAATAAACAAGTTGACCTTAAAGCTGGCGGGAAGATTATAGAAATAGAGCCTCAGAGCATTGATGTTGGTGCTGCTGCTATTAATAGGGCTTATGGTGCTGGGAATGATAAAAGCACTTTGGCCGTTGAAAATCCCTCAAACGGCAACGGAACGATTGATACTGTGCAACTGTGGGCTGCGAGCATTTTGTATGGGACAGTTAAAGTAGGTACTGCCTTTTTAGTATCTGGAACTACTTATCAATGTCGTGATACTGAGCCTCTTGGGACGCAAGGTTCTGGCAGCAAAAAGACTATAACAGGTTTGTCTATAGATATAGTTACGAATGACTATATAGGTATTTATTATTCAACAGGTTTGTTGGAACTAGGTTGGCCTGGAGGCTCTGGATATTACACTGTTACTGGCGATTACTTAACAGCGACTACCCAGGCTTCCTATACTTTTGGCTCTGGCTACACTATAAGTCTCTATGGCACAGGGACAGAGGCGGGGGGAGGCCAGGAGATAACTGGTACCCCTGTTCAAGCCGCTTCCTCCGTCCAAGCACCTGTGGTAGGCGGGACTGGTTCCGCTCCTATTTCTCCCAATCCTGTTGCTGCACTTTCTGCTATCCTGGCACCTTCAATAGCGGCTTCCGGCTCAACCCCGATAACCTTGAATCCAGTGGCTGTTGTTGCTTCGGTTAATCCCCCAACAGTATCCACTCCAGGCGGGCAGTCAGTGGCTCCTGACCCCTTATCCGTCTCATCCGGTATCCAGGAGCCGGTAGTCGGTGGGACAGGCGCAGCCCCCATAGATTTAGTAGCTCTGGGAGTTGTTTCCAGTATACAGGCTCCGGCCATCAACGCTACCGGTTCCGCGCCCGTATCACCGAGCCCGGTTGCGGTTCTAAGCGCAGTCCAGGCACCATCTCTTGCCGGCAGTGGTAGTGCGGCGATATTACCAGCATCTTTGGCAACCACCTCCCGGGTAGTAAACCCTTCAATCTCAAATGGTGGTGGTGTGTCTTCCCTCGGATATGGGACAATAGTAAATTAACAATTTCTTGAGAAATAGGAGGGAATGATGAACATAAAAGTAACACGGAGGGGTGAGCCCCTGAAGGATGTGGAGGTGAGAGTTCTCGCACAGGGTAGCGAAAGTGGTAAGACTGGTGTGGACGGAAAGGTGGCTACGAAGGTAGAAGCCTCGAAGTCGTCTATAGCCTACGTCCTCATCAAAGGAGAGGGTTTTACCATGGGCGGCGGTCCATATGAGGTAGAACCCGGTAAAGACCTTGAAATCGAGGTGTAGAGATGTTAAATCTACCGATTAAAATACTACAGACCCAGCAGATTGAGGCAGCCCAGGCTACTGTTGAGTTCACTGGTATCAATACCCTGGTAGCCCAGTGGGATGCCCTGGCAAAGGTGACCAGCCGCCACCTGGTGTTGATTGTTAATGCGGCCAGTGAGGATGCGGTAGCTCAGAGGGATGTTGAACTTATCCTCAACGCTGATGGCGGAGCCAACTACAACTATCAATACTTGGAAGGAGAAGGTGTCGTCCCATCAGCCGCCCGTGCCGATGGGCAAACAGAAATAATACCCCTCCCCATCCCGGGCACAACCTACGCTAATGCTTTTGGTGGCGGTATTATCCTCATGCCCCATGCCTTTAATACCGTGAACCATAAAGCGATTCTGGCCATGGGTGGAGCTGCGGAGGATGAGGTAGAGACCAGCGTGGGCAGATGGGCATCAGCTGCAGCTGTAACAAGCCTTGCTTTATCTTTAAGTGCCGGCAACTTTGCGGCCAACAGCGCCTTTCAACTGGGAGTAGTGGACGAGCGCTACCTGGTGGAAGAGATAGACCTGGCCGGGGGTGCAGGAGTCCCCTCCTTCGATAACATCCCCCAGGGCGAGGGAGACCTGGCTGTTATAGCTTATGCTAGAAGTGACCAAGCAGCCGTGGAAGATGAAGTTTTACATACTATTAACGACGATGCCATTGCAGCCAACTACCCTGCCCGGGAACTCCTAGCCCGTGCTGCGGTAGCTACGACAGCCTACCCTGTAAACCAGGAGTGTGCCATGGTAAGTGGTGACAATGCAACCGCTCTAGCCTTCGGAATATTCGCCGGCACTTATTTCCAGTATATTAAAGGGAACCGTCCTCTTTTTATCATAGAAAGTGGTTACCATGAAAGCACTGGCCCTACAGCTGAAAACAGGGTTATGGCTGGCGTCCGATACAATACTGAACCTATCAACAAACTCCGCTTCGAGCCCAATGCTGGTACGAACTTTATAGCTGGTAGCCTTTTCAGTCTTTACCGGGTGCCGAAGAGGATAATCGAGAGGGTGGAACTGACCGAAGATACACCTCTGGTTACCTTCGACAACATCCCCCCGAACTTTGAATCTTTATTGCTTCATGTCTATGCCAGAACTGATAGAGCTGATATTCTCGACTTCGTAGATGTTGAGTTTAATGACGACAATGTAGCAGCTCACTATGATTATCAAAATGTGCGGGGTAGAGCTGCTGCCGCTGACGCTACCCAGTCTCTCGCTGCTCAGTTTTGGTTTCTTGTTAGTGGTAGTACGGCTAGCGCCGGTTCATTCGGAGGGGGTTCTTTACTTTTACCAGGTTATGCTAAAACAGACAGGCATAAACATGGTATTTGTTTGAGTGCCGATATAGTTGACCGAGTTCGGATTGACTCCGACAGGTGGGAAGATACGACAGCTATTACCAAAATTGACCTTAGCCCGAATGCTGGCACTAATTTCCTGGCCGGCTCGGTCTTCGAGCTGGAAGGAATATTACGCCGAGAGGGCTTGCCGCCTTCGGAGGGGATGAGCGTGGACTGATGCTAAACCTGCCGATTAAGATACTCAAAACAATACAGCTAGAAGTCGAGACTGACCAGGTCACCTTTGACAACATAGATGACCTGGTAGCCGAGTGGGACGCAGAGAAGAACGTCACCTCACGTCACCTGGCCGTGATAATTGACGCCCGTAGTATTGATGTGTCCAACTATGTCACGAATTTCCTCCGCTTTAACGGTTCCCTCGCTATGGATTATTTCTACCAGCGGATGAGTGGAGTTAATGCAGCTGTTACCGCTGGTAGAACCGACGGAGCCAACGCCATCAACTTGCCACCGATACCTGGCGCTAACGCAGGTGCGACTATATTCGGAGGGAGTCTTTTTCTAGTTCCCCATGCTTTTAACACTACCAACCATAAAACTGTCCTGGCCATGGGTGGAGCCTACGAGCAGGTGATGGAGGTCGTAGCCGCCAGGTGGGCCAGCGCTGACGCAATCGCATCGGTAACCATTCTCGAAGGATTGGGTGATGATTTCACAGTCGGCTCTATTTTCCACCTGGGAGTGATTGACGAGCGCTACCTGGTGGAAGAGATAGACCTGGCCGCCGATGGCCAAGCGGTATTTGATAACATTCCCCAGGGTGAGGGTGACCTGCTGACAATAGGTTATGCTCGTTCAGACCGGGCTGGTGTAGAAGATGAGGTCCTGCACAGCTTCAACGACGATACTGTCGCTGTTAATTACCCTGCTGTATCTGGGGAGGGGAGAGGCGCAGCCACTGCTGGAGCAGGTGTTAATCAGGAGTGTGCCATGGTCAGCGGCGATAACGCGACTGCCCTTGTTTTTGGAGCCTTAGTCGCCCTGTATTCCCAGTATACTAAGGGGAGCTACCCTCATTTCCTGACCACAAGTGGTTACCATGAGTCTACCGGAGCGACAGGGGAGATAAGAACTATGTCCGGTGGCAGATTGAATATCGAGCCAATAAATAAACTGGTTTTCGAGCCCAATGCTGGCACTGATTTCAAAGCCGGCTCCCTTTTCAGCCTCTATCGTATACCCAAGAGAATTATCGAGAGGGTGAAGCTAACAGAACAGGCAACTGACATCACCTTCAACAACATCCCCCAGAACTTCGAGGCACTGATTCTCCATGTTTACGCTCGGACAGATAGAGTAGCGGCAGATGACAATTTGGAGATCTGGATTAACGGAGATGCAGTCTTAGGGCATTACGATATACAAATACTTTATGGAACGGTTGCCGTAGTCGCGGCAGGCCGAAATACAGCCTATAACCAGTGGATTTCCTCTGTGCATGGTGCGACAGCTGCCGCTCATCTCTTTGGTGGGGGAAGCATATTCTTCCCACACTATAACAAAACAGATAGAGAAGAACACGCTATCGTATTTCATGGGAATGTAGGGATAGTATGGTATACACGCTCATGCCGATGGGAAGGCACTGCCGCCATAACCCAGATACAAATAACACCCTGGGTTGGCCCTAACTTTATGCCTGGCTCTGTCTTCGAGCTCGAGGGAATCCTAAGAAAAGAAGGGCTACCGCCGAGCGAAGGCGAGCAGTGGGGAGCTTAGAATTGAATATGTTGAATGTAAGGAGGAACAGAGGAACCCAAAGCTACTCCCGAGGCGGTAACCGTGGGAGAGGGATTGATATAGTGGAGGGCTTGGAATGGCTTTAGGCGATATTATTACCGCTCCAATTCAGAACATTCTGGTTTTGAACCCGGGAAGCAATACCAAACCGGACATTCTTCATATTGCCGGCAACGTGTTTGCTATTTCGCTGTTTGATGCGCCAGTAGACGGGCAGGTTAGAACATATAATGTCTCAAATGATGGGATAATCACCTATCTGGCCAATGTCGCCCTTGTAAGCCAAACGCTTGGCTCGCATATTGTTCACCATGCTGGCAATAACTATGCTATAACTTGTAACGAGACACTTCCCCACGGAACCGGTATATATGTTGAGGTTGTAGGGATAAGCCCAGATGGTCTGACCTTAAACCATCTCGCTGGTCCCTACCTGTTTGAAGCCGGGAATTTCTCGAACCTGATTCAGATAGCACCAAACTACTATGCCAATTTCTATCATATCGCGGCTGGCCCTGTTGTCGTCTATACCTTCAGCTTATCGGATAATGGGCTTGCCTTTAACCTGCTCACCAGATTCGTGCTCGATGCCCTTAATTGCGTGGAAATTCACGCCTTGCATATAACGGGGGATGTTTACGCTTCAGTCTACCAAGAAGGTGTCAGGGGACGGATAAGGACCACCAGTATTTCACCAGACGGAGCTGCGATAGCCAATATCGATACGGTTGACTTTGATGCCGCTTGGTGTCGGTGGCCTCGACTTTGTCACGTGGCTGGCAATATCTACGTCATTACATATTCAGGGCCGCCTATACCACCAGGGCAGACCGGTTGGCTGCAGGCTGTAGAGATACTGCCCACCGGCGCCATCACCCTACTGGGGAACCTTAACTTTGACACCGCCTGCGATATATCGTCACCTATCCTTTTGGGGTTGAATACAATTGCAATCTTCTACCAGGCGCCAGGCACTCAAGGCAGTGTCATTACTATTGACGCAGGTGATGGTACAGCTCCAGCTATTGACGCTGGCCCGGTTGTCTGGGTGGCTAACTGCATGGGTAATAATGTAGCTCGCCTGCCAGGGACGAATGTATACGCACTGGCACACGAGAGAACTGCCCCCAATCCCGCATGGTTAGCTACCTTCAGTGTAGATAGTGGATATCCACCCATTGTCTTAACTGACCCGGCTACGGGGGTAACCTGATGTGTCCCGTTACTGAGCATATTAAACTAGGGGGTGCAAGATGCAGGTAATCTATATCGCTGGAGCTAGTTTCCTGGGAGTTATGGTGGTGAGTATTCTGGGATGGCTCAAATCAACCGAGGCCTTCAATATCCGGAAGTTTGCCGCTTCTCTAGTGACGGCGCTGATCGCCGCGGTAGGCTTTGCTGTTGCCTATCAGTTCCAGGATGGGCTGACACCACTAGACCTAGCCGCTAGTTTCTTAGGCGGTGCAGGATTTGATTCATTGAGAAAGGGAGTGGGTGGAGCGGCTATCAGCGGTCTAAGGAAATAGTTGTGTTCTTCCCCATTTTGGGCATTGTGTAGGTATTTTCATAAACCTAATATAACAAAAGTCCTTCGGGAAAACAACTTCCTGGGGGGTGCGGGCGCCGACTCGGTAAGGAAGGGTGTGGCTGGGGCAGCCATAGCCGGCTTGAAAAAATAAATCAGTATCGGCATACTGTAGTAAAGGAGTTTATTATGTCAGCAGGAGAAATAATAGCTCTAGCGGTAGCTTGTATGACAGCTCTCGGTCTTATCCTCACCTGGGGGAAGATTAGCCGGGAAAATATAGAGCAACGTACCAAGATGGAAGCCAACCTAAAAAGTGAGATCAAGGATATTAAGGACGACGTCAAGCATCCTGAGCATGGGCTATCCGCTATTAATAAGAAGGTTGAGGAGCAAGCTCTGTATTGTGCCAAGACGAGCACATCCGTTAAGGAAAAGATAGGAGCCCTCGAGAGGAAGGCTCAGTAATAGAGTACTGTGGCCCTCACTCTAATATACTGAAGAAAAGCCCTCTTTTGTGACAGCTTCCTTCACCAAGGTATAAAACTATTGCTCACCCTCTTTACTCGCCTATTTTTGTCTCTCAGTGCGTTAGTTACTGTCAAGTAGATCCTGGGGACGACTCGTCAGGCTCGGACTCCCCTTTTTTGACCTCCAGCAGTACCGCGGTTAGCTCTCGGCAAGCCTTTTCCACATCGATTAAGGAGGCTTGTATCTCCCCGATAGCAATCCTCAAGTCGAGTAAAACAGTCAGGAGTTTCTCTTCCATGCCTCTATCTTTTACCGAAAAGTCCGAGAAAAAAGTCTGCTAAACCCCTTGACAACTCTATTGAAGAAGTGGTAAGCTGGGGGAAGTTAGATTCAGGGGGGATGGATGGCGAAGTACGATAATCTTAGAAAGCTGAAGAGAAACAAAGCCCTTATCGACTACCGTAATAATCACCCCGAGCTCTCGCTATCGGAGATCGGCGAGGTATTCGGGATTTCAGCCCAAAGAGTGTGGGAGATTTTAAGAAACGAGGAGAAAAACAGAGAGGCACTACCGGTTAAGTAGTGCCTTCTCCTTAGGAGGTACGAGGAGCAAGCCGAAAGCTCTCCGCCCTTGTCTTTTAGTATAAGGCTTGCCTCCCCTGAAGTCAATAAGCGAGGGAGTAATATGCGTCAAGAGCAACCTGAGATACCTGGATTAGAAGGGTTGGAGAAGTCTGTAATCAATGTGCAAGAGAAACGGGAAGCCCTGCGTGATGAAATCCAACGTCTTGGAGAGAGGGTATTGAAACTGGAGTTAGAGGTGTCGCTTCTCCGGATACAACTAGAGAAGGAGGCCAGTACTTAGATACTGTGAGGTTAATATGTTTGATGTTGAGTTAGCTCAGAAAAGCGTAGCTAAGATAAAGAAAGCGGAATATTCTCTCGAAGGCTTAACTTACGATGAGAGGGAAAACCTAGTCAATATGATAGATGATTGGTGGCAGCAACAAGGCTGGGACATCGAGGAGCTACAGAACACTTACCAGGGCCACTAGAATTGAAATCTGAGGGAGATAATGGGAGGGACATCTAAAACTACTACTGTGGTGTCAATAAGACTCCCTAATGAGACGCTGTTTACACTTAAGCGCAGAATAGACGGTAGGCGGTCTAGGTGGGAAAGTGTAGGGGAATACTTACGGGAGCGAATCATCTATGACACGCATCGAGATCACAAAAGAAAGGAAGTACAGGAGTAACCTAGTACTGTGGGGGTGAAATGAAAGAGAATATCTTTTGCCCGCTCGATAAATGTAAATGGTACGATACAGCAAAGCCCAAGGGGCGAAAGTGTTATTATGGTGAACCGCAGTGCTGGAGAGGTTGGTTAGACGTGTTCTTACTACTCTTCCGCCTCGGGTTATCCCGAGAGAAAAGGAGTTAGGACAGTATAGTATTACTGTAGCAGCGAGGGTAAATATGGTAATGACGAAAGCAAGAAGGACTATCAAACATAAATGGACTGAGGAGGAAGAGGATATCGTCCGGCAGCAGTACCGTGGCACTCATCAGAGCCAGAGGGAGATAGCTGATTACCTGAACTCCGCCGGTGCCCAGCCTCCTATATCGCAATTCGCTGTAAGTGGCCGGATATCGAAGCTTGGTATCGGGCAGCGGGAGAACCGGCGTTGGTCAGAGAGCGAGATGAACCGGCTCCGTGAGTGGACAGGACAGTACCCGCCGGCGATGATAGCACAGAAGCTCAAGAGGGGAATAGTTTCAGTAACCGTCAAGATGAAAAAGATGGGGCTGCACCGGAGGGCTAGGACAGGCTGGTATACCAAGAAGGATGTGGCGGAGATGCTGGGGGTAGAGCACAAGAAGGTTCAGCGTTGGATGGACGATGGCTACCTGAAGGCGGTGCCGTATCAAGAAATACCTCGAAAGAATGGTGGGGGGCAGTGGCGCATCGATGAGAAAAACCTGAGAGCCTTCCTCTTGCGGTATCCCCAAGAACTGGTAGGTCGTAACATTGATGTTTACCTAGTCTTTGATATTCTCGTCCCCGCCGGCGTAAATGGGTATCATAGCAACCAGTAGTATCATACTGTAGCATTGGAGGTGAAATGAAGACGATAGACATTAGTGGTATGGGTGGAGGTTATGAGGCAACTTGTCAGGCAATGCTGATTGCCGGCATGAAATGGTTGAAGGAGCATCCTCAGTTTAGCTTTAATGGGTACAAGTCATTTGAGCGGATCTATGGAGTAGTAATTCCTCCTGAGACCCAGTTGGCTAAGGAACTTGATGACACTCTTCTGGCAGCAGCTCAGGGGGATTGTACCGGAGCTATGCACCAAGGAGTAATATCTCATTTAGCTTACATTCATGTTAAAGGTCATGATGCTTGGCTAGAGGAAGCGGCGAAGCAAGGGCGTGAGATTATTGAGATTGACGAAAAGGATATCGAGAATCAGGTCTTACTGGCCAGAATCGAGTGGCAACTGAAACTTGACGGCGGCTATAATCCGGCGGCTGAACTATTTAAGAAAATCCCGATGGATGATGTTATCAGGGTAGACCCCCAAGACCCTGAGAGTATTAAAAGAGCAGCCGAGGAAATTGCCTGGCGAATCAAACAGTAAGTAGATACTGTAATGGTGAGAGGGAAATGAAGCCGATTGTTAAAGCTGGTGATAAAGTACAGTTTTGGAGAAATACTCTTGACCCCGAATATGGGACTGTTATTAACTCGGAAATTCGGTATGGAGCTACTTATGCCGTTATTAAACCAGACACCTCAGAGGACTTTGTGTATTTGTTTCACGGTGCGGTGTGGGGATTTGAACCAATCAATGTATGTGTTCACCCATGGAGCCCTCAGTCTATGGGAAGATTAAAAACGATGAGGGTTGGCAGAGTGATACGAAACTAGAACAACAGTAATCTAATACTGGAGGGGCCATGAATAAAGTCAGTACGATATACCGGGTGGAGGAGGGCATACTCGCCGGTACGGAGCTTCAGCCGTTTATGGCTATGCTACTAGTGAAATATCCT
>Ga0180007_10003591_pt1 | contig 17148 bp, 29 predicted proteins | sample MM_PC_MetaG_FD_121122 | JGI IMG/M metagenome (GOLD analysis project Ga0180007, IMG submission 121122) | Groundwater microbial communities from the Aspo Hard Rock Laboratory (HRL) deep subsurface site, Sweden - MM_PC_MetaG | ecosystem: Environmental > Aquatic > Deep subsurface > Groundwater... | reverse complement strand
CGAGGGCCAGAGCCAGGGGATACCGGAACGTGGAGAATTTTATCACCATGGTCTACCTGATTGCGGCCCCGATTCAGGTCGTGGTGGCTTCATGATTTCCACGTCAAACGACGAAGAACCAATTTTATGTGGTTCAGCCCTATCTCTCGATTTGGAGAAGGCACGGCGAATATATCGATGGGTGCAAAAGGGCAGTGGCTCAGGCCGAGGGCAACCAGAGCAGGAGCCAGTGATCTGGCAAGGAGAGTATCATGCCTGGACTGTTGATCGAACGCGATCTGGAAAACATTGGGGGCATCCTCCATGAACTGGCAAAGTCCCAAACCTTGACGGAAGGGGAGCAGGCCGCTCTTCGGGCCTATGCCCGCGGCCTATGCCAGATCAAAGATCACGTCGGAAGACGCCTCGATGTCAAAAATGGCAGCGAGGATTGGAAGCGCATGGCTGCCGGTGACTGCTAGTCGCCGGTTAGTTGGTGCGTTTCATATACTTTGAGGGAATCCAACCCCCAAGGCGACAGTCATCATGGCAGACAGAATTGACCTTTCCGAGCAGCTCGCCAGCCGTGGTCCAAGCGTAGAAACAATCCTTGGGCCGTTCCAGAATTTTTACCCAATATGGGCGTGCACAGGTCAAGCAATTATACAAGGTTCTGTCCACGGTACTACCCCCCCCCTCTCAAATGGTCTGAATGCAAAAAATCGTTGTGCCACAGTGGGATAATCATCGGCACGAGAATTTTGCAGTATAATTTGAAGGGGTAACAGCAACGAACTCGAAGGGACGAATGGTCCATAACTCAACTGAAAGGACTTCCTGTCTCTCCTTCACCGCACCGATGATGGCTGCCGTGCAGAAAGGCTGGATATCTGGGTTGCGGCCATCAAGTTTAAGCTGACTAGCAAACCGGCCTTCTGGCTGGACTAAAGGAGGATCCCGGTGAACGTGAATATGGATCATTTGAGACGACGCGCGGTGAGTTCGTGTGAGGAGCTGCACGAGGCCCTTGTGGAACACCTTGAAAGTTGCGGTAAAGGGGACTCTCCGCAGGTGGACATCATCAAACGAGCCTTCGACGATGTGAGCCGCTTTGTGGGCTGCATGTGTTGTGTCTCTATCCCTGGGCAAAAGCACTTTTCCGACTTGAGCGATAGTGTTGAGGATATGCCGCAATTTGAAACAGACGGCTGATTTTCTTCCTCAATTACGGCATCATTTTGAAAGGGAGGTGTAAGCCTCCCTTTCTCTTTGCTTGCTAAACACACTCCTTTTTGATATATTTTATCGAGAGTTACAGGGATATACAGATTTTATGGGGAGTAGGGTGAAGGTCAAAATTAGAGATTACCAGCGTTCCAGGGTCTACCGCCTCGACGATGCGGTGAAGGCTTTGTACGATTCCACTCCAATATCCCTGGAAGAATGCCGGGCCTTGGTGAAACAGGCTTTCCACGGTCGTAAGGGCTGCCCTGTTGTGACCGACGGCCGCGGCCGCTGCCGACCCTGCGGGAGTATCCTGCGAATCCGCCTACCGCGAGCTTCTCGACTGCCTCATATGGTGTTGCATGAGTGCGCCCATGGCATGGCCACTGACAGACACGGACCACAATTCGTGGCCAGGTACATGGAACTGCTCGTGAGGCATCTGGGTTTGGAGTTTGGGGGCCTGGTGAAGTTAGCTGATGAAATTGGGGTGGATGTTCAGCAATAAGTCGGAATTCTGCGGGTTGCTTGCATAATTCTTCTCCAGTAAAGGAATTTTGAGGATCAAAAATGATAGGAAAGGCGTTGGAATTGGCCCGGATGGCCCACGCTGGCCAAGTTCGGAAATACACCGGGGAGCCCTACATTGTGCATCCTTGCGCCGTCGCTGGGCTCGTCTCAGGGGTGATGGAACATGATGCGGTGATCGCCGCGGCATTTCTTCATGATGTTGTCGAGGACACCGCCGTGACGCTGTTTCAGATCGAGCAGGCCCTGGGTGTGGAGGTCGCGGAGTTGGTACGCCAGGTGACGGACGTGTCCCGGCCCCAAGACGGAAACCGGGCGGAGCGGAAGGCCTTGGATCTTGATCATCTCTCACGGGCAACGCCCCACGCCCAAACGATCAAGTGCGCGGACATCATCGACAACGCGCGCGCCATTGTCATTTTCGACCCTAAATTTGCCGGGAGATATCTGGAGGAGAAGCGGCGCCAGTTGCAAATCCTTCGCGATGGGAATGCCGAGCTCCGGAGGATTGCCTGGGGTCTTGTGGGAGAAAAGACGGCTTCCCCTCAGAGCCAGGTAGGGGCATAAATCATGTGCATGGACAAAGATCAACGGCTTGGAATGGCTCTTTTTGTAATGGTTGTGGGCTGGGCTCTTTTTAGCATCATTTCAACGTCCATAATTTTGTCCGCGCTGGTGAAGGCCTTGGAAGTCTTGGGCGATGGATATTCGTCTATTATCGAGGAAGACGCAGCGCTCATTTGGCCTCCGCTGGCGATTATTATCTTTTGCTTCATATTGTGGAGCTGGTGTCCGTCATCGGATGAGGCCGGGAGTGCCCAGGATCAAGGATAAACCCCTGCGGCCATCGCCCGCCCCCTGGTGGAGCGGAGCCGGGAGCATGGAGTTAACAGACTGAAATCACGGTGAACCTTAGAAATCCCGAAGCCGGAGCAAAAAGAGGAGTATATATCATGGCTTTCAGACTCGTAATTAGTCGAGCCTGAAAAACCCGTCTCAGCCCTCCATCGCAGTAGCAGCCAGTCTCTGCCTTGAATCCACGCCGAAGAGCAGAAACGCCAAGAGCGCAAAAAAGCTTCCCAGCTTCCTCATCAGTTTCTTAAAGTTGAATGCCGCAGCCGCCATGAACAGGTTGATGGCATCGCCCACCGCGCCCTTGAGATAACTTCGGACCATGCGGTGGTCGTGCTTGAGGTGGCCGATGACCGGTTCAATGGCCGCCCGACGACGAAAACGCTGTCGCGCCTTGAGGCGTTGGTATTGCGTGTCTTCCTTCTTAGGTCGACCAGGGATCAGAATTTGCGTGTCTCCTACCTGCTTCAGCCCTCTGTATCCTCGATCGCAAATTGCAACCGAAGGGCATGTCTCCGTGATCGCCCAGGTCTGTTCAAGGACGTCCGGCAGCGTGTGGCCGTCGTAGACGTTCTTCGTGAAGCTCATCGCTCCGACGATGACGCCCGTGGTCTCGGTGACAACGATAGACGCCTTGCGACCGAACTCGTAGAGCTTGTGCGCCTTGCCTTTGGAGATGCAGAGAATGTCGGGTTCGTGCAGGCTGTAGACCTTGTTTTTGTCATTTCGTTTCTGATTCCGTACCCGCTCGAACAGGTCAAGCCGTTCCTGATAGCGTGCCAGAGCCTCTCCCGGCAACTTGCGTCGAAGCTCCCGGATCAGGGCTCCGGCCATCGTCCGCATCTTCTTCGCCTTCCTGGCCATCTTCATCCGCTTCATCCGTAGCTTGGGGAGCGAGCGCTTGAAGCTGCGGCGGAACTGGATGCCCTCACAGTCCGCGATTCTGCGACAGCCCTCGATGATCTTGGTCAACAGCTTCAGGTCCGTAGGAAACGTGACGTTTTTCTCATGAACCGTGGTGTCCACCGTGACTTCGGGTTCCTTGGCATCGCTGCCGTGCAGCTTCACGGAGACCTCGAAAATCAGCCGAGCCCCTTCCTCGCCAATCCGCTTGCGGAAGTAGATCAGGTCGGTGGGATCGCAGGGCAGACTCCATTGGAATTCTTTCATTGCACAAAATGCTTGGTAGTAGGGGTTTTGTGTCCAGACCTCGACCACCCGCTCATCGCTCAAGTTGTCCAGTTGCTTGAGTATCATCAGACCAACCATCAACCGGATAGGCTTGGCCGGTCGTCCCTGGTCGCTGTACAACCCGGAGAATTCCTCCTCGAATCGTACCCAAGGGATGGTCGCCGCGAGCTTGAGCAACGGATGCCTTGGATTGAGTTGGTCCAAAAGGTCCGGATAGAGGAAAGTTCCAGGGGTCTGTTTCTTGGGTTTCGCCTTCATAAATCACCCACCTGATGCTGCAACGTTTCGACCAGATTTATGCGGAAATACTGCACTCCCTGGTTGAAAATACTACATTATTAGCGACGTTTTGTTAAGCAAAATCAATTGGGTGGGTGTTTTTCAGGCCCGACTAATTAGTACCGGCAGCGCCAAGGCTAGCGTCCATGAGCTTGAAGCGAAAACATTGGACGAAGCCAAGGCCGAAGCCGATATCAAATTGGTAGCTAACCCCGGCGCGTCTCTGCACATTGAACAAGACGGATACCCGGAGGGCTGGGAGAACGTGGCTTTGAAGGTTAATCGCCCGTCCAAGGGCGAAACGCAAGGCTGGCAAATCAGAATGGGCATACCCTTTCGCCGCGCTGGGCGCGATCAGGACCGGAATCAGGAATAACCCCCCCCTGTGGCCTTCGCCCGACAAGGTGGGAGCAAAGAGGAGCGAAGATGAAATTTGTAGCGGTGAAACAACTAGCAATAGCGATGGGCGTAGCTTCTCTCGCGGGTTTCGCTTTTTTCTTGGTTGGGATGGGAGAGGGAGTCTTTGACGCATATACCGCGTTGTCGGAGGGTAAAGCCCCGACACTTTGGGACATCGGGAAAAAACTTTATGATGATGCTTGCAATGTCACCATTTGCGTGGCTTGCCGCCAAAATTGTTGAATGGGCCGACAAAGGGAAAAGGGTTGCGAGTGGCGATCTCGTCAAGGATCAAGAATAACCCCCCTGCGGCCTTGCCGCCCCCAGCTGGGGCCAGGAGCAGGAGCAGAAGAGGAGCATAGATCGAAATGACAGCTACAAAGAGAAAAGTCATTGTTGCCGGAGTCATCGGCCTGATCCTTGGCCTCTTGCTGGTCCAGGTGCCCAGGCTTATGGATTCCGAGGAAGTTCCTCAGGACGTCAGCGCAGAGCAAATGCAGGACTTAACCAAGATGGCCTATAATTTTCCCGAAATGAAGCTGAGCATTGCCAAGGCTCTTGAAGATGATCGTATGACCGTGGTCGAATTTGATTCCATCATTTCTGAATTTGCGGAGATGATCCGGCTGCGGAGAATCGAAAGCCTCAAGAAAGCTTCCGCACCTCCCGAGCCTCCCAAAAAGCTTTCGGACGAAGAAAGGGAAAAAAGTAGGGTAGATATTAGGAAGCTATTTCCGCTTGATGACTCTACAAAAAAGTGGGACGAAGAAAGGAAAAAAAATAGCGAAGGGATTGGGAAGCTATTTGATGACTCTAAAAACAGTGACTGGGATGAAGAAATAAAAAAGAATAGCGAAAAGTATAGGAAGCTATTTGATGACATTAATAACAGTGACACGGATGGCTAGAATCGTATGCGGCGCTTATGCACCCTTAGAGCTTCGCAGGACTGCGAATCGGGGCGGGATAGGCATCCCGGGGTCATCGGCTCGCTCACGGTTGTCGCAGGGGCTGCGGGTGTACTCTTCGACTTTGGTTTTCGATGCTTGGGCTTCTTCCGCGGCCTTTTCTGTTCGGGGCTAGGTAGAAAGGTTGGCGATGTCTTGGTCTCCTCCTGGTCGGAGCAGGGCGCGAGGGATAGGGGAGGAATTTCGAAGGCCGGAGGGAGGTCGTCCCTGGTCATGTCTATCTGAAAATCGTCTGAGGGCTGGTAGGGGCGCTTGCAAGGCATGAAAGGGAAATACGGGGAGAAGTTGGAGAGAAGGGGATCGTATTCTTGGACGAAAGCTGCGACGTGGCTAAAGCAGAGGTGCCGGACGATCTCGCGTTCACTTTCAGGGTCCTCTAGATTGATCTCAAAGGCCTCCACCAGCCAGGTTGCATACTGACCGCACCCTTGATGATCACAGACCAAGTGGGCGCCAGGGTCCAGGGATGAAATTTTGGTGTCCCATTGCATAGCTGCCTGAATATAATCAGCTCTCCAAAATTGCAAATATCTTCACTGCTCTATTCGTCCAGGGGGATAGGTTCAAATGGCTCCGCTTTCTCTCTGAAAAACATCTCTCTCACCTTCGGCCAGGCTTTTCTGGCTTCAGAATGCCCCAATCCCTTCAAGGTTTGAATATCGCGGGATCCGTCGAGACTGAATCTGCCTGTCTGCACGCAGGGGCTGACTCGGACCAAGCGGTTTTGATCACGTCCGGACAACAGGATCGCCGTTCCCATGGATGAAGACGATTGCCCGGCCATAAATATGTCCACAATTTTTTTTGCCCAGAAGCCATTGCCCAGAGGCAGGCGTTGCAACAAGCCCGTGCTAACGGGCGATTCCGTACAGCCAATACTCAAAATATGCAGGCTTTCGGCCGGCCACCCCAATACGCTGATGCCCTCGACTACGGCAAAGCCCGTTGGATTATTGGCCCACATTCCTCCGTCCACAAGGGGCAGACCTTGCGCGGAGTGATGAGTGGGGAAATATGTCGGTGCCGCGGACGTGGCCAGGGCCACATCCACCACTCTCTCTTTGTAGTCCATGCCGAAACGGCCAGCGTGTCTGGTCTTGTAGACGTGCACTTCCCCTGTCTCCAGGTTCAGCGAAGGGATCATGAGACGAGTCTGAGAGTCTGCGATGCGCTTGTCATCGAAAACAGCCTCAAGAGCCGCTCTAAGGGTTTTGTTGTCGTATTTCGACCATGCCCAGTGTTTGAACGCCAAAAAGAGCCTCTTGACCCGATTCTGCGTGAACAGGATGGGCCCGTTGGCCTCATAGAACTGCAAGAGATCCCGGGCGGACAATCCCATCCCCAGGCCCAGGGCGATGATGCCCCCAGTTGATGTTCCTGCGATGAGGTCGAAGTATTCACCGGCGTGGCCATCGATGTTGTCCTCGAGGTGCGCAAGGAAGGAAGCGGGGAATACCCCCTTGATCCCCCCGCCATCGATTGAGAGAATGCGTCGTTTGTCCATGATTCCTACTTGATATTGACGACAAAGGGGTCGCTTTGAGCGACACACACTCCGTCCTTGATTACAAGGGCATCAACCCAATGCGAGCCGCGGTAACTGGTCTGTTCGGTCCGCTGGGCTCCGTTCGGTCCTTCTCCATCTACAAATCCGCCCCGGAGTTGATTTTTTGAGGCCGCTTCTTCTCCTGTATTGACCACACGCCACTTAACTTCGAATGGCGCTTCGACGTTGGTGACCTTCGCTCTGAAATTCAGGTCTGTGTTTTTTGGGAGAGAAATTCCCTCGCTGGGGTAGTTGAAGGGGTTTCTGTATCCTCGAAACTTATTTTTGGTAGTTGCTCGTGCTTGGATTGTGACTCCGGATTTGGGATTGATGGCCATTGGCCATTTTTGCTCCGGGTGCTGTCGGTGCCCTGAGAATGGCAGTAAGCGGAACATCTTCCGTGCGGCCTGCGGGAGTCCAAGGGCTGCAGCCACAGCACCAAGTCCCTTCATCTGATAACGGAAATATTCAGGCTTTTTCTCTCGGAGCTCATTGAGAGCAGGGGTCACGAATGATTCCCCAAACATCCTCGAGAGCTCATCCTCTACCGGCCTGGCCAAGCCAAACATATTCGCTGACGCCACCAGCGCTGTCATTCTCGTTTGGAAATTCTGAACCCAGCTTTTGAACGCGCTGTACCGGGCCCTATCATTCCACCTCTCGGAGAATTCTTCGTCTTCGTTCGTGGGGTTGAGGACGACCAGGCGTCTTTCGGGTTGGGTTTCCTCATGGTTTTGCGTTTCTTCCTGAATCCCGCGAAGAACAGCCAGGATCGAGTCCACAACGGAGATCAGCCCGCCATATTGCTGTGCGGCCAAAGTGGTGATGATGATGCTTGGTGTGGGTGAGGTCGGCCGGCCTTCAAAAAAGATATCCCTATTGCGCTTCATGAGCTGCACGGTTCTTTTAAGGGGCTCGATGGAGTAGGGGGAGTCGTCGGGTAGGGGCTCTATCTCGGCCTTCTCGACCGCCATCGTGTAGGCGCCACGGGCTTCCAGAATGGCTGGCAGATTAACCGCATAATCCTCGAACCACTGCGCATAACCCTTCGGATTACTGGGGCTCCAATCTCGGAGTTCCTGATCTGGAACTTCAATGCAAAAGTCACAACGGTCCGAATCCTGGCAGCCAGGGAGGATGTCCATATGGAAGTCCCCGGCGTAATCCAGGCGAACGCAACGGTTCATTAATTCCAGCTTGTCGACGTAGATTCCGTTGGCGCTGAGTTCGAGATAGAGCAGTCGAAGCAGTTCGCCTGGATTGTGCTCCCACCGCGGCGATCGCTCATCGAGATGGCATACAAGATCCAAGTCGAATTCGTTTTTGCCAAAGGGTTTGACCGTGGTTCCGATTCGCAGGGATCCCTGGGGGTAGATCGTCAAGCCATACCGCTCGAAATAGCCTCCATCGCGACCCAAATAATTGGAAACGGCCTCGTAATGCCTTCTCGCGCGGTCACGCTGGGTGGCCGTGAGTTGCATTTTGGCACATATCAGATGCAGTGCCTGATCCAGAGGGGAAGAGGCAAAAGGGTAGATTTGTTGAGTTGGAGCCATTTTGTGACCTCCTCGATTTGTATGTGGGAAACGATAGTCTCTTTTATCGCGGTGTCAATGGAAGTCTAGGCTATGTCTAAACTTGCTTTAATGGTTTATTTTAGATATATTTCATCTCAACAAAGAGGTGGATATGGACAAAGAACTGTTTGATAAAATTTCGCGCCGAATTTCCGGGGTTGCAAGATGGCATTCAGATTCTGAAACTGCACGCCTTCTGGGCTTTGAGGATCCGGCGCAAATCGGTTTGTACAGGAAGGGGTGGGAGCAGGCCGAGGAGCAAGGCCTGGTTCTCGAGGTCCCCTCCGCCTGCAGGCCTTTGCCAATGGCTAATCTGCGGCCGCTTCTCGCCAAGCTGCGGGACGCCTATCCCACCGTCATTTGGAACCATGAGGCGGGGCGTGTTCAGGAAGTCTACCTCTCGGGTGATCCTGTGGAGAATTGGAGCTTGGCCGTCAAGTCATACAACCGGGTCGCCCTCGAGGCCGCTGAAGCCCTCTACGAGGACACCAAGGACAGGAATGATCGGGGATCCATCCTCATGGGCTTTGGGAGTCCTGATTCAACGGGGATGTTGCCCGGGCCGTGGAAGTTTGAGAAATTTTGTAGCAAGGCAACTTGATATGGTCATTACCGAAGATGCCCATAAGGGCCTGCTAACCGTCGATATTGACGGGACCGGTGCAAATGTGCGCCGGTTTGGTCGCATGAAATACGACGGCAGCCGGAGGCACTTTCAATCTGACAGTGCTTTTGTCCTCCGCGACTTTGTAGCCTTTCCTACCAAGGCGGAGGCCTTGGCCGCGGCGAGAACTCTTCGTTTTCGACAGTACCTGGTTGAAAAAATTGGTTCTCGATTCTGGAGCTGCTGGGGGCTCCGCCATGACATCCGGGACAGATACTTTCTGCTCAACAGCGAGGCCCTCCAAGTGAAAGCGTTTGTGACCGAATCCAAAGCTCAACGTGAAGGGGTTGAAAGGTGAAAATGCGCGGGTACATGGATATCTCTCTACTCCAGATTCGGCCAGCGGATCGGGCCATCCTCGAAGCAACTGCGGGAGGAGAATTCGGGGAGTCGCCTCCGGTTCTGGTCTGGGCAGTCAATGACGGGTTCATGGTCATGGCCAACGTCTTCGGCCAGATCGAAGCTCAGCGGGCAATGGCCTATGGGTTTTCGGACGAGTTCGTCTCGCTGATGCACCAGGCTCGCGAGGCAGGCTGTACCTTCGCCTTCTTTTCCTCTTTCGGTGATTTCGACGATCGGCTTCCCTGGTTCGCGATTGAACTGGGCGTCAACAACAGTCCCTTCGTGCCGCCCCTGATCTCGACCCTGCACATCACGCCGGAAGAGTTTCATCTTTTGGGCCAGTGCTGCGACGAGGAAATTGCCATCTCAATCCCTGTAGTAGGCCGAGATGATCGCGGCTTCGCCCTGTCCCTGGGGAACTGGAACGATGACGTGAAGAAGGAGTTCAAGGGCGCAGGGTTTTCGGATTCCTTCCTGGCAATGTGCGACTTCCTGCGGGCCCGAGGATTGCCATGCCTGATCCTGGATCACAACGGTGAGGCTGTGCTTGGCCTTGACACTTTCGTTTGGAATCTCGACTCTTGAAATTGAAGACAAAAAAGGAGTCCTCATGCCCATCGCATTTTTCACCGGCCTGATCCTCCTGGCCGTCAGCTGTACCCTGGCCATTCCCGTGCGAGCCCCGAAGCGGCTCCGGGCTCTTCGCCAGGGGGGTACTCCATGCAGAGATAGAGGTTGCATGGAGTGCAACTATCAAGCTGGAGGCGCACTGTATGAGCCGTACGCGCAAAGGGGGCAAAGGCCCTGGATATGACTTCTGGTCGAGAAGATCCTCTGTCGGTCACTATGGGAAGTTTTCGAAGAAGGTAACCCGTAAACAGGAAAGAGCCCGCGACAAACAAATCGAACACGCAGCGCTTGTGAATCCCGAAGAATTCGAAGGTCGATTCCCCGGGGAATAGACAGACCCGGGCAACACAAATTGGACCCAGACAGAACCTCTGTCCTGCATCACCCCGCTCTGGCGGGGTGTTTTTTTGTGGCAAATTCGCCAGGGCAGCGACTGCAAGGTTCACTATAATATGCTTGCCTCTATGGTCTTGTTTAGATATAAGTAAAAAACAGTTTAAATATGGTTTTGCGGTTCACCCTTATTGCCGAGAAGCCTAGCATTCACCAACCCCAAGGAGAACAAAATGGAAGAGAACACGATCTTCAATTACCTGGGCCTGAGGGCCCGCCTGACCCCACAAGTGGTCGACATCGAGGACCTGTACCTGGATCCCGAAAACCCTCGCCTGTTCGGCGAAGACGTGGAGATCACCCCGGGCGAGCTGGAGGGCTGCCATTGGAGCGACCCTCGTGCTCAGTGGCGCCTTTTCCGAGCACTTGAGAAGTCCCACGGTGTCCAGGCCCTCATCGATTCCCTGGCTTCCCTGGGCTACGTCCCCATGGACAAGATGGTTGTACGCGAGGCTCTTCCCGGGAAGTTCATGCTCATCGAGGGCAACCGGCGCACTGTGGCTATGCAGCGCCTTCTGCATGACAACATGCGTAGGGCTCGCAAGGATCCCGAGGAAGTCCTGGCCACATTCCGCAAAATCGAAGTGCTGGTGCTTACCTCCACCGACGCCGACCAGGCCAAGGACATCTTCTTGCTGCAGGGCATCCGCCACATCGCGGGTGTGCGCAACTGGGGTCCGTACCAGTAGGCACGCATGGTCTACGCCTGTGTCGTCGAGCAGGGCCTGAATTACAAAGAGACGGCTGCGGCCATTGGGCTGTCCGCGACCCGGGCCAGCTCCATGCTGCACGCCTACCTGGGTGTCAAGCAGATGGAGGAGCATTCCGAATATGGCCAGAACGCCCGGCCGGAGTTGTTCAGCCACTTCGACCAGGCCTACAAGCAGCTGCCGGTGCGCGAATGGCTGGGGTGGGATGATAATTCCCGGCGGTACGTCCACAAGGCCCAGCTGGAGCGATTCTATGCCTTGATCGTCGGCGACGAGGCCCAGGGCCAACGGCCCATGGCCGCGGTGGAGGTGCGCGACGTGTTGCCCGGGATCCTCGAGCACAAAGAGGCCAAGGCCAAGTTGTTCTCCGGAGAGGTGTCAGTGGCCCAGGCCGGGGCCCTGGTGCCGGACGATGCGCCGAGCCCGTCCGAGATCTTCCGCGGCCGCGCCGGGGACCTGCTGCAGGCCCTCGAGGATCTGCCTCTCCAGTACCTGTTTTCCAAGGATGGCCGCCACGACATGAAGAAGGTCCAGGAGCTGTCGGAACGGCTGGAAGGGATTCTGAAGGCCTACACCAAAGACAAGATTGGCAGGGCGGCCTAGCTGAGGTAGGGTGGCCGTCAGTTGGTCACCCTGCTTTTCTAACTGGAATTACAAGGGTTATGGTGGGAATTGTGGTGTCGAAGTTCAAATTCTCGGTATCGGTTGGCCAGGGCAGGGCTTCTGAGGTTGTGACCGTCGAAGAGCTTGGTTTTTCTGAAGAAGAATGGCAGGCGTTGGACGAGGACGAGCAGGAACAGGAGCTTACCGCCTACCTCAGGGATTCTTTCATCCCGATACACATGAGTTCCGGCTGGGAGCCGGTTGAGGAATAGCCCCGATTCGCTTCCACGATCGGCCTTAATGATGTTTTTAAACTTTTTTGGGGGACAGGCATGACGTTTTCGGCTTTTGGTGCGCGGTTATTCTTGAAGAGAATGGTGTCAATTCTTTTGGGGCTGTCGATTTTTTGGGTCGCTACCGTAGCCACCGCGGGGCCAATTAGTGATTGCACCGAAGCCCGGAAGAAGGGGGATTTCGCACCCTCTGCAGAATGCCTCAGGGCTGAGGCAGATCAAGGGGGCGCTTCTGCCCAGTGTCTTCTTGGTGTCATGTACGAGAATGGCGAGGGCGTCATACAAGACTATGCACAGGCCGTGAAATGGTATCAAAAGGCGGCGGAACAGGGAGAAACTCTTTCCCAGAATTTTCTTGGCCTCATGTACGAGAAAGGCAAGGGCGTCACTCAGGACTATGAGCAGGCCGTAAAATGGTATCAAAAGGCGGCGGATCAGGGAAGCGCTGATGCCCAGAGTTCTCTTTGCCACCTTTATTATGTAGGGGAGGGCGTCACTCAGGACTACGCGCAGGCTTTGAAATGGTGTCAAAAAGCGGCTGATCAAAGGGACGCTCGCGCTCAGTTTGTTTTGGGCCAAATGTTCGCTAACGGTCACGGAGTCCTTCAAGATTCCACACAGGCCGTGGCCTGGTATCAAAAGGCAGCCGACCAAGGGGTAGCTATTGCACAGGTTGTTCTTGGTTTCATGTACCAGCACGGTGAGAGCGTCACTCAGGACTACGCACAGGCCGTGAAATGGTATAAAAAGGCGGCGGATCAGGGGGACCCCTTCGCTCAGCATACTCTTGGCGTCATGTACGATACCGGCAATGGCGTCGCTCAGGACTACGAGCAAGCCGTGGAGTGGTTCCAAAAAGCCGCTGACCAAGGGGATGCTGGCGCTCAGCTCTATCTTGCTACCGCATATGGTAAGGGTTTAGGCCTCACGCAAGACTATGTACAAGCTGTGAAGTGGCTTAGAAAAGCGGCAGATCAGGGGCACCCAGGCGCTCAATATGGCCTTGCCTTCGCTTATCATAATGGCTTAGGCCTCACACAGGACTACACACAGGCCGTGAAATGGTTTCAAAAAGCCGCTGACCAAGGAGATGCTTTAGCACAGAACCTTCTTGGCTTTATTTACGTCGAAGGGCACGGTGTCACTCAGGACTATGCGCAGGCCCACAAGTGGTTCAATTTGGCTGCGGCCAGGGGTAAGCTAGATGCAGCCAAATCTCGTGACCTCGTAGCTCAACTTATGACACCAGCCCAAATAGCAGAAGCCCAAAAGCTCGCACGCGATTGGAAGCCACAGAAGCCAGAACTGAAAGACTGATTTTCACACGCCACTCTCCTTGGGTGTGACTCGGGCCGGTTCCTCAGGGGTGGGGGGCCGGCCTCCTCTTTTTGATGTCGAAATTGATGGCGTTGCAGGGGACAGGCAGTTTGCACCCGACAACCTTGACCCACCAGATGCCGTTTTCGAATATGGGCGCGGTCATGGTCATGGATCTGGTGCGTATATCGTCGTCGGCCAGGATGCTGACCTGGGTGCGAGGAAGGATTCTAGGGCCGGGTGTGTGGATTTCCGTTGCCTCAATGCCAAGCCCAGGGGCGATGATCTGGGACAGCGTGTACCAGAGCTCTTCGCGCGTCATAAAGGCATAGCGGCCATCCCCGGGGCGGGGCCAGTACCAGTTAAGTCCGACTTGAAGCCTGAAAAGGTTGTCCCAATCACACCTCTCGTACACACGCTCGAATATCCGCGATTCTTCCCATTCATTGGCCGCAAACACCTTGATTTTTGAGGTCGCCCCTTTGTTCAGGTGCGGAATGATATTCAGGCGGCCAAGCGGTGGTCTGTGTTCCATTCATATACTCCAGTTGCTTCTAATTGAGAGCATTCTAATTTAATCAGCTGGCAAGAGAAAGCCAAATTTGCCAGCTTGCAAGCAAGAGATTATGAGCTTTTGGTATGCCACGTCGCACAGAGCCACTCTTTGATCCATTCCTTTTTCTCACGGACCTTGGCGCTGACGTGCGCCTGGTGGGGGAGGGGGACGAAAAGCAGTTGAAGATCAGCTGGTGGAAAGGTGTTCCAAGCCACAAGCGGCAAAAAGGACTGAAGATAGCCAAGGCCTTTGACCGACTCCTTCGCCTGCAGCTGGCCTCCACTCCTCCGAGTTCGGTGCAAAAACTGCTGGCCCATGGAAAAATTGCCGTCAAAAATGGTCGATTCGTTCTCCTTGATGCGCGGCCGAATTCTCCGCGCAAGGAAGAAAGGTAATGCCCACTCTCAGTGAACGCGCCCTCCAGGCCCTGGCGGAGATCCACGAGGATGCAATCCTAACCGGTGACCACCACGCCTGGGTAAGTGTCCAGGAAGATGGCAGAGCCATGCAGGCCCTGCTCCGATTCGGGCTTATCGAGATAGATGGCCAAAGGACCCGTCTAACCCCCACGGGTCTTGAGGCCGTGAAAGCAGTCCTGACAACCCAGGACAGAACCCTTCAGTAGACCCTTACTCCCGCCTCTTTTCCCCTTCAAATTTTGCTCTCAATTTTAGGCATTATCTCAACGGGATGCGTCAGCTTTTGCTTGCCTTGTCAGTTCTACGAAGGTATATTCTCTTCAACGGGCAACACCCATATATGCCCGATCAAATCCCAAGGAGAACACCATGGCAGGTAGACAGAAAAATTCCCCCGACCAGATCATCACCGGCCTTTTGGGGGTCATCGACGAATTGGTAGAGGACTTCTATGGCGAGGATATCTTGTCCTCTCTTGACCAGGCCGAAATCGACGCGGCCAAGGCCTACCTGGTCGGTGGTGACGATGAACTGATTGAGCTGCGCAGGGTGGTCCGGGCGGCCACGGCGCGGATCTGGGGTGTGTGCGATCACCCTGACCTACAGAAATTCGGTCCGCTGACTTCTGATACGCTTGGGGATGTCACAACCATTCTTCGCTCGGTTGTGGCCCCTGAGGGGCTGAATTCTACCCCTCAAGAGGTGCTGTGATGCAAGCCAAGCGAATCTCTCTTCAACCTCTCTATGATTGGCAGATCAACGACCAGGCTGACAACCACCTGACCGAGGAGCAGCGCAAGCCCTGGCGCGTCGAGGTGGAGGACTTGGCCCCTTCTTGCCATGACCTCTTGCTGTGGCGTCCAGACGGGAAGCAGTATGTCGTTCGCCTCGAGATCGAGAATGGAAATCCTCGGCTCCATCTGTTTGGCCCGGACGAAGATGATGCTCTGGCGCACCTGACCATGACGGACAAAGGCGTATTCATTGCCCCGGCACACTGCCCCGCGGGGACCCTTTCCGGGGTTGTGGCGGGTGAAAACGGCATCACCACCTTCTGGCGCGGCCAGGAGCCTGGCCCCGAGCCGTGGGCGGCCGGATTCGTCCCTCTGCCCGGGCGTGAGTGCGGCGTTCGCGTTCGCGATGGAGTCATTGAATTCATCCCGATGAACCGCGCTGGCTTTTTGTCCTATGACGCTGAGCCCCGCGCGGTAGTTGCCCCCAAACAGATGTTTTTGGACGAGGTGAACGGAGCTTTGGGCACGTCCTTTACCGTAAGCCAATTCGCCATGGCCAAGGTGTCGCACTGCGGTGCGAAATGGACGGTCCTTCCTGAATTCGGTTCAGCCATTCGGTTGGAGGAAGGCGTTTTGCTCGAGATTCCTCTCAACGCAGACGGAACGCTCGATGGCGAAGATGCCATTGGCGAGGTCACCGTTCCTGAGAGCCAGGAATACCTGGACGCCGTGAATGAGGCCCTTGGAACGTCCTTTACGATGAACCAGTTCGCGGGAAGGTAGGGGGTCTTATGGCGGCGGAAAGGAACATGGAGGGCGTCCGCGGCCTCCTGGAAAAGGCCCTGGAAATTTTGGAGAGCGATGTCCCGTATTCATCACAGGGAGAATACCCGGGGGAGCTTGAGGTGTTCCTGCTGCGGGAGTTGATCGTCGGTGCCCAGGAAGAAGCTGAGCGACTTCGTGACGAATTTGGATTGTAGGAGGTTTCTATGCACGTTTTGGGTATGACCCCCATTCCTGACAACCTGAATACCATGGGCCGGATCTGCATGAGCATTGGTGACGACGACCTTTGCTCGACCTGTAAGCACCTGATCTACAACCCGGGCGAATTGAGCGTGTGCGTCCATCCTGATGGTGACGACAATGAGGCTTGGCCCGGCCAGCTCGATGGAGGGGGCACCGTCGTGAAGTGTTCCTGCTTCGGAGAGTGCCTCCCTGGTGCGAATTTGCTCACGGTCACCAGGAGCACGGACCGCTACGAAAGCGCCCTGGCCTATGTGACGACCGATGGGACGGCAGACACCTTCCGCCCTGTGGATATGCACCGGATCCTCACGCTTGAAGATGTCTATGGGCCGGATGCGGCTCTATCCCGGGAAGAGATCCCCGGCTTTTTGGAGTGGTTGAGGTGTCAGATGGACGAGAGTGTGGTCGACCGGTGCGTTGAAATTTTCGAGGCGAATTCGGAGGACTGTGCCGTGAAGACCGTGGATACCCTGGGAGTGGGGGGGCAGTCATGACCTTTGATCCCTATGCAAATCCGCTGGGCCTGTATCGCACCGACGGCCAGGGTCCTTGCAACGGTTTCTTCAGGGCGTTGCTGTGGGCGGAAAATAAAGTTGTATACTCATAGTTTTGTAACCACTTAAAATCACACGGAGGAAATCTCGGTCATTTTTCAAAAGTTGTATACCGAAAACAAGGATCCAAAGGAAGCAGCCAAAAAAATGAAAAATAAAGTTGTATACTCACCTGTGCGAGTCGGAATGGGCTTGTGTTTTTTTGAAAAACAATCAAAAAGAACAGTAAATATTAATAGGTTCTTCGTCGTTTGACGTGGAAATCATGAAGCCACCACGACCTGAATCGGGGCCGCAATCAGGTAGACCATGGTGATAAAATTCTCCACGTTCCGGTATCCCCTGGCTCTGGCCCTCGCTG
>Ga0180007_10003590_pt1 | contig 17151 bp, 18 predicted proteins | sample MM_PC_MetaG_FD_121122 | JGI IMG/M metagenome (GOLD analysis project Ga0180007, IMG submission 121122) | Groundwater microbial communities from the Aspo Hard Rock Laboratory (HRL) deep subsurface site, Sweden - MM_PC_MetaG | ecosystem: Environmental > Aquatic > Deep subsurface > Groundwater... | reverse complement strand
AGCCAGAAAATACAAAACACAAAAAATAGAACTATTATGTAAAATCCTAGCATACAATATTGAACGAGCAACAAGAAGTATTATTGAAATGCTCTACTTCGTAAGAGCATTTCTACAGAGCCTAAACACCGATTTTTTTTGATTGATCATCTTTGCTGCAGAATCTTGTTTGAACAAGCTTTGAAATTTCATTTATCTTCTTAAGTAAATATAGTTCGAGCTTATATATTTTGGGAAAGATTAGTAAAAAAGATGTTATAATAAATATATTTATGAAAAGGTCAAGTAGATAACTATTTATATGCTAAAATAAATACATTTTTGTATGGGGGTTTTCAATCACAAAGAATGGAGGATATTCTTTACTTTTTGGATTATTTTTTCTTCTTTTTCTATGTTTATTAATTGGAATGAGAATTCTCGTATTGATTTAACATTGGCCATTATTGATGAAGGAACACTCTCTATTGACTCTTTTTACAAAAATACAGGTGACCGTGCTTACTTTGAAAAACATTACTATAGTGATAAAACTCCTGGAATGAGTTTTTTGACTATGCCTATTTATGTTGTTTACAAGTTTTTCTTTGGAACTCCTGTACTGCATCATAATTTGTTTAATATGGGCGTGAGTTTAAGTTGGTTATGGCTGGTTTTTCTTTTTATAACATTCACTTCCTCATTATTCGGAGCATTATCTGTTATTCTTGTTTATAAGAGTTTAAAATTTTTTACAAAAAAAGAGCTTCATAAAAATGTTATTGTTATTGTTTATGGTTTAGGAACGCTTGTATTTGTTTATTCGCGTTTGTTTTTAAGTCATGTTACAGGAACATTCTTTATTTTCTTGTCTTTTTACTTGATACTCCAAATGAAGCATGAATCTGGTTGGACCAAAAAGAAATGTTTTCTTGCAGGATTGGTTGGTGGGTTGGCAGTTGTGGTTGAGTATCCTGTAGTAATGGTGTTATTCTGTTTAATAGTTTTCATGTTCTTTCTGAAAAAATGGAAGCAGACAATAATATTTATTGCAGGCTCAATCTTATCTTTGATGTTACTGTTTTTCTATTCTCATTCTATCACAGGAAGTCCTTTTGTAAGCCTTTATAGTTTTGTTGATGACAACCTTCTTGAAAATTATCAAATTGACGATTCTGGAACAAATTCAGATTATTCTTCTGAAAACCTATCTAATTTTATATTTTCTGCTAAGTTAGCTACGAAAACAATGTTTTTCTTTCACAAAGAGAAACTTAGTAAGATATTGCGTCTGTTGTTTCTGCCTTACAGAGGGCTGTTTTTTTATTATCCTATTTTATTATTTTCTCTTTTTGGATTGTTTTTTATGTTTAAAAAATTTAAGTATGAATCTTTATTTATTGTTTTTATATTTCTTTTATTTATTTTATTTAATTCTTCATTAGACACTTGGTGGGGTGGAGCATCTTTTGGTCCTCGTCACCTTACGCTGTTGATGCCTTTTTTGATGATTCCTTTATTGTTTGCGATGAAGAAGATTAAGTTGAAGTATTTGATGCCTTTCATTGTTATATCTATTTTTGTGAATTTGCTAAGTCTCTCTGAATTTGAAGATGTTTCTTTTAAGAATCCTGACTTTGCAAGTTCTTTATCTTATTTTGAACCTGTTGATAATCCTTTATTAAGTTTTTATTTACCTGCTTTTTTTACAAATCATCATCGATTGTTTTTGTTGGAAAAAATCTTTGGTTTTAATTCTTCTTCTTTTAATTATAGCTTGTTGATTATTATTATATTATATTTTGTGTGGAGGAAAGATATTAAGATTGGTGGTTTTAGAAAAAAATGAAACAAAAATTTTTTACTAAAAGTGTAAAATTATTCTTGTCATTCTTTTTGATTTATGTACTTTTTTCGTTTTATCTTAATTGGAATGAGAATTCTCGTCTTGATTTAACGCTTGCCATAGTTAATGAAGGAACTTTTAGCATTGATTCTTATTATCAGAATACTGGTGATAGGTCTGTTTTTGAAAAAAATTATTATTCTGATAAAGCGCCTGGTTTGAGTTTTTTGTTGTCCCCTGTTTATTATTTTTACAAAAGTTTTTTTGGAATGCCGGAGCTTCATCATAATATTTCTAACATGGGTGTTTCTCAAGGTTGGTTGTTGGTTGTTTTTCTTAGTATTGTTTTTACATCTGCATTGTTTGGTGCGTTATCGGTTGTGTTGGTTTATAAGATATCTAAATATTTTACAGCTAAAGAACTTCATAGAGATATAGTTGTTATCATTTTTGGTTTGGCTAGTTTAGTTTTTGTTTATTCACGTATGCTTATTGAACATGTTCCTGCTATGTTTTTCTCTTTCTTAAGTTTTTATTTTGTTTTTAGAATGAAATATAATCAAACAAAAAAGGATTATAGTTTTGTTGCAGGTATTGTTGGGGGTCTATCGTTTATTATTAGTTATAGTACAGGACTAGTTATTTTGTTTTGTTTTATTTATTTGTTGAGTCTGAAAAACTGGAGATTTACATTGAAATTTATGCTAGGATGTTTCTTACTTTTGTTAATTTTGATTATTTATAATATTTCAATATTTGGTCACCCTTTTGACTTGACAACTTTTTATGTTGATGAATCTCTCTGGAATGAAACAGGCATCTCACAACAGTTTAATTTAAATTTATCAAATGTTCCTCATGTTTTCATTCGCATACTATTTTTTTCTTATAGAGGTTTGCTATTTTATTATCCAATTCTAATATTTTCTTTTATAGGTTTATTTTTTATGCGTAAAAAATACAAGTTTGAAAGTATTTTAATATCAATTTTATCATCATTATTTTTATTATATAATTCATTTTTATCCATTTGGTGGGGTGGAGCATCTTTTGGTCCTCGCCACCTTACGCCGTTGATGCCTTTTTTGATGATTCCTTTATTGTTTGCGATGAAGAAGATAAAGCTTAGATATATTGTTCCTTTCATCATTATTTCAATTCTATTTAATCTTGTTGGAATGCAGCCTTGGGAAGAGAAAGCCGCTGTTATTTTAAGAGATGCTCCTATAACTTATAACTCAATTCTAAACTCTTTTGAGTCTTTTGGGAACCCGATATTTGATTTTTACATTCCCAATCTTAATAATAACTTATTCAGAACTTTTTTACTTGAGCAAATATCTCCTGTTTTTCAGAGGCATTTATTTGGTTTCAAAATAGTCCTTTTGTTATTAGCAATAATTTGGCATAAAGAAATATTTAAATTAACAAAACTTGATAAAAAACTCAAAAAGCTAAAATGGTATTAATAATGAAAAAAGAATTAAAAATTTTCCTAACTTTTTTCTTAGTTTACATTCTTTTTGCTCAGAGTTATGGTTGGAGTGAGGTTACAAGGCTTGATTTAACTATGGCTGTTGTTGACGATGGTTCTTTTAATATTAATTCTTTTTATCAGAATACTGGTGATAGAGCAATTATTGACAATAGTTACTATGCTGACAAAGCTCCTGGTTTAAGTTTTTTAGCTTTACCTATTTATGCTGTTTTTAAGTTTTTGTTTGGACAACCAGTTGTTGGTGATTGGTTGTATGCTCCTTTTTCTCAATCTTATGCTTTTTTGATGTTTCTTTGTGTTGTTTTTACTTCTGCTTTGTTTGGTTCTTTAAGTGTTGTTCTGGTTTACAAAGTTACTGGTTTTTTTTCTGTTAAGAAGCTTTATCGAAATATTGTTTTTTTGACTTATGGTTTTGGCTCTTTAGTTTTTGTTTACTCTAGGATTTTTCAGAGTCATGCTTTAAGTGCTTTTCTTGGCATTTTTTGCTTTTATCTGTTATTAAAGATGAAGTATGAAAAACAAAGCAAGGATTATTCTTTTGTTATTGGTTTATTAGCAGGATTTGCTGTTATGATTGATTATGTTATGATTTTATTTTTAGGATTGTTATTCATTTTGTTATGGTTTTACTTTAGAAACTGGAAAAAATCCTTAAAATTTATTTTTGGTTCTTCAATATTTTTAATACTTATTTTATTATACAATTTTTCTATTACGGATTCACTATTTGATTTTCCTTATTTTCACATGGATACTTCTTTTTGGGATAAGGGTTCTGGTTTAAGCCAACAATTTAATCCATCAATTGAAAAAGTGCCTTTTGTTTTTATGAGACTCTTGTTTTTTCCTTACCGCGGCTTATTCTTTTATTATCCTATTCTGTTGTTTTCTGTCATAGGTTTGTTTTTTATGTTCAAGAAGTACAAGTTCGAAACAATTTTTATTGCTTTATTATCTTTATGTTTTATTATTTATAATCTTTTGATGCATACTTGGTGGGGCGGTTACTGTTTTGGTCCTCGTCACCTTACGCCGTTGATGCCTTTTCTGATGATTCTTTTATTGTTTTCTATGAAAAAGATTAAGCTAAAGTATATCATTCCATTTATTGTTATTTCACTATTTTTCAACGTTTTAAGTTTACAAGTTCCTGAAGAAGCAGGCCTTGGCAAAACAGTTGATAATCTTATTCCTTTTGGCAATCCTTTGTTTGAACATTATCTGCCTTTATTTTTAAAGCAAGGACCACAGAGTTTATTGTTGGAGCAGGTTTTAAATGTTCAGATTACACCTTGGTTTAATGTTGCTCTTTTGTTATTTGTTGTTTACTTTATTTGGCGTAAAGAATTCTCATAAAGAAAATTTATTTAAAGCTTTCATTATTTGTTACAGTTATGGATGTTTCTATCGGTGTAATGGCTTATAATGAAGAAGGAAATATAAATTCATTATTAAATGCATTATTAAGACAAGAAACAAAACAAGTATTTATCAAAGAAATAATCGTTGTTTCTTCAGGCAGTACTGATAACACATGTAAGATAGTTAAATCTGTTGCTTCAAAAGAAAAAAAGGTTAAATTAATTGAAGAGAAAACAAGAAAAGGTAAAAGTCATGCGATAAACCTATTTTTGAAAAAAGCCAAATCTGATATTTTAATTCTTATAAGTGCTGATACAATTCCCGAAAAACAAGCTATAGAAAACCTTTGTAAACCATTAAAAAATAAGAGCATAGGGATTGTAGGTGGAAAACCTTTACCTATTAAAACAAATAAAAAATTTTTCAATTTTTTATCATCCTTTCTTTGGCAAATCCATCATGAAATTGCACTTTTAAAACCAAAATTTGGTGAATTGATTGCATTTAAAAAAGTTATTTCTAGCATACCATCTACATCTGTAGATGAAGAAGAAATTGCATCTTTAATATTTAAAAAAAAGTTTCAAGGGGTGTATTCTCCTAAAGCAAAAATTCTTAACAAAGGCCCTCAAAACATCTCTGATTTCTTGTCTCAAAGAAGAAGAATATTTGCAGGACACCTGTCTTTAAGAAAAAAAGAATATACACCAACAACTATGAATCTATTTTTAATAATTAAAATTATTTTCTTAAAAACAAATTTTTTTTGGAAGAACCCAATATATTTCATATTTGCTTGTTTATTAGAAATAGTTGGCAGATTATTGGGCGTCGTGGATTTCTATCTTAAAAAACAACATGTTATCTGGAAAATTGCTCGTTCTACTAAAAAATTTTGAAAACTAAAAAAATACTATTTTTTGTCAAGAAATTTTTTTATTAAAACAACTTTCTCAGGTCTGCCAAGTTTCACATACGCATCATATTCATGTTTTAATGAACAACAAGGAATATAGAAATCATCTACTTTTGTCATTAAAATATCATCTTTTTTTATATTTTGCCTGTAAGCAGATTTAACGTCAAGTTCACCCATTATTTCCACGTCAACACCGTCAATGTTCAATTGACCGTAATGTGAAGCAATAGTTTCTGATTCACGCCAAAAAACAGGTTTCACAACATATTGTTTTAAGGATTTCTCCAATTCATATACACCTTTCTCATCTGATAAGAGATCAATATCATTTACAGAAACATCAATTCCTTGAAGAGCAAGGTTTGTGCTTCCGCCAAGAAACCAAAAGATATCTTTGTCTCTTGTTTCATTCACAATAACTCTTAAAGCAGCTATGTGTGTTTTTGGAATCATAAAATAAAAAAAAGAAAAGTATCTTTAAAAAATTATAGGAAAAAACAAAAATTAAAAAATCTAATCTTGCTCATATCTCAACACAAACAAAAACAAAAAAGTTTTTGGGCATCGAGAAATCACTCATACTCAGAAAAGAATAATTTTCTGGTACTATAAATTGTTTGCAATTTATTCGTATCTCAATGCAATCAAAAATATTCTATTTTTGAGCTTTCGTTACTATTCGTAACGTAAAGCATCGACGGGCTTAAGCTTTGAAGCCTGATAAGCAGGAATTGCTCCTGACACCATACCTAATAAAATAGAGAAAAACAAAGTTATCAAAACCATTGACCAACTTATACCAGAACTACCTGAAGCCATCCTTGATAACATTCCACCTGATTGACCCATTAAAGCCGGCAACATACCAGAAAGGATACCACCAAAGAAAACTCCCAGAAGCCCACCAATAAAACCTATAAGAGCTGCATTAAGCAAAAATATTGTTAATATATCATTATTTCTAGCACCAATAGCTTTCATGATACCTATTTCTTTGGTTTTCTCAAGAACAGATGTAAACATTGTGTTTGCAACGCCAACAGCACCAACAAGCAGAGCAACAGCAGCGATTGCTGTTAAAAAAGTGGTCATTGAATTCATCATCTCTGCTCTGGATTCGTTCTGAGCTTGATTAGAAGAAATAGAAAAATCTTTAGTATTCTCAGTAACGTGTCTTGCAATCAATAACTTTTTCACAGTGTTATTTATCGCTAAACTAATCTGATTCTCGTCCTTAACCTTGATTATTATCCGGTCATAAATCCCTCTTTCCTTATCCTCAATAACATCATAAGCAACATCAATAGGCATATAAACAGAATTACTATTATCATCTAATATTCCAACAATTCTAAAAAGTCTACTTTCTATTGTAACTAATTGATTAATGCCCAATTGCTTTTTAAAAAAACCATCTGCGATTCTTCCGCCAATAACTATCACATTTGTATCTGCTGGTCCAAGCATCCTTCCTTGCGCAACTTCTAAAGTTGTTATCTGAGACCAAGTCGAAGGGTCAACACCGGTAACAGATACAGAGCCAGATTCTGCAACATAATAAATATCAGCATTACCTGATATTTGTGTATCCATCAATTTAATGTCACTAACCCCTTTGAGCGCTTGAACATCACTTCTGTCAAGTTCAATCTCCTCACCTTCTTCAGTAGCAGTTGCGCCACCACCACCCCATTCTTGAGAATCGCCTCTACCATGACTAAAATAATTAGCTCTGGAAGCTCCAGCTGTTAAAGTCAATAAATCTCCACCAAGAGCATCAAACTGAGAGTTCATCTCGGTTTCTAAAGAATTACTTAAAGAAACAATTGCAATAACTGCAGCCACACCAATAACAATACCCAGAATAGTCAGCCAACTCCTTAGCTTGCTATGCAAAACCATGTTCAAGGCTTGTTTGAATGCTTTATGAAACTTCATTTAGTCTACCTTCTAAATTATAATCAAATTAAATTAAAAAAAATTATTTTTTTGATTTCTTTTTGAAACAATCCTTAAAAAATTGTTTGTAAGTATAATTTGAGTCATTAAATTTCCTCTTTTTGTAATTCTTCCGACCAACAAATAACACTAAAACAATTACTACAATAATTATGTAGTTACCATACTTATCCCAAAAAGACTGTTGCGATACTGTTCTCATGCCCGGACCTCGAATTGTGGTAGTACCATCAGGCAAAGTCATAGTTGTTGACTGCATCGATGAAGAATCAACCAATACTTTTTTTGTAACTGTTTCTCTATTTCCTCTTGAATCAGTATATACAACCTCAATTAATATGTTTGAATTATCTATAGGAATAGTTTTTTGAACAGAAACATCAGTATCAGCAGGTTTGGTCATCTGAGAATTTTTCTGAATTGTAAAACTAGCAATAGTATAATCACCTTCATTCAAGTTTCCAATTATAACAGAGTTTGAACCTGTTACTTTCCAGCCTGTCTGATCAGGAATTTTAACAGTTACAGAAGTTGCCGAAACACTTCCAATATTTGCTATTGAAAAAGTTGATTCACCATTAGAAGTTCCTGAAAAAGCAATATCAAAGTCAGTTGGTCCACCAACATAAACGCCTGCTTTCGTACTTATCTGTGTTTCAGAACCACTATCATCTTCATAGGTTAATACTAAATCTAATTTATAAAGATCAGGGTCTGCGTTTGCACTTGCAATAACATCAAATTTTAAATCTACACTATCACCAACATCAATGTATTTAATATACTTAGTATTATCTGACCCCACTGGTAAAATAATATCATCTTCATTCTCCCATTGAAATGATAATTCTCTCAGTGGTGCAGAACCAACATTGTTAATAGTAAATGTTAAAGGAATAATCTTTCCAGGAATAAGTTCTACTTGATCTATATAAATTATTTCTGCACTCTCTTTATTATTGACATCTAAAGAAATACTTTTTGTAACGGAAACAGATGATTCCTTTTCAAAGTATTTTATATTTAAGTCATAACTTCCAGCAATTGTATCTTTGTTAACTCTTAAAGTATATTTTATTATTTTCATGTTATCTTCGGATTGATAACTATTTATTGTTCCAATTCTTTGAACTGATTTTTCTCCAGAAACAAGTTCAAAAGGATATCCCGGAACTATTTCAACCATTAAATCATTGGCAATTTTTCCACCAATATTTTCCACTCCAATTTTAACTTCAAAAATATTTCCTGCAAATGCAGGATCAGGATCTTGATTGATAACACTAAAAGTCAACTCTAAATTATCATCCAGATCTATTGCTGCAATAGCTGTACCAACCATTAAAAAAAATATTAAAATTCCAAAAATAACATTTTTACCATTCATTTTTCCACCTCAAAATTCTTATTTATAGAGATTATTTGACCGTCTTTAAGTTCAATCAATGTATGAGCATATTTTGCAAGGTTTAAATCATGAGTAACCATGATTATTGTTTTTCCTTCTTCTTTCCAAAGCTTATGAAACAATTCCAGTATTTTTTTACCTGTCACACTATCCAAAGCACCTGTTGGCTCATCAGCAAGTATTATATCAGGGTTACTGGCTAAGCTTCTGGCAATTGAAACTCTCTGTTGCTGTCCACCAGAAAGTTGCGTTGGTAAATGATGACCTTTATCATCCAAGCCCACTAATTTTAAAATAGTTCTAGTCCTTTCAATCGCTATTTTATCATCAACTTCTAAAAATTCTAAAGGCAATAAGACATTATTAAACGCTGTTATTGAAGGTATAAGATTAAATTGTTGAAAGATGAAGCCTATAGTCTGCCCTCTTAGCGTTGCGAGGTTAGATTCTGACATTTTTGTAATGTCTTGGCCTTTGAGAAAAATCTTGCCTTTTGAGGGTGCATCAAGGCAGCCTATAAGATTCATCATCGTTGATTTTCCACTTCCTGAAGCACCGATTATTGCGACAAAATCACCCTTTTTTATTTCAACAGTTACACCTCTAAGGGCTGGAACTTCCACTTCACCCATTTTGTATATTTTCCAGACATCCTCCAGATGAAGAAGCACTGTTTCTTGTTTTGTCATCTTATCGGTCTCTCAGGTATTTCTTTTTTGCATAAAATTTACATTCAAGTATATTCATAAAAATGAATCATAACATCTTAACTCATTTTATCTTCACATCTTCTTTTATAAATAAAGTGGACTTGAAATCCACATAACAAGAAGATTAAAAAAAATTAGTTCGAAAACTTATTATCTGTTAAAGTAATCCAGTTCAATTATTAAAAGTTATTCTTAATTTTGTGGATTATATGGTCGTATTGGACCATCTCTTAAATGATCTGTTTTTGTACTATTGCTCATAATACCACGAGGACCACGATGATAATCAAAAGCACCATCACCATAAAAATTCTTCATATGCGGATGAAACGAACGAAGAGAACGATAAGGACCCATACCAACCCTGAAAGGACCAACACGAGCACTATCGTTCATAATACCACGAGGACCACGATGATAATCAAAAGCACCAGCACCATAAAAATTCTTCATATGCGGATGAAACGAACGAAGAGAACAATAAGGACCCATACCAACCCTGAAAGAACCAACACGAGCACTATCGCTCATAATAGCTCTTGGTTTAATGTGATAGTCACTCACATCACGCCTGTCTTTATCTACAGATTTAGGGTGATAAGCATGCAATTTGTGATGTAAACCATTTCTTTTTGCGTCATGTCGCAGTTCGTATCTTGATTTTGGTCTTAATCTTTCAGGATTTTTTTCTTCAACAGCGTTTAATTGTGTGCTGCCTAAAAAAACAAGTCCGCTTAATATAATTGTTTCTAAAGCCATTTTTACTTTATTCATTTTAATCAACCTCCCCAAAAAAAATTATTTTATAAAAACTCTTGTTTCATTGAGTTTTTATATTTTTCGTCCTTTTAAACCACGTTCAATTCTTGAACCTAGATTATTACAAGAATCATCATGATTTTTATTTGACATTCCATTTCGTAGTTCTTGCATATTTCCTTGCTTCATTCCTTGTTCCATTCCTGACTTCAGTCCTTGGTTCATTCCTTGACCCATTTCTTTACTATAACCAGTTCCATCTTTTAGACCATTGCCATTGTTTAGGCCTAGTTCTGCTCTTAGTTCTGCTGCAGTTTCAAAATCTCCGTTTTCTGCTGCTTCATGAGCTTGTGCAAAGATTGCAAAATTGCCTTCAGTTACAACGTTCATAACTCTTGTGTTTCGACCATTCTCAGCCATTAAATTATACCAAGCGTTATAATCTTGTGACTCAAAAGCATCTTCCATAGCTTCATGTCTATCTTCACTGTAATCAGGACCCTGTACGTTCGAATCCCCTCTATATGCGCTTACTAATCCTGTTGTTAATAATCCAACAAGTAAGATTGCAAGCATTCCAAATATTGCTGTTTTTTTCATTTTCTTATACCTCCCTCATTATTAAATGAGTTCATAAATTGTAGAAACTATTATCTTTTATAAACAAGAAGAAGGTAAAATGTACACTTGAAGTCCACATTTTTTATATATAATTCAAATGTTTTTTTTGTAAAGATTTAAATAAAATAATTAATTAGGTGATAATTATGCCACCGCAAATGTACCAGTTTTTTAACCCGTTAAGGTTTATACCTGAAATAATATATACACTAATAATTTTTATTATTTGCTTTTTAATCTATTTCAAAACTAAAGAAGCATATAATCTAACCAAACACAAAGGTATTGGGTATTTTAGAGATGCATTTCTGCTCTTTGGACTAGCTTATGTTATGAGGTTTATTTTTGAAATGATAAACTTTTCAACAAAACTGTTTCATATATTTTTGCCAAGATATTTTTTATTTCCTTTATCACTTTTAATATTGAGTTACTTGAGTACTATGGGTATTTTATACCTTGTTTTCAGTTCTGTTTGGAAGAACATAAAAAGAAAGAATTTTGTGTTATATGGTCATTTGACAGCAATGGCTATTTCAATTGCAATATTTATAACAAGATCTCATCAGACTTTGATTCTTCTTCAAATCGCACTTTTAATATTTGCAATCGTATTAAACTTTATCAAAACTAAAAAGACTAAAAAGGTTTCCCAAGCAATAATTTTACACCTATTGATATTTATTTTTTGGATATTAAACTTATGGATGATAAGTCCTCGTTGCTTTTTACCACGAGAATCCATGATACTCATACAAACAATATCTCTTATAGTTTTTGGGGTTATATATTTTAAAGTTCTTAAATGGCTGAAATGAAAAAATGAATAAGAAAAGAGACCGGCTGGAAGTTATTTATGATGTTCTTGATATTGTTAGAAAGAATAATAATTCAATAAAACCAACTCCTTTACTTCGAAAATCAAATCTATCTTCACAAAGCTTCTCTGAATACTTAAAAGAGTTATTAGACAAAGAATTCTTAAAAGAAATGAATAATAAAAAAGAACGAAAGTGTTACACTTTAACAGATAAAGGGTTTAGTTATTTAGAGAAATATCAAGCAATCATAGGATTCATAAATGACTTTGAACTTTAATATTTTTACTATCTCTACCAAGGCTCAAGTCTGTAGAAAACAACTGAAGCTGATGACAACCACTGTATTACTGGCGCAAATGTATCTGGCACAATTAAGTGTTTAAAGTCTGTTATTGCAGCAACATTTGCTTCAACAGTTTTTGCAGTCGTGTATATCTGATTAAAAAGACTTGAGATTGAGCTAATTTCTTTTGAACGAATATCTTCAATAGACTTCATGAAATCATTCACAGTTGCCGAAAAATCATATATTTTATCTGAAAAATTTGTGTGTTTAAACAAACCAAAATTCATCCTCGTTCCTGGAGTAAAAAAACATTTTGAATCAATATCACTATCTTTCATCCAGCAATCTTTTAATTCTTCAAAAGATATTTTATAAACTGGATCCGCAGAATATCCAACACATTCTCTGAATTCTTCCAAATCCTTAAATTGGTAAGACAAAAGGTTGTTCTTGTTAATATAAACGTATCTGCAACAATCATCTAATACACTAATTAAAGATACATCTTTTAGAGGTTCCATAATCAAACCTTCACCTTTCAGAAAATCATTCTCATCCATTTTGAAAGAGTGAATGATTGTTTATATAAATAGCTTTCTAAAAAAAAAAATATTATTTCAAAAAAGCTTCAACTATTTTATCTAAAGATCCAAACACAAGACTCATTAAAATAGGGTCAATCTTTAGACTTTTTTCACTAGCTTTTTCAGCCAGTTTTTTTCTGTAATAATTTTCTAAAGTAGTATAAACACACTGATAATGATAACTTACCGCTGATAAAGCAGTATTTTCTGAATAAAAAGTGTATACATTCCAAGTTTGCTTTTCAGTAAGTTTGGGTGTTGTTTTGTTACTAAAAATTGATTTTTTTTCTATTTCCATATAACATTCATGTTTTGAGATTGATGCATCAAAACAAATATCGCCATCTTTATTTAATTGAATATGATAAAACTTCCCTATTAAAGAAGCATTTGAACCTTCAAGGTTATATTCGTTAGTAATTGTTCTTGGAAGCTCTTTTGTTCCATTGATTGTTTCTCGCATTAACATGTCTTTCATGTCTTTCATTTTTTCACCTTGTTTTTTCAAAGGAATTAAAAGATATTTATAAATGTTACTACTATTGAGTTATTTATAATTTTACAAATTAATCAAAACATTTTTTAAAACAAAGAAACAACAGTTAAAACATGTTCATCCACAACATAAATCCAGTGCTCCTAAAAATTGGTTTTTTAGAAATAAGATATTACTCACTCGTTTACATCTTAGGATTTCTACTCGTATATTTCATTCTTTACAAAACTGCAGATAAAAAAAAGATAAAGAACCTCACAAAAGAAGCAGTAGACGACTTCATAACTTATCTAATAATAGGACTTATTGTTGGTGCCAGAATTTTTCACTTCATATTCTACAACCCACAAATAATATGGACAAAACCATTAGAAATACTCATGGTCTGGCACGGAGGAATGTCATTTCACGGCGGACTAATAGGAATAATAATTGCATATTTGATATTTCATAAAAAACACAAAGTAGCATTTTACGACCTTGCAGACTTACTTGTAATACCAGCAGCATTTACACTATTCCTTGGAAGGATTGCAAACTTCATAAACGGAGAACTATGGGGAACAATAACAACAGTTTTCTGGTGTGTAAAGTTCAAAAGAGCAGACGGCTGCAGACACCCATCACAACTATATGAAGCTGCAAAGAACTTAATCATATTCGGAGTGCTTTGCTTTATGAAAGAAAATCAAGCGCAAAAGAAAAAGCAAAAAAAAGGAATTTTGTTCTGGACGTTTGTTCTGCTTTATGGAGTATTAAGATTCATTGTGAATTTTTGGCGTGATGACCCAAGGTTTTTTGGCATTAGCACGGGCCAAATATTAAGCTTTGTAATGATAGTGGTTGCACTTGTTTTCTTGTATAAATTAAAAAAAACTAATCACTAATCCAACCACTATTAAGAGCATCAGTAAATAATTGCAAAAACTCAGCTTCTGAAAAGTCAAAAGATGCAGAAATGATAAAAGGAACACCAATATCTACAAAGACAGTGTTATCGGCAATAAATCCAGATCCACTTTTAAGAGTTGAAATACCTTTAGATCCATCAGCATAATCTGTTCCTAATCCCATAAGCTTTTCGGGAGAACCAGTTAATTGCCAGTTAGTGCCTTTAGAAGCGGTAGTAAACCAATCATACAAATCCTTAACATAAATCCTAACTTTACCATCACCCATCTTTTGAGCATAAAAACCAAAAAAACCCATTGCTTCAAATTCAAGACCTGCAGCACTAGACCAATAAGATTTATCATTATAATATATTAACACTTCCTTACCCTGATTATAAAGATCTAAAATTTCTTGCTTGTGCTTAGCAGACATAGCAGCCCTTTTAACAAGAAAATGAACGTTAAAACCAGAATCTATGAAATCCTGAGTTGCATCATAAACATGATACTTTACACCCGCCCTTGCAGTTCCTTTATCACCGTACCAAGTCTTCATTTGAGTATGTTTAAGCATCTCAGGATGTAAATACTGTTTCAAATACTTGTAAGCAAAAGGTTTTGAACTCTTATAATGTTCTGCAAACCATTCAACAGCTTTTCTTTTTTCTCCAACATTCAGTTCTCTATTAAATTGAGCTTTCAAAGCAATCTTAGGATGAGTTTGAAAAAAAGAAATAGCATCATCCCATGACACCTGACTTTTAGCAACACCACTAAAAATACTAATCACTGCAACAATCACAAAAGGCAACATTTTTGTTCTGAGCTTTTTACTAACAGCAACTACTGTTTCTGAAATTAAATAATTAGTTTTTTTTAAAGATTTTAAAAACTGAGAATCTTTATCCAACTCAAAAACTAATTCTTTCTCAAGCCTATCAATAACCTGAATGATTTTTCTATGACGCAAACGTCTTAATTCTTTAATGTGTTCTGAAAGTATTGCTTCTTCAACAGCACTAATGTGTTCCAAATCTTTTTCAAAATGAAGTTCTGATTCCAATTCTTTTAAAAAATCCATTAAAAGAAAAGAAATGTTTTCAACTTGTTTCTTTGTGGAGAATTCAGGATTAAACCTGTCCACTGCTTGCAAAAGCTTTGAATAAGTAATATTTTCAAGAGACGCAAACCTTTGAACACTAAAAATTTTTTTTTGTAAATCAAAAACTTTCCCAAAGTCTTTTTTTAACAACTCCCAAAAAGGAACTCGTCCGTGCAACGCTCTTTTTTCAAATAAGAACTCTTTTTCCAAAAGCTTTTTTACTTCCGGCAAAATTTTTTCAAACAAAAAATTTATTTTTTCAGACTCGTCCTTAGAAAAAACTGCTGTAAGGTTTTTCTTAATAATCATCAGTAAAACTTGCTTTAAATGACTTAATGATTCAAACTCTTTTGATAAGTTATTTCTCTTTAAAGCCTCGACTTCAGACAGATACTCATCAACAAATAACTCGAGTTTTTCAGCATACTCGTTCAGTTTGAAAGGATGTGCTTTCAAAATAGCTTCAAACAAATCATTCAGTTTCTTTGTTTCAAGAGCTATCTTTTTACCTGAAAAATCCAAAAGATTATTCATGCTTGAAATTGCAACTCTCTGATTCTCAACAGTCATTAAAAACAATAATTGATAGACGAATATATAAATTTTAAGGAAAAAAAACAATGAAAAAAAGAAAAAGAACCTAAAAAACACAAAAATTAATAAATAAGTTCATACAATATCATATTAGGGGGATTAATAATGATTGAAGATAAATGCAAAGAGCATGGTCTTTTCAGAGCTGATACTTGCAACTGGTGTGGAAAAACTATTTGTAAAAAATGCATAGATAACGCTAGTGGTCGAAGGTATTGTCCGAACTGCCATAGAACACTAACTAAAGACAGCTTTGCAAGCAAACTGAACAAGACATGGGGTGAAAAACCCTCCACAAGAGTCACCAACAAAGATTTAAGCCTTAATGAAAAAGAGATTGCAAGAAAAAGAGCAATACTCGAAATGAAAGAAAGAGCAAAAAAAATCTACGGCGGATAAAACAAAAAAAATCTTAAAAAAAACGGCCAAAGCCTTTTTCATATAATCTTATTCTTGGTGGAAATGTAAAAAAATTATACATTCTTCCACTATAAACAGTATTTAAAAAAGAAGAAACGTGTGCTTCAACACTTCCAACAAACTTTGCATCAGAAAGAGTATCTAAAGATAACTTCACAGGAAAAAAAGTTTCATAATAATTTTTTAAAGAAGGCATAGTCTCATAGTTCTTATTTGTATTATCTAAAATTTCTTTTAAAAGACCTGAAGATTTCAAATCAGAAACATCCTTTTTTAACATATTTGCCTGATTAGAAGTAACCAAATATAAAAATCTGTGATTTCTAAAAGAATTAAATTTAGCATGACTGAAAAAATAATGTGCTAAAATCAATTCTCCACTAATAATTTGCCGAGATAAAATCTTTGCCTGTAAATAATCAACATTTAATAAAAAATCTGTGTCCACAGGTGATGGAAAAGAAGAGATAATATTAATAATATTTTTTTTATTCTCTGTAATATTTTTAAAAATATCTTCTGAAGAAAAAAAATTGATATAAGACTCAGGAATTGCAATTGAAGAAGAATTATTAAAATAACTCTTATCAAAATCATTAATATGACCTACAACAGAATAATTTTTTCTTTTCTCATTTGACACATCATCAGAAGGCCAAGCAACCAAATAATCCTTCAAATCATTAACCTCTAAAATATCATAATCAATCATTATAAAAGAAATGATTGCTCATATAAAAAAGTTTCTTTTAAAAAAATTCTTTGGAAAACATGCTGTGTCGGATAATTCTTTGTAATAATTCTTCTAAAAACTTGTTTTTTGATTATTTTTGGTTGGAAAAATTGTTTTTGCATGGCTTTAGCTATGCATTCATTCTTTTTTTTGCGTATTTT
>Ga0180007_10003589_pt1 | contig 17158 bp, 17 predicted proteins | sample MM_PC_MetaG_FD_121122 | JGI IMG/M metagenome (GOLD analysis project Ga0180007, IMG submission 121122) | Groundwater microbial communities from the Aspo Hard Rock Laboratory (HRL) deep subsurface site, Sweden - MM_PC_MetaG | ecosystem: Environmental > Aquatic > Deep subsurface > Groundwater... | reverse complement strand
CCGGGAGCAGACGCCGAACAACTTATCTCTATAAATTTTGAGGATGTTGATTTAAGAATAGTTACGAATTTTGTTTCGAAAGTGACAGGAAAGAATTTTCTTCTCGACGATAGGGTTAGAGGAAATGTAACTATTATCTCCCCAACTCAAATACCCGTGGAAGAAGTATATACAGTGTTTTTGTCTGTGCTTGAGGTGAGGGGATTCACCGCTATTCCTGCCGGCAGAGTTACGAAAATAGTGCCTATGGCAACAGCCAGGCAATCTTCCCTGCCGACAAGTATTGGCAAGGAAATTTCAGAAATGCCGTTCGAAGATAAGATGATTACGCATCTTATTCCTTTAGAGTATGCAGATAGCCAGCAGCTTCTGGCTATACTTGCTCCGCTTATTTCTGCGCAGGGGCATTTGACTTCCTACCAGCCTACGAATACTTTGATTGTTACGGATACATCTTCCAATATCCGCAAACTCTTGACGATTATAAATAGTTTTGACATTGAAGGCGCAAAGTTAGAGACATCTATAATTTCTTTAAAATATGCTTCTGCTCAAACGATTTCTGAAAAAGTCAGTAGCGCCGTAGAAAGCGCCGGTAGCACATCAATTACTAGTGCAAGGTCTGTAAGAGGCGCTGCGCCAAGGGCTCCTATGTCTGTGGGAGGGGGAATTACTCTTATTCCCGATGAGCGTATAAATTCTATTATTTTAGTAGCCAATCAAGATGATACTTTAAGAGTAAGGGAGCTCATTGAACAATTGGATATCTTACCTCCCCCCGGCAGAGAGACCATACATATTTATAAATTAAAATACGCTGACGCAGAAGAATTGGCTAAAGTTCTATCGGCTATGCCTTTAGGAAAAGAGGCAGCCTCAAAAGGAGCCAAACCTATCAGTATCAGTGCCGATGTTTCCACTCGTTCCTTAATTGTTACCGCAGACCCTGAGGATTATAGCAACATAAAAGAAGTGATAGACCAGCTTGATTCTGTAAGACCTCAAGTTTTCTTAGAAGCGTTGATTGCCGATGTGTCTATGGATATGATGACAGATTTAGGTGTTGAATGGGGTACAGTAGATAACCCGGTAGAGGGGGAATACAGAGGGTTTGGGGGTGCGAAATATGGCACAGGGTCTCTTTATGAAAAAGCTGCAACTTTCTCCGGTCTTATTATAGGCGCTATGAAAGGGACAACTTCGGGAATACCTAATGTGGGGATGATTATACAAGCGTATAGTAAAAAAACTGGGTTTGATATTCTTTCCACTCCGCAGATACTTACTCTGGATAATAAAGAAGCTAAAATATTAGTCGGCGAGAATATTCCTTATCTAACTTCATCCCGTATAACCGAGCAGGATACTGTTGTAAATAGTTATGCATATAAAGATGTAGGTATAGAATTAACGATAACTCCTTATATAGGAACGGAAAATAACCTTAAACTTGATATACATCAGAAAGTTACGAAACTTGTTCCCACAGCAACCGGAACAGAACTGCCTACAACGACGATACGAGAAGCGAAAACAAGCGTGTCGGTCGATGATGGTTCTACGATTGTTATCGGAGGACTTATAAGAGACGATAGCACTGAAGTGTTGTATAAAGTTCCGTTATTGGGAGATATATGGATTTTAGGCGCATTATTTAGAAGAACCGAGAAAAAAATTGAGAGAAGAAACCTTCTTATATTTATAACCCCTTACATTATAAGAAAGAAGGAAAAAATAGAAGAATTGACACAAAATAAAAAGGAACTTCAGGATAAATTCAAGATAGAGGAAGCAGTTAAGTGATCCCCGTTAGAGATTAAAATTTTTTTATGATTTATATCAATGTTGCAGAAACAAAGATAAAGAAGGTTCACACGTTAAGTATAATTTACGCTTTGATGTATCGTCGGAGCTATCTCTAGCGGGGTAAAATGGATTTTAATATCAGCCAGCTGCTTCTTAAAGAAAACCTTGTCAATGAAGACGACTTAAATAAGTTTCTCAAACTTTCCAAAGAACGAAACGAGCGCCTTGATAAAGTTCTCCTTAAAGAAGGACATATAACCGAAGAAACACTTTTGCAATTCTTAAGTAAAATATTGTCCATCCCATTTATTCCTGAACTTTCCATAGATAAAATTGAGGAGTCCGTTCTTAAATCCATCCCGTTAAAAATTCTTAAAAACTATAAACTGCTCCCCGTAGAGAAAAATCAAGATACTCTTACCTTAGCAACTTCAGACCCGTTAAATTTACCTTCCACAGGAGAACTTGCCAGTATTACCGGATATAAAATTAAACTTGTGCTTGCCTGCGAAAAAGAAATTTTTGGCAATTTAGATAAATTATACAGGCCGCAGTCGGGTTCTACGGAAGATGTTATGAAGGAAATGAAAGAAGACCTTTCTGCGTTTACAAGAGACGAAAAAGCCGAAGACTTATTAGACCTTGCAAATAAAGCGCCGGTAATTAAATTCGTAAATTTAGTGATTTTCCAGGCAATTGAAAAAAGAGCAAGCGATATACACATAGAACCCCTGCCCGGAAAACTGAGAATAAGATACCGCATAGACGGCATTTTATATGACGCATTGACTCCGCCCAAATCCTATCATTCAGCGATTGTTTCAAGGGTTAAGGTTATGGCAAGTTTGAATATTGCCGAAAGAAGATTGCCACAGGATGGCAGGTTTGACATAAAATCGGGAGAAAAAGAGGTTGATATACGGGTATCCGTAATTCCTGTTGCAGGAGGCGAGAGGGTTGTTTTGAGGTTGCTTGACAGGGGAAGTCTTTTTGATTTGGGAGAACTGGGATTTGATGAACAAATGTTCAAAACCGTTGATAGTTTGATTCATCTTTCCAACGGTATTATTTTGGTTACCGGACCTACGGGTTCAGGAAAAACAACTACTCTTTATGCCGCGCTTTCAAGAATAAATTCTCCCGATAAAAATATAGTAACGGTTGAAGACCCGATAGAATATCAGTTGCCCGGCATTGCTCAAATTCAGGTTAAACCCGAAATAAATCTTACATTTGCAAACGGTCTGCGTTCAATACTGCGTCATGACCCCGATATTATAATGGTAGGCGAAATGAGAGATTTGGACACCGTTGATATTGCAGTAAGAGCTTCTTTGACGGGTCACTTGGTTTTTTCTACTATTCATACCAATGATACGGCCGGAGCCATTACAAGGCTTATCGATATAGGCGTGGAACCGTATCTTCTCACATCATCGGTGAGAGCGATAATAGCGCAAAGGTTAATTAGAAAAATATGTTCTCACTGCAAGACAGAATACAATTTGGAACAGAAAGACGAAATTATGGAATTTGAAAAACTCGGCATAAAAAAAGAAGAACTTCCCAAGAAATTGTTCAAAGGCAAAGGGTGCACTTATTGTCATGAGGGATATTCGGGACGAATAGCTATATTTGAAATTTTGCTTATTCAAGAAGAGATTGAAAAGATGATAATGGAGAAAAAAACGTCTCGAGCTATCAGAAATGAAGCTAAAAAGCACGGCATGAGGACTTTAAGAGGCGATGGGATAAAAAAAGTTTATGAAGGCGTTACGACTCTATCTGAGGTTTTAAGCGAAACGCAGGAAATAATGGAATAGTAATTAGACAGACAACAGAATACAGATAACAGAAAAAGTTAATATCTGATTTCTGTCTTTTGAAAAAACATGGCAGTATTTGAATACAAGGCTTTAAATAAGAGCGGCAGGGCAATTAAGGGAATAATAGATGCTTCTTCTCTAGAAGAAGCAAGAGATAAATTACGGGAACAATCTCTTTTTCCCGTTGAGGTGGGTACTGTTACTCAATCCTCTGCCGGTCGAAATTCCCTGTCTTTTAGAAGGACAAGCAATGAAGACATTGCATTGTTTTCACATCAACTTGCCAGTTTGATAAAAGGCGGGCTCCCGCTTTTATCCAGCTTGAATGCCATAGCCGAACAGATGGGTTCACATTATTTGAGAAGAGTAGTATTGGGCTTGGCGGAGTCTGTCAAGGAAGGTAAATTATTCGCAGAATCCCTTTCTTTATTTAGCAGAGTTTTCTCGCCTATTTATATAAATATGGTAAAAAGCGGAGAAGAAACCGGTAGTTTGGCGGATATTCTTCTTAGAATTTCCGCGCTGATGAGGGAAAGCATTAATTTGCGCAATAAAGTTAGAAACGCTTTAATCTATCCTGTGGTGATTGGTTTTGTCAGCATGGGAGTTCTTATTTTTCTTATGATAGTCGTGGTTCCCACTCTTTCGGGATTATTTGAACAGATGAATAGAACTTTGCCTCCCCTTACTTTGGGTTTAATAAATGTATCTAATTTTTTAAAAGATTATTGGATTATAGTTTTAAGCGCAGTAGTTGTTTTAATTGTGGTATTTGTATGGTTGCTTCGCATAAAAAAAACAAGAGAAAAAATTGACAACTTAAAATTAAAACTTCCCATCATAGGAGAAATTCTTAGAAAGTCGCTTGTTGCAAACTTTGCAAGAACTGTATCCACTCTTCGCAAAGGTGGAGTTACGATTATTACATCGCTGGAGCTTGCAAAGGACGCGGTTAGAAACGAAGTTATGTCGGAGGCGATATATCAGGCAAAAGAAGACATATCCCGCGGAGACAGCATGAGTAAAGCTTTAAGAAGAAGCGGTGTTTTTCCGCCGCTTTTTTTGCACATGGTTGAAGTAGGGGAGAAAAGCGGAAATTTAGAACATATGCTGGACGATATATCAAATAGTTATGAAGAAGAAGTGACAATGGCTTTAAATAGATTTACGACTCTTCTTGAGCCCCTGGTTATAATCACTATGGGTCTTATAGTTGGTATTATTGCTATCTCTATTCTTTTGCCGATATTTGAAATGAATCAGATAATAGGGCTATAATAGACAAAAGGTTATAGTTAGTGAAAATAACGGTTATCGGTTTTCGTGATAATCAAATAATAAACACTGAAATGGGTTTTTTAAAACTAATTAATTCCTATGGAGGGAAAAATGTTTGATGGTTCAATTGTAGCGGTAGTTACTCCTTTTGATGAAAAGGGCGAAATTGATTTTGAAAGTTTAGAGAATTTAATAGAGTTTCATATTTCGGAAAAAACGGATGGTATAGTGCCCTGCGGATGTACCGGCGAAGCCGCTACATTAAACCATGCCGAACAGAAAAAAATAATAGAATTTGTGGTAGAGAAAGTAAACGGAAGAATCCCTGTTGTGGCGGGAACCGGTTCTAATTCCACCAAAGAGTCAATTGATTTAACATCCTTTGCGAAAAAAGTAGGCGCAGATGCTGCGTTAATAATAACGCCTTACTACAATAAACCTACGCCAGAAGGACAATATCTGCATTATAAAAAAATAGCCGAAGAAGTTGGTATGCCAGTTATTCTTTACAATGTGCCCGGTCGGACGGGTACAAATATGTTGCCGGAAACAATAGCAAGACTTTCAAAAGTTCCCAATATAGTTGCTATAAAAGAAGCTAACCCATCTCTTGACCAAGTAAGCAAGATAATTTCGCTTTGCGACATAACGGTTTTATCGGGTAACGATTCTGTAACTCTGCCGATTCTTTCGGTTGGCGGAAAAGGAGTTATTTCCGTGGCGGCAAATGTGGTTCCAAGACAAGTGCACGAGCTTGTTAGTAATTTCAAAAAAGGTAAATTAGAAGAAGCGCAAAAAATACACTTGGAATTATTCCCGTTATTTGAAGCTCTTTTCTACGAAACAAATCCAATTCCTTTAAAAGAAGCACTTGCCTTAATGGGGAAAATCCAACCGCATTTAAGACTGCCTCTTTGCAGAATGGGGGAAGAAAGTAAAGCAAGATTGGTTAAGGTTATTAAAGACTTGGGTTTAATATAAGATTTTCCCGCATTTTTTTATTTAAATCAAGGGTTTTACAGGTAAAAACCAACGGTCTTTAGGACGCTTTTTTGACTTTTCCAGAACGGATGCAGGACGTGCAGGCACGTATTCTCTTCACGCCTTCCTCGGTTATCGCTCTTACCCGTTGCAAATTAGGTAGCCATCTCCTTCTTGTTTTTTTATTGGAATGGCTGACGTTATTACCCGTAACGGGTCCTTTTCCGCATATTTGGCATATTCTAGACATTGGACCGAAATTGTATACTATTCAATATAAATTTGCAAGACCTGTTAGAGAGAACCATATAAACTCAATGCTTGTAAAGATATTGGGCTACATATACAATTGGGATTATGGGAACAATTCAATATCCTTTACCGGTAAAATTAATTATGGCTATTTTTACCAGACAGTTAGAGCTTTTTGACGGGATAGAAGCAAAATTGGAAGAGGAATATGGAAAATTGGATTTTAAAAGCTCTATATTTGATTTTGATTATACCGATTATTATCAAGATGAAATGGGCCCTGGCTTAAAGAAGAAATTCATAAGCTTCAAGAATTTAATAAAACTTGAAAAAGTTAATTCAATCAAGAACTTTACGAACGTTTTAGAGGAAAAATATTCTATCAAAAATAAGCGAGTGATAAATATTGATCCCGGTTATATCAGCAATGCCCAACTTGTTCTTGCCTCCACCAAAAATTTTTTTCACAGAATATATTTGGGGAAAGGGATTTATGCCGAAGTTACGCTATTTTTCAAGGAAGGGACTTTCCAGCCATTACCGTGGACATATCCCGATTATAAAGTCGAAAGTTCGGTAAACATTTTCAACAAAATACGGGGAATTTATAGAGAGCAATTGGTCCAATTATGAGAATACCTGCATGGGTTGCGGGGGTTTACCCCGTTAGAAATTAAAAGAAAAAGTTATACTATATCTCTAGTTTCAAAACCAAAATAAAGAGTGTTTAGCCCTTAAGGCTGATTTACGGTCACCATAAATACAATGGCGACCTATCTCTAACGAGGTTTACATTTCATAAGTAATTTGTTAACATAAAGTCCAATAAAAAAGTTATGTTTAGAAGGCGAAAAAAACTCTACTTTAAAAATACAGTGTCCAAATTTCCTGCAATAATTTTTGTTATCTCCGTTATTATAGGCGGGTTTTTTTTATTCAAGATAATATCTACGCTGGTTAAGGAAAGTGAAAGCGCTGCGGAATTTGCCCCCATAGAAGTAAAAACCGAAACAAAAAAGAAGACAGAGATAGTTACTCCTCCAAAAGAAATTGTCTCAAAACCTGCGAAAATTTCTAAGCCTGCAGTTAAGCCGCCGACCGAAAAAACAGTAGTAAAAACAACTAATCAGGAAAAACAAGTAATTACTCCTGTCTCATCAGAGTTCTATACTATACAGGTGGCTACTTTTAGCGACATGAGAAGAACACAGAATTTAGCCAACGAATTAAAGAAGAATTTTTCTCCTGTATACATAAAAATAAGAGGCAAGTTATTTGAAGTATGTGTAGGAAAATTTTCCAACCCGCAAGAAGGTCATGAAGTTCTTTCAAAAATAAGAAAAGATTTCCACGATGCTTTTTCCAGAAGAATTCAGCCCCCATTTGAAGAAAAATAGCCGCATATTTTTTTAATTCCCAATATTATAAAAATATTGTATAACATTATAAATAACGACATTTTTTAGAAAAATTGATATTTGAGGATAAGGAAGTTATAATAAAAATCGCGAAAAAGGTCTGCGTTGCTTAGAAATAGACTTTTAATTGGGTGCGTGAAATATGCGAAAAGGTATGAGAGGGTATGGTTAATATTCTACGAAAAAACTTTAGAAAATTGAAATGCCGTCTGTTTAGATGTCGGACGGCGTTTTTCTATAAAACATCGAGAGTTGCCGGTATATTTATTGCCCTTTTTATCCTTTTTAATCTTTGGGGTTGCGCAACGGCGCCTCATAGGAGAGTTCCTCCTCGGGGGGTTTATCATATAGTGGGTAGCGGCCAGACGATTTACAGAATTGCAAAGACTTATAATGTTGAGGTAAATGTGATTATGCTGGCAAATCAAATCAACGATCCTACCAAAATTGGTGTTGGGCAACAGTTGTTCATTCCCGGCGCAGAGACGGTTTTATGGATTGAACCTTATCGGCCTGTTATTAAAGAATCGGTGGAGAAAATCGTCGGTCAGAAAAATTATTTTTCTAAATGGAAATACATTACCCTGCATCACAGCGCAACATCGCAGGGAAATGCCGAACGTTTTGACAGAAATCACCGTAGTCGCGGTATGGGCGGGCTTTTTTATCATTTTGTAATTGGCAATGGCACTGCTTCCGATGACGGTGAAATTGAAGTAGGTTGGCGTTGGCAAAAACAAGCGCAGGCAAATAGACCATATGATATACAGATTTGTTTGGTCGGTAATTTCAATGAACAACAAGTCAGCAATGCGCAGTTCGGGACATTAGTAGAGTTGATTAATGTTTTACGAAAACAATATGGTATCCCTATATCCAATATACGAGGACACAAGGACATAAAAGGCTCTACGACAGAATGTCCGGGGAATTATTTCCCATTTGATAGAATCAAAACAGAGTTAAGAAAAACCAATCCCTATTAAACTTATGACGAATAGAAGAAATATATTTATTATTGGGTTGTTTTTTGTTTTATTATCTGTCTCGGCGGTTTTTTTAAATCAATATTATCAGGTACAAAAAATATTGAAAGAAGAAACCGAAAAAGAAAGGATTCTGTTAGAGAAAAGAAAATCGGATTGGCTAATATTGGAACAGACATTATCAGAATATATAACCAGTTTTAATGGAGAAGCTGGTATTTTAATCAAAGATTTGCAGTCAAATTGGAAGATATCTTTTAATAAAGATAAATTGTTCCCTTCGGCAAGCGTAGTAAAGATTCCCATTCTGGTTTCATGTCTTAGCGCAATCGGGGATGGGAAACTTAATCCTGATTCTGTTATACGTCTTAGGTCTATAGATAAAGCTTCAGGCTCCGGGGTTCTGAAAAATATGTCTACAGGTAAAGAAATTAGTATTAATGAGTTGTTTGAGCTTATGATTACTAAAAGCGACAATACGGCTGCCAATATACTGATAGACCGTTTGGGTTTTGAATATCTCAATTCATCTTTTAAATCTTTGGGGATTAAAAATACAAATTTGTCCCGTAAGATGGTTGATTTTAAGGCACGCAGTCGAGGTGTTGAGAATTATACGACTGCAGAAGATCTTGCCCTTGTTTTAGAGAAAATTTATCGTGGAGAAATTGTTAACAGCGATATTTCAGAGCAATGTCTGGATTTGTTAAAACAACAAAAAATAAATGACCGTATCCCCAAATATTTACCCAAAGAAGCTGTTATTGCTCACAAAACCGGGCTTGAACGTTTTGTTTGTCACGATGCAGGAATTGTGTATACTCCTAATGGTGATTTTGTTATTTGCGCATTAGTTAAGCATTCAGAAACCACCAGCAAATCAGCGAAAAAATTTATTGCAAACATAGCTGAAATCGCATATCAATATTTCGAAAACAAACAGACTATGGCTGGCGCCATAACTTTTTCAGTTATCAATTAGTATGTAGGAAAGGATTATATGAAAAGGATTCTACTGAAATGCCAAAGGAAGAGAAGAAAACGCGTATGAAGAACATGCGTAAAATCATAAACGAAAACAATGTTTATCATTGGGCAGCAAATATAGTTACAGAACTGACTGCTCTGAAAAAGGTTTAAAGTTTACAATGACTTCATTAAGTTATATTAGCGAGTGAAACCGCTTCTCAATTATGGGAAATAAGGAGGTAAGTGAAATGGAATGGAAAGATGTGCAAGGGGTAGAAGATGCGATTGATGTAGGTAAGCAGAAATTTAGTGATTTTGGGCGGTTTATGCCATGGATAATTATGGGCTTTTTTGTTCTGATTATTTTAATGGGTTCAATTTATTCTATCGGTCCGGATGAAGTTGGCGTAAGGCAGCGGTTTGGTAAATACCTTAATTTAAGTTCTCCGGGACTGCATATAAAGATTCCTTTTGGTATAGAGAAAGTTACTCCGATTAAAGTGGAGAAAGTTTTTAAGGAGGAGTTTGGAGTCAGGACATTGCAGCCAGGCGTGAGAACATCGTATTCTTCGAAACAATACCTTGAAGAATCTTTGATGCTTACAGGTGATTTAAACATCTTAGATGTGCGTTGGATTGTGCAATATAAAGTAAAGGACCCTGTGAAGTTACTTTTTGCGGTTAGAGACCCCAAGGATAATATACGGGATGTATCTGAAGTAGTTATGCGTCGGCTTGTCGGGGATTACAGCGTAGATGAGGTTCTTACTACTCAAAGAGAAGAGATAGATTATTTAGCACAGGACGAACTGCAGAAAATATTAGATGATTATCAGACAGGTGTTCAGATTATTACGGTTAAGCTGTTAGATGTAAATCCTCCCGAAAAGGTCAAACCTGCCTTTAATGAGGTCAATGAGGCAAAGCAGGAAAAAGAAAAGGTGATTAACCAGGCTTGGGAGGCTTATAATAAGGTTATTCCCAGGGCAACAGGAGAAGCAGAAAAAACCATACGGGAAGCAGAGGGTTATGCCTTGGACAAGATAAACCGGGCAAAAGGTGAGGCAGAAAGGTTCCTTGTTACTTTGGGAGAATATAAAAAGGCACCACAGATAACCCAGAAAAGATTGTATTTAGAGACAATGATGGAAGTCCTGCCTCGGGCAAAACAGAAGTATATCATTGACCCTAAACAATCCTCAATTTTACCTTTATTAAATATAGGCGAGCAGGGAGGGGCAAAACAATGAAAAAAGGAATGTTAGGGACTGTTTTAGGAATTTTAATGGTAGCGGTTATTTTGGTGATAATCGCATTTATAAGTGGTGCGTTATTTATTGTTGATGAAAGTCAGCAGGTGGTAATTACTCAATTTGGTAAACCCATAGGTAACCCGATAGTTGCTGCAGGATTACATTTTAAAAAACCTTTTATTCAACAGATACATTATTTTGAGAAAAGGATTTTAGATTGGGATGGTGACGCTAATCAGATTCCTACCCAAGACAAGAAATATATCTGGGTAGATACCACTGCCCGTTGGAAAATAGTTGATGCGTTGAAGTTTTTGCAATCCGTAGGTAATGAAATGAGCGCACACAGCCGATTAGACGATATTATTAATTCAGCGACCAGAGATGTGATTACAAACCATCTTTTGGTTGAGGCGGTAAGGGATTCCGACCGTATCTTGGAAAGCAAAGAATTGGGTGCGGATGCTATTTTTGCCGATGAAGCGCTTGAACGCATTTCTGTAGGTAGGCAACAACTTACACGGGTTATTTTAGAAAAGGCAAAGATATTGGCACCTCAGTATGGGATTGAAATCGTAGACGTGCGTATAAAACGTGTCAATTATGTAGAAGATGTGCGCAATAAAGTTTACGACAGGATGATTTCAGAAAGAAAACGCGCAGCGGAAAAATACCGTTCAGAAGGCCAAGGAAAATCAGCGGAGATTTCAGGCCAAGTAGGAAAAGAATTAAAGCTCATTACTTCCGATGCATATCGTCAGGCGCAGGGAATTGTAGGTAAAGCTGATGCCGAGGCAATTAACATATATGCACAGTCCTATAGTCTTGACCCGGAATTCTATGCATTTCTAAAAACATTAGAGACATATCAAAAAACAATAGATGAGAATTCTACGATAATCTTGACCACCGACAGCGATTATTATAAGTATCTAAAAAGTATGGATCATATGAAATAACATAGCAAGATTATTAAAAATAAAAGTAGATTTTATAAGAAAATCACCTTTTGATAACTATTTAAAGATTTTCAGTAGTTAGGAAAATTTTATACTTTCCTATCCCATAACCATAAAAATTTTATAAGGAGGGATTATGTATAGTGAAGTGCTTAAATATGTTTTTTGGGGAAATAGTATTTTGGATTATATGATGGCAGGCATAATTTTGGTGGGAGGTTTTATACTCATTAAAATAGGATTGTGTTATTTTATAAAACGACTTAAAAATTTTGCAGGAAAAACCCCTTCAAAGATAGGAGAATTTTTTTCAAGTGGAGTTGAAAAAATAGGCATTCCTTTTTTATATCTTCTTATCGTTTATCTTTCTGTAAAAACACTTACATTTGGTCCTGATATGGAAAGAGGGTTAAACTATTTTGGTTTGGCTATTGCGCTCATATTTTCCGCCCGCCTTGTTATTATACTTATAGGATATGGTTTAAAGATGTATTTTTCCAAAAGTGGTGATGATACGACCCTTGAACGTAGTATTAAAGGTCTTTTGATAATAACAAAAATATTGGTATGGACAGGAGCAATTGTATTCTTTTTAGATAATCTCGGTATTAAAATCACAGCGGTTATAGCTGGTTTAGGTATAGGAGGTATAGCTATAGCTCTTGCAGGACAGGCAATTTTGAAAGACCTTTTTAGTTACTTTTCCATAATTTTTGACCATCCGTTTAAAGTCGGAGATTTTATTATCATAGATGATTATCTGGGAACAATAGAATATATCGGTATAAAAACAACACGCATACGAAGTTTGGGCGGAGAAATGCTTATATTTTCAAATTCCGACCTTACGGATTCACGACTGCGCAATTACAAGTTAATGGAAAAAAGGCGTGTCGCATTTAGGCTCGGAGTTGTTTATCAAACATCACTGGAAAAATTGAAAGAAATACCAAAAATCATAGAAAACACTATAAAAAATGTCAAAGATACAGTTTTTGACAGAGCTCATTTTTTTTCTTATGGGGATTTTAGTTTGATATTTGAGGTTGTATATTATGTTGTTGGTCCTGAATACAATAAGTATATGGATATTCAGCAGGAAATTAATTTCTGTCTTAAAGAAGAGTTTGGGAAAAAAGGAATTGAGTTTGCGTATCCAACTCAAACTCTTTATATAAATAAATCCGCATCCTAATTTTTCCTTGCAAGAGAAAAATTAAAAGCGGAAGAAGGTGCAATGTTTATATTCTCCAATTTTTTAATCGCATTTGCCGATGTTTTGGGTTTAGTTCTTACCATAGCATATTGGTTGATACTTATCCGCGTTTTAATCAGTTGGGTCAATCCTGACCCTTATAATCCTATTGTGCAGTTTCTTTATAAGGCTACTGAACCTATACTTGCGCCGATAAGGAAATTACTCCCTTTTAGTCTAAAATTTAGCATAGATATTTCACCTATAATAGCTTTTCTAATAATCTGGTTTTTGAAAATATTTTTAGTGCAGACGTTTATAGATTTAGCGCTTAAACTAAAATAAATCTAGAAGGTAAAAGATACAAAATACCATTGCAAACCGATTTAGGAGTCTTATATTACCGCAAGGATTTTCTGTAGAATAAGGGATGCAAATCTGTTTTGAAGATATTAGAGTGTATCTGAATCCGGAACGAGACTCTTTTCACATGAAAATTTTCGGAGTCGAAAGAATAGGCAAATATTCCATATAAGAGACAACGGAACAGAGTTTTCTTACTTGCTTTTTCCTCTGATTTTTATACCTTTTGTTCTTAATTTTTCTGTTTTGGCTTTTGAACATTCAATGCAAAGAAATATTGGGGTTGTATCTCTTTTGTCATAGTTTGGCGCTTTAACTAATCTCCATAGGTTTTCTTCTTTTCCGCAACCATCACATTTGCCGGTATCTTTAAACTGCCAAACTTCTATTGCATAACTAGTAAATATGAATCTATCAATCCAGAAAAAAATTGCTCCACCGATTAGATTAGCTATAATTGTAGCTCCAATTCCTGCTCCCAATTTTCTTACAACAAGCCATAGGATGGGGGTGCTTAATTGCCATCGGAACAAATATAAGAAGAATCTTCTCAGATTAGCTTTATTTTTAGTGTGCAACCTAGGCTCATCCTTTATATTGATAGTGGCAAAGAATGACTTAATACTCCGTTGGCGGGGTCGACGAGGCTCGAACTCGCGACCTCCTGCGTGACAGGCAGGCGTTCTAACCAGCTGAACTACGACCCCAAAATCTTTCGCTAATGCGAAAGATAGTTGACAGTGTATAGTTTATGGTTTGTGGTTAAAAATATGTCTTCTATAAACTATAAACACTAAACTATCAACTCTGTTGGTGGGCGATAGAGGATTTGAACCTCTGACCTCCTCCGTGTAAGGGAGGCGCTCTCCCGCTAAGCTAATCGCCCTTTTTCTATTTCGCAACACGCAGTCTATCACAAATTGCGGATATATTTCAAAGCCCGATTGATTTAATAATTATACCTATTGCATTCTTAGCGTGCTTTAATAGGGTCGATTAATTCCCTGTTTTTGTATTTGTCAAACCCTCTCAAAAATTGTATTATAACTATCGGTAGAGGATGAAAGATGAATAAGAAAAAATTAAAAATAGCCGTTTTGGGTTCTACGAGGGGAACGAATCTGGAAGCTATTTTTAATACTATCCAAACAGGTGAATTGGATGCTGAGATAATAGCGGTAATTTCTGACAAGAAAAATGCTTACATATTGGAAAGAGCTAGAAGCTATGGACTTCCCGCTTTTTTTATTGACCCAAAAGATTTTAATAAACGGGAAGATTACGACAAAAATATAATAGAGAAATTGAAAAACGAAAAAACAGATCTTGTTCTTCTTATCGGATATATGAGGATTCTTTCTCTATGTTTTGTCGAGCAATTCAAAAATAAAATTATGAATATTCACCCGTCTTTGCTTCCCGCATTTGCGGGAGGTATGGACCTGGATGTTCATAAATTGGTAATAGAACAAGAGGTAGAAATTACCGGTTGCACACTTCATTTTGTGGATGAGGGGACGGATACTGGACCTATTATTTTACAAAAGACCGTCGAAGTAAACAAGGACGATACCCCTCAATCTCTTAAAGGAAAAGTCCAGGAAGCCGAACAAAAAATTATCGTGGAGGGAATAAAACTTTTTCAGAAGGGACAACTGAAAGTAGAAAACGGGAAAGTTAAAATTCTTTCCTAATAACAATATTATTAAAAGATTAAGCAGTAAAACTGCCTTGTCTTGCGATAAAACATCGGAAACTTTATATGGACTATGTAATCAGATATGTAAAAAAAAGCGACATTGACCAAATCCAAAAAATAGAAGAAGAATCTTTTCCGCATCCTTTTTCCATAAACCAGTTTCTTCAGTTGTATGTTAATTACAATGAAATATTTTTCGTTGCCGAAAAAAACAAAGAAATTTTGGGATATATAGTCGGGATAATGGGATTTAGAAAAATTACCGTCGCTTCAATTGCGGTAAAAGAAGAATGGAGAAGGAAAGGTGTTGCTACTAAATTGATACGCTACTTTACAAAAAAGATGAAGACAATAGTAAAAACGCTTGAATTGCAAGTCCGCATAAGCAACAAACCTGCTATATTTTTTTACGAAGGTATCGGATTTACTTGCAAGAGTATTTTGCGTGGTTATTATCCTGACAAAGAAGATGCTATTTTATATTGCAAAGCTTTGTGTTGAGAATTTTTAATGGAATTGATCATTGCCTTTATTAAAGCGAAATGCTTGACATGGCGGGATGTTTTGGTTAGTATACAAAGAGTTTTTAAGATGCTTTAAATGAAAAAACTTCAAATAAGGAGGTGGAAAAATGGTTGCATTTACCGCTGGTCTTGTAGCTTTTGTTTTGGGGCTTATTGGATTGATTGGTTGGTGGGGTTATTTTGTGGCAGTTCTCAAAGGAACTGTGCCTCTTATTCTTATGTTAGGAGGACTTATAGCTTTATACGGCGCATATACCGCACAGCAAGATAAGATAGAAGAAAAAAAAGAAGAAAAGAAAGCCAAACTAAACGATAAAAAAGAGAAAAAAGAAAAGAAGTAAGTATTTTTAGTTGTCTATATTAAGTGAGTGGAATTTTGTTTTGATATTGTCGCGTATCTTTTTTTTGATGGTTTATTTTATTGAAAAGGGCGTGACAATGGCGAAGTAGAATTATGGGAAATTCGTCCTTATTTCATTTCCGGTTATAAGTTTTATTTCAATTGTTCATCTTCTATAAAAATTTAAAATTATGAAGTTAAAAAATCAGGTATCATTGGTTACAGGAGCTGCGCAGGGTATTGGCAAAGCCATTGCTTTTAAATTGGCAGAAGAAGGCTCTGATGTTGTTCTTATTGATATGAATGAAGAAAAATGCAAAGAAGTTGCAGCCGAAATCCAAAAAAAGAGTAGGAAATCTTGGATTTATAAAGTAGATATAGCCGATTATAAACAGGTTGAAGCGCTTTTTGACAATGAAATGGAACAATGGGGCAGAATCGATGTGCTCGTTAATAATGCGGGCATTACCAAAGATAATCTTATTTTAAGAATGAAAGAAGAAGAATGGGATGATGTAATAAAAATAAATCTTAAGGGTGCATTTAATTTCTGCAAGTCAGCAGGTAGGTTTATGATGAAGCAAAGAGCAGGAACGATTATCAATATATCTTCAATCATAGGTATTATGGGCAATGCAGGACAAGTAAATTATTCGGCCTCGAAAGCGGGAATAATAGGTCTTACGAAATCTTTGGCAAAGGAGCTAGCTTCACGCAATATAAGAGTAAATGCTGTTGCTCCGGGGTTTATTGAAACATCCATGACAAAGGATTTAAATGAAGAAAGAAAACAACTAATGCTTAATGCAATCCCATTGAAGAGAATAGGTGCGCCTGAAGAGGTGGCAAATCTCGTTTTATTTCTTGCTAGCGAGGATTCCTCTTATATAACGGGTCAAGTTATCAATGTGGATGGTGGTATGGTAATGTAGTATAAATGACCGTAACCCGTAACCTGTAAAGAGTAATACGATTAAAAACTGCCTGCCTGAAAATCTTACTTTGCACCAACAAACAGGTTAGCATAATTCTTAATTTTAAAATTAAGAATTACCATTTACCCTTAGAGATTGATGAGCAATCTCAAGGACTTTGGTCCCGGGAATCTTTTAGATTCCACGGGGCAAATTACTAATTACGAAAGTTATTCTCCTAATTCCAATCTTTCTGCAAGCCTATTAGGTAGCCCGGCTTCAAGAATCTTTTCTTGTGCTTTTTTTATGTCGTATTCCATTCTTCTTATTTCTACAATTTTATTATCTTTGTCATATATGGCATAACAAGCTTTTGGGTCGCCGTCTCTTGGCTG
>Ga0180007_10003588_pt1 | contig 17159 bp, 12 predicted proteins | sample MM_PC_MetaG_FD_121122 | JGI IMG/M metagenome (GOLD analysis project Ga0180007, IMG submission 121122) | Groundwater microbial communities from the Aspo Hard Rock Laboratory (HRL) deep subsurface site, Sweden - MM_PC_MetaG | ecosystem: Environmental > Aquatic > Deep subsurface > Groundwater... | reverse complement strand
ATTATCGATGTAGTTGGAGCACCTTACGTCGTTGACAGTGCTGATGACCCAATTGTAGGCTGGGATGTTGCAGGAGTAACTGACGCGACAGCAGAGCACACAATGGTCCGTAAAACATCAGTTACCACCGGCAATACAGATTGGGCAGCTTCTGCTGGGACCAATGCCGATGATTCAGAATGGGAAGTCTATCCGCAGAATACTTTTGAATTCCTTGGTGAACATCCTTCTATGCCGAGGGTATTCTTTTCAGAATACATTGAAGGCAGCAGCAACAATAAAGCTGTTGAAATCTATAATGGTTCGGGAGAATCGGTAGATTTAGCAAATTTTGCTGTTTGGCGTATATCTAACGACGGTGATTGGACCGAAGGTGAAACCAATGCATTTGCACTGTCCGGGACTCTAACTAACGGTGATGTTTACGTGATTGGTAATGCGTCAGCCGTTGCAGCAATTCTGGATGTGTCAGATGTCACCGGAACCACAACATACTTCAATGGTGATGATCCTATTGCGTTAGTTTATAACGGAATTATTATTGATGTAGTCGGAGCACCTTACGTCGTTGACAGTGCTGATGACCCAATTGCAGGCTGGGATGTTGCAGGAGTAACTGACGCGACAGCAGAACACACAATGGTCCGCAAAGCCAGTGTGACAAAAGGCAATACAGATTGGGCAGCTTCGGCCGGAACCAATGTTGATGATTCCGAATGGATAGTCTACCCTGTTGATACCTTTGATTATCTTGGTGAACATCCAACCATTGTAAATCCTGATTCGGATCCACCGCTGATTTCCAAGATCAAGGCGATGAATCAAACAACAGTAGTTGTTACGTTCAATGAAGATGTTGATCCTGCCACGGCTGGAACAGTTGCTAATTACAGCATTGACAACAGTATCGGCGCAGCAACGGCTGCAGTTGTCGTTGATTCCGTGGTTACGCTGACAGTTGCCACGCTGACCTATGATCTGCAGTATGTATTGACGGTAAACACAGTTGAAGATATTGCGGGTAATGTGATTGTTGCCAACAGCACCATCAACTTCACTTTGGTCACTCCAACTGCACCTGTTGGTCTTTTCTTTTCCGAGTATATTGAAGGTGGTGGCGATAACAAAGCACTGGAAATTTACAACGGAACCGACGCGGACGTTGACCTGTCTAATATTCAGATTTTTACAAACTATAACGGTAATCCGTATAATGACGCCCACACCTTTCCCGAAGGTGCTGTTTTAGCGGCAGGTGATGTATGGGTAATTGCCAATTCAGCAGCAGTTCAACCGATCTTAGATGCTGCTGATGAGTTGTTCCTGTATAATGAATCCGGATATATTGTCGGTTATAATGGTGATGATGTCAGAGCCTTGGTCCACATACACGGCGCTGATACTACCGTTCTTGATATCATTGGTCTATACAATTTCCTTGATCCCGGTGATGGTTGGGATGTGGCTGGTGTCGTATCAGGTACAAAAGACCATACGCTGGTCCGTAAAGCTAGCGTAACTTCAGGTAATACTGATTGGGCTACTTCAGCTGGCACCAATGCCGATAACTCCGAATGGGAAGCCTATGGAAAAGATATCGTCGGTTACCTTGGCGAACATCCAACTGTAATTGGCGCGATTACAACAATTGCTGAAATCCAGGATACGACTGGCACAACTAATGGTGATTCCAAATTCAAAGACCAGGTTGTTACCACAACCGGTATCGTCACGGCTGCGAAGACCGGCGCTTATTTCATTCAGGATAAAACCGGTCCCTGGAACGGCGTTTATGTTTATGACTCCGGGCGGACACCAACAGTTGGTGATTCCATTGTTATTAAATGTAAAGTCGCTGAATATTATAACCTGACCGAGTTGGCAAATGTTGAACAGTATATAACAATGAAAGTCGGTCTGGAACTTCCCGATCCGGCTCTTCTCACTACCGCTTCCTACCAGGAAGAACAATGGGAAGGTGTTCTGGTCGTTGTTGATAGTGCGACCTGCACCAACGATGCGACGGAATGGAAAATTGATGATGGTTCCGGTGAAGGTATCGTTGATGATGTATTTATCGCTTATGAAGCAACTCAGGGCAATATGTATACGGTAACCGGTCCGGTTTACTATTCATTCAATCTCTTTCGGATCGTTCCCGCCAATGCAGATTTCATTATTGATCTGACTCCTGTGCCATTGACCCCTTTTGACTGGGAAATTGCAGCTGGGGAACGGACATTTTTCGCCAATGACAGTTACACACGTGGAATGAGCTTTAATCCTGTTACAAATCATGTTCTGGTTGCCAGTCGAACCGGCGGAACGAATGTCTTCATTCTGGATGCCGCAACCGGCGACTCCCTCGGTAAACTGGATATGACCGGTGTCAGTGGTGGCACCTATGCTATCAATATCGTTGATGTCGCCGATGATGGCGCTATCTATCTTGGCAACTTGGCGCTGGCAGCTGGTAATTTCAAACTTTACCAGTGGGCCAATGAAACCGCAGTACCAACAAATATTTTTGATGGCGTTGTCAGTGAAAGAACCGGAGATGTTATCGAAGTTGCCGGAGCTGGTGTTAATACAGTGATTTATGCCAGTGATTCAGCCAGTACTAGCATTTTCACATGGACAACGACCGATGGTGCGGCTTTTACATTGACCGATACCATCTCTGTGGCTGCTGGACTTGCCCGGGGCGGTATTGCCGCAATCGGCGACGGCGGTTTCTGGGTAAACGGCTCAGGAACCAATACTACCCATATCGATGCCAGTGGAGCAGTTCTCAATGCAGCAGATGCTGGTATCATTGCCACTGGATGGCAAAATGTTGATTATCTCCACCACTCCGGTGGCAGAAAACTGATCGCAGTTGTTGGTAAAAACGCAGCTGATTTTGGTGATCAGGTTCAGATCTACGATATAACCGAAAGTGAAGTCAGTCCGGTTTTATTTGATTCTGCCAGATTTACCAGTATCTATAATGCCAATACAAATGCAGCCGGCGATGTCCACATGATTGACAATATGGATGGAACCGTAACGGCATATGTAATGATAACTAATAACGGTATTGGCAGGTACACATTTGATGTACCGGATGAGGTTAAGGAACTGACTATTGCTGGAGCACGGATTGATGCTGATGGCGACTTCTACCCGGATCTGAACGGCAAAGTCGTAAAGGTCAAGGGAATCATCACATCACCGGATTACAATCTGAAGTATGTACCTCCGGTTAGAGATTACCCGTCCATCAGTTATTACATCCAGGATGAAACCGGCGGTATCAATCTCTACACAGATAAATTCAAAAAATATCTGAAACTTGGTGATGAGATCGAGGTCACAGGTGAAATCGCCAGTTATCTGGGAGTTGTCGAAATAATCGTTGCCGATTCTAACGACTTGGTACTTCTGTCCTCTGACAACGCTCTGCCGGAGCCCTTGAAGCTTAAAATCGCCGACATTGGTGAATCTACTGAAGGTCTGCTTGTCGAACTCGACAGCGTTTGGTTTGTCGATCCTTCTACATGGCCGGCTCCCGGTGCCTATACCAATATGGATCTGACTGATGGTATTGATACAATTATGTTTCGTGTTGATGACGATACCCAACTGGATGAGTGGGGTAATCCACCGCAGGAAATGTTCCGTGTTATTTGTATCGCCAGCCAGTATTCATACAGCACTCCGCCGAATGATACTTACCAGTTGCTGGGTATAGACTCAACCTTCTTCTATCCGATTATCAAAGAAATTGTACCGGTTACCGTACTGGACGAAAGTTTCGAAGATGTATTCCCACCGGAAGATTGGCGAGTATTCTCAAAGAATGTTACAGCCGGGACACCGACAGAACCCTGGAATAAATCCAATAATGCACCGCAAAGCGGAACTTATAATGCCCATATGGGAAATTACAACACCCAGTCTGATTGCTGGCTTGTGACACCTCCGATCGATCTGCTTGGTGAAGAAATGCTGGATCTCTTAAAGTTCTATGCCCGGGATGATCTGAATACATCTGCCAACGATTTTGGATCGGAATTAAAGATCTATGCATCTACGTTAAGCAACAATGACATTGCGGATTTTGTTCTGGTTTCTACGATTACCGAAGCCGACTGTTACGGCGCAACTCCGGAATTCACCATTAATCTGAAACAGTTTGTTGACGCCGACTATGTCTTCATCGGTTTCATGGTTCATAACTTCGGTGATCCATTGAATCCAAATGCCGGCGGTGATAACTGGAATATTGATAATGTGCAGTTAGTAGCCGATTTAGGCATCAAAGAAACTATTCCGGTTGCTTTCGCTCTCAATCAGAACTATCCGAATCCGTTCAACCCGACCACAAACATCAAATTGGCATTACCCGAACAAGCCGATGTTAAACTGACTGTTTACAACATCATTGGTCAGGAAGTTGCGATTATTCAAGCCGGTAAAATGCAGGCGGGATATCACAACTTTGTCTTTGATGCTTCCAGATTATCAAGTGGAGTTTACTTCTACCGGGTAGAAGCAAATAACTTCCATGCTCTCAAGAAGATGACTATTCTGAAATAAATCAGAATATATCAAATAAAAAAGGCTGTCTTCGGGCAGCCTTTTTTATACCTATTATTCAGTAATATCAGGAAGTAATCGACGCTTTTTTAATACTTGTGGTTTTCAGCAATGGTTCAAAAATCACCTGTAATGCCATGACGATCACACCTTTAATACATCCCTCATCTTTCAATGTACCGACTTCAATGGGCGTCGCCTGAAACGGAATATTATGCATATTCTGGCGGACTATCTGACGGCATTTATCCAGAAGATATTCCGAATATTCGATCACTTTACCGGATAAAATAATCTTACTGGTATTCAGCGTTTTGATTAAATCCGTACATAAAATTGACAGGAGCATGGCATATTCATCAAGGATTTCCCGTACAATCGATGAATATTCGTGATGTTCATCAGAGAGTAGTTCTTCCAGTGTCAGTCTCTCCACATCAATATGCCCCAGATGCATATCATATTGAATTTTTAATTTGATTGTATCCAGAAGATGCTGTTCCCGTAAAATACTCCCGAACCGGTGCTGGTTTGTATACAGATTTTTAACTAGTGACGGATTCGCGAGATGATGACCCAACTCCAGGTAGCCCAATTCACCGGCACTCCCATAGCGACCGCGAATCAGATTACCATCGACGACGATTCCCGCTCCCAGACCTTCACCCAGCCAGATACAAACCATATTATCGGTGTCCTGACCGGCGCCAAGCAGGTGTTCGCCATAAGTACGCGCATTAACATCATTTTCAATGATCACCGGCACTTTGTATTTTTCACTGAATACCGACGCCAGCGGATGCTGAACCCAGCCGTGAATCGTCACTGCAAAGGCCAGTTCCCCTTTTTCATAATCGATAAAACCCGGTACAGCGATGCCAATACTGATCAGCTTTTTCTGGTAAATGGATTTCCGTGCAAGCATCGTATCAAGCATATCAGTAATTTTGGGTAACACATGAACGATTGTATCACCCGTCTGGTAGGGCACAATTTCTTCACAGACAATCTCGGAATACAGGTTCGCAATGCCGATTTTTGTATAGCTGCTGTGGATTTCCAAACCGACAACGAAACCGTTATTGGGCAGCAGTTTTAATAAAGTGGGACGTTTCCCACCCTTCCTTGTGGATTCACCCTTACCAATCTCAGCGATATAACCCGCGCCAATTAAACGATTGACAATATCCGATACCGCAACCTTGGAAATCCTGGTCCGTTTCGCCAGTTCAACCCGCGAAATAGTTCCTCCGCTTTTAACGAGATTTAAGATCCTGATTTCATTAAGCTCTTTAATGAGTTGGGAATTGACAACATTCATCCGCCTGCCCTCTCCGACATAAGTATAATATGTTTGTAATAGTAAGTCATTTTAACCGGGAGAAAATAGTCAAACATTTGAAATTTTCCAATAAGGAAATTTACTAATGAACTAAATCACTATTGTCAAAATATCCAATACCAGCAGTATTCTGGTTTATTTTTATTTATTTGTTTACTTTTAGACGATTGTTTATAGGAGAATCAGGAATGCCGGAAAAAATATCTATCAAAGTCCGTGGTTATCACCTGGATGTTTATGGCCATGTCAACAACACCCGTTACCTGGAGTTTCTGGAAGAAGCGCGCTGGACAATTAAGGAAAAATATTTCGATTTTCCCGAAATACATAACAAAGGTTTTGGTTTTGTGGTGGTCAATACAAATATCAACTATCGCAGTTATGCTGAACTGGGCGACACACTGGAGATTCGGACTCATGTCATAAAAATCGGATCTAAAAGTGCTGCTTTCAGGCATGAGATATATCTTATCGGCACCGAAAAACTGATTGCCGATGCCGATGTCACCTTTGTTATCATAAACCGGGAGAACGGGAAAGCCATTGAACTCGGGGATGACTGGCGCTCGAAACTGGAAAAACTCAGACCAGCTTAGGCCAAAGTGCTAATCAATAGGGTTTTTATTTGCTCAATACTCTCAATTTCTTTTTTTTATGGCAATTAACAATGCCCGCACCGTAGTATTTATGGTATCCGGTGATTCAAAAGCAGAAATCTTAAATCAGGTATTAAACCAGTCCGGTGATCCTTTCCTGTGTCCATCCCAATTGATTAAACCCGAATCCGGGCAATTAATTTTTCTGATCGATAAAAACGCCGCGAGAGCGATTTCCTGAAATTTTCAAATCCAAATCATTTATTTTTAAAATACTATTTGGTTTATCCGGATTTATATCATATCTTTGCACGATTTGAATTCGATTAAACATATTTGTCCATTACAAGCATCCTTCAAGGTGCTTTTGGTAATTTGTTTTTGAATTCACGAGGATTTTTAAAAAAAAGATTGGTTCTCAAGAGCCAGAGGAGTTAACGTTGAATATCTACGTGGGTAATTTGCCCAGAAGCACAACTGAAGAAGAAGTTCGCGGCCTGTTCACCGAATATGGTACAGTGACCGATGTTAAATTAATTAAAGACCAGTATACTAGTGAACTGCGCGGTTTTGGCTTTATCGAAATGCCGGAAAAAACCGAAGCACTAAAAGCAATTCAGGAAGTAAATGGTAAAGAATTAAGCGGCCGTTCATTGGTCGTTAATGAAGCTAAACCCCGCGAAAACCGTGGAGGCGGATTTCGTAGAAATGGCGGCGGTGGAAGCGGCGGTGGTAGTAGCAGGGGTGGTGGCCAAACCAAACGTTGGTAAAACATCCTGAATCCATTTTCAGAAAAAGCCTCGTATTGTTACGGGGCTTTTTTATTTTATCCGGGGAAAAGTTACCGCACCATCATTGGTGCAGTTATCAATTATGCTTATTTATGATAAACGTATTTGACCGGCGGTTTCCCGCAGACTTGCTCAAAGACCCGCTGGAAATTTTTTCCCAATATCTTCGCCAGATCATCCCTGGAGTAGCCATGTTCCAGCAGTGCCAGCGTCAAATCCGGGAACGTTGACGTATCATAGAGACCCCTGACCGTATTAGTGCCTATTCCATCGAAATCCGAACCGATGGCTACAAAGTCGATGCCCACAAGATTGACAATGTAGTCAATATGCTGAATCACATTCGCAATACTAGCCTCCCCGGAATTCACCAGGAATGGCGGATAAAACACCACACCAACTACGCCTCCACCATCGGCAATCGCCCGAATCTGATCATCATATAGATTACGATAATGATTCCTAACTGCTCTGGCTCCGGAATGTGAGGCAATAATCGGGTTTGTGGTTGTGGTAAGAATATCTTGTATTGTCTTAATGCCAACATGAGAAACATCAATAATGACTCCTAACGAATCCAGGGTCCGGATGACCCTGTTCCCAAAGTCACTGAGCCCAACGGTTTCTGAACGATCGTCCTGAGCCGATACTGCCCAGTCGGTACTGTTGTTCCAGGTAATGGTCAAATAACGCATTCCGGCATCGTATAGCGCAATGAGATTATCGATATCATTTTCAATCGTATGGCCGCCTTCGACACACATAACGGCCGCGATTTTATCATCGTAGTTAATCGAAATCGCTTCGTCATATGTCGTCGCCTGCTGAATATATTCCGGATAAAGGTTCAGCTCCCGGTTAAAAAGACTCAAGGCTGTCTGAGCGATCTGAAAAGGAATTTTTGAATAACTGGTATCATTAGGATTAACCCAGACTGCAAAAAACTGAATATCCACCCCGCCTTTAATCAGCCGGGGAATATCCGTATGGTGATAATTGTGCTCCGGCATCCAGTGATAATTGGGATCGTCCAGCATCTGTTCCAGAAGATCATTGTGCAGGTCGATGAGCGTCAGGCTATTATGGATCGTCTCCAAGGCTATTTCAAAATGTTCACCACCGGTAACAGCTACTGAAACCGTATCACCGACGTACGCAAACTTTTCGTAGATAATAGTTAATGGTAATGCCGATACTTTGGCCAATTCAGAGGGTTGCCGAAACGAAGTCCCGCTTATCTCCGATAAACCGCCTCCGCTTCCACCATCCAGCTGAATCATTTTTTTGGTAATTGACTTTCCATTGAAACGAAGTGTATAGAAATAAACCCCGGCTGAGCCTGTACTTTTCCAGTCAATCCGGTAATTCCCGGCATTCAGCAGTTTCTGCTTCGAATCCAGTTCCTGACCCAGCACATTATGCACCATAATTTCCACATACCCGGCACTAGCGACACTGAAATCGATGCTCGTGGTTGGATTAAAGGGATTGGGATAGTTTTGACTGACTCTGAACTCTTTTGGTAAAATTGAGCCATGCTCAATCATTGAAAATTTACTGGTGTATTCCCATTCTCCGATGGAATTTGTCAAAATCGTATCTCTGATTGCATAGTCATCGGAAATGATGACCACATTCACCTGTGATAAATTGTTCCCGGTCACCACATCAGACAGATGACCGCTGATTGTAAAAGCCATCAGCCCGGTATTTAGCATTACAGAAAGACAGATAACTATTAATGAACTGATTTGTGAACGGTATTTTTCAACGAAATATTTCATTATTACTTGATCCATTATGTCGAATACTATGATAGATATATTGAGATAAGATAGAATCCTATTCGGTTACATTTCTGCTGATTCCATAGCGTATTACGGTACGATATTTCTTCGGATTGCCTTTAAAAAGCATTCCTGGACCCTTCAGATATTCCTCTTCATGGTCGCTGGAAATTACATATCCCTGCTCTTCAATAAATGTTTTAAGTCTATCAATTGTCGGCGTTTCATCTTCATAGGCGCCAATATGCAGGATTTCTACAACATCACCGCCGTACCAGGTATCGATTCGGGCATTTGGTGATACTTTCGGGGATTGGGGCAGATTATCTACCTCGTCATTCAGAGGCAGCGCATACACGCCAATCCATTCATCCATAGGCACATCAACGGAAAGAGGCCAGCGTGTCCGGGGCGGATTGACCTTTAGGTTTTTATGATATCTTTTAATCGCGAAAAATGTTTTAAATAATTGCCCGAATGCATCTTTTCCAACCGTATTTGGATCGCCTTTAATCTCTACAACCAGCATTTTTTGAGCCGGTTTAGGAGATATTTGCGGTTCCAGCAGGTAATCGAACTCTTTCACATTCCGCTGGCAGGAAAAAATGAAGCACAATCCAACTATTAAAAATAAAATCCTTTCCATTTGCACCTCCTTGGATTATGGGAGATTTTACACAAATTCAGGTACTTATTCAAACGGAAAAAGTCGAAACTGAGTGTCAATCCCATAATTATGAAGTGTAAGTAAAATTGTTCTTATCTCGGATTAACCGCTCTCGTCTATCGGAAGATTCTTCGGTCCAACATTCCCTGATAAGGACATGATTACAATAGATATTAAAACTTTCTCAATATTCAGCCTAAAATATTCTTAAAACTCCTTCCCTTTCAATGTTATTTGACTTAACTTTCTAAAGTTCTTAATAATTATCGAGGGATCATGCGCATCGGAATACGACGTGAAGATAAAAATGAATACGAAGCCCGGGTTCCATTAATACCAGAGCATATTCGCTCATTATTAAACCAATTCCCGGTAAATTTTTATATCCAGCCTTCCACTATCCGGGCGTTTACAGATGATGAATTCCGCCAGGCCGGCGCAATTGTCCAGGAAGATCTGTCGGAATGTGATATTGTATTTGCGGTAAAGGAAATTCCTGTCGATTTCTTTCTTCCGGGGAAAAAATATATCTTTTTCTCTCACACTATCAAGGGACAGCCCTATAATATGCCCCTGCTCAAACGCATGGTTGATCTGAAGACGACTCTGATCGATTATGAAAAAATCATCGATGATAACGGGCGTCGTCTGGTGTTTTTCGGGCGCTTTGCCGGTATCGCTGGAATGATCGACTCCTTCCGGGCCTTGGGCAGTCGTCTTGAAAACGAAGGCTTTAAAACTGTTTTCAGCAAGTTGAAACAGGCCCTGAATTATCCGGGTCTGGAATCAATTAAAACGGCCTATCGGGAACAGGCAGCAATATTTTCGCAAAATGGTCTGCCGGAAGCACTCACGCCGTTGATTTTTGGATTTACCGGATATGGTAATGTCTCCCGCGGCGCCCAGGAGATATTTGATCTTTTCCCCCACATTGAAATACACCCTGAAAAATTGGCGGAATTTTTTAAAAAGGGCAAATTTTCCAACAAACATCTGTATAAAGTCGTTTTCAAGGAAGAGCATCTGGTAAAACCGAAGAATTCAAATTCAGAGTTCAATCTCCAGGACTACTACGATCATCCTGAGAAATACAAGTCGAAGTTTGAAGAATATCTTCCCTATATTTCGGTTCTGATCAATGCAATATACTGGGATACCATGTACCCGCGGCTGGTAACAAAAAGATACCTCAGGGGAAAATATAACTCCGGCGAAGTTATTCCGCTGAAGGTTATCGGCGATATCACCTGCGACATCGGTGGTTCTATTGAATGCAACCTGACGAATACTGATTCCGGCAATCCGGTTTATGTTTATAATCCGAAAACGGAGGAAATAAAATACGGCACCGCTGGTAACGGACCGATCGTCCTGGCGGTTGATAATCTTCCCTGTGAATTGCCGAAAGAGTCATCGACCGTTTTCAGCACAGTGCTGAAAGAATTCATCCCGGCCTTATTAAAAACCGATTTTGATCATGATTTTGATGAAGTCAATCTGCCGGCAGAACTCAAACGGGCAATGATTTTGTACCATGGAAAATTCACCCCCGACTTTCAATTTATGCACGAATTCATAAAGAATCTTTAATGCTTGCCAACTGTAATAATCTAAATCATTTAGGGAGAGAGTTATGAAGAATGTCTTGGTGCTTGGAGCCGGATTGGTTTCACGACCACTGGTCAGGTATCTGTTAAATGTTCCGGAATTCAAGGTGACGGTAGCCAGTCGCACGGTCAGTAAAACGGTCAAATTAATCGACGGACATCCACAGGGTGATGCGATTGAATTGAATGTCAAAAACGATGCCCAATTGGAAGAACTGGTCAAAAAATGTGACCTGGCAATCAGTTTATTACCGTACACGTATCATGTCAAGGTTGCCGGATACTGCATTAAGTACAAAAAACACATGGTCACCACATCCTATATCAGTGAAACTATGAAAGCCCTTGATCAGAACGCCAAAAACGCCGGAATTCTGATTCTCAATGAAATCGGTGTCGATCCCGGTATCGATCATATGTCCGCCATGCGCATTATTCATAATGTTGAAAACAGTGGCGGGAAAGTTCTCAGCTTCCGCTCCTATTGCGGTGGTCTGCCGGCTCCGGAAGCCAATGACAATCCCTATGGGTATAAATTCAGCTGGAGTCCACGGGGCGTTTTAATGGCAGGACGTAATGATGCAAAATATTTGAAAGACAGTAAAATTATTGAGATTGAAGGAAAAAATCTGTTCCGAAACCACTGGCCGCTTAATATTGAAGGCGAACCGGAATTTGAAACCTATCCAAACCGCAACTCTCTGCCCTACATCGAAACTTATGGCCTCAAACATGTGAAGACCATGTTTCGCGGCACCATCCGGAATTTCGGTTGGTGCAATACGTTGATCTGCATCGCCCGTTTGGGTGTTCTTGATGACACTGAACGTAACGATTTGCTTGGATTAAGATATGATGACCTGACCCGCCGTCTGGTAAATGCACCGGAAGGCGTCAACACCCGGGAAGCGACAAAAGCATTCCTGGGTGACGATGCCAGTGAAGACGTACTGGACCGCTTGGAATGGCTGGGATTTTTCAGTAACGATAAACTGCCCGATGAACCCACCTACCTGGACATCATGACAGCCCGTTTTCTGAAAAAAATGCCCTACAAAAAGGGTGAACGGGATATGATCGTCCTCTATCACGATTTCTTAGCGGAATGGCCGGACGGGAAAAAACGAATTACATCCACACTGGTTGATTTTGGTATTCCTCATGGCGATTCATCCATGGCCCGCACTGTGAGCCTGCCAGCAGCAATTGCCACCCGCTTAATTCTGCAAGGTAAAATCACCGTTACCGGTGTGCATGCTCCGGTTCTCCCCGATATTTACAATCCGGTTCTGGATGAACTGGAAACCATGAATATCGTTTGTAAAGAGCAAGAATACACGGTTTAAACACATTTATCCGATTACTTAACTACCGTCCGATTGGCGCTTCAATCGGACGGTTTATTTTTGTCATTCTGAACGAACAGAGTGAGTGAAGAATCTCCCAGCCTTAAACGACCAATTCCAGGCAAATCTCTCTTGTCATTGGGGATTCTTCGGTCGTTCCTCCCTCAGAATGACATGAAAACAATAAAAACAATAGACAATTTTCCAAATTATCCCTATAATTCAATGGTTAACATAGAGGAAAAAATGGAACGAAAATTCATCAGCGATTTTCAGGAAAATATGACCGTTTCCGCATTCTTTGTGGTCTTTTCAAAAGATATTCGTAAAACTAAAGCGGAAAAGGAATACCTTGATTTGACTTTAATGGACAAATCGGGAACGATCAATGCAAAAATCTGGGATAATGTTGATTCAGTTTCTCCAAAATTCGAAAAAGGCGATCCGGTAGCAGTAAAGGCCTACGTCAGTTCTTTCAACAATGAACTTCAGTTGAAAATTGAAAGCATTCGCCGGGCGATTCCCGAACAGGACCGGGATTTTGGCTTTGATTATGATGACCTGATCCCATCCACCAAAAAAGATATTCAGCAGATGTGGACAAATATTCAAACCGGCATCAGTTCAATCCAAAACCTATATATTCGGCAACTGGTCCAATCAGTTTATAATGAACATGAAAATGTCCTTAAAACTCACCCCGCATCAATGATTCTGCATCATGCGTTCCGGGGCGGATTGCTGGAGCACACCCATTCCATGCTGAATATCGCGGAAGGCATTTGCCGGAATTATTCCGAACTGGACCGCGACCTGATTGTCAGCGGCGTACTGTTACACGACATTGGTAAACTCAAAGAACTGGCGCCCGGTCTCGCAACAAGCTACACCGACAGCGGAAATTTCGTCGGGCACATTGTAATTGGCAGAGATATTTTACTTGACGCCATTGCTAAAATTGACGGATTTCCTGATCTGCTCAAACTTAAAATGGAACACATCATTCTCTCTCATCAGGGAAAATTGGAATGGCAATCACCGAAAGAACCGATGTTCCCCGAAGCGTTGCTTGTTTATTTTATTGATGAAATCGATACACGCATCAACCAGATGAAGCGGGAAATCGAATCCGATACGACGGAGGGAGACTGGACCAATAAAAACAACTACTTCCACCGGCCTCTGTTCAAGGGAAAAGATACTGAATAAACCCGCAGCGTCAATATTAATCCTTATAAACAATCTGAAACCTTTTATTCAATATTAATGTCAAATTTTGTAATATAACGTAACGTTATCAGGAATTTGAAAATCTATGGACCGACAGAACTCACGCCTAATCGCTTTCAGTGGAATATTTATCGCTCTCCTGTTAGGAGTCGGGTACGCGCTGGCGTTCGTGCCTAATGTTGAACTTTTAACCGCAATGGTATTCATGTCCGGTGTTTTAATGGGATTTAAACGAGGAATCATCATTGGCGTTGTTGGGGAATTTCTGTTCTCGGCCCTCAATCCGATGGGATCCGGTCTGCTTTTCCCGCCCATGCTGATTGCCCAGCTAATCGCCATGGCAATTGTGAGTTTCTTGGGAGCATTAACGCGCAATTATGTTCTCCGATGTAAACAGGGAATAATAAGTGCTATTATTATGGGAGGAATTGGCCTGCTGTTGACTCTGTTTTATGACATACTAGTCTCCGCTGCCTTTCCGGTTTCAGCGGGATTTTCATTCCGGGAAGTCGTCGGTACAATTATCGCCGGACTGGCATTCAGCATCGTTCATTTAATCGGTAACACGTTGGTGTTTATTTTATTGGTCCCGATAGCTGCCCAGCAGGTTTACCGCGCTATTCCCTTTTTCTCAGAATTTTTACCCATAAATACATCAATTGAAAAATCCGATGCCCACTAAGCCTTTTTTACATATACTGATAATCATCAGTTTTTTATCTATCGTTCCACATGCGGCGGAATCCGATTCCAGTGCCTATCAGCCAATCAATGCTGCCGAATTACTATTATTGGAAAGCAATTTAGTCGTTGCATCGTTCGATGACTGGGGTTTAAACGGCAGCCTCAGCAGCTACGGATTACCGGAATACAGCGTTCAAATCAAATTCAATGATTTTACTTTGAGTGATCCGCTCTACGGTTCCATACCAATGTCCTGGATTAATCCCCGTCAACAAAGTGTAGGAATTGATCCGTTTACCGACCGGATTTCGCTGACACCGGTATTTGCCGATTCCGGAACCAATCTCTCCCGTTTTGATTATTATCGGGGAGACTATGGTTTTAATAACTTCTCTGCAATTCTGGCGGGAAATATTGCGGAAAATATTTACTGGCGTCTATATGGTGAAAAACTTGGCTACGATGGGGCTTACGGACTTCTGGGCCCCGATCTGTACAATTTAAAAGAGAGCGTTATTCAGAATTTTTTCCTGGATGTCCAAAAACTATCCGGACCATGGCAATTCGATATTGGCAGCAGTTACCAGAAATACTTTCCGGGATTGACTACCCCATCCGTTCGGGGAGTTGCTAACGGCGAGACATTTTTAAACTGGACTCATGCCGGGCGTATGAAAGAGTACCGGACAAATTTTTATATATCGGGTACACGGTCAAACAGCAACGGATCGTTGAAAACCGGAATACAGCTTACGAACTTTATGTATAATACCACAAACGACAGCTCGGTATACGTTTATTCGGCAGAAGCATTTCAATATTCGGGACGGCTGAGATGGGATTTCAATGCCGCTAACGGAATGATTTCCCTGGAAATACTGCCCTTGTTGGAAAGCGTTTACTTAAAGCAACCTAACTATAAAAAACGGACACAATTCAAACAGTCCATTGCATATTCAGCGGAAGGAACCCGTTTTGATTATTGTCTCCGGTTTGGATCAACGAATTCAAATCCAACTGCGGACCTGACTGCTCACTATTTGCTGTCTAAAAAACTATTCCTTGATCTCCGATCAGCGCTTGAGTATGTCGCTTATCCCCTGAGTTATTACACCGATATCGGAGGAATAACAAGCGACAGACCCGATGCCGACGGTTTTTCAGCATTCCGGCAAAGTATCGGATTCCGGTATCAATTCGGGAATAACCACATTCAATCACGGTTGGATTTTAGTTCTGCTGATTTTCTAATTCCATCAAAAAGTATAATTGAATCAAGCAGTTATACGTTACAAAAAAGGTCACTGAAGCAATTATATCTGACAGAAGAATTCTATTTCGATCTTCCCTGGCGGTTTACACTGAAGGGACGGACAATTTTTTCACCATCGACCAAAGATGATTCAAATTTATTATTCCAGGGCTGGTCACGAATTACAAAAGACCTGTTTCTTTTTAAAGACAATCTGCATATATATTTATCCGGCGATATGTACTATCTAACCGGCTCTAATTCAGTTGTCTGGTTTGAACAGTTGCGGACTCAGGCTCAAACCGATATATTTTACTATACCAATGAGAGGCTCAGCGTCGGCGGGATAGCCGGAGCACGGATTGGACCATTTCATATTTTCTATTCCGTGTACAATGCCGAAGGCCGGGCGTTTTCAGCCTTACCGGGAGTTCTTTACCGGAACCGCTTGAAAGTATTTGGTATTGACTGGACATTCACAAATTAATATATTATAACTAACATTAAATGAGGTGGGAAATGAACAAAAGTAAAACTAATATTGCATTCTTACTGATTCTCTTTTCCGCTTTCCTTTTCGCTCAAGATTCAGAATCCGATGAGCGCACGATTTATTTAAAAAACGGTGATAAAGTCACCGGAAAAATTATCGAAACCAACGCTCAAACTGGTGAAGTTACAATTAAAACTAAATACGGTAATCTAACAGTCAACCAGGAAAATATTCTAGAGGAAGTCGTGTCTATCGAACTTAAGTCCGGGGATAAACTAAAAGGCCGGATTCTATCGAAAAATGATAAAACCACGGATCTTTTATCAGAATATGGTCTGCTTAAAATTAATAACACCGATATTGTAATCATTGAATACGGACTTCAGGATAAGGGTCGTAAAATTGCCGCGTTTAAAGATAAATTCGCCCAGAGCAACGAACGTCAGATCGATGTATTCTACGATCCAACCGGCTATACTTTGGATAAAGGCACACTCTACGTCAGTGGATTGTCCTGGGGTTTTGGAATCACTGATAAGTTTCAGATTACATCAAAGTGGTCCGGATATATTGTTGGGAATTTTAATATACGGCCAAAACTCCAGCTGTTCCGTTTCGGGACCCTGGAAAAGGAACATACATTTTCGATCGGCGGACATATTCACACCCGTAACAATCCCGATAAATACGAATGGATCGAAAAGGAATATCTGTTCGAAAAAGGTCATTGGGATGAATCAATGGGCCAATGGACTTCAACGGGTGGTGATACAATGGTATATT
>Ga0180007_10003586_pt1 | contig 17161 bp, 18 predicted proteins | sample MM_PC_MetaG_FD_121122 | JGI IMG/M metagenome (GOLD analysis project Ga0180007, IMG submission 121122) | Groundwater microbial communities from the Aspo Hard Rock Laboratory (HRL) deep subsurface site, Sweden - MM_PC_MetaG | ecosystem: Environmental > Aquatic > Deep subsurface > Groundwater... | reverse complement strand
GTATGAAAACAAAGATAGATACATTAATTGACAAAATAATTAAAACACAACAAATTGGTAACACAAATTAACAACTATTCTACTAAATGTTTCGGTAACATTTTTAAATGAGCTATAGCGGTTTATTTTTGAATACAGTGTGCCACACTATTATTTATTCGAATGACTTTGGTCGGTTATTTATACACTGCAACGGAACAGTTTACGCATTTGGGAGATACCTTTTTGACGATTTGCTGAAGGGAACACCATAATTTAATAGCAATAACCGTGCCAAATAAAAGTGTGTGGAATTTGCTTTTAATTAATAGTTTTTTTTGTTTTTGTGAGAGCAAGTGTGTTATTTGAATAAGAGCCGATTTATTATTGCATCAAATGATGCAAAATTAAATCAGCCAGGAAATTCTTCCAAACCAGCCAATACCCGCTTTGCTTCTGTCTGCCGGCTTCTTCCAGAAGCCGCAAATATTTACGCATAAGTTCGCCAGTGTTTTTATAGTATCCATCCGTAAAGTCTTTAAGAAGGTCTTCGTAATTTCGTAATGGATCTTCAAGCACATGAAGGTGTTGTTGAACTAATCCGCTTCGCGGCAGCCTGGCTATCTTATCTATTACCCCGATATTTTAACTTGCCATGCAGCGCTGCATTGTTCTTACTCCTTTGACGCAGGGCAGTTTAAGGGGTGTTTTATATCCAAGTTTTTTTTATTTCGCTTTGAAACTTATATGTTGTGTGAAGTTTTTTGCGCTCTTTTTTTATAATTTAGTTTATTTTTAATTCCTTCATTTAAAATTAATTTAATTAATGCTTGATATGGCATATCAATATTGGTGCTATAAGCCCGAATTACATTATATAGTTTTGTAGGCAATCTTAATGATATTATTTTTGTTGGATTTTCATTTGGAAGTGTAAAACCTAATGATTTTAAATTTAATTTTTTACTTTTATTTATAAAGTCTGTAGTGTCATTATAATCATAAATTAATTCTTCTTTAACATTAATGTTTTTCATAAATACTCCTTTCTTTTTTGGAAGTTTTTCGAGCAGAAATAATGCGTATTTTGGAATTTCTTATTGTAAATGCTATCATCAAAATATTATTATATGTGCTCATTCCGAATAAAATATATCGTTTTTCATTTGTTGAATGTTTGATGTCTTCAAAAATAATATGCTTATTATCGAAGAAAGTAGATTCGGCCTCCAACATTGATATGCCATGTTTAATTTCATTTTTTTGAATATTCCATTGATCCCAATCAAATTGCACCTCGCGCATTACTGTATTATATAATAATAATTTTGTACTGTCAAGCATTACAGAGCATGGTAAACGCGCACTTGTAGTTTTAGTGGTATTTCTCGTTTTTTTCGCTTAGCCGTCGGGCAATGGACTGCTTTATATATATTCTGACTATTACGGCCCGACGGAATCGCTCAAAAAACGAGAAATACCACTAAAACTGTGCGCGTTTTCCTGCGAAACATCCATTACTATTGGTCCAAACGCGGACATTTTTGATAAATCAAAAAGTCCGCGTTTGCCCTGCATTACAGAGCTTTTTTTTGCTCCTTCGGTTGATTCCACAATCGCAAATGAATGATACTTCAGATGCATTTTTAACACACCGCCTGAAAACGAATTAATTTTGCTGCCGAAATCACCGGGATCAAGCGGAGCGCGTACAAGGGGTACATTGTGTTTTTTCTACAGTTCATAAAGCTGCGCGTAATCCGCATCAGGCGCATTCATGGTGTTGACTGCTTTAGATAAAATTTTTAAATTAAGCTTATTAAAATCTATCCCGATTTCCAGATCCTGATCAGTATGATCTTTGGCGAGATGACTTACGACAGCCAATAATTTACCTGCGCAGTTGCCTTGAATTCTTAGTTTATAGGAAACCTAAATATTTGGATTGAAAAAAAAAGTAATGATAAAATAAGGGAAAAAATCACACATTTTTGTTAAAGTAAATATAATCATGCACAAATCTGAATTCGAAATTCTGCTGCGCAGCGGTGAAAATACGCTGGTTCAATTCAAAAGAGATATGACGAATGCAGCTGGAGGGTCAACGTCTGATCAGCCCTGTCGCCGGCTGTGCGTTCATCCTGAACGCCGGCGACTTTGACACATCGTATGTTTGACGTGGCTGACGTTGACTTCGCGGGATCCTTCCGCTGGACTCGCACTCGAGTTAATTGCTTTTTCCAATGCATTGGGTGGTACATTATTAATTGGTGTAGATGATAATGGAAGTGTAGCCGGTATATCTGATGCCAGTATCGGGAGACTTAACCAGCTCATTTCTAATGCTGCCTCAGAAAACTGTGTGCCTCCGGTGTATCCTGTGTCTGAAATATTTGAGTATGAAAATAAAAAGGTTATGATTGTGCGCATTCCGTACGGTGCAAATAAACCGTATGCTACAAAAGACGGCAGGTTTGTGACGCGTTCAGGCGCGGATAAAAGAATGATAAGTAATGATGAAATGAGGCGCTTGCTGCAAGAGACGGGGAAACTGGCTGCCGAGGAAACGCCTGTAAAAAAAGGCTCATGGGATGATATTGATGCCGGTTTGTTCTGCCGTTTCTATGAAGAGAAATACGGTGAGCATATTGAAACGGCACAAATTCCTCAGGCATTCGAAAACCTGAATATGGCATCTGAAGGAATATTTAACATTGCGGGGGCGTATTTATTCGGTAAAAATAATATTCCGCGGCTTTTCATCGGAAATCAAGTCATATGTGTTTCTTTTTTCGGAAATGAACCTTCAGGAGACAGTTACCGCGACAGTATAAATATTACTGGAAATATTAAAAAGCTTTTTGAAGAAGGCAGATCGTTTATTTTTCGTAATTTGAAACATGTGCAAAATGGCAAATCATTTAATTCCATAGGTGACCCGGAGGTGCCTGGTGCAGCAATAGACGAAATTTTTATTAATGCGCTTGTGCACCGCGATTTTTTTGTTAATGGAAATATTCAGTTATGCATTTTTGACAATAGAATTGAAATAACCAGTCCCGGAAAACTGCCCAATCATTTAACGGTGGAAAAAATTAAAAAGGGTGTTTCCATTAAAAGAAATCCCACACTATGTTCATTCGCTTTTGACTTAATACCTTTCAGGGGTATCGGCAGCGGAATTTTGCGCGCGCTGAAAGCATATCCGGCAATTCGTTTTGAAAATGATATTTCAGCAGGTTTTTTTAAAGCGGTAATTTTACGAAAGGAAGTACTGCACTGAGCTTCCCCGCATCACCGATGGTTTAGTTTTTTGGCGATATGCAATTTGCCTAAATATAAGGTCTATGCTATTATTTAATACAATAAAGTCAGTTTTGCCATTATCAATACTATAAATCATTATTGTTTTAATTTACAGGATATTATAAAGTGCGAAAATTAAAAGTGTATATGGACACAAGCATCATCTCTCATTTGTATGCAGAAGATAAACCTGACTGGAGAGCCATTACTGAGGAGCTATATTCTGACACCATACCCTCAAACGCTTACAATTTCTTTATTTCCGATGTAGTCCTTGGAGAAATTAAACGAACTAACAATAGTGAATTAAGGGACAAACTCATTAAAGCTGCAACAATTCCGGCAATAAAACTTATTACCTACTCATCAGACGAGGCCGGTGTACTTGCCGAAAAGTATATTGAACAAGGCGCGCTACCACCTACATCTCTTGATGATGCATTACATGTTGCAATATCGACTATATGCGATGTTGATATTCTACTAAGCTGGAATTATAAACATCTGTCGAATATTGAAAGAGAAATTAAAATTCAAAGTGTTAATCTTAATCAGGGATACACTCACCCAATTCGCATCACCAATCCACTCGAGGTTTTCCATGCTAGAGAGTAATATGCTTAAAATGGTTTGTGAAATAAAAAAAAAAGCTTATGAAGATGTAAGGCATTTGCCGACTCATGATCAAATTAAAGCTATTTTAGAATGGAGTCACGCAGCAGCGAAACAGGTGGCAGATACGCAGTCCAAAGGAAAACAAGAATCGGATATAAAACAGGGATCATAAAACCATATTTCTCCCTTCCCCGCATCACCGCTGGTTAAGCTTTTCCAGCAGATACGCAAGATACTTGTCTCTTATGTCATGCGGTACATTCGCGGGTAAATGGTTTCCTACTGCAAAAATAAAACCTCTGCATTTTTCCGCAATTCTGAAAGTATCGTCAATATCTGATTTGACTTTTTCCCATTTCCCGAGTGTAAGGTCTACACAATCAACTTTACTGCCTACGAGACAGTGGCTTGAGCCGTATTTTTCCGCCATAAGCGCAAAGTCATTCATAGGCTCAAAAATGAAACCGTCCGCGCCCGCTCCGGCGATATCATCAGTAAACATGGTAAACGCTGCGTCGGAGCAGAAAAGTACTTTTTTGCCTGCCTTATGAAGCGGCTTCCAGAGTTCTGCATACCGAGGGATAATCGCGCGGCGGTAGAATTCGGGATGCATGAAAGGGCCGTTTGACCAGACAAAATCATCGTGCTGAATTATTACCTCAGCGCTGGTCTGTGCCCACGCTTTCATATGGTGCATAGTATAACGGAAGAAACCATCAAGCACACGTTCAAATTTCTTTTCATCCGTCGCCGCGGTGAGGAGCATATCCCAACCGAAAGACTGAATTGCACCGGAGATGATTGTTTTATAATATCCTCCGGTGGAAAGCTGTCCGGGATATAATTTTCTTCTTTCCGCGGTAATTTCTTCATATGCGGAAACCTGCTTGTTAAAATCCGGAAGACCGTATTCTTTAACCGGATCAAAAGCCCAGACATCTTCTTCGTTCTTGAATGGACATGAGCCGGTTTCTCTTTTATCGCCTGCATCAGCAGCGTATTCCGCATGCCCCATATCGGTAGCCCGCCCCCTGGCCTTCCAATCTGCATGGAGACCATCATTACTCACCCAGAGGAAGTCCATTCCGCATCCGTCGTATAATTTTCCAAATCCGGTATGGGTCGTTTTTGAATTTCCTGTCCATTTTCCAATAAGATCAGTATGGTATTCCAGACTGTATTCCGTGTGGGCCCAGCGCGGTGTTTTTTTAAGATGTATTGTATCAAGTGCAATCTGTCTGCTCATTGTATTTTCCTTTCTATTTAAGAAATAACTCGATAACCGGTACGGTAACTTTCGGGGGCATATGCGGCAGCGTGATGACTGCGTCATCTTTGCTGCAAAGGCCCTGGTTTACATACCATTCTCCTGCGGCAGTAGTCACTTCACTGCCGTCGTGGAGAAACTGCGCGTAGTCGATTTTACCTGCAAGACCTTCAAGCGGAATGAAACGGTGCGGCCAGGCAAAGATGTGCAGGTAAAGCCGTTTTGCCGATTCATTCCACGTGTAGCGGCAGTCCCGGGGTACAGGAAAGGTTTCGGGCGCTGCACCGCAGCCGTAAACCGACTTGCCATGCCGTTTCATCCATTCTCCGATTATGGATAACCGTTCAAGCGCGCGGTAATCAAATTCGCCCCGTGCGGTAGGTCCGACATTAAGAAGCAGGTTGCCGTTTTTACTCACGCTGTCGATAAGTGTGCGGATGAGTTCGTCGCCGGTGCGCCAGGTATGCTCATCTCTGAAATACCCCCATGATCCGGAAAAGGTCTGACATGCTTCCCACACAACCGGTTCGCCGTTTACCTGTACGCCGTTTTTTGGTGTAAACTGTTCGGGGGTTTTTACGTCCCAGCCCTCGTCCATATCGAGACGGTCATTTAAAATAACTTCCGGAGCGAGTTTACGTACTATTTTGTAGAGATCTTCGCTCATCCAGTCCGCAGCACCTTTCCCGTCGTAGTCTGCGGGAATACCTCTTTTGCCGGCAGGGTAACTGAAGTCAAACCAGAGTATGTCTACTTTGCCGAACTGGGTAAGCAGTTCTTCGACCTGGCCATGCAGATACTTTGCATATTTTTTCTGATCCCTGTTTTCGTTGAGTTTTTTTCTGTCCGGTTCTTTGTGCAGGCAGTGTGTATCATCGATACGGAATTCGGGGTGGTGCCAATCTATGAGTGAGTGATACAGTCCCACCCGCAGGCCTTCATTTCTGAATGCTTCAATCATTGGACGGAGTAAATCACGTTTTGCCGGTGTGTTCGGCGCTTTGTAATCGGTTAGTTTTGAATCCCACAGGCAAAAACCCTCGTGATGTTTTGTGGTAATGACAAAATATTTCATTCCTGCCTGCGCGGCGGCTTTTGCCCATTCAGACGGATTGTAGAGGTCAGGTTCGAAGTATTTAAAGTATGTATCGTATTTCTCTTCGGGAATTGTTTCGTATTTTTTTATCCATTCATGCCTTGCGGGCATTGCATACAGTCCCCAATGAATAAACATTCCGAAACGGGCTTCTGTAAACCATTTTGTATTGCCTGGTGTCTTTTTAAGCGGGGTCATTATCTGTCTCCTGTAATTCTCATTATTTTTAAATTATAATGCAAAAATATGTAAAATACAACTGCAAAAAGTGGTTTTTAGGGTGCAAAAAGTGACTTTTATTTTTAATTAACAGTAGCACTGCGACTATCTTTCATATTGAAGCTGATTGAAAGAAAAGTTTACGTCAACACTGGAGAGATTGTCCTATTTTTATGGCAAACGCACACTTTTTGATTTATCAAAAATGTGTGCGTTTGAACCATTAGTAGGGCCTGTTTTGCAGGAACACGCAAACGGTTTCAGGAGTATTTGCCGTTTTTTGAGCGATTCCGCCGGGCAAGCGCTTGCTATTTACTTACTTTAAGTACTGCATAATCCGGCGGCTAAGCGAAAAAAACGGCAAATACCCCTGAAACTAAAAGTTTGCGTTTGCTCTGTACAATTATGCGGTTGAATTGACATTAATATTAATTCAACTGTATAATACTGTTCATGCAAATCAATGATAATCAGCTGCGTGAAGTTTTTCACCTTCTTTTTCTTGAGCGTTTATTAAAGATAGCTGATCCCTGTATTTTTGTTTTAAAAGGCGGTGTTAATCTCCGGTTTTTTCTCGGGAGTCCGCGCTATTCAGAGGATATGGTCATCGATGTTCTGGCAGGTTCAGTAAGTACATTAAAGAAAAACGGGTATAAAATACTTACAGATGATTCTTTTAAGCGGACGCTTCGGACATACGGAATAACCGATCTCATTACGGGTGATGTCGATAAAGCGAAACATACGTCGACTACACGTATACAGACCTGATTAAAACAATTAAACCTTCAGTTATCAGGAAGGCCATGGATAATTTTCTTGAATTCACATTTCAGGATTACGCAGGTCAGGTCGTGGAATATCTTGAAACAGAAGCAAAAAAAATGTATGGTTCTTCTGCTCATTGGAATCTAATCTGTGAAACTGTACTGAACTTTTTCAACCAGGCTGATATATGAACCTTGCGGCCCTGGCAAAAAATAAAATAATTTTTACTACACGAGGACTTGCATTTGAGGCCCGCCGAAACATTTCTTCTGTTTCACGGAGTCTCTCAATGCTTGACGGGACCGCGGGTATAGTAAAAGTAACCAGGGGAGTGTGGGCAAATACCAGTCACCCTTATTTTTCCGCGTATGCAGCAGTACCTTACCTGTTGGATGCTGAACAAGGATATGTTTCATTTCTGAGCGCGCTCCAGCGGCATGGCGTAATCTCGCAAATTCCATCTGTTATCCAGATAGCCACAACCGGACGAAACAGAACAGTATTTTCCAAAGCAGGAAATTTTGAATTCATCCGGCTCTCGCCAAAACTCATGCGAAGCGGTTTTGGATCATACGGAGATACGGCAACGTATAATATGGCTTCGCCCGAAAAAGCGCTTTTTGATTGTGTCTATATCTCTACACGGAAAAACAAAAGGTTTGGATCATTCCCGGAAATTGAGCTTGAAGAAATTGATTTATGCAAAATTGCCGATCTTATTGCGTATTCCGATTTGCCTGATGGACTGAGAACAGCGATTCAGAAAAGAATGCAGAAAATCGGGGGTTTATTATGAGATCTTTCGTAATTCTCCCCCTGCACCCTCTACGCGTGCCCCATACGCCGGGGAAACGTTCGGTCGGTCTCCGCGAAACGATACATCATGGCTGAAAGAAGATCGGATTTTTGTGTGCGTAATCCGGGATCGTTCCATAAATTGTACAGTTGCTTCGGATCTTTTTGTAAATCAAACAATTCTCCGTACTGCTCGCCGATATATGCGGTAATATGCCACCTGTCCGTCACCATTGTACGCTGCCGCATGCCGAGGTAATCTTCATCATTTTCAATTATCACAGATTCCTGTACGGAATCCTTTTTACCGGTCAGCAGTGGCAGCATGGACTTTCCCGGCAGTGAGGGACGCTGAAGCGGGCATTCCGGACGCGGAGGAAGGCGTCCTTCATCAGGTGCAACTCCTGCAATGTCGAGTATAGTCGGTGCAAAATCGAGATGACTAACCAGTGCGCTGCTTACCTGATTCTGGCTGAATAACTTCGGGAAATGCCAGACCGAAGGAACGCGGGTATTGCCGTCCAGATGTGACGGCGGCATGTTCTGCAAAAAATGATCGCCCATCATCTGCCCGTGATCCGACATAACTACAATAACTGTATTATCAGCAAAACCGTGAGCGGCGATTGACTCACAGATTGAACCAACCATCTTATCCCACCGTGTAATCATACCGCATACGACTGCGGCAACTCTGCGCTGCACATCTTCACTTATGTCCGTGCATTTAATTCGCCCTGCGGTAAATAAATCCTCTGTGTATTGTCTTCGGTAATGCGGCGGCAAGTCATCCAGTTCCCCGGTGCGCCGGATAGGATCCGGCATATCCGCAGGGTTATACATACTCCAGTACGGCTCATTTACGGTAAACGCCGGGTGGGGATCCGGTATTGACACCCAGAGAAAAAATGGATTTTTATTATTCTGGCGGTTCTTCAGAAATAATTCCGCCTTTTCAGCTGCCCATCCTGTGGTATGCAGCTCATTGGGTAAATGATTGCGGTACACTGCATCGGGGGTTGTTTCTACACTGCCGTAATCTGCGGGCGGTTTCATTAATTCATCGGCTTTGGGTTCATTGGCATACAGCCAGTGACCGTAATTTCCCCATTTTTTACTTACCAGAAGATCCGTACTCTCAAATCCGTAATAAGGGCTTGGGAGAGAGTTAATTTTCCCCGAGTGCCACACCGGTATTGCCTCAGGCCACTTTTCAGGATCGAGCTTTTCAGGATTGAAATCCTTATGCGGCATCCAGGGATTCACGTGAATTTTTCCGATACTGTGTGTATGATATCCCGCGCTTCGCAGGGCGCCGGTCATGGTGGGAATGGAGGGACTGAGCGGTACGCCGTTACACCGCACTCCATGTCCGCGCGGCGTAAGGCCGGTAAGCCATGTCGAACGTGTTGCCATGCACATCGGCTGTACGGTATAACACCGGTTAAAACGGACGCCTTCTGCGGCAAGCCTGTCAATATGCGGTGTCTTCAGCAGGGGATGACCCGCACAGCCGAGCATATCAAACCGGAGCTGATCCGCGACGAAACATACGAAATTTGTCATGATATTTCTCCTCTTGCTTTCTCAGCTAATTTTCTCATCGTATTTTCTTCTTACCCAGACAGGACTTGTCCATGCAAACACTCCCCGCGCCCGTGCAAGATTATGCGGATATAGTCCATTGAAAGGGTCAAACCGCTTAAGCGAATTCTCCGCAGGGTTCAGATTAAAGGACGGGTCGCCGGTCAGTTTAATTTCCAGATAATAAAAATGTACATTACGGTCATTTTCAGGATACGTGAAATTGAACTTAATTTTCTTTTTACCAGGATTAACCTCATGTATTGAAATCGCATCGCGGTATAGTTTTACATATTCAATGTTTTTATGCGCCCGTACTTCAGCATAAACGGGAATTCCGCCTCCTGAATCGGTTTCGTATTCCGTCTCTTCTCCGATAAAGGCTTCCCCGGCGCGGAAGTCTACAAATATCGGAAAGCCCTGTGTCGCGATGAGCCGCCGCGCACGGTATGCTTCGGCTAAATCTTCAGGGTCAAGTGAACGGGCGTAGATGCCCGTCCATGCGCCTCCCATTCCGGGGGCTGCACGGTGACTGTCGCTTGAACCGATAAAGCCTACACGCTGTCCGCTGAGCAGTTGTTTTTTTGTAAAATCCGCCTCGGCCATATACACACGCCATGAAGAAATAATTTCAACATTACGGTCCGTATCGGGGTTGGTAATCTCATACGTTACATGGTGGGGATACGCAACCGCATTTGTTTCCTTTAGCTGCGCGAGCATTTCCGAATCTTTCATTGAACCGGGATCTATTCTGCGGCGGAGTTTTCCTCCGCTCCGCGGGTAAAAAACTATCCGGTGATTGAATTTCTGCGGTAAATCGCGCCGGTGAAAAGTATATTCATATCCGGGAAAGACAGTGAAAGAACCTGGAACGGTATAACGCTCCGCAAGTGCTTCATGCATATTCCATTCCGGAACTGTGAGTGCTTTGAAAGGATAAAAATCATTATCGGTGATGCACACTGCGTCAAGACCGGCAAAATCACGCGCATAATTAATGAGTTCATCAACTTCACCTTCCGCGTCGGGAGAAAGTACGCTATGGCAGTGGGTATCCGCCCAATACATACGGTACGGTCCGCCGCTTGCCGTGACGGGCGTTCGGTCTTTTAAAATTTGGTCCGGCCGTGCGGTATACCAGCGGGTAAACCGGAATGATTCAGTATTATACACTGTTGCAGTCACGGGAGAGATGCATGCTGTCTGAAGTAAATCCATTTCATTTTTTGTATAATCAAAATATGCTATCGGGACAGAATTTGCATCAGCAGAACTATTTTTCCCGCTGTCTGAAGGAATGATAGACGGCACTGAAAAAGAATATCCGCCGGAATGAATTATGCGCGGATTATCCCAGATGCCGCCGGAACATAAGGTACGCATCATGAGATGCCCGTTCTGGCAGTCCCGTTCTTTTTCTTTCATCATTTCATAAAAAAGATATACCGTGCCATTCTTTGAAAATGAAAGCATGGGGTTCCGGCGAAGTCCGTGGTATCCCATGTATGCTGTTTCTGCGAGCAGCCCTTCACGCAGATCTGCGCTCATAATTGAATCCGCATCCTTTCCGCTGCCCTTCAGGTGCCGCAGTGAACCATTCTTATATATCGCCGTAAACGCATATGCACGGTGGTCAAATATTCCTTTATCATCGCACACTTCCTGCAGTGCTGTTCCAAGGAGATACACTGTATCATTATGCGCATACAGTTTCGGCATAAGCAGCCGCTCGTTTTTATTTGAAAATATTTTAATTTTTTTTGAAGAGCATTTAAAAGATCTCTTTGAAGAACTTTTTGAAGAGTCTATTGCAAAAACAATTTCATATTTTTTTTTACGGTACCGGTCATACGCGTAATAAAGCCGGCCTTCAACCACTGCAGCCGACGGACGGAAACTGTCATACCGCACATCGGACAATTGCCCGCTCAGGGTAAATGAGCCGTGATAACCGGTGAGCTTCTGTATCACAAAACGGTTTTTGATTTTTTCAGAAAAAACAATATGGTATTGATTATCAGAAACAGCGACTGACGGAGTGAGGCAAATACTCTCTGAAGTATACATAGTGTGCGGCGGATTGATGGAAAAACCATCAGGATTAATTACCGCATACTTTAAAAACCATGTGCGGCCGGATACTTCGTTCCATACTAAAAATATTTCATTCCTGCCTGCGGCCAGCGCGCACTGAAAAGGATTACCTTCAGATTCGATGATTTCCCATTCCCGGACTTCTTTTTGTTCCGGTATTTGGCCATCGGCATAGCTATTTTCTGCATAGTTGTGTGCGTTTTTACAATGTGACTTTATTTTATAAAGTGCAATTGCGTTTTTTCCGTTTTTTTCTATCTGACATGCAGCAAAAAAATTGCCGTCGGCATACACAGTGACGGGCTGCCGACCGAAAGACATTTTATAGTACAGCTCAGGGAACATCTCCAGATCTTCGTTCATATATTTTCCTTTTTTATATTTTTAATTAGTCATATGACACCTATTCAGGCAGCAGTTTTATCCCGTCATCGTCTTTTGTTTCATTACACCAGTTCCTGAGTATATTTCTATATTCCTGTAGAATTTCCTTATATGAGGAAGAGACTGCGAGATTAATCATTTCACCAGGATCACTATGTATATCGTGAAGTTGTTCCCGGTATCTGCCGGAAGCATACACTGCATACTTATATCTGTCGCTCCGGAGCATCCGTGCGTGGCCGAATGACGGACCGCCTGCACACTCGCCGAAAAAACTCTCTGTTACTATATATTGCCGGAAAGGCAGTTCGGCACTGGCGCTGTTTTTATTATTATTGCTTTTTTCTGCAATGACTTTTTGATGAGTCTGCACGCGGTTCAGCTCCGGGCACGCTGCCCGAATACTTACCCCTCTTCTGTTTGCGGGATCGGGTATCCCCGCATAATCAAGAACGGTTGTGTAAAAATCTTCTCCGTTATTCACCAGAATATGAGACTCCTTTCCTGTAGTCATTCCCGGTTCTGCGATTATTAAAGGTACCCGGACGCACTCCTCATACAATGCAGTTTTCTGATTCCATCCATGTGCGCCGAGAGCCTCTCCATGATCGCTGGAAAAAATAATAACGGTTCGATCGGTTAGTCCGGCTGTATCGAGGGACGTAAGAATTTTCCCTATTTCTTTATCGACCTTTTCTATGAGACGGAAATAATCATATCTGAAGCACCTCCACTCGTCATGTTCAAAATTCTGTGCGGCATAAATTTGCCATTTGCTTTGCTGTTCTCTTAAAAGTATTTCAGGCGCGTACGGACTAACCGCGGAATTAGCCGGCAGCACAGGACAATCCATAACATTTGATGCGGTTTTTATTTCACCCCATGGAAGTTTTTGATGCCGTGCCCGTTCACAAATATTATGCGGATTATCAAAAGAAGCCGTAAGAAAAAATGGTTCGCGGGGTTTTGTTTTAAGAAAATCCGCACACCTGTCGGCAAGAATAGTGTCGTTATGTCCGCATATAACTCTGAAACCGAACTCATTATTTTCGGGCATCGAAATTTCCGGCACATGCCATTTTCCGCCGTACGCACAATTATATCCGTTTGCACTGAGCAGCCTGCCGAGTGTTTCATGTTGTACTGATGTACGAATTGCCATATCGTTCCATGTGACGCCGGATTCATGCGGTGCGAGGCCGGTAAACATCCCAGCGCGTGAGGGAGTGCACAGCGGATACGGACAATATGCATTGGTAAACCGGACTCCATGAGATGCAAGCCGGTCAATATTCGGGGTATGGACATCTTTTGAACCGGCACAGCTCAACGCAAATGCGGCCTGCTGGTCAGTAAAAATATATAATATATTCAGTCTGTTTTTCATATTCTGCCTCATTGGCCGGGAAAATTATTTTTAATTTTTGGATTAATACTGTTAATAGAATTTCCGCCGGCAAGTATTTCATCTATATAATTTGTTTTTTGTATCACAATGCCTGGATAATTTTTTTCGAATAAATTTTTCGTATTACGATATAAAGAAATAATACGTCCTGCTGTAAAGCCGATTTTAAAATTTGATGCTGCAGTATCAGATGAGGTTATTGAAACAGAACCGAAGTCATACGGGCCGAATAATGCGGCTGTAGAAATATCCTGCGGGATACGTAATCCTTCCGCCGCGCATGCCTGAAAAAAATAACTGCTTGTATATTGGTCAAACAAAAAATAAGCAGTTATCTTAGGATTATTTTCAAGAAAAGGCTGAATTACTGAAAAATCATATCCGCCGTATGCATCCATCGTATATACACAATATTCCTGAGGGAGAGGTGTTCCGAAAATCTCCCGGTAGTACGGTTCCAGGAATGCGGTTTCCTGCGGGTTTTGAAAAACAAATCCTGTGCGGCGGTGACCAAGAGCGTAAAACCTATTGAAAATTTCCCGTATTGCCGGCCGGATATCCCTGAGAATACAATAATCAAAATCATGTGCAATGATTGCCGTTTCGTTTAACGCAGAACCGGTTCCGATCATCAGCTTACCGTATTGCCTGATAAAAGATGTAACACGCGGCGAAAACCGTGCTGCTTTAAAGACAATACACACGTCACAACCGGATAATACCGCGTGAGCATTTTCAGCCTTTGCACCTGCAGGTAATTCAGCATCGTGGAGCGTAAGACATCTGAAATTTGAATGCGGCAATACCGACTGCAATCCTTCTATATACATTGCAAGATGCTGTTTTTCAATATCAGCAGATGCAGTAATATATAATTCCGGGAAAATGAGCCCTATTACATCAGTTTTAACCAATTTTTTTGATGATTTTTTTTTTGGGGGGTCATTTATGTAACAACCGCTGCCCTGTCTCGCTGCAATAACGCCTTCATTTTTGAGTACACTGATTGCTGATGATAAAGTAATCCGGCTCACCCCAAGAGTTTTTTCAAGACTGCGGATAGGGGGAAGGGCGGTTCCCGGTGTGGCTTGAGAAATAAATGTGCGAAGTTCGTTTAGAACAAGGGAGATTTTTGTCTCTGGTTTGTGAATTGCTGTAATCATATTGGTAATGTGACAATAACAATTATACTCGAAAAAGTGAGATTTGTCAAGAAAAAATGGCTTTTTTTATAATTTTTTTTTTTTTCAAATATGCTTCGTGAAAGAGGTTACAAATCCGGGAACACCGTCGGACGTTTTCCGCCGACTTCGTGTCGTCGGATGCACTCGGCAAATTGTAAAAATTTTGGCATCCTGCCAATTTTTACAATTTAACGCCGCCTGTGTTCCCGGATTTGTAACCTCTTTCACGATATACGATAAAATCGTTAATTATACGCTCTCCATTTTTCCATGCCAAATGCATGATAATTTAAAACACTATTTAGATAATTGTTGTTTAAATCGACCATTTGATGACCAAATCCAACAACGGATTTATCTTGAAACTGAAGCAAAATTGATTAGATTTATGCTACAATACCCCATGCACATCCCCAAAACAATGCATGCGGCGGTCCTGAGCTCGTACCGCAAGTTTTCCTGGACTGAAGTGCCGGTACCGGAAATCCGGGACAATCAGGTGCTTCTCAAAGTAGCGTACGCGGGCATCTGCGGTTCTGATCTGCATGTGTTTAACGGCGATTTTAAACCAAGAACTCCCGTACCTTTTATTCCCGGACATGAATTTGCGGGAACAGTTGCTGCAACAGGCAGTAAGGTTACGGGAATTGGTGTCGGTGAACGTGCAGCGGTCGATCCGATTATGTGGTGCGGTGTATGCGCGGCGTGCGAAGTCCGGCATTATCCCGCATGCACTGGATTAAAACTTCTCGGTATTGATACTGACGGCGGTTTTGCTGAATATGCAGCGTGCGATGAAACTATGCTGCATAAAATTCCCGGGAATGTGTCGGACCAAAACGCCGCGCTTGTCGAAGTTCTTTCAATCGGTTTTCACGCCTGCGCGAGATCAGGTGTGAAAAAAGGTGACACCGCGGCAATCCTTGGCATGGGACGGGTTGGGCAGTGCATTCTTCAGGCGCTGCGGACAATAACCGATGAAACAATTTTCGCTGTGGAATTGCATGAAAACCGGTTAGCCATAGCCCGGGATAATTTTAAAAATGTTATCGCCATCAACGCGGTAAAAGAAAATCCTCTTGAAATAATAAAAAAAATTACCAATAGCCGCGGAGTTGATGTAAGTTTCGAGGCAGTAGGACATGCTGCGGATATTCCCGGAGCACCTGACCCCGTATGTGCATGCGTACGCGCCATCCGCGGTGCAGGTACCGTGTGTGTTCTGGGTCTTGGCGATGAGCCTTCCCCGCTTGTAATGAAAGAGCTGATATGGAAAGAAGCAAAAATAATCGCATCACGGGTAAGCCATGGAGAATTTCCCAAAGCAATCGCGCATCTTTCCGCCGGAAATCTAAAGCCGGAAGTACTTGTGACGGACATTCTTCCGGCAGACCAGATTCAGCAGGCGTTTGGACTGCTTGAAAATGAACCTTCAGAACATCTTAAGATTTTACTGATAAATAAGTGAAAGGGTTTCGCAATGGCAATTCAGGCGGACGTTTGCCGCCGCCCTCCTGGCGGCGGACTGCACTCAGCAAAAACATGAAAAATTGCATCCTGCATTTTTCGTGTTTTTGATGCCGCTCTGAATTGCCATTGCGAAACCCTCCCACTTGGTTATCTAAAATATAACTACTAAAAAGCCGCACTGAATTATCGGTTGTGAAGCTTTTAGACAGCGCTATATTTAAATTTATTCTTCTTATTATAAAAGTAATCACTTGCGGATACCCAGTGATTTTTTTTAAATAGATTTGATACAACTCCAACACTAAACCGTATGCGCCTTTTCTACACTGGCCGGATAATAAGTTCATCAAATTGTTTGATGAAAAGATTGAATATTCTGCCGAGCCCTTAATCATTTTAAGCGCTAAGTTATCAATCGAGAATATTCGTAATTTAGGGTTTGCCACAGTAGTGTATCTGTTTAACTTTAGCAGTATATTGCAGAAGCCGGTAACTGCAAAATTCCAACATTTTTGCATTTGAAATTCTATTAATACTGTATAGTCTAAATAATCGCTTGATTCCATTTTTCTCTAAGACTTTTCCCATTACGCCGTTTCGGCCTGCGACTGCTGGTATCAGCGTCTGAGCCTTTAAAGCACTATAAAAAAAAATGCAATACTGTTTTGCTGGTATTTTGCCAGTATATCCAAATCGCTTCTGGGCCAACCATTTTTTTAATATAGACCTACCAAATCACTTGCTTAAATTTACACAATTTTTTTATTGGCGAGTGAAGGAAGAATAAATACCTTAATTCAGATTGCTTGTTTTGTAGTGATGTTATTTTCTATAGCCAAGTGGAAGGGTTTCGCAATGGCAATTCAGAGTATCTCTGTTTAACAGTAGTGTTGCTCTCAATAGCCAAGTGGAAGGGTTTCGCCGCCTAGGTAATTCAGAGCGGCTTAACGGAGAAAAAAACGGCAGGATGCCGCATTTTTTTTCTCCGT
>Ga0180007_10003585_pt1 | contig 17167 bp, 11 predicted proteins | sample MM_PC_MetaG_FD_121122 | JGI IMG/M metagenome (GOLD analysis project Ga0180007, IMG submission 121122) | Groundwater microbial communities from the Aspo Hard Rock Laboratory (HRL) deep subsurface site, Sweden - MM_PC_MetaG | ecosystem: Environmental > Aquatic > Deep subsurface > Groundwater... | reverse complement strand
TCGCCATCGATACAGAAAGCCAGAGGACAAACCAAAACGAAAAAATTACCGTCCATACAGGAACAGGGCAATCATTTACACTCTGATAGAAACAGGAATGAGAAGAAGTGGAATTGTAAACATTAATCTCGATGGAGTTGATTTTATAAAAGGCAGTGTTAGTACTGTTGAGAAGGGTGGAGGAACTCACACCTACCAGATTAGCAAAGACGGTATAAGTGCCATTGAGGACTACATACAGGAGGAAAGAGGGCAAGATATAGTTGATCCTGCTTCACACTTTCTCTTCATTCCTGTAAACACCGTAATGAAAGAGATCTGGAAGAGTAAGATGAGCCCCAAAACAGTAAATGATATTTGGAATCAGGTATGTAAGTTTGCTGGTGTGGAAGGAAAGACCCCTCACAGCGCACGTCATGCAATGGGTAAGCACATCACTGAAAAGACTGGGAATGTTGAAGCCGTTCAGAGACAGCTTGGTCATAAGAATGCTACTTATTCTTTGCAGTATTCTAGGATAACTGGAGCAGAGCTCCATAACGTATTAAACGATAGGGGCTAATATTTTACTGTAGATATTTTAATTATAAATCATTAAGTATGTAGTGGTAGAATATACATTTTGAAAGCGTATCCTGAATGACGCTGTTGCGGAGTAATTGGAAGAGATTAACTCCTTATCTGAAAATGATTCTGAAGTTCATGATACTCGTTTTGAGTTCCTAATAATTATTCAGCAGCACTGTAAAATAAGGAGGATTAGAACTGAGATATTGCTACCCAAATATTGTTATTGGTCTTCTACTGCTCTTTATTCTAAATACCTGTAAAGAATATGATTATGATAACCCTGTTGATAGCAACACGATATTACCTGCTCCTACGGACTTAGCCGCATCGTTTTCTGCCGATACGCTGGCAACCTTAACCTGGCAGCATTCAATGATTTCTGAATGCTTGTTTGTTGTAGAATTAAGTGAGCATGGTAATAGTTGGATTAAGTTAGGGCAGAGTGATAAGGGGAGTTTTCTCCAGAAGACTTACAACTTTGATAGAGGTGTTGATTACCAATTTAGAGTTAAAGCCTATTGCGGTTTAAATGAATCGGAATACTCAAATATTCTTTATAGCGGTGTAAAACCAGAAATCCCATTGCTTGTTACACCAGCAGACATTTCAACTGAAAATACTACACAATTAACACTTGCCTGGAATACTTCAGCAGGAGCAGAAAGTTATCTGTTGCAAGTATCAGAAAGTAATACTTATGTAGATTTTGTAGTTAATCAGGACATTGGCAGTGTTTCAAGTAAAGAAGTAACAGGTTTGAGGGATTCAACGACTTACTATTGGCGTGTTAACGCAACAAATAAATATGGTACATCAAGTTGGTCGAATACTAGAATATTTAAAACATTACGTTTTGTTTGTGGTGATCAGATTTCATATGTTACCAAAACTTACAACACAGTTCAAATAGGAAACCAATGCTGGTTGAGCGAAAATCTTGATGTAGGGATAATGATACAAGGGATGCAGGGATCAAGCAACGATGGAATAATAGAAAAGTATTGTTATAACAATGAACCGGCAAACTGCGAGAGTTATGGAGGGCTGTATCTATGGGATGAAGCTATGGATTATAGTACCGCACCAGATATACAAGGTCTCTGCCCTAAAGATTGGCACATCCCCACAAATTCAGAATCACAAATATTAGCAGCGACAGAGAACAGTAATAGTAATGCATTAAAAACGATCGGTCAGGGTGGCGGAGATGGGGCAGGTACAAATTCGAGTGGATTTTCCACTTTACTTTCAGGCTACCGAGACAAAAACAGATACTTCACCAATATGGACAATTACGCTTATTATTGGAGTTCTACGGAACATGTTTTAGGCAATGCATTTCATTGGTTAATGTACTACAATAATAATAAGATCTATTTCAGGGGCATAAGTAAGGAAAATGGTTTTAGTGTCCGCTGTATCAGGGATCAATAAATAGAAAAAAACACATGAGTTAAATGGGCAAAAATACGAGGTACCAGTGAGCAGAATAATCGTAATACTTTTATTTGTTTGTATCGTATCAATTTTAACGCAAGGACAAACGCAATTTAGATTGCTAGGTGAACCAGAATCTTCAACATGTGAAGTCATTAAACCTGAGGTAAGTGAACTTAACGGAAACCTGTTTACTGGAATTTCGGTCGCAAGAAAAAATGAAAAATGTTTTGGTGATCAGAATAAAGGATACACTCCATTCTTAATATCTTTACAAGGTTCTCTCTTAATTGATAAATTGGCGAATTGTAACGCCCTTTCTGAACAGTTGATCGTTAAAGACAATGAAATAAAAAAAACTATGCTAAAAATGCTTTCCGATGAAGAATCTCGTTTACAAGAGGCTAATTACTGGTCTTCTGTTAAATGGATTAGCTTTGCAACAGGAGTAACTTGTGGAGTCGCCGCACATTTATTTGGCAAGATGGCTGATCAGAACTATGAATATTACCAAAATGCTACAACCACGGCAGATGCTCTTAGATTCAAACAGCAAACAAATGACAATGGAAAATTCAGGGATATACTTCTGTTCATTGCAACTACTACTTTATCTATGTCTTTGATTGCCTGGATTCTTCAAACGACACACTAAAATAGGAGAGGATTAGAACTGAAAAGCAGATATTCAAATATTGTTAATGGACTACTTATTATCTTTCTTTTGACAACCTGTAAAGATTATGATTATGATAATCCTGTTGATACCAGCACAATATTGCCTGCTGCCACGAGATTAACTGTATCATTTTCTGACGATACACTAGTAACCTTAAGCTGGCAGCACTCGATGATTTCTCAATGCTTGTTTGTGGCAGAATTAAGTAGGGATACTGGTAGCTGGATAGAATTAGGGCAGAGTGATAGAGGGAATTTCTTCCAGGCAACATATGATTTTGTTAGAGGTGTTAGCTATCGTTTCAGAATAAGGGCATATTTTGATGTAAATGAATCAGAATATTCAAATGTTGTTGAAGCCGGTATAAGACCAGATCCCCCAGTACTTGTTACACCAGCAGATAATACAACTGAAAAGACCGCACAATTAACACTAGCCTGGAATACTTCGGAAGGAGCAGAAAGTTATCTGTTGCAAGTATCAGAAAGTAATACTTATGAAGACTTGAAAATCAATCAGAATGTTGGGAATATTTCAAGTAAAGAGCTAGCAGGATTAAGGGATTCAACAACATATTTTTGGCGTGTAAAGGCAACAAATAAATATGGTGCCTCGAGTTGGTCAAGTACATGGAATTTTAACACATCATTTTTTATCTGTGGAGAACCTATCTCTTATGCAGGTAAAACATACAACACTGTCCAAATAGGGAACCTCTGCTGGTTGAGTGAAAACCTTGATGTTGGAACCATGATAGAAGGACGTCAACAGTCTAGCAATAATGGAATAATAGAAAAGTATTGTTATGACAATGAACTCGCAAACTGTGAGACTTATGGAGGGCTTTATCAATGGAATGAGGCGATGGGTTATAGTACTATACCGGGAATTCAAGGTATCTGCCCTGAAGATTGGCATATCCCCACAAATACAGAATCACAAATATTAATAGCGACTGTGAACAATAACGGTAATGCATTAAAAGCAGTCGGGCAGGGAAGCAGAGTAGGAGCTGGAACAAATACGATCGGTTTTTCAGCCTTATTGGGAGGATTTCGAAACAATAATGGTGTCCCCGGTTGCTTTCTTTATTTGCATTCTCGCACTTACTTTTGGGATTCAATGGAAAGCGACGATTACAATGCGTATAATATAAGATTGAAAAATGACAACATGATCTACACAAATGCCGTTGAAAAGGTTGACGGTTTTAGTGTTCGTTGTGTTAAGGACTGATGAAATATGAAGCTATATGAACATAGACAAATGTAAACAAGGAAAAGTGTTAATGATAAAAATATGTTTTTTGTTGTTGTTTGTTTCATCCATTTCATATCCTCAGCAAATCAAAATTGAGATTAAAAATCTTACCACAGAAATTCCAACTTTCTCTTCACTTGAAGGAGAAAATGTTACATCAATTGATGCAGTTGCATCTATCGGGAGAGGGATATTCATAATAGATATTACGTCTAGGAACCTGCGAACCGGATTCTATCGTTTATCTTTTGATAAGAATAGGTCAGTAGATTTCATTTACGATGGAATGGATGTTTCTTTAACGACCGAAGTGAACCATATCCTGGATAGCATGATGGTTATCAGTTCAGAATCAAACAGACTATACTATTCTTTTGTTAAACTGAACAAATCCTACAAAGCCAAGTCAGACTTGCTTCAACTTATTTTAGCCCGTTACCCAAAAGATGATGAGTTTTACGATATTACTAAAAACCGTCTGTCTGAATTACAACTGGAGTATTTATATTTCATTAATGAAATCTCGCAAACTGAGCCCGAATCTTTTATCGCAAGATACATAAAATCAGGACAGCTACCCGTGATTGATGGTTCTCTACCGCTGGAAAAACAGTTGGAGTTTCTGAAAGAGAACACATTGACAAACGTAAATTTTAACGATTCAGAGTTGATTTACTCGGATCTGTTTACAAATAAGTCAATCGAATATCTGACTTACTACCGGAACCCGCAATTACCAAAAGAACTTCTGGAAAAAGAATTCCAAAAGGCTGTTGACGTTATTATAAACAAAGCAAAAGTAAACCAGCTTGTTTATCAACATGTTGTGGACTACCTGATTGACGGTTTTAAGAAATTCGGGTTTGACCTTACCCTCGACTACATAATCGAGAATTATGTGGTTAAAGATGATCTCTGCCTGGATGAAGAAACAGAGAATTCCATTCAAAACCGGGTTGACCAGGCTCAGTTGCTATATGTCGGGGCAATAATTCCCAATGTGGTGTTACCGGACTCGAATGGAACCAACATAGACTTAAGTAAGATAGTAACTGCAAAAGTTGTAATTCTATTTTATGCAAGTTGGTGTCCGCATTGCAAGGAAATGATTCCAAAACTGCGTAAGGTTTACGAGAGCCAGCAAGGAAAGGAATTTGAAGTGGTAGCAATATCACTGGATTCCGAAAGAAATGAATGGCTAAACTTTGTGGAAGAAAATTGCCCTGAATGGCTTAACGTAAATGCACCGGATGGATGGGATAGCAAGGTGGTATTGGATTTTTACATTTATGCAACACCGACGATCTTTGTGGTGGATAAGGAGAAGAAGATTATTGGGAAGCCACTGAAGGTTGAGGAACTGATCAGAATGTTTTAATAAAATGATGAAATAAATGCTTGAGCATTAAGATGCTTATGGTGAGTGGACAGCTTTTTAATTTAGAAGGGGAGAACAACGAATACAAAGATTAGTTGTTTCCCCCCACAGATGTACCAAATTATTATGCGTACTTACCTGAATTTAAAGACAAATTGAATCCGTACATGGTGAGTTAAGACTTCCTTAGTGCTTCACGGAGTTCATTCTCATCATAAAGTATTCTTTTCCCTGCCCTATGATATGGGATTTTTCTTTGCTTTCTTAATCGCAGAAGAGTTCCTCTACTAACTTTAATTTTTTCCATAGCTTCTGCTTCTGTAAGGTATTGCGGCGGGAGTTTAATATTTACCTGATTAGTGCAAGAGAGAGCTTCCAACATAGCAGTTTTGATTACCGCATTCAATTCATCTTTCGGGATTATAACAAATTCCATTAAAGTATCCTTATTGTTTATTTGTGTTTTGTAGTTTAACTAGCTTGAGGGGAGAACCATAAATTCTTTGGAATTCCTGCTTAACCTTATCAGGATCTTTGCCTATGTACTTCATCATGGTTTTTAATGTTTGTCCGGTAATTTCACAAAGGAACTTAGGAGAAATTCCCTTTTCTAAACTAAGAGTTATGAAGGTACGCCTTGCTGTATGTGATGTAATGAAATTATACTTTGGTCCTATTTCAGTATCCTTGTTTGGTCCAGAATATCTTATTTTGGTAACTGTAGCATCAATTCCAGCAGACTTGCAAACATCCTTTATTGCATCATTATACTTTTGGCTACTTATCCGGGGCAATTCATAATCGTATTTGTCTGCAATCTCAATTGAAGCCGGGCAAAGAGGGACATTGAGCAGGGCTCTTGTTTTCTTGGTGCGAAACTTAAAATGATCTCCATGAAAATCAGTTGAATTTAGTTTCATTAAATCAGAAACACGGAGTCCGGTATAACATTGAAATACGAAAAGATCTTTTGCCCGGATCAATCTATCAGTTTCAAATTCCTTTTTTTCAATTAGTGCGAGCTCATTTTCCGAAAGGGCAATCACTTCATTTGCTTCTGCATTATAGCTGAATTTCAAGAATTCTGTATTTTTATGGTAGTTCCTATCGAGTGCCCAGGACATAAAAGTTTTTAGCGCACCAACGTATCTTAATATTGTGTGATTTACTTTCTCTTGCCCAATCAAATAATTTTTGTATGAATCAAAGAACAACATGTTCACATTATCGAAGGTTGGTTTCAAGTTATAGGTTTCAACAAATTTCTCTAGGTTGTTTTTATGCTTAGTTATTGTGATTATGGTTGCAGGGGCATGGGAAGATTTTATACTATCAATGTAAGCATCATAGACGAAGAAGAGGTCAACTTGTTTTGGGGGAATAAGTGCTAATTTAAGTTCAGAAAAGTTCAATGTTTTGTTATCCTGGATAAAGTGCCTTACCTTATTCTGGATGTCAGCTAGAAAGCATCCCAAAAAACTATTGATTTCAAATGCTTCTTCGTGTCTGTTTGATCCGGTTCTAATCACAACTTGTTTGGTTTGATCAAATTGGTTATGTCTAACTTTTTGTCCACTGTTAAGTTTGATCACTTCATAGTTATGCCTAATGGTTAAGTAAATCGAGTTGTTTCTTTTATCAACGTGAAATCTATAGTTCATAATTCCTCTAAAAATTGGTGTATGAATATCGGATAAATAACAGGTGCAATATAATGCAAGGTTGCCCAATAAGCAACCATATCAAACAACTAATATCATGGTACCAGAAGTGGTGTAACACTATACAAATTAGGCGTTTAGAATGATTTGAAGGGGGTGCATAATATTTTATTATGTTTTTATTTGCACTAAAAAAAGCACTATTAAAATTCCGTCTCTGCCCACAAGGGGGATTTACCGAATCCCCCTAACATATTATAGCAAAGAAAATTAAAGGCATTCATTATGGATGCCTTTTTTTATAAAAAATTGTCTTAATGAATCGAAACAACCTGACAAAGACTTGCACCAATAATAATCAATCTAAAGTTATTTCTTAACTAAATTAACCCTGCATTGTAGGTGTCAATTACTCGATTTTATTGCTAACTCCTGTATCTGGATATTGCACGATTAATAGTATTTCATGAACTTAACCACTTTATTGAATAATTATTGCTAAAGCTCTTTTATGAATAATTATTAATCTATTTTGTATATTTGCATATCCAATAACACTTAACATATGATACAAATGACAAGCGAAGCATTCAGTCCCCTAAATAATAGAGAACCAATTAGCAGAATAATTGCTGCTAAAATAGAAGAAGCTATTTTACTAAAAAAATATCCTCCGGGATCAAAACTGCCCTCAGAGGCAGAACTATGCGAACAGTTTAATGTAAGCAGAACTCCATTGCGGGAAGCTTTGCAGAGTTTATCCGCTCTGGGCTTCGTTAAAATTCAAAAAGGGAAAGGAGTCTTTGTCGAAAACCTATCTTCCGATAGTGTTACAAATAGCATGCTAAAGTTTTTTGAACACCGTCTGGATGGTGACTATGCTTTTGATCTTGTTCATGCACGACAAATGATTGAGCCCAGTATTGCTTATACTGCAGCTTTGAATAGAACCGATGACGACCTAAAAGAACTTCAGGATTCCATTGATGGTATGGAAATAAATCTAAACAACGATTATTCATTTCATACACAATTCGACTTGAAGTTTCATCTTGATCTGGCATATGCAACCCAAAACAAATTTATGCCTTTACTTTTAAAACCAATTCACCAGCTTATTCCAAATATAAAATCAAATATTCTAACTTATGTTGAAGATGCGAGAATATCAGCTCTTGAATGGCACAAAAACATTTTTGAATGTGTAATAAGAAGAGAGGCGGAAAATGCCAGGCTTGCCATGGTTGAGCATCTTAATATTGCAAAAGAACATCTTGTCCGAGCCTTGGAGAAACAAAAAGCCGAACCAAAATAATCAGGACTATAACTCCGATTAATATTTATTAATTTATTTTCACCAAAACTCTCCCTGCCTTACATGGCAGATTATCCCAATTCAGACCAATTATAAACTATTTACAAACCCATTTCATTAAAAATAGACTTCTCATATTTAATTGTAAAAAATATTTCCTTGACAAATGTTTACTCATCTGTTATATTAGGACAGTTGTCATACATGTTATATCTTATAACTAAAATGTAACTCACCTGGCGAAGCTGTATCAGTTCCTTTCTTATTTTCAAAATTATCTTTTGTATGTTTTAGGTTGTTTCCAAAGTAAGTAGTTTCGAATTTTGATTTTTTGTTTAAAAGAGCGAATTGTTTTGAAATTAAACACCATGTTAATAGATTTTAGTACTCGGAGGCAATGAATGAATTTAGAAAAGCCAATAAAATATCTTTTAGTGTTTTTCCTTCTTTTCAGCAGTAGTGCTCTTTTATTTGCCGGGGAAACAGGGAAACTATCCGGTAAGGTAACCGATAAAGAATCGGGCGAACCCCTTATTGCAACTAATATTATAATCGTTGCTAGATGGGAGAATGGGAAAGAAGTTCCCCTTGCAGGAGAATCCTTTGGTGCTGCATCTGATCTTAATGGAGAATATTATATCATCAATATTGCTCCTGGCAAGTATTCCGTAAAAGCATCCTATATTGGATTTCAAGAGCAGATAAGCACTGTTGTTCAAATATTTGTTGATAAAACTACTAACCTTGACTTTGAATTAACAACCTCAAGCTTTACCAGTGCAGAAGTTGTTGTATCAGCTTTCAGAGCTGATAAGGTGGAAGTTGATTTGACAGCTACGAAACAGTCTTATGATATTTCTCAAATTGAACAACTTCCCGGAATATCTGACGTTGGTGACATTCTGGGCTTACAAGTGGATGTGTCCGACGGACATTTTAGAGGCGGACGATCTGGCGAGGCTCTGTATCTGATGGGAGGCGCAAGCATTGTCAATCCCCTTAATAACTCTGTTGCCTTCGAACCAATGACAATGGCTCTTGAACAGGTGGAAGTTTATACAAGTGGATTTAGCGCCGAATATGGAAACGTTCAATCCGGTATTATTAATATGGTTACTAAGGAAGGGCAGAGCACCTGGCAAACACGTGTTGAGGGCTCCTCAACAAATTCTTTCTATAAGACTTGGGGCGGAAGCGTTTTTAATGAAAACAATCTTCATTTCTACTCCACTCTTTCTGATGTTGATCAATGGGTTGATGGGGTTGATCCAAAATCCGGCAAAGTACTCTGGGCACATTTCGGAATTGGCTTCCCTGAAAATTATCTGCCACCTGTTCCAATTACATGGCCTCTTTCCTTTCTTACACGCGAAGATTCAGTTCGTACTGCAGAATTGGTAAGGTTAATGTGGCTGCAGGGGATAAAAGATGTTGGGCTCGAATATGATAAACCAGATTACCGGTTTGAATTTTCAACTGGTGGTCCTCTGACAGAAAAAGTACGTATGTTCTTTGCAACAAGACAGAACTTTGTTCAGCCTTTTTTACCAACGACTGATCCAAATATTCAGCGTCAGATAATAAGTAATGTTGTTTACCGCCCTGACAATAACAATAAAATTAAGGTCGTCTTTAATTATAACTTCGACAAAACAACAGTCTTTGGAACAAATTTCTACGATTGGTACGAAGGCACATTAAATACAACTATTGAGTCAGAAGAGAGTCAGCAATACGGAATACAATGGAACCATGTTTTTGATAAATCATCTTTTATTGATGTAAAAGTAAATATGTTTATTACAGAAAGAGATGAAGACTTAAACCTACTTGGAGATAATGAATATTCAGCAATTTATCAGGACAACAGCAACTGGAGATTTTATACGGATCCAACAGGACATACAGTAGGAAGAATGACAACTTCTGCTGACTATTCGCGTTCTTCTACACTTAATTTATCTTCTACTTATTCTAATCAACTTGATAATAATAACTACCTAAAAGCTGGTCTGCAATTCAATTATTATGATATGATGGTTGAAAACAGGCTAAGTGCATCAAATGCATCCAGTTTACGCCTGGAAGAATATCATGCTTTCCCCTATGAAGGCGCGGTATTTATTCAGGATAAAATGGAATTTGAAGGATTAATTGCCAACATAGGTATGCGTCTCGACTTCTACAATTTTAATACAGAGTATTATACTGACAAGTATTCACCATACAGAAACCCTGCTTTTAGTCCAACGAACTCTTCCGTTCCACTTTTTGATGAAGGACTTGCTGGAAAAGAATCCACAAAACTAATAACGGTTTTGCAGCCAAGAATTGGTATCTCTTTTCCAGTTGACGACGAAACAGTGCTTCACCTAAACTATGGTGTTTTCACTCAAAGACCAGCTTTTCAATTTGTATTTGTTGATAATGTAAAACTGGATGCTTCTCCGAATTATGTAAGACTTGGAAATCCAGAATTGGAACCTGAAAAAACTATTGCCTATGATATCGGGGTTATTAGGTCGCTGCCATTTGGATTCTTTCTTGATGTGAGCGCTTATTTAAAAGATGTTAGTAATCTTGTTCAGTTCTCTCGCTATGAAGATAAGTATGGAAATCAGTATCAAACCTTTGATAATAGAGAATACGCAGATATTAAAGGGTTTCATGTGAATCTTGAAAAAAATGAAGGCGCCATTCGTGGCTATGCCCGCTATAATTGGCAGTCAGCAACAGGTAAAAGTGCAAACGCAATGGGTACTACAGAAAGAGCAATCTTCATTGAAGATTCACCCGAAAACAATACCTTGCCGGATCCAGAAGACATTTATCTTGATTATGACCGGACACATAAAGGACTTGTTAATTTAAGAATCGTAACTCCGGAAGAGGGGTTGTTAGGACTAAATGATTTTGCTCCATTTTCAAATATAGTATTAAGTGCTACATATAAGTTTCAGAGCGGAAGACCTTTTACCTGGGATGCGAGTGGAAAAGGATTGCAGTTCAATCAAAGGACGCCGGATGAACATGATCTAAAAATAAGAATAAGTAAGAAGCTTTTTGTTAACGATACTTCGATTGAGATTTATCTGGAAGGATACAACGTTCTAAATCATCAGGTATTTTCATATTCCAGAACATTTAGCGATGATGCTACTAATCCATACAGACAGCAGTACATGGAAAACAGAGAAAATATTTTAACAGATCTTGAATTCAATCCGTATACAACCAGTATAGAAAATTATTTATATACAAATACGCCAAGACATTTTCGATTTGGTGTAGAAATACGATTTTAATAATGCCTCAACAAAACAAGCCAACCGGAGGTAAGGGATATATGAAAGTTTCAATTACAGGCATAATTAACATTCTGATTTTAGTGTTTGTGTTACAACTGACAGGTTACAGTCAGGTTCGCGAATACAAAATACACGATAGAGGAATGCTTCACGAAACTGTTTTTAACACTGGAACAATTGGACGCCCATGGATATATGGGGCTGGTGGTGAGACAACCAATCTGCCGGTATTCGAGTGGCCTCCACGTTCAAAAACTGTAATTAATGGTATTGAATACAGTGGACAACATAACATGATTGGCGCAGGTGTTTATGTAACTGCAAATGAAAAAGGAAGCCCTGGATGGGATAATCGAATTTTTTCATTTTGCGGAGGTATTGGTTCAGGCTCTGGAGCTGAGCTACCTCTAGGAAGATGGAGCTTCCCCTTATCACTTGAGGAGATTGAAAATTTTCCTCTACTGGATGATGGGTCACTAAATCCGAATTATAATCCTGATGAAGCTGAGGAAATTATAATTGCGAAGTGGGCCACAAGCACTGGAATAACCGTAACACGTACCTCGCGCGCATGGAGTTATCCGGATTATGATGATATGATTATCTATGAGTATGAATTGGAATACACCGGTGACACAAACGGTTCACCAGAATCGATTGAAAGAACAGCCGATCTGGTGGATGTCCTGTTTTCTGTTAATTATGGTTTTTCACCTTCAATGCTGGGCTATCAACGTCACTATGGTGAATGGAAATATGAAGGCGGAATGTGGCGCGGTGATAACAGGCATACTTTTGATCCTGATTATTGGTTGAGCTTTAGCACAACAACACATACCGGGGCGGCAGATAATGGCGTTGGTAACTTAATGGCCAAGCCGGAACCGAATATTGATCTATTTAGAGAGTTTGCTGAAACGGGAAAAAATGGAGGTGGTTTACTAAGCCCTCAGACACCAGGTTACTGTTGGTTATACTGGGACATTGATCACCTTGCAATTGCCGACCCGGATAATCTGGCAGTAAATGAAACAGAATATTTTTCTGGTAATTACGCCTTGAAAAATGCTAATGGTCAATACTTTGAAACAGATGAAAACAAACATATTCCTCAGCCATGGCAGATGAAAGGGGATAGCGGTAATACAAGGCCAGATAAAATGGAAGATCGTGCAACTACACTTGATGAAAGATGGTGGACTGTTTATGGTGAGTTGGGTACGCCTGCAGGGGTTCCTTCTGATGGTGGTCGATTTGTCTTGCCTGATGGTAAAAAATGGTTGGGTCGTGCCAGATTTGAATGGGATGAAAGTTATAACGGCGTTATGCTGATTAATGGTTTTGGTCCCTATGTAATGAGTTTGGGTGATAAATTACAATTTGCCTATGCCGAAGTTGTTGGGTATGGTGGAACGGCTGGTAAAACGGCCTGTGGTGGTCAAACAGACAATCAGTTTTTTAGAATAAGAGATTTGAATAAAAGAGTTGTCGTAAATGGTGAAGTTGTAACTGAACACTATCTTGATGATTATGGATATCCAGACTATGTAAACTCAGAGGTAATTTCAGTTAACCAGGTAGCCCATAAAGCACATGAAGCATATTTGGGCGAAGAAATTCCTTACGATGCAAATAGAATGGGTCCTGCACGTGGTTTTAAGCCGACTCTTGCTAAAGCAAATGTAGGAGCTTTTCAGGGAATGCTCTTCCCGGAATATTATCCGAAGCCATCTGAAAACACCATGAAATATAAAATACCTGTAAGAGTACCTGCCCCGGTCATAAATGTTGAAAACACATCAATTGCAACCGTTATGGTTAAGTGGAGCAGAGCAGTTGAAGAATTTACTCACCCCCGTTTAACGGGAAATATTATGGGTTATAAAGTTTACAGGTCTGAAGCCGGTATGGGTCCATGGCAATTATTGTCGGAAGTAAATTCCGGTCAGGTAAATAATGAGAATATCTATGAGTTTGAAGACAATGATGAAACTTACAAACTCGGAGAAACAAGATTCTATTCCGTAACATCTGTTGATAATAATGGTAAAGAAAGTGGAAGAACTAATATAACAACACACATTAAAAACGTAAGATCAGTAGATGTAATGGATCAGGTCTATGTTGTCCCAAATCCTTATAACGGAACGTCGGGATTTACTGGACTTGGGCAAGAAGGTAAAATAGGTTTTTACGGATTACCAGAAACATGTACTATAAGAATATTTTCATATGCTGGTCAGTTGATTGAAACCATCGAGCATGACGATCCTGTGTTTTCTACTGAGTGGTTTCAGGTTACACGCAATAATCAGGATATAGCTTCCGGCATATACTTTTATGTGGTAACTACACCATCTGATGAAATGGCAAAAGGTAAGTTTATAATTATTAAATAAAGTTTATAAGGGACATAAAAATGATCCTAAGGCATTACAAAAATTCGTTGATTCTAATACTATTATTCTCTTCCGGTTTATTTGCACAATCTAATGCAATTGACAAGGTCGGGACAACTTCCTTTCAGTTTCTTAAGGTTATGTCGGATGCAAGATCTACCGGTATGGGAGAATCCTATGTCTCAGTTGCAAATGAAGCAAACGCTGTCTTCTGGAATCCGGCAGGGCTAAGCAACATTAAAAGTTATGATTTCTCAGCGTCCTATGTAGACTATTTTATGGATGTATCTCACATGGCAATAGCAGCAGCTTACAACTACGAAGGTATTGGCACTTTTGCATTGCAGGCTATTATGACAGATATCGGAGATATAAGTGTAACAAGGGTTGATCAACTTGGTAGAGATCCAATTACCGGAGTTTATAATCCGGGACTTACAGGCGAAACCGTATCGCCAAGTTCACAGTTATTTGGTCTTTCATTTGCCCGTTCAGTTACTGATAAATTTTCTTTTGGTCTAAGCGTTAAATATGCCCATGAAGATTTGGTGGAAAAACAAACAGGCAGCATAATGTTTGATGGCGGTATACTTTATGACACCGGATACAAATCACTAAGATTTGGTATTTCTCTAAGACACTTTGGACCAGAAATTAAGTTTATTGATAAAAGTTATCCACTGCCGCAGACTTTAACTTTGGGTATCTCAGGGTATCTTTTTGCTCCAGAAAATTACCTGATTGCTGGAATTGAAGATCAGAGTCTACTATTTTCTTACGATCTTTCTCAACCCCGTGATTATAGTCAACAACATCAGGTGGGGATGGAATATTCCTTCAACGATATGCTTTTCCTGAGAGGCGGTTATAAAATAAATTATGATGAAGAAGATATCTCTCTCGGAGCAGGCGTGGCTTATAAAAATTACAAGATTGATTATTCTTACAATAATTACGGTGAATATTTAGGCAGTGTTCACAGATTTACAATTGGTTTTAGTGGTAATTAGAAGAAATTTGTTGGAGATAAACATGCATAAATTTACTGTAAAAATGATTTTCTTGCTTGCTTTTGCCTCGGTATTATATTCTCAGAACCGTGGAAATGACCTTCTGTTTCAAGGCGTTACAAGAGAATCAAATAATGGAGTAAAGGCTCAGGCAATGGCAGGTGCTTTTACAGCTTACAGTGGCGACTTAAGTTCTATTTTTTATAATCCTGCTGGTCTGGCTGAAATTAATAAAATCCAGATATCATTTTCAGGTAATTCCTATAAACGAACATGGCAGGAGACACAAGAATACAGACCTAACAGACAGTATACCACACTTTCATTTATCCTTGATGGTTTGTATAGGCCCAATCCTGATTTTAATGGCTTTTGGGATAATGAGGCATTTTTCAATGATACAAGCTATGTTGTAAATGAGCCCGAGCTCGGAACAGACGTGTATGGCGATGGGGCGGACTGGAAGGAAGAAAAAACTGCAACGACACTAAACAATATTGCAATTGCTTACCCATTTGAATTGTTTGAAACTAAATTTGCTGTTGCAGCTGCATATAGTCGCAAATATGATATTCTGGATTACGATAGAAACGATACTTACCTTGACCCGCACATTGGCGCAAATGGGTATGGTGGCATACCTGTTAAGGTTGCCTCGGAAGCGGATGCGCTGGATGTAAACTGGTACGAATATTCCCGGTCGCGAACAGGCGAAATGAATAGTTACTCTGCTGCAATCTCCGCTGATGTTGCAGATTTTTTAAATCTTGGATTGACAATGAATATTGCCGATGGTAACTCAACCGATTATTTGCATTTGAACAAGGTTGGTGTTTTTACTTTGGCAGGTCAGAATCAATATTCCTTCACTTATGATTCTTTAGATAATGTTGATAACGGTTCATCGACCTTTAAATCAACCAGCTTTGATGTTGGAGCTCTTATAAAATTTGAAAGGTTCAGCTTAGGTGTAAATCTGACCTTACCTTATACTGTTGAAAAAGAATGGTCTTCAACAAGCACGATTGCCTCAGGAAAGGATGAAATGGACATTCCCTTATCGTATACACTGGGACTAAAATTTACACCTGTTGATAATTTTACTCTGACTGCTGACGTCGGTAAAGTTTCATACGGCGAGGCTGATTATCAACTATCCTCAGTAGATTCATTATTGCATAATCTTGTGAACCAAACATCACTTCGTTTTGGCGTAGAATATAAACCAATTGAAGATTTATCTTTGATGTGCGGCTATAAAAATATTACTTCTGTTTTTATACCTGACGGAGCAGCTGACAAAAATTCTGGTCCGGCATTTGAAGGTTTTTCTTTTGGTGCTTCTTATAAAATTTACATGGTTGAACTCATTGCTGCATATGAGTATAACTCGATGAAATACTTTGATGCTTATTTCAGCAACACGAATTACAACAAAGAAACATTCACTAATATTTACTTCGGTGCCACAATTTCTCTCTGATCAAGCGAACCTCAAAAATAAATTCTTTCTAAACAATTGGTGAGTAATACTATCTATTACTCACTGCAGATATTAAATTAATCACTTATAGGAGAAGGACATGGTCAAGAAAAACTTTCTACCATTATTAACTCTGCTGTTTTTGTTTTCCGGCGTTATTATGGCGCAGACTATTCCGGTAACCCCGGCGCAGGGATTAAATTCAGCAATTGATTTTGCAAATGCAGGAAATGCAAATGTACTTGAATTAACGGATGCAGTAAATCCATATTATTTATCACCAACTACTGTATCTGTACCTCTTACAATTCGTGCAGCAGAAGGTCTTTCAGGCGTTCCTACAATTATTACAATGCAGGGAGGCACAAGCGATAACTTTATAGTTATTCAAAATGATCTTCATTTGAAAGGAATTACTATAGACGGGTTAGATCCGGCAACTGCACAATATGACTCAGTAAGATACTTGCTTAAAATTAACGCTACAGTAGGCGGACCAAACGAAACACCTGACCTTACAGTTGAAGATTGCTACATTAAGAATATTTACAGATATGGCGATCCTGCAACAAGTGTTGATGGAAATATATTTGATGTTTCCACAAGTCAGAGAGCAGGCGATGTAAGATTTGAGAGAACAACACTAGAGAATACAGGTGATGAAGCC
>Ga0180007_10003584_pt1 | contig 17174 bp, 12 predicted proteins | sample MM_PC_MetaG_FD_121122 | JGI IMG/M metagenome (GOLD analysis project Ga0180007, IMG submission 121122) | Groundwater microbial communities from the Aspo Hard Rock Laboratory (HRL) deep subsurface site, Sweden - MM_PC_MetaG | ecosystem: Environmental > Aquatic > Deep subsurface > Groundwater... | reverse complement strand
GAAGAAAGCGGGTTCTCATGGTGATCCTCCTCGCCCCTAATACTGGGGATTTCCTAAAGTGATGTAGGGGTTGCCGTCGCCGTCGGCCAGGGACGTGACCACGCAGGTGACGTCGTCTCCGACCACGGTGGTGGTGACGTCGGCGACGCGCCAGAAGTTGCCGGTGGAGCAGCCCATGCCGCCGGAGTCCGAGAGCGTGACCTGGTTCTGCACCGGATAGCCGTAGGTGGCCACGCGGCGACCGCCGCAGTAGATGTTCACGACCGGGTGCGTGATGATGCCTGCGGCGCCGTAGTAATAGTCGACGCCGATGCGGTAGGTCTCCCCGTTGCCGGGGACGTCGATGTTGGTGTTCTCGGGGGTGATGCCCTGGCTGTCGAAGATGTTGTCCAGATCGAGCCGCGGGTTCTTGCAGTTGCCGTCGGGATGCTGTGCCCAGAACAGTCCGAGTTTGGTGTCCACGCAGTTGGGCAGATCGGTGGCGATGAGGTTCCAGTCGCCGTGGTTCCAGTTGTCGGCCTTGCAGTTGTCGTACGAGCAGTCCGAGTCACTGCAGAAGGCGGTGCCCAGTCCCTGCTTCATCAGGTGCAGGTCCACATCGGTGACGTCGTGGTTGTCCCAGCAGGTCTCCACGCGCAGGCCCGGGCCGAAAACGCGCAGGATGAACACGCATTCGTAGTAATCCACGGGTGTGTAGTACACACGCATGACGATGGTGTACTCACCCGAGAGGGTGAAGTTCAGCGTGATCTCCTCGGAGGTGGCGACGTAACCCAGCGAGTTGGAACCGTTGACCGAGTAGGAGGTGACGCCGAGGACCTCGTCGCAGGGGCCCGTGGAGACGCGCCACTCCCAGCGGTAGGCCTGGCCGCTGAAGTAGTTGCCGCCGTCCAGGACGAAGTCCTTGAATGGTTCGGCGCCCTCCAGGGTGGTGTCATTGGAGCTCGGGCAGTTGATCGGCGGCTCGCAGCACAGGCCGTCGTCGATGCAGCCGTTGCAGTCGTTGTCCAGGCCGTCACAGGACTCACCGGCGGGGGAGATGCCGCCCTCGCAGGGTCCCCAGGTGCCGAACTCGCCGGAGGTGCGCAGGCAGATCTGCTGACCGTCGGCGCAGCCGCCCTCGGCGCGGCGTCCCGGAGGACCCAGGAAACAGGCGCGCACGGCGCCTGGCAGGCAGACATTGGAGCCGCCTTCGTCGATTTGTCCGTTGCAGTTGTCGTCGAGGCCGTTGTTGTCGACCTCCGCAGCGAGGCAGCCTGTCGGAACGGGGCTGTCGCAGGGGATTTTCTGATCGTCGGTGCAGTTGCCGGTGTCCACGTCGAATTGATATGGGTTGTCGTTGGTGCTGTCGTTGGAACCGTCGTTGTTGTTGTTGTTGTTGCCGTTGCAGTTGGGATGACGCAGGCAGTCCAGGTCCAGGCAGTCCGTGAGTCCGTCTCCGTCGTTATCCAGCCCGTCGGTACAGATCTCGTTGCCATTATTATTAATATTATTGATATTATTAATATTATTTAACTGACCACTATCGGGATCATTGATATAACTGACACCTTCACAAGCAATAAAGAAAAAAATCACCAAAGAAGAGAAGATATATTTGTTCATCGCGGTGACTCCAGATGCAGGCCCATATATTCTTAGCATAAGAACCCCTGCAGATCCACGGCTGTTTTGAAAAAGAAGACATTCGCCCTCCCCGCGGAGTTCAGCGGTGGACGTCTACAATCCGAGGACGTTTTTCATTGTATAGCGTCCTGGTTGTTGTCCCAGGAGCCACATGGCGGCACGCCATGCACCATTAGCAAATATAACACGGTCCGTGGCACGGTGGGACAGTTCGATACGCTCTCCGTCACCGAGAAAGAACACGGTGTGCTCGCCGACGACATCCCCACCCCGCACCGCGGCGACGCCGATGGAGCCGGTGGGCCGGCCGTCGGTCATGCCGGGACCGTGGAAGAGCACCGGGTCGGGCTTCCGGGCGCGACCTGCGCTTGAAGCGCGACCTGCGCTTGAGGCGCGACCCGTCTCCACGCTGGCGACCAGGACCTGGGCGCTGCCCGAGGGAGCATCCTTCTTGTGCCGGTGGTGGGCTTCGACGATCTCGACGTCGAAGGACTCCGGAGCGAGCGCGCCTGCGGCCTGGGCGGTCAGGGACAGGAGCAGGTTCAGGCCGACGCTGAAGTTGGACGCACAGATCAGCGGCACCCTTTCGGCGAGGACGTCGAGGGCCTCGTGGTGGGCGGCCGTCAGGCCGGTGGTTCCGATCACACACGGCACCGGCCGAACCAGCAGGCGTTCCAGCAGGAGCGTCGTGCCCTCCGGGCTCGAGAAGTCGATGACCATCGAGGCCTTCAGCAGGTGTTCGTCGAGGGCGCCGCGGACATCGGGATCCTGCCGTGCTTCAACCTCCAGACAGCGGTGGCCCTCCCCGCTGATGATACGGAACAGGTGACGACCCATGCGGCCGCCGGCGCCGAACAGCAATACGTTAATGGGAGTGTCCGTCATGGTTTTCTTCCTGGGAGGGTGGTGCCACGGGAACGGCAGGGGTCCTCGCAGGGATCATGCCGTCGGTGGGCGTCATTCCGGGTTCCATGCCCGGTGGTGGGACCGATTCCGCAGGTCCAATTTCTTTGCGCATGGTCTCCAGGGCCAATTCGAGCGAGTTTCGTTCTTCGTCATTTCGGGCCAGGGGTACGGCCTTCTCGAGGATCGCCCTGGCTCCCGCCCAGTCTTTCTTCAGTCGCAGGGACTGCACCAGAACGTCATAGTAGAACAGTTTCTCGTCGGTCGTACCGGTGTCTGCCCCGACCAGGGCAAGCAAGCGTTCGGCCTCGGTCCGGGTGCCTGGCGTCTGCAGCAGCAGATAGGCCAGCCAGATGCGGGCCATCGGGTCCGGCTCCAGCCTGCGGATGCCGGCAAGACCCTCGGCGGTTTTCCCGGTGAACCACAGCGCCAGTCCCAGCTCCAGGGCCAGCCGGCGATCATCGGGAAACGCCTGCGCCAGCGGCGTCAGGATCTCCACGGCCTTGTCGTACATGCCTGCGTGGCGTGCGAGGATCCCGGCCTCCCGTGCGAAGGTGTCATCAGAGCGACCGCTGACGGTCAGCCGCGACATGTGGGTCTCGTAGGCCAGCCGATACTCGCCCCGGGCCTCGTGGAACATCGTCTTGAGTCGATAATACTCGGGATCGGTGCCACGCTCGGTGGCCAGCTCGCCGAAGAGCGTCTCGGCCATCTGGTGGCGGCCCTTTTCGATGTAGAACGGCAGCAGCTTCCACTTGACGAGCAGGTTCGCGGGCTCGGCGGCCGAGGCTGCCACGAGACAGTTGTAGAGATCGTCGCTGCGTTTGAGGGTGGCCAGGCTCTCCGCCTGCGCCAGATAGATTTCGACCCGGTCGGGATCAAGCTCCACGGCCTTGGCAAAGGAGGTGACCGCTGAGGCATGGTCTCCGAGTGCGGCCAAAGCCAGACCTGCATGGTAGTGAGCCTGTCCGCTGCTGGCCTCGCTCTGCACCCAAAGCTTGAAGAATTTCATCGCTTCGCGGTTTCTCTTCCGGTTCAGGTAGAAACCACCCACAGCTTCAAGCACGGCAGGCTCGGAGGGCGTCAGTTGGAAGGCCGACAGCAGGTATTGTTCGACCTTCTTTTCGTCCTCCGGGCGCAGATCCTTCTGCAGGATGCGTCCCAGACGCAGCAGGACGGGAACCAGCGGTGGACCCAGCGACAGGTCGTCGGCGATGGAACTGTAGGTCTGGATCGCCGCGGCCCATTCCTCGTATTCTTCATAAATCGTTCCCAGCAGCAGGATGGCCTCGGGGAAACGCGGCCGCTGGTGCAGTGCCTCCTCCAGGCTCTCCACCGCAGCTTCGGATTTGCGCTCGGAGTAGCGTGCCAGGGCCAGCATGTACCATGTGGTCGCCTCGCCCGGATGGGTCGCCAGATAGGTGGCCAGCACCTCGGAGGCTTTCCGGGGGTTGCCGTTCTGGATGTATGCCTTGGACAGGTACACGAGGCCCTCCTCGTGGGTCGCATCGCGGGCGTAGGCGCGCTCCAGGTACTGCAGGCTTTCGATGACCTGTCCTGCGTCGAGCAGGCGCTTTCCCTCCGCCCAGAACCGTGCGGAGGATTCGCCGTCCTTTTTCCTGCACGAGAGCGAGGGAAGGATGCACAACATCATGAAAATAAAGGGAAGGGTGCGACGAATCATGAGGCAGCCTTTGATCGGTGAGCGCGCGTGAGAGAACGTACGCCGGTGACGCCCAGAATCAGGGCCAGACTCATCAGGAAGGCGGAGATGGTGACCAGGATGTATTTTTCCTTGCGTCCGAAGTCGTAGATGTTCCAGGCCAGGGCCGCCATGGTAACCGCGTAGATGAAGATGCCCGGGATCAGGGCGAACAGTGAAGGCTTGCGGATGAACACGAGCCAGAGGGAGATCGTGAGAAAGGCCAGGGCCGCCACGAGCTGGTTGGCCGCCCCGAAGATCGGCCAGATCTCGGTGGCCGAACCTGAGAAGACCAGCAGGGAGGCAACCGCAACGGTGATCCCGGTGGCGGAGTAGCGGTTCGAGAGCATGCGCCGCGCGGGCGTGGGGTTGGGTGACTCGAACAACTCCTGGATGGCATAGCGGCCCAGCCGGGTGGCGGTGTCCAGCGAGGTCATGGCGAAAGCCGCCACGCTCAGGGACATGAATAACGTGCCGAACCGTACCGGCAGCCCGATCGATTCGGTGATCCGTGCAGCGCTCGAGGAGAACAGCCCGATGGGATTTCCGGCGGCCTTCCCGTACTCCGATGAGGACAAAACCGCGGCCGTGATCAGGGCCGCGACCGCCAGCAGGCTCTCGATGAGCATGCCGCCAAAGCCGATCGGCTGCGCGTGACGCTCGTTGTCGAGTTGCTTGGATGTGGTGCCAGAGGCGACCAGGCTGTGGAAGCCCGAGAGTGCGCCACAGGCGACCGTCACAAAGAGCAGCGGGAACAGGGGTCCCTTGGCGGTCTGCCAGGCGGGCGCGGCAGGCATCCGGAACTCAGGATTGGCCACAAGGATCCCGGCGACCAGCACCGCGAGCATCGCGTACAGGATGAAGGAATTCAGGAAGTCGCGTGGCTGCAGCAGGTACTGGACCGGCAGCGTGGACGCGAAGAAGATGTAGCCGATCAGCAGGAAGCGCCAGGTGTTGAACGAAAGCCGCAGCGGCATGTTGTATCCGAACACCATGCAGCCTGCCAGCAGGGCGACGCCTGCAATTGTTGCAGGCACGAACGGCAGGTTCCATCGGTACACGGAGAGCCCGAACACGACAGCCAGCGCGATGAAGAGGGTGGAGGCCGTGGCGGTCTCGGGCACCGATACGAAGGTCTGGGCGACGGCGTTGGTGAAGACGGAGATCACCAGGATCAGTGCGGAGAAGATGAACAGCAGGAAGAGGCTCTTCATGCTTCTTCCCACGCGTTCCTCCAGCACGCTGCCCAGTCCGCGGCCCTCATGTCGTACCGAGATGATCAGCGCTGAAAAATCGTGCACAGCGCCCATGAAGACGCCGCCGAGCAGGATCCATACCAGCACGGCGGTCCAGCCGTAGGATGCGGCGGCGATGGGACCGATGATCGGTGCTGCACCGGCGATCGAGGAAAAGTGGTGGCCCAGCAAAACCGAGGGACGCGTGGGCACGTAGTCCACTCCATCGGTGCGGGTGTGGGCCGGCGTTGGCCGGTCGGGATCGACCCCGAGCCAACCGGCGACCCGGTTGCCCCAGAAACGATATCCAGCGACAAAGAAAACAATGGAGGCAGCCAGGATGATTGCGCCGGTCATGGTTACACCTGTGGGTTCAGGCCTTCCGGTGCGCGGGTCGTGACCATGATCGGCAGGTACACGGTGAAGCAGGTGTCTCCCGGAACGGATGTGACCTCGATTTCACCACCATGCCGGTCCTTCACGATGCGGGACACGATGCCAAGTCCAAGTCCCGTACCCTCTCCCTTTTTCTTGGTCGTGAAGAAGGGATCGAATATACGGTCGACCAGTTCAGGAGGGATGCCCCGGCCGGTGTCGCGGATCTTGATGGCCACCCGGTTTCCGAGGTTGATCGTCTCGATGATGATGTTTCCCTGTCCGTCAATCGCGTGGGCGGCATTGGAGAGCAGGTTCGTCCAGACCTGGCTCAATTCATCACCATAGACCGTGATGGGTGGCAGGTCGCCGTAGCGTTTTTCGATGGTGATGTTGTGCTTGAGGCGGTTGGCAAGGATGATCAGCGAGGTCTCGATGACGTCATGGATGTTGACGGGCTCCGGAACGTCCTGCTTCACATGACTGTAGGAACGCAGCGCCATGACGATGCGCTTGACCGAGTGGATGGCAGTGGCAGTGGCCGCGGCGGTGCGGTGGATCGTGAACAGTTCATTCATCAACTGCAGATACATCGCCGCATCGATGTTCTCATATTGGTTGAGGAAATTCTCCACAAACGAGTCGGTGCCGTTCTCCACGAGCCTGCGGGCCAGGGAGCGGGCGTTCTCGATGTTGCGCGTGGTCAGGAGGTTCGTCATCTCGCGGATGCGTTCCCGGTTCTGGTCGCGCTGCGGGAAGGTGAGCGTCACGTTCTCGAGGTAGTGCTGGACCAGGGTCAGCAGGTAGGTGAGGACGCGAGGATCCTTCTCCGTGTCAACAATGTACAGCAGCGAATCGAGCATGCCCTGCATGCTCTTCTTGAGGTTGTCCACAGCTGCGTCGATCGCGCCGATGGGGCTGTTGATCTCGTGCGCCACACCGGCCAGCAGGGAGCCCAGGCCGGCCAGCCTCTCGCTGATGAGCACCTGTGCCTGCGTGTTCTGCAGCTCGTTGACGGTGGATCCGAGCTTCTTGTTCGTCTCCTGCAATTCCATCGTCCGCCGGTGGACGATGTATTCGAGCTGCTCGTTGAACCGGCTGATCTTCTCGAACAACTGGGCATTGACGATGTACATGCCCATCTGCTCGGAGACCGCGCGAATCACGTTCTTGTGGGTGTCGGTCCAGGCCGGAGAGGTGGAGGGACGCAGCAGGAAAACCACAGCGATGACGCGGCCCTGATACCGGATCGGCACGGCCAGAAACGGCCCCGACAGCGTCTCGGACCACACATGCAGGTCGGCCAGCTCCAGCAGGGAGTCCTGCGTGGCGACGAAGTCCACCAGGGGTTTTTCCTCCCGCGTGAGGCCGGCCAGTTCCTTCTCGTTGCTGCCGATATGGTGCGTCTTCTTCCAGCCGTTTTCCTCGTGAAGCAGCCAGATCTGCGCCGACGAGGTCTGCAGGGCCACCGAGATGGCCTCCAGTCCTTCGGAGACCACCGAGGACACTCCGACCTGGACGCTCATGGAGTTGATGATCTCGTTGAGCGTCTGGATCTCGCTCATCTGCTCGTTCTGCCGGTTGTTGCTCTCCTGGAGGTTCTGGATCATGTCATTGAAGGCTTCGGCAAGCTCCCCGATCTCGTCTCCGCTGTCCACCTCTAGGCGCTCGTCGAGCTTGCCGCTGGCGACCTCACGGGCACCCCGCAGGAGCCGTCCCAGCGGGTTGGCGAGGTTACGGGAGAACCAGGTGGCCAGCACGATCACGACGGCCAGCGCCAGCAGGGCAGACAGCATCAGCGTAAAGACGGCGTCGGACTTGCCCTTCTGCATCTTTGTGATGTCCAGCGCCACGACCAGGAGCCCGACGGACTTTCCCTCGATGTCGTGCAGCATCTGCATGGAGGCCGCATATTCCATGTCGTTCCAGGTGAACGAGTTGAAGTGCCGTCCATGGGGGCTTTTCCAGGCGGTCATCACCGCACCGCCGCCCAGGGGACTATCCACAGGGCGGCTCAGATCCTGGGGGTTCTCGAAGGATGTGGAGAAGGTGCCGAGCAGATCAGGGCTGTTCGGATACAGGATGATCTGGGATCCGAGGATCGTGGAGATGTTCTTGCAGAACAGGTCGTCCAGGGCGACCGTGACGATGACGCCGCCGAGCAGGTTGTAGTGCTGGTCGAGCAACGGGGCACCGGCCTGCACGAACAGGAAGCGCTGCTTCTTGTTGTCGGTGAACTGCCCCTCCCAACTGTACAGGTTGAGCGTGATCGCATAGTTCTTCAGCATGTTGGACCACTGGGGCACCGAATGGTTGAGCAGCGCCTCAAAGCTCTGTTCCTGGTTCTTGACGGCCACCAGCCCGGTCTGGTCCCCCAGCGAGATGGAGCCGGCGAGCTTCCCCTGCACGTCGACCACATGGATCACGCCGTTTCCCAGCGGGGCGAACTCGGAGCGGATCACGTCCTGGTCCTGACGCGAGAGGTCCTTGCGGGTGGCCAGCTCAACTACAGCGGATTTCTTGGAGAGCGTGATCGCCGCGTTTTTGACGATGTTGATGTGATCGATGGCGACGTTGATGCCGACGCGCAGATTCTTCTCGGATTCGTCCTGGAGCGTGTCGGTGAACCGGTCGGCGATGATGGTCACACCACGGCGTGAGGCCACAAAGGCGGGGATGACGCCCACGACGAGCATCCAGATGGCGAGCTTGTGCCGGATCTTGAGTTTCATTTTTCCACCATCCGGATGCTGCGGTACACCAGGAAAGTGGCCGGTGTGATTTCGATGCCCTCCAGGCGCTTGCTCGCGGTCAGTACCATCCTGGAGTGGGCCAACGGTACCCAGGGTGCCTCGTCACGGAAGATCTCCAGGGCCTGCCGGTACAGGGCGATGCGCTGATCGACGCTCTCGTGAGCCTGGCGGGCCTGCTTGACGAGGTCATCAAAGCGGTCGTTGGTGAAGAATGCATGGTTGGTGCCGGTGGCCCGGGTCACGTTGGAGCCGTGGAGAAGGCCGTAGAGATACTCGTCCGGATCGGAGATCTCGCCGACCCAGCCGTGGATGGCCATGTCATGCAGACCGAGCTTCAGGATGCGTTTGTATTCCATGTATTCGGCGGGCTTGACCACCACGGGAATGCCCACCTGCTCCAAGTCATGGCGGATCATGTTGGCCATCAGGAGGGGGTCAGGAAGGTAGTTGCGCGGGGACTGGATCAGGTACAGCGTGAACTGGCGCTGCTCGCCTTCGAGGCCGAATCCGCCTTCGCGCAGCAGCGCGCGGGCCTTCTCGGGATCATACTCGTGCCAGCGGGCAAGGGGATCTTCCTTTTTGAAGATCGGCTTGCCCTGGATGAGCAGTTGGTCGGACAGCGGACCCTGCGCGAGGTCGGCCATGCCCTGATACACCATCTTGACGATCTTGTCCCGGTTGATCGCGTGGTTGACCGCCAGGCGGATCTGACGGACCGAGAACGGCCCGCGCTTGGTGTTGAGCGCGAGATAGACCGTGTTGTTGGATGCCTCCGCCCGGAGCTGGAGCAGGGGATGCAACTGGATCGTGAGGTAGCGCGCCGGATTGAGGTGAAAGGCGAAGTCGATGCGCTGGCCTTCGAGGGCGAGCAGGCGCTGCCGGGTCTCACGGATGGTTTGGAAGACCAGGTACTTGAAGGCGGGAACCTTCGACTTGTCCCAGTAGTTCGAGTTGCGGGTAAGCACGATGCGGTCGGCCATGCGTGACACGAGCTTGAAAGGACCGGTGCCCAGGGAGCGCTGGTTGAGGGTGTCCGCGTTCTCGGTGTCGAAGGGGCGCACGATGCTCACCGCGAACATCTCGAGGCTGTTCAGGAACGGGGCGTACGGATACTTCAGCACGATGCGGAGCTTGTGGGAGTTGATCACCTTCACGCTCTGGATCAGCCCGTCGAAGTAGGCCTTCCAGTAGTCATAGCCGCACTGGGCGATCCGGGGATCGTCGGGCCGGGCACGGTGGGCGACGACGGCGTCCATCTGACGCCGGAACGAGAACACCACGGCATCCGCGTCCAGTGGTGTGCCGTCATGAAAGCGCAGGCCACGGCGAAGCGTGAAGTCCCACACGAGTCCATCGGGGCTCTGCTCCCATTTTTCAGCCAGCAGCGGGCGGATCTGGCGGGTGACGGGATCGGTCGTCACCAGCCCTTCGTACATTTGCGCCACGACCTCGGCCGACTCCATGCCGACGGCACAGGCGGGGTCGAGCGTGTTGACATCCTTGGACCAGGCGACGGTGATGGTCTCATGCCGTCCAAACGGATTTCTCGCCGACTCTTTTTGACAGGAAAAGGCTGATATCAAAAATAGAATCGACCAGCAGATCAGGGATTTTTGCATTCATTACCCCACACAAGGGGAGAATCTACCCCAATCCACCAATACATACAAGAAATGAGTCCAGTCAATGGATGCTCACCATGTCTGTCCACAGGGCCCATGGCCCCTCCAGGGACAGGGTGCCTGCCAGGGCCCGCAGATGGTCGAGTCCGGTCACGCCAGCGTCGGCAACCGCGGCCTTGAGGGCCCTCTTCCAGAACGGTTCCGGTGCCGGGTAGACGATGAACACCGGGGCGTCTGCGGAGAGCCCTGCCAGTTGCGCGGCGCGAGCATTGGCGGCCAGCAGTCCGCCGATGTCGTCGACGAGGCCCTCGCGCTGCGCCTGCCTGCCGAGCATCACCCGGCCATCGGCCCTGCGCAGGGCGGCGGCGGCAGAGAATTTCCGTCCGGCGGCGACGGCTGTGACGAAGCGCCGGTACGTGCTCTCTAGTTGGCCACGCACGAGTTCGCGCTCCTCGTCGGTGTACGGTCGGAGGACGCTGTCGGCGTCGGCCAGGGGCGCCCGCTTGTGGGTGGTGATTCCGACGCCGAGCCGGGAGAGCAGGTCCTTCACCTGGAACTTGCCGCCGAACACGCCGATGGAGCCGACGAGGCTGCTCTCGGTGGCGAACACCACGCGCCCGCCGACGGCCATGTAGTAGCCGCCCGAAGCGGCCATGTCGCCGATGGAGATCACCACCGGCAGACGGGTCGAGACCTGCAGGACCATCCGCCACAGGGCTTCGGAAGCAGAGGCCGAACCGCCGGGGGAGTTGATGCGCAGCACGACGGCTCCAAACCGGGGATTGCCCGTCACCGCGGCCAGCGCGGCGGCCGCCTTCTTCAACTCGATGGTATCGCCGCCGGTGAGCGGATTGGGCAGCGTGCTCTTCTGGGAGACGATTTCCCCGGAAAACAGCAGCCACGCCACGCCACGGCCCCCACGATCGGGTTCCGTGTATCGCGAGGCGTCCGCCAGGCCGAGGACCTGTCCTGCCTTCCGGAACACGACAGGGGCCACCTGATCGGCGTACCACAGGCCATCCACAAGACCTGCCGCGAGTGCCTGCTCGCCGGTGAGCTCCATCTTCCGGGTGATGTCATGAAAGCGATCAAGTGACAGATTCTGTCGCTTCAGGACAAGGGCTTTGAAGCGCATGTCCAGGGCCAGCAGCAGGCGGCCCGACTGCGTGAAGGCCGGGGTCGACGGGCTGCGGCGCATGAACATCTCGGGCGCGCTCTTGTACGTGCCGATCTGCACGAGATCGGCGCCGATCCCGAGGTTCTGCATCGCCTGGGCGAGGAAGAACTGCTGCGTGGACAGGCCCCGCAGTTTGACGCTGCCGCCAGGGAAGAGATAGATCCCGTCGGCGCCGGCGGCCAGCGCATACGAAGCATTGGAGAACGTGGCCCCGTAGACGAAGACCTTCCGGTCTGAGGATTTCAGGAGATCGATCCAGTCCGACCACTCGTCCACATGGGACCAGGAAGGGTCCGCATCACCGAGCTTGACGAGGACGCCCCGGCAGGCCCGTGTCCGCAGGCAGTGGCGGATCGCCAGCGCAAATCGTGCATGCCTGGTCTCGTCGGCCTTGTCCGAGAGATCGTACAGCTGCAGGAAGTCCGGATCCGGCAGCACCGAGCGTCCGGGGATCCTGGAGGACCAGCGCAGGGCGATGTTTAATGTTGGTTCAGGCAGGGAGAAACCCTGGAACAACGCGAGGTTCTCCAGTTGGACGACGACATTGGCGGCCACAGTGAATGACTCGGGCTGCGACAACTCCAGCGGCGCGCCGTCCCGCCAGGCCTCGCGGGTGCGCTGGGCCCAGCCGCCGGAGAGGACCAGTTGGACGCCCCGGTACAACTCCATGCGAAGGCCGCCGGTGAGCGCCCAGTCGAGGCGTCGCTCAGCGAGGTGAAAGCCCGTCCAGAAACGCCAGCGGCTGCCCAGTGCGAGCTCCAGGCGGTGCACACGATCCTGTGGAAGGCCTGCGACAGGCCGCATCAGCAGGCTCTCGACCTGATACGAAGCGGTGAAGCCGCCGCCGGGGGCGAACAGCGCCGACAGCGCCCAGTCCCGTCCGCCGTCGGTGGATGGATCGGAGGGGGCCTCGCGGGCGAGGAGGCGAAGTCCCAGCGACCAGGACGGGCTGACGGACCAACCGCAGCCGGCGCCAAGGATGCCCCCGCTGTAGCCGTCGACGTCATGCAGGGCCGAGCCGGAGATGAAGCAGGCGGCTTTCACCAGCGGAAGGCTGTGGGACAGCCACAGGGTTTCCGAACTCACGTGCCAGGGTTGCAGGGGATCGGACAGGTTCTCGGAGACTGAGAATATCGCATGGAAGCCGGTGAGCGCCGACAGATGGGCCGGCGCGTTCAGCGAATATGGAGAGAACCAGGCACCCTGGTCGAAGGCGGGCGCGGGCACGGTGGTCGTGTAAGGAAATTCCTGGGCCGCGGCCCGGCCCGGCAGCAGGCAGAAAAAGGCGCAGAGGGCCCGGATCAGCATGTGTCTCATGATTCACTCCGCGTCGGTGGAAAAGGGTCTGTCGTCTTCGAAGACCGGCGTGAGGCCGCAGCGGGCGGCGAAGCGCCCGGCGAACGCATGGGCGGTTTCGGGGACGGTCGGGGCCGCGCCCAGCTCGGACCAGTACACGATGCCACGCCCGACGAGGCCGCATGGCACGATGTGGCGGAACCCGTCGTGGGCGCGCCGGACGTTCAGGCAGAAGCCGTGCAGGGATACGCCCTGCCGGATCTCGATGCCCACCGCGGCGATCTTGCGCTGGTCGACCCACAGCCCGGGATTCTCGCTGTCGAACGAGGAGGTGATGCCCGCTTCCAGGAGCAGGTCCTCGAGGGTGCCGAAGATGCGTTCGACGTGACGCCGGACCATGCGTCCGACCGGAAGTATCGGGTAGCCCACGAGCTGGCCCGGACCATGGAAGGTGATGTCCCCGCCACGGCTGGTTTCGGTCAGTTCAATGCCCTCGGCGGCCAGCGTCTGCGCAGAGCACAGCAGGTGTTCCAGGTCCGCGCGGCGCCCCAGCGTTACCACAGGCTCGTGCTCGAGCAGCAGCAATTGTGGTGGGGCTCCGCCGGCGACCTCATCGACGGTCCGGTCCATGAGGTCGATGGCACGGGAGTAGGAGATGCGGCCGAGGTAGGTGCACAGGAGGGGGTTCATCGCGCCGAGCATATACCGCCGGAGCAGAAAGCGATCAAGAATAAAGGCGCGTTTTGCACCTTCGGGGTGTAGGTGGCCTTCTGCGGCAGGAACCAGCCGGAGCCCGGCTGCACCACATGCGTATCCTTGCCCAGCGCGAACTCCCCGCCGGCGCGGACAAAGAAGGCGAACCAGCCCCCCCGGGCGGGTGGTTCGAAGGTCACGGTGCGGGTCGCGGGGGCGACAAACAGGGCGAGTTCTCCGATCTTGGGCAGGGAGATCAGCGTCTTCTTCTCCAGTTTTGCAGGCGGGTTTTTTGGAAAGGCCACGTCGGCGATCTTCCACTCGGCTACGCGGGCGAAGGAGGTCGCCGGCACAGGATCTGGACTTTTGGGGGGCGGAAAGAAGTGCACGTCATTGAGGGTGGATTCACCATTTAGAAAAAACTGATCAATTTTGGAAGGAAGAGCCCAAAGCAAAAAAACAAGCGGTTGATCGCCGGACGGCCCCACAAATTCATGAGGGAGTCCGGCTGGGATGTATCCGGTGGTGCCCGTCGACAGTGGATGGGACTTGTTCTGTTTGGCTGAAGTCCAGAGATCCAGACGTCCTGTGCCCTCGATCACGGCAAAGAAAATGTCCGTCTTCTGGTGCACGTGATGGGCGAAGCGGCCGGCCTTGTCAATGCGGATCACGCTCAGGGAGGCAGCCGTGGACTGGACGGAGCCCGGATGCAGCAGCACACGGGCCGCGGTGCCGCTGCCGATGGTGCGCGAGATGGCCACGTCGGAGGCGAATACGCCGTACTGTGTCATGTTTTTTGGAAAGGAGAACTTCAGGGTCAAAGGACTCTTGCGTCCAGGAAAGAACATTTTTTGCATGTGAAAACGAACACAGCGCTCGAGAATGGCATCCGCTGACGTGTTTTTGATGATGCTGAGTTGATCCACGGCACCGGTGGCCTTGAGGGTCATGCGGACCTCGAAATCGCCGCCGGTCTTCCACTCCCGCGCACGGGCAGCACGGTGGCATTCGTTGAGGATGGACAGGTCCACCGCCGGGGGGGTGATGGCAAGAAGGAGGGAAAATAAATGGAAAAACATGATGACCTCAATGATTCGGACACGCAGTGCCCTCGTTTTCTGGCTGTGGTGGACCCGGCCCGCCGGAGGCGGCGGAGCCCGTTGAATGCACCGGAAACAGACATCCCACGGCGCGTCGGGTTGCGCCCGGGGGGGCGCAGATCCTCCTACGCACCGTAGAACGGAGGATTCACGAGCCAGCGTCCGTCCTCGTTGCCGGTGGCCATCCTCACGGCACGGTTGTCGCGATGGGCGATCACGAGCCGCAGGCGGGAGGCGTCCTGCAGGAAGGCGAGATCGCCGTCGCTGTCGCCGGCCGCAAACCACAGGCGTGCCCGGGTCCGGTCGTCGGACCGCTCAAGACAGGGGTCCGTTCGCCCGCAAATGATCCGTTGTATCCAGCAGCGCTTTCCCAGGTCATAGGGAATCACACCGTCGTGTCCACCGCAGGTCTCCAGCCGCGACAGCAGGCGACCGTCGTTGGCGAGGCGACTCCGGACACCGATCACGCGTACGGGATCGAGGCCGACATGTCGCGCGCAGGTCTCCACGACGTGCTGGGGTGAGGCCGACACGATCCACACCGGAACGCCCGCCGCCTCGAGCCGGTTCGCCAGGTTGATCATTGGAATGGCCTGCCGGGCCCAGTCGGCCCATCCATGCAATCCGGCCAACTCTCCGGTGGCCCCCGCCGGACGATCGAACAGGTGAACCATCACTTCGTGCGTCAGGTCCGCGACCTGGGACGGGGTGTGGCCGGCCAACAGGGAGGCGCACCAGGCGTAGGAGGGATGCGTGGTTTCCGGATTGAAGCCGGAGAAGGCCGCCGCGCCGCCGCTGGTGCGGTGGTGGAGGTAGATCGACACCATCTCCCGGGCAAGTCCGGAGCCCCCTGGGCCAGGAAGGCGCGCCGAGTCCCGTGGGGTGAATCCTGCCAGCGCGTCGACGGCTTCGTGCGTCAGAAAGGGGCTGGTATCCTGCCAGGTTAACGGGCGGAAGAAACCGTCGTTTTTAACCATATGTACAAAAAGTGCATCGCCGATGTCGCCGTGAAACAACGTGTGATCCCAGTCGAACACGGCAAACGGCGCGTCGTCACGCCCCGGCGCGACCGCCAGTTCCCGGGCGCAGGCCGCAAGAAACGCATCCAAACGTGCGCGCACGGGCGGTTCCCAGCGTGCGTCATCATCGAGGCGCGGCAATGCGGGAGGCGTCGGAGTGGTCATGCGTGGCGAAAATTTCCTGTGCCGGAAAGGGAACTACAACTGCGGCTCGTCCATCTCCAGGTCCATGGTGAAGGGCGTCGGTCCGGCAGGGACCGTCTCGCAGGTCTTCACAACGGCGCCGCCGGTGACGCCGAGATCATCCTCGGCGCACAGGGTGAATCCGGCGGTGGCAGACTGGAGCACCTCGGGCAGGGCCAGAAGATCATAGGCGCCTCCGGCCTGCGAACGCGCGCAGTAGTCGATCTCGTCGATGGTGGCGCAGACGTTGAGGTCCGTCAGGCCGGTGCCGTTGTGGAGCACCCGTCCGGATACCAGGGGTCCTCCTTCGTCCACGGGTCCGTAGGCACAGGCGATGAAGAAGGTGCCACCGGCGGAAAGGGCGACCCGGAAGAGGCGCATGATAGATCTTTTCATGCAGAGATCCTTTCTGGAATATGTACAATAATTATTTATTAAAAGTGCTCACAGGGGAGCAATACCACACGTTGTTCAGATCTTCGAGGCACTCCTCGAGGTCCGGCATCGGGCAGTCCAGCGTGGATATGCAGGTGTTCACGCACACGGGGGAATAGTCAGGAATCGTCAGACAGTAGCCGTCGCCGCCCATGCATTCGGAGTTGAGCTCACAGAAGGCGCCGCGCTCGCCGGCGCTCCCGGCGGTCATGCTGTTGAGGAGGCGGTCGATGCAGAACCAGCCCTCGGCGGCCTCGGAGAGGTCCATGTCCACCGGTGCGTCGAACGGATCGACGACGATCGAGTAGGATCCGGGCGCCACGTCCGACAGCGTGTAGACCATGTCATACGGGCAGACGCAGTTGCACAGTCCGCCGTTGTCGCTCTCGGTCAGCGTGAACACGCTGTCGAGATAGGCGACCGTGCCGGTCATGCCCAGGGTCTCGTCGGGGCAGCAGTTGAACACGGCGTTGACGTGACGCAGGTCCAGGGAACCGATGCCGTCGTAGGCCCACACCACACACTCGAAACCGGAAAAGATGGAGAAATCGATGGCCTTCTGGTCCAGGGAGTTTTTGCATCCAGAATCATTGAAAGATACGAGTTGAGGATTAGTAATATTGTTAGTGTTGTTTATATTATTAACATTATTTGCATTGTTTGTCGTGTTTTTTTCCTCGTCACAGGCGAAGAAAAGGGTTGAGGTGAGAAGCAGGGTAATAATAAAAGACTTTTTCATAGGTATACCTTCCTTTCAGTAGTTCACAGGTAGCATGGGACCCGACCACGACAATACTCCGGTGGGAAAAATTATAAAGTATTTTTTTCCGGCGTGCCATGGATCACAATGTACACCGAAAGAACCGCCTGCCAGGGCGATCGAGTTCTCATTTTTCTGGACAAGAGGATCCACGTCGTATCCGCCTGGAAATTTCGGGGGGCAAAGTGCCAAGTCGAAATCGAAATCGAAATCGAAATCGATTCAATTTCCTCGTAAATCAACAGTTTTTCGATGTCATCGGTTCTAATGAATCCAGCCAATAGACTCGACGGCT
>Ga0180007_10003583_pt1 | contig 17177 bp, 20 predicted proteins | sample MM_PC_MetaG_FD_121122 | JGI IMG/M metagenome (GOLD analysis project Ga0180007, IMG submission 121122) | Groundwater microbial communities from the Aspo Hard Rock Laboratory (HRL) deep subsurface site, Sweden - MM_PC_MetaG | ecosystem: Environmental > Aquatic > Deep subsurface > Groundwater... | reverse complement strand
TGTTCACCGGGATTATTACGGAAAAAGTGATGGATTCTTTAAAACAAGATAAATTGGTCGGCAGTTTTGTTAATCTGGCCGAAGCCAGTGCAGAAGTGGGCAAGATTACCGATGCCTATAAGAATGATGATATTGATTTGACTATTATTCTGTCGCACATCGGTTTTGAATCGGATATTGAACTAGCCAAAATGCTCAAGCCGGAATGGGGAGTGGATATGATTATCGGCGGGCATTCCCACACCATGCTGGACAAGCCCAAGAAAGTGAATAATATTCTAATCGCTCAAGCTGGCGTGGGCACTAACCAGATTGGGCGCTTTGATATCGTAGTTGATGATGATACCAACAGCATTGTTGATTATAAATGGCAGCTAATCCCAATCAATAATAAATTGGCCCAACCGGATAAAGCGCTAACCGAATATATCGCTTCTTTTAAAAAAGAAGTTGATCGCAAATACAACACCATGATCTGCAAACTGGCCGAGAAGCTAACTCATCCGGAGCGGGAAATTGAAACTTCACTGGGTAATCTGGTGGCTGATGCTTTTGCCGAAGTGGCTGAATGTGATGTTATGCTGGTCGGAGCTGGTTCTATTCGGGTTAAAGAATTGGGTCCGATGGTTACCCTGGGTGACCTGATGGCCTGTTTTCCCTACGACGATTCTTTAAGAAGATTTACCATTACCGGCCAACAATTGAAGAAAATCTTTGCCCATATAATGCGGTTAGCCAACCGGGATGGGGAAGGAGAATGTTATCAGGTTAACCAGGGAGTAGAAGCGGTTTATAATGATAAAACCAAGCAGTTAGAGTCCCTAAAGTATAAAGGTGAGCCTGTTGATGATAAGCAGCAATACAAAATTTGTTTGCAAGGATATCATTTTTCCAGCAGTGCTGATTATTTGAATATTTCTCAGGAAGAATTGTTGGCCTCCGGTCAAGGAAAGGTAATTTCCACCTCAGCCCAAGGTGTGCTGGAAGAGTATTTACGCAACCATCAGAATATTGCTAAAAAAGTGGAAGGAAGATTGGTTTATAAAAAATAAGATGGAAAATCCGACCAAGCCGGACAAGCTGCTCTATTTTGACCAATCACTAATTTGGTTGGTTCTGGCCAACTTAGTGACCATTATTTTAGCCGTAGTTCAGGGTTGGGATTTTACCATAGTAGTTTGGGTTTACTGGGCGCAAAGCGTTATTATTGGCTGGTTCAATTTTGTCCGGATCCTCAAGCTGGAGAATTTTTCCACCAAGGATTTTAAAATAAACAATCAACCGGTCAAAGCGGTCGGCCTGGTCAAAAACTTTGCCGGGTTTTTCTTCCTGGTCCACTACGGCATCTTCCATCTTACTTATTTTATCTTCTTATTGGTTAGAACGCCCTTAAGTTCGGTAGTAATTTGGCCGATTCTTATAAGTATTGCCGCTTTTTTCTTCAACCATCTGTTTTCTTTTCAGCACAATCTCCAACAGGATCTGGCCAAGAGACCCAATATCGGGAAAGTAATGTTTTTTCCGTACGCTAGGATTATTCCCATGCATCTGATAATTATCTTTGGCGCGTTTTTGGGAGGTGGTCAGTTGACTTTAATCATTTTCTTAATTTTAAAAACGGTAGCTGATGTGGTTATGCATCAAATCGAACATTCTAATATTAAGAATGGTGACCTATCTCATGTCTAAACTTATGGCCAAAAACTGGCAGTGTCCCAAATGCAAACGGGAGTTTGCTAAGAAAAATCAGATGCATTCCTGCGTGGTTTTTCCTGTCCAAGAACATTTCATTGGCAAAACCGAGATAGCTAGGCCATTGTACAATGAGTTATTGAAAAAAATAAGGAAGGAAATCGGTCCAATTAAAATCGAATCACTGCCTTGCTGCATTCACCTGGTTAGCCACTACACCTTTATGTGTGTCTACGCTCTCAAAGACCGGATCAGGATTCACTTTGCTCATGATAAGAAGATTACTAGCAAACGGATTGACAAGGCCGCTCAACTCCCCGGCAGTAAATATATGTCCAGCCTGGATATTTATTCCAAGAAAGAGATAAATAAAGAATTGATAACCTGGTTAAAAGATTCATATAATATCCCGGGAAGAAAATAATGACCAGAATCATATCTTTAGAAGGCGGTCCAGCAGTAGGCAAAACAACCTTGGCTAGGAATTTAAAGAAACGTTTGCCAAAAATTCATTTTAATTTTGAAGATTCGACCTTGGCTGTGTCAAAAGCCAGACAACAAAATCTAGATAAAACTATTGAACAAGACTTTATTGAAAACCAGAAGATTTTTATTAAAGAGACTATAGAAAAATGCCAACAGCTTCCAGATACTTATGTTGTTATGGATTTATCTCCGGAAGAGACAGAATTTCATACCATCTGTTGGCCCAAAGCAATTGGCAAGAGCTGGAATATGGAAAAAAATTTAGCCAAAGAACTGACCCAGTTAAAAAAATTCCGGTCACTAACTATACTTTACCTTGATTGTCCTGAGAATGTATTGCGTTCGAGAAAAAAAGACGATAATACACGACAAAGGAGTTCATTTGAACAATATTTATCAAGCTTGCACCAGTTTAGAAAAAAGTGGTTTAATCAGCTGGATTATGTAACTATGAAAAATGTAACCAATATGTCAGAGGAAGAATTAGCAGCTTGGACCGTTAATTGGTTAGAAAATTTATATTTTATGGAGAAAGGAATAATATGAGTAAAGAAGGAATTTCCAAACCAATTGAAACTGATTTATGAGATAGTATTATGCAGGAGAAACCCAATTCTGATGATTGGCAATTTCTAGTGGGAAGAGGTTATGAGCCGGAGGAACTTAAAAATAAAGACCCCAGACAAATTGCGGCTTTGGTGGAAAGAATCAGAGCCCAAGAGTAGTTTTATTAACAAGGAAAAACGGCTATCCACTTAGGAAAGCCGTTTTGAAATTGAGACGAAGGTGTCTAGGAGTCGGCCTTGACAGTTTTTGCTACACTGCGGCCTAGAGCAACCACTGGATCTCGGTTGACTGCGGGATCATTCCCGCCAGTTCCCCGGAAGCCTATTTCCCACTTGGCTCGGTTCTGCGGGTACTTTACTGGGCAATGCCGAGAATGGTCACCGTTATAACGCAAGCAGCCTGGACATCTGCCGGTCGCCATTTCCCACCTCCTTAAGGAGCGGGTAAAACTGCCGCCTCTTTAATATAAGAAATCACAATTACTCATTATAGAAATGGGGCCATCTTTTGTCAACCTGGCAGTTGATAGACTAGTATTATTTATTGATAGGTATTCTTAGGTCAAACTTAAGGCAAAAAGAGAAATATTGAAAGAAAAATAGTCGTCATAAAAAAAGGTGGCTCGTTCCGCAGGTGCGAAACGAGCCGTTGAGGTGTAATGACTGGTTATTGACTACCAGTCAATGATCGACGAATCCCAGACCCCCCCGTCAAAACTGGCCAGACAATATTGAGCCAGCTGTTCTAGACAGGGCGGTTGGAGTTCGGAGAGCTGGAGTTGGCTCCAGCATCTAACTTCATCTGGGTGCTCCGCCACCAGATTGTACCAGGACTGACTGTATCCCAGAAGATCGGTGACTGAAACACCAATCAGGTAGTACCGTGGGCAAAAGACAGTCTGGCCCGACAGGATGTAGCCCAGTTGCTCCCCATAGAAGGCTGCCGATGGGTCATAGGGAAGCCCTTCAGAGTGTTTCCAACACCACAGGGCGGCAGCCAAGAAGTCGTCCTTGTGGTCTCGGCGCCATTGAGCAGACCATCCCCAGATGTCTTTTTTCAGAGGAGATAGAAGCTTGTCCTCTCTTGCCACCTTTTCTTCGTGACTCAGCGATAGCCACGTGTCGAGATTGTGAAAGATGCTCAGGTATTCCTCGTACCGGCTGTCTTGATCGTCCATGCCAGCAAGCTTCTCGCTGCAGGCGATCAATGTTTGCTCGACGTCATAGTACTCGCCACCGACGAAAGCGTGGCTACAATTGCTGGTGGCCAGAACTGCCGAGCAAGAAAACAGCACTGTCAGCAGGGCGCACAGAAACGTTCTCATCTCTCCCTCCTTGTCTGCGTCGAAGCAGACGTTGATAAGACCAGAACAATCACGACTCATCATGTTTATGGCCCTTTGATTAGGGCCTTGTTTTCGATTGACTTGGCAAAGAGCATAAACAAGATATGGTAGCAAATGATTCATCTTTTGTCAAGGGTGTTTTTGTGCTAATCTAAAGATAATATGGAAAAAGTAAAACCAGGGAAATATCAACACTACAAAGGCCAGTACTATCAGGTGATCGGGGTGGCTCATCACTCCGAAACCAAAGAAGAGTTGGTGGTTTATCGGGCGCTTTATCATTCGGAAGAATATGGCCAAGACGCCCTCTGGGTCAGGCCCAAAGATGATTTTTTAAGTGATGTGGAATGGCAAGGAAAGAAAAGAACTCATTTTAAATATGTCGGTAAATAACATTTATACAACAAAGTATTTTGAAATAAATCAGGATTGGGAAGTTCCCATCCCCGGTTTTATGGTTATCGCTTCTTTACGACCGATTAAATCAGTTTCCGATTTTTCCGATCAAGAAGCAGCGGAATTTATCGGATTAGTAAAAATAACCAGACAAGGTTTAAAGGAAGTATTAAAAATAGAAAAAGTTTTTCTGTATCAAACGAAGACAGTAAACACTATTTTCATTTATGGATGTTGCCCCGATTGCCCTGGATGAAGGAATTTACTAGCCGTGTAGAATCAATCAGAAAAATTATGGATTACGCTAAAGATAAAATGAATACTGATCAAGTTCGAAAAGAGATCGAAAAAGCGGTGACTGGAATGAAAGAATATTTTAAAAATATAAAGATATAATTAATGAAGTCATTAAAGTTTGTTGACAACCTGCCCTCTAAAATATTAGCAGGACAAAAAACATCAACCTGGAGAATTGATGACGAAAAAAATATCCAGGCCGGTGACCAGTTGTCACTATCAGATTTGTCCGGAAATGAATTTGCCCAGGCCAAAGTAATTGAAGTTAAAGAAGCTGCTTTTAGTGATTTGTCAGAAGATGACAAATTGGGTCATGAGCAATATAAAAATGATGAAGAAATGTATCAACAGTTTGCTCACTATTACCAAAAACCGGTAGGTCCGGAGACCAAAGTAAAGATAATAAAGTTTGAATTAATGAAATAATGGCAAAAAAGCCAATAATCTTAGCCTCCAGCTCACCGAGAAGGAAACAGCTGCTTAAGCAGCTGGGTTTGGATTTCGAAGTGGTTCCTAGCAAATATCAGGAAGATATGTCTTTGCGCCTAGCTCCTGACAGGTTGGTTAAGAAATTTGCTCGAGGCAAAGGCCTAGAGGTAGCTTCCCGGCAGCCAAAAGGCATTGTCATTAGTGCCGACACCGTGATCAGTTTGGGCGATAAAGTATTGGGTAAACCCCACACAGAAGCGGTAGCCAAGAAAACACTAAGAAAGATTAGTAATAAAACGATAAATATTATTACCGGTTATTCGGTAATTGATTGCCAAAGTAAAAAGATAGTAACAAAGTCGGTAATTACCAAAGTAAAAATCAAAAAACTAACCAACCAAGAAATAAATAATTATGTTAAAACCAAAGAACCATTAGACAAGGCAGGAGCCTTCGGCATTCAAGGATTGGGAGCTTTATTGGTTACCAGGATTGAAGGGGATTATTTTAACGTAGTTGGTTTGCCTCTGTATGACCTGGTAAAAACCTTAAATAAATTTGGGGTTAATATATTATGACCAACAAATATCCCAGAGTAACAGTCGGTGCTTTAATCTTTGATGACCAGGGTAAATTTTTGTTGGTCAAATCCCACAAATGGGGAGGGCGCTGGCTAATTCCCTCCGGCCATGTGGAATTTGGGGAGAAATTGGAAGATGCTTTAGTCAGAGAAATCAAGGAAGAGGTAAATTTAGAAATCTCCGATATTGAATTCTATTTTTTTGGGGAATTAATTAACTCCCAGGAATATCATAAGGCCAATACTCATTTTATCTGTTTTGATTTTCTAGCTAAGAAGAAATCCGGCCAGCTGAAACTCAATGATGAAGCTGAAGAATTCGCCTGGGTGGACCTGGAACAAGCCAGGGATTTTAATTTAGAATATTTGACTAGACGTTCACTGACCAGATATAAGAATTATTATGTTGCCAGTCACCAATAAATTCCTCCAAAATCAATTTAATAATCCTCAGCCGATTAAACTGAGAGATTTTAAGTTAGAACCCCTGGACCCCAAACACCTAGGTATTTACCACCAAATATATTCTTCTCCTGAAACAGTCCGCTATCAGCGGGTCAACAGATGTACAAACAAAACCCAGTCTCTGGATCAATTAAAATCAAGATTAGCTCGTCGTGATCAAGCAAAAGCCTCTTATTACATCGTTTACCATCACAATAAACCGGTTGGTGGTTTTAGCATTAACCGAATAAATTATTCCCAGCGGCATTTCTCCATCGGCTTTGGCATCTTAAAAAAATATTGGGGACGGGGATTGGCCACTAAACTAGTAACAAGATTTACCGCCTGGGCTTATCAGAACGTAAAACCATCAGTCATTAAAGCCAATACCATGAAAGGTAATCTAGCTAGCCAGCAAGTATTACAACGGGCTGGTTTTAGCCGCTACTATACCCGCCGGAAAGGAGCGGAAATCAGGGGCAAACGGCATGATGTCTACTATTACCGCTTGCCAAAGACCTGATTTTTAGTATAATCTTATATCTGCTACCATTAAGGTAAATTATGTCCTCAGGAATATCACCAGTTGAAGATATCAAGCAAAAACTTGCCATCAACGAAGTTTTGCAAGAATACATTCAGCTGCACAAAGCAGGAACCAATTACAAGGCGCTTTGCCCCTTTCATCGGGAGAAAACTCCGTCTTTTGTGGTTTCCCCGGAAAAACAGATCTTCCACTGTTTCGGTTGCGGAGAGGGTGGGGACATTTTTGCTTTTGTCCAAAAGATGGAAGGAGTTGAATTCCCGGAGGCCTTACGTATCTTGGCCCAAAAGGCCGGAGTCAAACTAACTCCCCGCAATCCAGAATTACACAATCAACGGACCAAGCTGATGGATATCAACAAATTAGCGGCCAGCTATTACCATAAAGTTTTATTGGAAGCTCAGTCAGCAAAAGTGGTCCGAGACTATTTGGTTGAGCGTGAGGTATCGGATGAAGCTATCGAAAATTTTAAATTAGGCTTTGCCCCGGAAGAATGGGAGAGGTTAAATGATTTTCTGAAGAAAAAAGGTTATAAAGAAGCGGATATTTTCGCTTCCGGGCTAACTATCAAATCGGACAAGGGGGTTGGTCAGTATGATCGGTTTCGTAACCGGTTAATGTTCCCCATCAACGATTTGCACAGCAACACCGTCGGTTTCACCGGCCGGATTTTAGACGATCAAAAAGAAGCGGCTAAATATGTGAATACTCCCCAGACTTTAATTTATAATAAAAGCCAGATTCTGTACGGACTGGATAAAGCCAAGCAAGAAGTAAAGAAAGAAAAGCTGGCGGTAATAGTTGAGGGCAACATGGATGTGTTGGCTTCTCACCAAGCCGGAGTGTTGAATGTAGTAGCTTCTTCCGGCACCTCGTTGACTGAGGGCCAAATTAATATTATTAAAAGATATACTGACAATATTGCTATTGCTTTCGATGCTGATTTAGCCGGAGAGGGGGCGGCCAAGAGGGGAATCGAGTTAGCCATGCAGGCTGGCCTTAATGTCCGGGTTATCACCCTGCCTTATGGCAAAGATCCTGATGAATGCATTAAAAAAGATGTTCAGTTATGGAAAGAAGCGATCGTTTCCAGCCAAACCATCATGGATTATTACCTAGATACTACCCTTGATAAGTTGGACCTAAACAAGGTTGAGGATAAGAAAGAAGCTGCTAAAATATTATTACCGATTATTAATAAAATACCGGACACTATCGAGCAAACTCATTATCTGCAAGAACTAGCCGGAAAATTAAAAGTAGAGGAAGCGATTCTGAGAAATAAAATAGAGCAGGCATCTTCCCCAGAACCAAAAAGCCAGCCAGCCAAAACAGAAAACAACACAACAGTAAAAAAAGATCGGCAGCAGCAGGTATCAGAAGAGATCCTGGGCATTGCCCTGAAATATTACGAAAATCTTGATTACATCGTTGATAATTGTAAACCGGAATTTCTTACTGACCCTGAACTGCAAAATCTTTACAAAAGCCTGATAATTTACTATACTGAGAAGCATCGTTTTGATCCGGATGAGTTTAAGCAAAGCTTGGCTGGGAAAGATGAAAATTTAAGGAAAAAAGTTGATGTTTTGGAATTATTAGCGGAAAACCTGTATGGAGAGTTTGAGGAGAACATGTTTAAGACAGAGTTGGACAATATTATCCGTTTTTTAAACAAAAACCAGATTATTTCCCGCCAAAAACTGATTGAAAATCAGCTGAAAGAATCGGAAAAAAGAGTGAATCAAGATGACAAATCGAAAGAGAAAGAATTGTTAGAAGAATTTGATCAATTGTCTAAAAAATTAAACCATTTAGAATAAACAGAGCGTCTATCTTAGGACAATTTTTTATTATATGCCCAAAACCAAGAAACAAAAAACTGCCCAAAAGAAAAAGGTAACAACCAAAACAAAAAAAACGGTGGGAAAAAAAATAGTTACCAAACCCAGGGCAGAAAAAAAAGCAACGGCTGTAAAGAGAGCCAGGAAAACCAAGGCCGAATTTCCCCAAGAAGCGATAGAAAAACTGATTAAAAAAGGCCGATCCCGGGATTTTATTACCGAAACCGAGATTCTTTATGTTCTCCCCGAATTAGAAGAGTATATTGATGAATACGTAGAGCTTCTGGAAAAGTTTGACGACATGGGGATTGAAGTAGTAGAAACTGATTCCAATATTTTAGGAAAGCCAGTAAAGGAAGAAGAATTAGAGGGAGGAAAAGCCAAAGACAAAAGACGGTTTGATCTGGCAGATATTGCTTCGGATTCGATCCAAATGTATCTGCGAGAGATTGGTAAAGTACCTTTGCTTTCTTCGGAGGAAGAGGTCAAGCTGGCTAAGCGCAAAGAAAAATGTGATGTAGCCGCCCAAAAGAAATTAATTGAAGCTAATCTTCGTTTAGTAGTCTCCATCGCCAAGAAGTTTACCGGTCGCAGTTTGTCTTTACTGGATTTAATCCAAGAAGGTAACGTCGGTTTGTTTCGAGCGGTAGAAAAATTTGATTACCGCAAGGGGTATAAATTTTCTACTTATGCTACCTGGTGGATTCGCCAAGCAATCACCAGGGCCCTGGCTGATCAATCCAGGATTATCAGGATCCCGGTTCATATGGTTGAAACTATTAACAAGTTTACCCAAATCCAGCGGCAACTGATTCAAAGCCTGGGCCGGGAACCTTTACCGGAAGAAATTGCAGCCGAAATGAGTGAGCCGGTAGAAAAGATTCATCACATCATTAAAATTTCCCAGGATACCGTTTCTTTAGAAACCTCAGTGGGTGAAGATGACGAGGATTCAACTTTGGGAGACTTTATCGAAGATGTAAAAAGTGTCACCCCCTCTCGGGCAGCAGCCTTGCAACTTCTAAAAGATCACGTTCGAGAGATAATAACTGAGTTAACTCCCCGGGAACAAAAAATCCTAGAAATGAGGTTTGGTTTAACGGATGGAGTGGCCCATACTTTAGAGCAAGTAGGCCAGGAATTCGGGGTAACCAGAGAGAGAATCAGGCAGATCGAAGCCAAAGCCCTGGAAAGGATCAAGGAGCATGAGGGAATGAAGAAACTAAAAGATTATTAGAAATGTTTTTTAACTAATATAAGGTGCCCGAAGCTCCGCGATAGCTTCTCTCAACAAGCTCGAGACAGGCAGTTTCCGCCAGAGGCGCCTGTCCGCCTATGGTGGAGATCGGCCTTTGGCCGAGGTAGAGCAATCCCGCCGTTGGCGGGATGGGTCGTCGGTTCGAGTCCGACTCGCGGAGGTTAACCGCGAAGTTGTCAGGCGACCGTTTCCCGTCAGGCCCGCCAGCCACGCAAGGCACGAGCGGGCAGGCCCCATTTTAACGTATGAGCCCCCAGTTCCGCGATAGCTCAGTTGGTAGAGCAACTGGCTGTTAACCAGTGGGTCGTCGGTTCGAGTCCGACTCGCGGAGCTGGGCGCTTATACCTACCGAAGGACGAAATAATTTTCGTCTTTTTTTGGATTGATTTTTGGCTTAAAAAGTGGAACAATATAAATATGAGACACTTTTGATTCAGTGGAAGGAGAAGCGTATTATTAAGGTTGTAATAATCATTAATAAAAAAAACCTATGAAAAAACCGTTTATTATCGTTATTATCGCCGTTGTAATCATTGGCGCTGGAATAGCAGTCTATTTTGTTACTCAAAGTGAAGATGCCAATGCGCCAACTAATTCAGCCAGCCAAACCAACACCTCAGCGGCTACTAATACGGTGTCAGCTAATAAGTATGTGGGCGACGATTTTACTATTCTTCAGCCAGCCGATTGGACACAGAGCCAGATATCGGGAACTTTAGTTAGTTTCCATAATACCAGCGAGGTACATCCGGAAGGCAGTGCTGCTAGAAAGATTAATTTCCAAAGCTATATGGCCGTTTCGTTTGACATGGCTAACGAAAGATCATTGGTCGAAATTAATGATTTAACAATAGACCAGATAAAGGCGTCTATTCCTTCGACTGAAGTAACCGCTTCTAGTGATGAGACGATTGACGGCCAGCCAGCCAAGTTTAGTGTTTTTACTATGAATCAGCAGGAAGTTGATTATACTGTTTTTATAGCGGTGATTTCAAAGGGTGATAAGTATTACGCAATTTCCGGCAATACTACCACTGACAAATGGACGGAGTATGAGGGCTTGTTTTACCAAATCGCCAGAAGCTTTGTTTTTAAGGATTAGTTTTAATATTACAACGAAGTATATAATTAAAGTAATAATATTTAATAATAAGGAGGAAAATCTATGAAGAAATTAGCATTTTTTCTTGGTCTAGCGATTGCCATCTTTGTGAGTGCGCAGGTGGTTCAGGCAACCCAAGTTATTGACGATGCTCTACAGGTTAATTCACTAAAGGTTGGACAACAAGGCGTCGGCGGTGTTACCTATTTTAACGGTACGATTATTAATGAGACAATCGGAGAAAATGACGCAAATAATCCAGTCACCTTCGGTGATAATGTCCGTATAGACGGTCGCGTCTATCGCGGAGCCACGGCCGGCCCTACCGACAGCTTGCCTTTTTTTATCAATGATAACGTTGAAGTTGCCGGTAGCTTAACCAGCGATAGCTTTAACACCGGCGTGTTGACTGCCAGCACACTGAATGCCACCACCAGCATAACTACCGACACCCTGACCGCTGCCACGGTAACCGCTACTAGCCTATCAGCCGGCTCAATCAATCTGACCACGCTCGATAATCTGGGCTGCATTGAGGGTGAGATCGCGTACTACGGCACCGACGGGTGGGAATGTACTCCGGACTACAGTGTCAGTATTATTTCTTTCATCGTCTGCCTGGATACGCTCATTGCCGGAGATTCAAACATAACAGTTGTTGATTGGAATGCCTGCTACGCCGAGACATTCGAGTAAACACTACTGCCACTCAAAATCCTGTTCTGAAGTGCTGATTGTTTTGGGGGTGGGGGTGTAAATAGTTTAGAAATTTTTAAAAATTGAGAAGTAATTAAGAATATTTAATGATCCAAAAAAATATTACCACAGAACTCTTAGAAAAAAGAGTTACAATATACGCTGAAGGTTTTATTAATGCTCAGGATGAAATTATCGATCGGTTCTATAGTGTTGCTTTAGATGACTTACATTCTCTTGGCGGACAGGCGGCAGGCAGGCTCATCTCTTGAAAAAGTCCCAAAAACCCTTATAATTTACCCATAAAGGTTCTAGACCGACCAAGTGCGTGCAATAGAGAGGCGATGAAAAATCGTCTTTTTAGATTGAGAATTTATAAACTAAAGTGTCCAAATATGTATTCTCATGTCAATCAAGTGACTAAGATTAGTCCCCTTAAGACAGCCCTAAGTTTGTCCTCATCTGCTTTAAAGCCAATAATATGAAACGTGATTTTGTCCCTGGCTAATGAGTTTTAATCAGACATTGCTCGATAAAAAAAATCCTCAAATTGTTCCGAGGTTATTTTTAGAAGATATGTCGTTGCCATTTTCTTGCCACTGCTAAGTTGTGAAAATTTTACAGGAAATGAACGTATAACATTTTCTTGAGCTTATCTCCGAAGATTTTTAAATTTACTTTTGTTTTCGGTACATAGTTTTCTAGTATATCCTTGTATCGTAACTTTTTCGCTGTTTTTTCTTCTCGGACAGCATCAATTTCTTCAATAAAATTTTTTATCTCTTTCAATTGTTTTTCATTAAGCTTCCAGTTTTTATTTGTTGCGGGCCAAGTTGTTTTATGGATACTTTCTTCTTTATCATAATTCTTAAATAGATGTTGCCAAATTTCTTCTGTGATAAATGGAAAAATGGGAGCATATAGTTTAAGTACATTAATTAGGCAAGTAAACATTGTATATTTCGCGGCATTTTCATTGGTTCTGTGTTTGACCATTTCTAAATAGTAATCACAAAAAGTTGACCAAAAAAATTGATGCAGTATATTTCGAACTTCCGAATATTCATACTTTTTGAAGGCGTTGGTGGTGGCCTCTACGGTTTGATTTAATTGATGGAGTATCCAGTTATCTTCCGGTTCTAAGACGTAATTCTTTTCTGATTGAGGAATAAAGTTATTAAAATTCATTGAACAAAAACACGCAGCATTCCATATTTTAGTCACTGTATGTTTTCCTTTTTTAACATCCTTTAAGTCAAAACGATGATTCGTCCCTAGCTTTGCCCCAGTTGCCCAATATCGAATAGCGTCAGCGCCATATTCTTTCAGGAGTTGGCTTGGTTCTGTATAATTTCCCAAACGTTTCGAAATTTTTTTCCCTTTTTCATCCAAACCATGACCTGATATCATAGCGTTTTTGAATGGAAGTTTATTGAAGTTATAATGTGACTTAACAATAGAATAAAATAGCCAAGTGCGGATAATTTCAAATGCTTGGGGCCTGAGTGAGTTAGGAAATATTCTTTTTTTGCAGGTCGTATTTTCAACAAGTTCGGAAATAATGAAAGGGGTACAAGATGAAGTAGCCCATGTATCCATTACATCTGTTTCAGGTATAAATTCGTTTGATCCACACTTTAAACATTTTGATATAGGGGGGTCTTTTTCTGTTGGATCAACTGGTAGATCTTTTTTTTGAGCAACAATAATTTCTGTACACTTTTTGCAGTACCAAATAGGAAAAGGAACCCCATAGTACCTTTGTCTAGAAATACACCAGTCCCATTTAAGGCCTTTTATCCAGGCATCATATTTATCCTTGATATGTTTAGGATACCAGTTGAGCTCTTCCCCTCGTTTTAAGAGTTCATCTTTGATATTAAGAATATCAATAAACCACTGTTTTGTTAGGATATACTCGACGGGAGTTTCACAACGTTCGTGTATATTTACCACATGTTGAATTTTCGTTTGTTTAATAAGGAGTTTTTTATTTTTAAGGTCTTCAAGAATTTGTTTCCTGGCCTCTAAAATAGAGAAACCTTTCAATTTACCTCCTAATGCTGTTATTCTACCTTGTTCATCAAATAATTCCCGAGCTAGAAGATCGAAGGATCTCATTTTTTTAATGTCTTCAGCATCTCCCCATGAACAAACCATCATTAATCCCGTACCATATTCTGGATCCACAGACTGGTCAAAATAGATAGGAATTGAATAATTAAATAAAGGCACAGAGGCCCGTTCTTTTTTGAGTTGTGTATATCGTTTATCTTGAGGGTGAGCAAAAAGAGCAACGCATGCAGGAATTAGTTCTGGTCTAGTTGTGGCGACAGCATATTTTTTATTGGCAATCGAAAATAAAATATAATTTAAGTACGCATCAGTTTTTTTATCCTCTAAATCAGCTTGGGCTAAAGCCGTTTGACAAGATGGACACCAAAGCATTGGTTCTTTTTTTCTGTAGATTTTTCCTTTTTCAAAAAGATCAATAAAAGACCGCTGAGACACTTTTTGACATAGTGGATTTATGGTACTGTACGTTTTTGACCAATCAACTGAGATTCCAAGATTGATCCATAAATCTTTATAATTTTTTATTCCTTTTTCTGTTTCCTGTAGGCAAAGTTTAATAAAGTCACCACGACTAATTTTTAGTTTATTAATATGATATTTTTTTTCAACAAATCGTTCTGTTGGTAAACCGTTATCATCGAATCCCATGGGATAGAAAACATTATATCCCTGCATCCGCATAAAGCGGACGACGAATTCAGCCTGTGAATAACTCATTATATGCCCAATATGCAAATGTTCCGCCGAAACATAAGGTGGGGGGGTATCTATTGAAAATATTGGTTTCGGCGACTGCTCGCCAAATTTGTATATATTATTTTCTTCCCAATATTGTTTCCAATGATCTTCTCTTTCTAAAAAATTATATTTTTTTGGTAACGTCATACTTTAGTATTAATAAAATACGAAAAAATCAAAATTAACATTCTTTAAACATTTGTATTACCATCTGCTTAATTTATCCAGACTGACTTTAGTATATCAAAATAATTTCTGTTGGTAAATGCCCAATTATCCTGATTAGAAGTGCATATTATAGGTAGAGTCACCTCAAAGCTCTTTTTGGAGTAGTAATTCAAAACTCAACAATAATATTGTTGATAATTCTTTTCTAATAGAATATTCAATGGAATGGTGATTTACCTCCATGGTTACGTTTTTGTGATTTGATGCAGGGCATTGACGAAGAAAAGGCAAAAAATATTTGTTTAGCCCATGCCAAGGCAGATTCTTCTTATTGTGAAAAAATTGAAGAGGATTCAGCCCAACACGTTTGTTATTATATACTCGCCGTATCCAGTGAAAATGCTACCTTTTGCGATGAGATTGATTATTTAGACACGCCAGAAGAAAATAAAGAAGAAAAAGAACAATGTTATTATAGTTTTATGAGTAATTTGTATCAGTGGGGAAAGGCAGATGAAATAAAAACAGAATATTGTGAACAACTCGGCAGTCCAGATGATAATACCTGCCTGGCCTTAAAAGCGAGAGATGTTTCTATTTGTGGGGATAATCCTAATTGCTTAACCCATTTTGAACAACCAATGTCTTTTTGTGATGAACGTCCGGATTTTTCTTCTTGTATAAAAGACAGAGCAAAAATAAATAAAGATGTTTCAATTTGCGAATTACTTTCTCAACCAGACAGAGATAGTTGTGTTGGAGTTTATTGCACCCACACAGAGCTTGATGTGGCTATTTGCGATACCATTGAGAATATTGAAAAAAGACAAGAGGTGTATATAGAATTGGCCATGAATTTGGCTAATTTATTAAAAATTTAATATTACGCTGAAGTAAGGTAAATGAATTTCTCCCCTCGGGGAATCCGCCCTGTCTGCCGGCCGGCAGGCAACTCACGGAGTTTCGGGCATTTTTTTATGAAATAAAATTGTTAACCCCTACGTAGTAATTGGTGAAAGGTCGATAATAAAAATTAACTAATCATTAAGTTAATCAAGCAAAGTATGAAAAAATATATCTTTAGTACTATTCTGGGACTTACTGCATTTAGCCTCGTAGGTGGAGCCGTTGCTCTAGCATCGAGTGGCAACGGATTTGGTTCTGATCGCATGATGGAAACTAAAGCAGAGGTATTCGGCATGACAGTTGAAGAATTGGAAACAGCTCGTGAAACCATGGATTTTGAGGAAATTGCTTTACAGCAAGGAGTTGATATAGATGCCATGCACGAACAAATGAAAGCCAAAGCTATCGAAAGATGGCAGGATCGTGGCTTAAGCGAGGAAGAAATTTCTGAGCGAATAGCTAAACGAGACGCCATGGTAGCCTCAGGTGAAGGTCCACATTCAGGTGAAATGGGCTTTGGCCAAAGAAGTGGCAGCATGGATGGCAAGGGAGCCGGTAATTGCAATCTTGAGAATCAATAATTTACCCCTTATCCTTAGTTTGTGCCTCTTTCATAACAAACGTAATGAAGGAGGCACTATACTAAATAAATAAAGTGGAAAAAATATAAAACAATAAATGTTATTTCTCTGGTTGGGTGTTAACTGCCGGAGTAATTTTTTTATTAAATTGTACTGCTCGGGAAGAATCTTCAATAACTAATACAACCGTCGTCAATGCAGTTGATTTTAAAGGAAAAAAAGGCTAGAATAAGGTAAGAATAAAAAATTTACTGCCCTGTATTTAATATCCGAAATTGGGGTCGACAATTCCATTTAAACTCCCAGCTTGCGCTTAAATTATTTAAGGTTTAGATTTTTCAAATGTTATGCCAAAAACGAAAGAAAAAATACTTGATGTAGCTTACTTTTCAATGGAGGTAGCTCTTAGATCCGATATGTCCACATATAGTGGCGGGTTGGGGGTGTTAGCGGGTGATACACTGAAAACCTTCGCTGATTTTGGCTATTCAGCCCTAGGAATAACGCTTTTAAACGAACAAGGTTATGTAGAACAAGAGATTGACCCGACGGGCCGGCAGATAAGTCAGTCAGAAAAATGGGATAAGAAAAAGTATTTAACTAAACTTCCTTTTACAATCAAAGTTCCGTTTAAGAATCGCTCTGTTATTTGTGCGGTGTGGCGGTATAATATCATTGGACAGTCCGGCAAGACAATTTCAGTATATTTTTTAGATTCAAATATTTCAGGTAATGATAAATATGATTGTACCTTGACTAGTTATCTATACGGAGGAGATACGCATTACCGTCTTTGTCAGGAGCAGATTTTAGGATTAGGCGGATTAATACTACTTGAGAAGCTTGGATTTAGTTCGGAGAAAGTACGTATTTATCACCTGAATGAAGGTCATGCTTCATTTGTTGGTTTGTCATTGTATGGGCAAGCTAAGAAATCCTTGCCAACCCATAAAATCGCTATGGATTATATCGGTTGCAAGCTGGTATTTACTACCCATACGCCCGTAGTAGCCGGCCATGACCGTTTT
>Ga0180007_10003582_pt1 | contig 17179 bp, 11 predicted proteins | sample MM_PC_MetaG_FD_121122 | JGI IMG/M metagenome (GOLD analysis project Ga0180007, IMG submission 121122) | Groundwater microbial communities from the Aspo Hard Rock Laboratory (HRL) deep subsurface site, Sweden - MM_PC_MetaG | ecosystem: Environmental > Aquatic > Deep subsurface > Groundwater... | reverse complement strand
GCTGCGCCAATCCTGAGGGGATTCTAGTTTATTGGGCTGCGCCAATCTGGGTGGCTTTTTAATATAACGATGTTTTTGTCGGTTTTTGAAAACTATAGGGATTATCCTTGACTTTTTATAAAAATAACATGAGAATTCAACTGCCATATTTTTTATATTCATGGTTTTTCTTATTTGGGTTCCTGTCAAATGGCTGAAAGGCTTAAAATGAAAAAAATTATTGTAGTGGTTCTCCTTTTTTTTTATTTCATTCCAATTTATTGCCAGGAAGCTTTACGCCGTGTCGGTGTTCTTGAATTTAGTGCTAATGATGTCACTGAATCGGAGGCACGAATTATTGGCGAATTATTTACTACTGAGCTTGTAGCCACTTCATTGTTTGAGGTGGTGGATCGGCGAAATATCGAAATACTATTGGCTGAAATGGAATTTCAAATGAGCGCTGTGATAGATCAGTCGGCTGCGGCTAATATTGGTCGAATTTTATCACTGGGATATATTATATATGGTTCGGTTAGTCGACTTGGGGAAAGTTATATCATAAATGTTCAATTATTAAATGTAGAGACTGCTCAAATTGAAGCCTCCGCACGGGAGCGTTTTTCCAAGATTGAAGAATCTTATGATGTAATGAATACGATTGCTGTTACTTTGGCAGGGCTAATGCCCTTGCCTCGTGCTCAAACAAATACTACGTTGCCATCCCCTGTCACTGGAACGGATATGGAGGGCGCTAATTCTAAACTTAATATGGATTTAGGGCTTGGAATCGTAGTTAGCGAATATACTTTCGGCCCGGAAATAGAAATCGGTGTCCGGTATGCATTCAATAGTAGGTTAAGTGCTTGTGCAGGAATTCTACTTGGTTATGATTTCGACGATGATTTTATCGGATTTGGCTTGAATTTGGCCGCGATTTATTATTTTAATGAACTTTTTGGGATAGGAATTGGGTTTAAGGGGCTACCCACCTATATTGCTGCTTTTGGTGGACCGACTCTTAATGTGTATTTTAGTAGTTTTTTAGTTCGTTTTGGTGTTGATATAATAATGGGTGATGGTGCCGTTAGTCTGATCCTTGGTTATACTCTGCAGCTATAACTTGCATATGCGGGAGTATCTGGGAAAGCAAATCGCTCTCAAAAATTAGTTGCCGAAGGCTATTAGCACAAATCCAGTCTGGTAATGCAATTTTCGGGAGCTCTTGTAGTAATTGCCGTTTTCGTTTTTTTACGGGGTCTCGTAGGTTTTGAGCCATTCCAACAGCTCTTCCAGCTTGAGTGCTGGCGCATAGTACCAGCCTTGTACGTTGGTACAGCCATGTTCTTTCAGGTATTTCAGCTGGGTTTCGGTTTCGACGCCTTCGGCGGTGGTTTCCAGGCCCAGTGAATGGCTCATGGACAGGATTGTGTCTACCAGTGGGCAGCATTCGGCATCACTGTTGATCATGCGGACGAAGCTCTGGTCGATTTTCAGGTTGTCTATCCGAATCTTTTGTAGATTTGAAAGATTTGAATAGCCTGTTCCGAAATCGTCTATGGCCAGGCGGAAGCCGGTTTTTTTGAGGCTGTTAATAACAGTTTGGGCATGCAGGTCATCGGCCATCATCATGCTTTCGGTAATCTCCAGCTCTACCTGTTCTGGGTTGATTGAGTTTGTATTGCAGCAGGAACAGATGTAGCCCGGCAGGTCCAGGTTTTCCAGGTCGCTGGCTGAGAGGTTTATGGCCAGTACTGGCAGTGTATTACTTGGGCAGATCCGGTTCTGTATGTGCTGCCAGTCACGGAGGGCCTGGTCGATAACGTAGCTGGTCAGCCGCTGCATGATCGGCCCGCTTTCGGCTATGGGGATAAACTCGGTTGGCGGAATGCTTCCCAATTCGCGATTGGTCCAGCGTAGTAGTACTTCTACTCCGTGAAAGCCGCCTGCTGGTAGAGTTATCTTGGGTTGATATGCCAGATTGATTTCGTTTCGCTCTATGGCGCCTTCTAAGGCGGCGGCTATGGTAAAGCGTCGTTGCTCGTGTTTCCAGTTTTTTCTGTCGTAATAACGGACTTTTCCTATGGCTAGGTTGTTGCTCTCCAGCATGCCTGCTACATTGGCGGCTAGTCGTTCGGCATTGCTGCCGTCTTGCGGAAAGCGGGTAAGGGCGATGGCGGCCTGTAGTTGGGTTTTATGTTCAAAGTGATGGATGGGAATCTGGGCTTGCTGTAGCAGTTTTTGGGCCAGTTCTCTGATATGCAGCGGGTCAAGATTTTTTAGGTATAGAAGAAACATGGTTCCGGTCCAGCGGCTGGCCAGGCAGTGTTCGGGCAATTCTTTTTGTATGCGTTGACTTACCTCGCGCAGTAGTTCGTCGCCGCGGGCTGCTCCCTGATGGCTGCTGATCTTTCCGAATTGGTGCAATTTCAGTGCCAGTACAGTAAAGTCCCTGCCCTCTTCTACCGCCTGCTGTAATAGTTCGGTCATTCTGGTACGGTTGGAGAGTCCGGTAAGGTTGTCAAAATAGGCTGTGTGGGTAAGGCGGCTAACCAGGCGGTGCTGATAGTAGACGGCAATGCTGCCCAAGCCGCTGGCAACTACGAAGATTGCGATAAGTCGCTGTCGCAGGTCTGGATCGGCAAAGACCGAATCGGTCGGAAAATCGCCAAGTTGAAGGCGTAGTAGTATGCCGGCTAAAAAGTACAGGGTAAAGCCTATGCCGCTTACATAGCCCAGGACGAAATAGAGCAGTGAGAATGAGGCGACAAAATACAGGAAACTTAAGCCTCTGCTGCCGCCGCCGCTGATTATCAGATAGGTCAGCAGAAAGTATACTGCAATTGTTACTATGAAGCGCGGCAGTTTTAATTTCCTGGTGATGAAAAATGCAACCGTGGCCAATAACATTAGCAGGCCAAAGCTTAGGATGATCCAATTACTGAGTGTAGCTTGGGTGCGGATATTCAGCAGTACATTAAATATGATGGCTAGCAAGGCGGTCAGGCTGAGGGCGTAGAACACCATAATGGCGATGCGCTGCTGCATTGGAAGCTGATTGGGGTCTGTTTTAACAAAAAACAGGAAGTTCTTCATCAGTTTCAGTATGATGCAGGTTCCGGGAAAATGCAAAAGCCTGCTGGCTTATATTGATGTGGTATCCTGGCTGAGCTAATCAAGTGACTCCTGCAGGGCTTCGCGCAGGCGGCTGGCTGAGCTTTTAAGGCGCTCAACCGAGGCGGACATGTCCTGGGCTGCTTCGGCATTTGTTTTCATGGTGCTGTTCAGTCCCTGGATGTTGTTGTGTATCTGCTGCAGTATGGTTTCCTGGTTAAGGCTGGCTTCGGCAATTCTGGCTACCTGGGTCGCTGTATTTTCCATGTAGGGAATCAGCTGGTTAATGGCTGCCCGCGCGGTTTGGGAGCTGACCATGGTTCCACTGGAAAGTTGGCTTATCTCCATGGCTGCGTTTTTGCTGCGCTCGGCTAGTTTGCGAACTTCTTCGGCTACTACGGCAAAGCCTTTGCCGGCTTCGCCGGCTCGGGCGGCTTCGATGGCCGCGTTCAGGGCCAACAGGTTGGTTTGTCGGGCAATTTCTTCTATTATGCCGACTTTATCGGTAATTTTTTCTAGGGAGCCAAACGCTGCTTGTACGGATTGGTTGCTGCCGGCTGCTGCTGTACCAGCCTGGGCGGTATATTGCCTTGTTTCCTGGATGCTCTGGCTGGTCTCGGCGCTCAGGCGTGCCAGTTCGCTGATTGCACTGCCAAGTGCTTTAATACTGTCGGCCTGAACTGTTGCTCCTTCGGCTATTGTTGCGGCTTGACCGGCAAAGCTCTGGCTTTCGGCATTTATCTGGTCGGCGGAGCTGCCGGATTTATGCACAACGGTATTGAGTTTGCTGACTAGCTGCTGTTGCTGCTGGTTCTGCTGCTCACTGTGGTTCATGGTTTTTAGGCTGATGCGTGAAGCCTGGAAGGAACTGGCTACAATAGCCAGATAGATGACACTGGCGCCGGCAAAAACAGCTGAACTGCCGAAGTCCGTATGCCTGGAGGGCAGAAAGCTCAGCAGCATGTACAGGGAAATCAGTAAACCATATACTCCGGTACCGGCTACATGCAGCCAGTGGTAGCCGATGAGTCCGGAAATAACTACGGCGCCGGCATGGTAGTATATGACCAGCAGCAGGTGGGCTTCTGGTTCGGCTATGGGCTTCATGATACTCAGAAAACTTAGTGCCAGCGAGACTAGTATGATGACGCTGTTGGCGGCCAGTCGGTAACGGCCGCGGGCTACCAGAATTACTGTTGCCACGAAGGCCAGCATGATAAGGCCGTCCATCAGTGCGGTAATCATTTCGCCTTGGATCAGCACATTGACCAGCTGTATTGGCAATACTGCCAGTAGTATCAGCCCGAGAAAGAGTAGAACCCGGTATTTTAGCCGGATGACCATGCTCTCGTTTTCGTAGAATTTGTCCACACTCTGCAACAATTTCATAGTGGCTCCATTGGCAAAAGTGTAGGGTATCCTGCTTTGTAACGCAACTGGAATAGTGTAGATTTACTGCTGGGGCACAAGCTTAGGTCTGCCAGGTTTTAAGTGCCGGCTTGGGATGTTGGTTGACGGCTGCTGTTTGCTAAGTGTCTCCGACAGCTTGCATTCATTGCAGGGTTGTGCTTATTTTGAATTATGGAGGATCTATGTTTGAGCTGAGCGGCAGCTATACGGACCTGTACGAACTGACTATGGCCGAGGCCTGGTTTAGGGCCGGGCGGCAGGATGAAAAGGCGGTATTCGATTATTTTTTCCGGCGGCTGCCTTTTTCCGGCGGCTATGCTCTGCTTGCCGGGCTGGAAGATTTGCTTGCACAGCTGGAGCAGCTGCGTTTTTCACCGCGCGATCTGGAATATCTCGCGGCACAGGGACTGTCCTCGGCCTTTTTGGCCTGGTTGGAGAATTTTCGCTTTAGGGGCAGTGTGTATGCGCCTCGCGAGGGGGATGTAGTGTTTCCGCTGCGGCCAGTGCTGCAGGTGGAGGCCAGCCTGATTGAGGCCCAGCTGATCGAAACTCTTTTATTAAATGTACTTAATTTTCAGACGCTGATAGCAACCAAGGCTAGCCGCATGCGTACAGCCGCCGGTTCGCGTCCTCTGCTGGATTTCGGCCTGCGCCGCGCTCAGGGTTTGGGCGGCTACTGGGCCAGCCGGGCGGCCTATATCGGCGGTTGTAATGCTAGCAGCAATGTGCTGGCCGGACGCGATTACGGAATCCCGGTATCCGGCACAATGGCTCATTCGTTTGTGCAAAGCCATGTTGACGAGTTGAGCGCTTTCCGCGCCTATGCCGTAGCCCGCCCGGAGGGCTGTGTGCTTTTGGTGGATACCTACGACACACTGCAGAGCGGTTTGCCCAATGCCATAACGGTGGCGGCGGAACTGGCCGCCCATGGCAAGGCTCTACAGGCCATACGGCTGGATTCCGGCGATTTTGTACGGCTTTCGCGGGCGGCCCGAGCCATGCTGGACGCCGCCGGCTTTACAGGTGTAAAGATTGCCGCTTCCAATCAGCTGGACGAGTACAGCATCAGCGAACTGCTGGCCCGCGGTGCGGCGGTGGATGTGTTCGGTGTGGGTACCAGCCTGGTAACCGGGCATTCGGACGGGTCCTTGGACGGGGTGTATAAACTATGCTGGCTGAACGGACAGCCAAGCATCAAGCTCTCGGAAAACGCGGCCAAGACTTCGCTGCCGCATCGCAAGCAGGTATACCGTCTGGCTGATGACTCGGGCCGGTGGCTGGGGCTTGATCTGGTCACCCTGCGTGATGAGGCTTTGCCGGATGCTGCTTTTATTGCCGAGCCGGACGGTCTGCCGTCAGCTGTTTCCTTGTCAACTTGGTCAACAAGTGAGAGCGAAGCGCTGCTGTGGCCTATTATGATAGAAGGAAAACGTACTCTGGCGGCACGGAATGTGAGCGAGATTGCCGACTATGCGCGGGAGCGGCTGGCGTTGTTGCCTGCTGAGTATAAAAAGCTGCAGGGGGCGGCGCAGTATAGGGTTGCGCTAAGTCCGGGCTTACAGGCCGAACAGGCGCGTCTGGTGGCGGCGGCTGAAAGGAGTTAGGGAATGCGGGCTTTGATTGTGGTTGATGTACAGAATGATTTTGTTCCGGGCGGCGCATTGACTGTTCCGGACGGGCACTTGATCATTCCTCTGATAAACCGCCTGATGCAGCGGTTTCCGCTGGTGGTGGCTACCCAGGACTGGCATCCGGCCGGTCATGCCAGTTTTGCCTCGAGTCATGCAGGGCGGCGGGCTTTTGATACTGTGCTATTGAACGGGGGTGAGCAGGTGCTCTGGCCGGACCATTGTGTGCAGGGGAGTTCCGGTGCCGCTTTTGCGGACGGCTTGGATACTACTGCCTTTGCGGCAATTTTCCGGAAGGGAATGAATCCGGCGGTAGACAGTTACAGTGCCTTTTATGACAATCTGCGGCTGCAGAATACCGGACTGGCCGGTTATTTGCGCGGTTTGCAGGTGGACGAGCTTTATTTCTGCGGTCTGGCGGCTGACATTTGTGTGCACTTTAGCACCATGGACGCGTTGCGTGAGGGATTTACGGTAAATCTTATTCAGGATGCCAGCAAGGAACTGGATGCGGCAGACTATGCCCGGACCAGGCAGGTATTTGCGCAGGCTGGCGGACGTTTGCTTGCCGCTGCTGCTTTGTTCTGACTTTATGGAGCTTGCTTCATCGGCAGCGTTGGCTTTATCTGCCGAACTTAGTGTCGGTTTCCTGTACGGACGGCTGAGGAGTTCGGACTTCTGCGGAAGTGGTGGAGAGCTGTGGTGTCGCGTAGCTGGATGCAAGTGGTTGGTGTGGTTTTGCTGAGTCACCATTAAAAATTAAAAAAAAGCTTGCCAAATTTACTGTATACGTGTACAGTTGTTTGTGTATAACTTGTTTTCAGGAGCAATCCCATGCAGCAGAGCGGTTTTGAGCTAATTAACGGCTCTATGTTTTATACTATTGCCGGGGCGGAGCGCCTTCCCGAGTTTTTTATGAGCCTGGTTAGTTCGGGTGACCACTGGATGTTTATCAGCAGTAAGGGAGCTCTGACCGCCGGGCTGGGAAATGCTGAACGCGCTTTGTTCCCGTATGAAACTGTGGATAAGGTTATGGCCGGCCGGACGGGCACGGGAGCCTGCACACGGATACGGGTACAGGGGCGCAGCGGACTTGCGCTCTGGGAGCCTTCTTCCGACTGGTCGCAGGCAGTCTGGCCGGTGGAACGCTATTTGTCCAAGAATTGCACTGGCAGCGAGTTGCGTTTCGAAGAACGTAATCTGGAGCTAGGCTTAAATTTTTATTGCAGCTGGTCGTTTTCGCACCGGCATGGTTTTGTACGCCGGGCTGGTTTGCGTAATGTTGGCTCGGAAGCACTGCGTCTGCAGGTGGCTGACGGTTTTCTGAATTTGATGAACGGCGGCGTTAGTCGGCGTTTGCAGAGTCAACTAAGCTGTCTGACGGACGCATATAAAGACAATGTGCTGGATGAAGCCATTGGCCTGGCCGCCTTTAGTCTGGCTTCGATGATTACTGACCGTGCCGAACCACGCGAGTCGCTGACGGCTACGGTGGCCTGGCACTATGGCCTGCCGCAAGCTCGTATCAGCTTGACTCGGGCCAGTCTAGACGATGATAGTGTGGAGTCAGGAAATTTTTCTTCGCGGGTAACCGGAAAGAAAAGTGATTTTATTGTTCACGCTACTCTGTTTCTTGAACCCGGGGAGCAGCAAGAATGGTATACGGTGGCTGATGTTGGCCTGGATCATGCCGCTGTGTCTGAATTGCAGGCCTGGCTGCAGGACGATGCTGAGCCCATCCCGCGGCAATTGGCTCTGGAAAGCGGACATATCCAGCAGGAGCTGGAGCGTATCATCTGTTCGGCTGACGGTCTTTCGGTAAGCGCGCAGACCATGCATGAGTGGCATCATGCCGCCAATACCCTGTTTAATGTGATGCGCGGTGGTTTTCCGGTTAACGGAATGGTTCTGGCGCTTGCCGATGTGATTAATTTTTTTCGCTGCAGGAACAAAGCCGCGGCGGAGTTGCTGGTCGATATGCTGCAGCAGCAGGCTGCCGGTAAAAACTTCTGTACCCGCGCGGAACTGACGCGGTGGGCGGCCGGGTTTGGCAATGCTGATCTTGTGCGGCTGGCCAACGAATATCTGCCTTTTACTTTCAGCCGGCGGCATGGCGATCCTTCACGGCCCTGGAACGAATTTTCGATAAAAGTGCAGGATCCGGCCGGCCGGCCGCTCTTGGACTATCAGGGTAACTGGCGGGATATTTTTCAGAATTGGGAGGCCCTGGGGCAATCGTATCCGGGGTATCTAGAAGGATTTATAAGCATATTTCTGGATGCCACAACCATCGACGGCTATAATCCATACCGGATAAGCCGATCTGGGATAGACTGGGAGCGTGAAGAAGCCGATGATCCCTGGTCCAATATCGGCTACTGGAACGATCATCAGATTATTTATTTGCAGAAGCTGGTGGAAGCTTTAGAGGCTCATTATCCGGGACGTTTAAAAGAGCGCTTAGAAAGCCGAATTTATTCTTGGGCTCAAGTGCCTTATAGAATTGTAAGCTACAAAGAGCTATGCATGAATCCGCGGGCTTCGATCCGCTTTGACCATGAACTTGACGCACAAATAAGCCGGCGGGTCGGAGAGTTTGGTACTGACGGCCGATTGATTGCCGACAGTAGCGGTGCGGTTTTGCACGCCAATCTGGCCGAAAAGCTGGTATCTTTGTTTGCGGCCAAGCTGGGTAATTTTGTACCGGGAGGCGGTATCTGGATGAACACCCAGCGTCCGGAATGGAATGATGCTAACAACGCGCTGGCCGGCTTTGGTCTGTCCATGGTTTCAGTTATGTATGTGCGCCGAGCACTTGCCTGGTGGCTGGATTTAGTAGCGGCGGCCGGCTGTGAAACCATTACTCTGGCTGAGCCTTTGGCTCAGCTGCTGCGGCAACAGCAAGCGGCCATGACGGAATTTAGCAAGTATGACTGCATTGGCGACGGTCAAAAACGCAAAGCATTTATGGATACGATGGGCTTGGCACTTGAAGTTTACCGGGATACAGCCTACAACAGTCTGCCGGCCTTTGAGCATAATGTAGATTTGGCTGCCGCCGATTTGCTGGGCTGGCTGCAGACTGCCTTGCACCTGCTAGACCAGACCATTGCTGCAGCCAGACGTGCTGACGGCTTGTTTGAATCGTACTGCTTGCTGAAATTTAGCGAGGTCGTGGGGTCGGACTCGGGTGCGGCTACGGTTACAAGTTTATATCCTATGCTGGAAGGTCAGGTGGCAGCACTGTCATCCGGGCTGCTTTCGGCCGAGGATGCTGTGGCTTTGATGCAAACGCTGCGTTCCGGATCTTTGTATTGCGAGCGCCGGAAGACCTGGCTGCTGTATCCTGAGAAAGTCCTGCCGGATTTTTTTACGAAAAACCGTTGTGCGGAAGCTATGCTCGCTGAAGCTGCCCTGGCAGAAGGTGGGCTGGCTGCGGAGTTACTGAACCGTGGCAGACGCGACATTTTATACCGCGACCGCGACGGCAGCATCCGTTTTGCCGCTGGTATGCAAAATGCAGAAGAACTGGCGGCGACCTTGTATGAACTGGCTGCCGATCCTCAGTGGCAGGTCCTGGTTGCCGCTGACAGGCAGCGTTTACTTGACCTGTATGAGTCCTGCTTCCGGCATTCCGGTTTTACCGGCCGCAGCGGCGCGATGTACGCGTACGAAGGGCTGGGCAGTGTGTACTGGCATATGGTGGCAAAGCTGATGGTGGCACTGGCGGAAATCAGGCAGCAGTATGTGCTGGACCGGATGGAAGCTGGCGATGATACGGCTACTAGCGCTTCGCTAGATGCCGAAAATACGGTGCTCGCCGGTATTGATAAGGCTTATATGATGGTACGGGAAGGCATCGGCTATCGCAAATCTGTTGCAGAATGGGGAGCCTTCCCCTTTGATCCCTATTCTCATACTCCGAAGTCGGGAGGTGCGCAGCAGCCAGGCATGACCGGGCAGGTTAAAGAAGAATTACTGACTCGTTATGCCGAGTTTGGCTTGGCTATTGTCGACGGTTGTATTCAGGTTCTGCCAACCAGTCTGCTTGATGGAGAATTTTTACACGAAGCCCGTTTGTTCGAATATGTTGATGCTGCCGGCAAGCCTGCTTCTGTGCAGGTACTTGCTGGAGAAGCTGCCTGTACTTTGGCCCAGGTGCCGTTTGTGCGCGATTCAATACATGGAACGGTGCGTGTGACTGTGCGCCTGCAAGACGGAGCTGTGCTGGAATTCGGCTCGGTTTTGAGCCGGGATGTATCCACCGCAATTTTTAACCGTGATAATTATGTTGTATCCGTCAAGGTAAGTGGCGGAATTACTAAACGAATAATGTAAAAACTTCCGGAAAAGACGGCGGATCACTGTTGTGGTGCAGTGATCCGCTTTTTTTAGTGTGCTTTACATGCCTTTATTTTTTATCACCTGGGCATACCACAGTGCGCTGTCTTTAAGGGTGCGCTGCTGAGTGTCAAAATCTACATGCACAATACCGAAGCGGCGGTCGAAACCGAAGGCCCATTCGAAATTATCCAGTAAGGACCAGGCAAAATAACCCTTAAAGCGGACCCCGGCGGTGAACAGGGCATGGGCTTCTTTGAGATGTTCCTGGATGTAGGACAGCCGCCGGTCGTCATGCACGCGGCGCTTCCCTTCGGAATCTGTTACCACGCTGTCCTCGAATGCAGCGCCGTTTTCGGTTATGTACAAATCGATGTCCGGGTAGTCGCTGCTGATACGTTTGAGGATATTGTGCATGGCCGGCGGATATACTTCCCAATCCATGCGAGTGCGCGGACCTGGGCCGGAGAACACAGCGACCTGCCCAGGCCCGCCGTTTTCGTCATGGCGGGCCAGCTGCCGGAAGTAGATATTGATCCCGAGGAAATCGGTCTTCAGTGCTATCAGATCCATGTCTCCAGCTTCGGTAGCCGGGAACAAAGCGGCGGCCTGAAGCTGCTTGGCAATTTCGGCCGGATATTCGCCTTTCAGTACTGGACGGGCAAACCAGTCATTGCCGCCCTGGTGTGCGCGCTCGGCGGCGGCCTGGTCTGCCGGGCTGTCTGTAGCCGGCTGAATCGGAGCCATATTCAGGGTGATGCCGATAGGAGCGGCAAGTTTTAGGTTGCGGTATTCCCGGACTGCCATGCCATGCGAGAGTAGCAAATGGTGTGATACCTGCAAGGCAATTTTATTGCTCGGATCAACTATCCCTGGCGCATGATGGCCGCTGGCGTGCCCAAGAAAGGCCACCACCCAGGGTTCGTTATGGGTAATCCACATGCCTACCTGGTCGCCCAGTGCTTCGAATACGATGCGGGCGTAGCGGGCGAAGTGGCTGCAGGTTTCGCGGTTTTGCCAGCCGCCCTGGTCCTGCAGCGCCTGCGGCAGATCCCAGTGGAACAGGGTGGCTACCGGCACGATTCCCGCCGCCCGCAGTTCGCGTACCAGCAAGCGGTAATAATCCAGGCCGGCCTGATTGACTTCCCCGCTGCCATCGGGGATGATACGCGGCCAGGCTATGCTGAAGCGGTAGGCCTGCAGGCCCAGTTCTTTCATTATGGCGATATCTTCACGGAAGCGGTGATAATGGTCACAGGCTACATCGCCAGTATCACCATTCATTACCTTGCCCGGTGTGTGCGAAAAGCGGTCCCAGACTGATTCACCGCGGCCGTCGGATTTGGCCGCTCCTTCGATCTGGTAGCTGGCCGTGGCCGCGCCCCACAGGAAATCTGCAGGAAATTTATAGCCTTCAGTACTGTTGTTCATGTGTGATCCTTTATTTACAGTTTTGCTGAAACGGATTCCCGTTCGATATATTGCGGTTTGTACATGCAGCGGTGTTCTGCCTCGCCACCGTTAATGAGCGTAAGCAGCAGACGGGCGGCATCCAGCCCGAGCTCGCGCAGTGGCTGACTGAAGGTAGACAGTGATGGGATGATGTGCCTGGCATATTCGGGGTTGTTGTCAAAGCCGATAATTGAATAGTCCTTCGGACATTCTAGTCCGACCTCGTGGGCCGCCCGGATAAAACCCAGCGAGGACGAATCATTGCTGGCAAATACCGCACTGAACGGCGGCAGGCTGGGCAGCGCCTTGCTTACCGCCTGATAAGTAGGCTCGGCGAAAAAGTCTCCGAAGATCTGGCGTTCGCTGCCGAGGGGGATTCCGGCTTCGGCCAGCCGGGCCGAAAAACCCTGGTAGCGGTCGTAGGCCGATGGCACCTGTGGTGTTCCCCAGATGAACAAAAAGTCACGATGGCCCTTGTTAATGAGGATTTCGGCAGCGTGCCAACCGGCGTGATAGTTATCTACAGTCAGCTGGTATATGGATGGGTTGGCAATAGCCCTGTCCATAACGATGAAAGGGCGCCCCCACTGTTCCAGTAACTCCAGCAGCTGGTCATCTTCCCGGGTGTTGTACGGGAAAAAGATGATGCCGTCCAAATAGCGTTTTTTGAGGAAGGGCGGTAGGCGGTCGCGGTAGCTGTGAAACTGATTGTCAATATCTCTGGTGATAAAAAGTGAAGTAAAGTAGCCGTTCTCGTTAAGCAGACTCTGAATGGCATGGGTAACTTCCCAGTAGAAGGGGCCGATGCCCGGGGTCAATATTCCGATATTAAAAAAGCGACCGGTTTTCAAGCTCTGGGCTGAATGGTCCACCTGATATCCAAGCGCTTCTATGGCCTTTTTTACCTGTTCAGCTGCTGCCGGGCGTACGCTGTCGGGACTGGCCAGATAGCGTGATACGGTAGCAGAGGAGACACCGGCAGCTTTGGCCACATCACGCTGAGTTGGCGTGGTAAACATGGCTTGCTCGACTTTGTTGGTGTTGGACATAGTAAACTCCACAGTTGGTCAGATCAGATATGGATACGTATACATTAATGCACGCTATCCCTTTCATCAAGATTCTACCCTAAAATTCAGGTTTTATCTATAATAAGTGCATGGTTAAAGAGTAAAATAGCGCATATTGACCATGAATAAGTCTCGATCTTAGTGATTCGCCAGATTTCCTTGAAGAGCTTGTAGCGATTTCAGAAGAAAAAATGCAACAATTAGTGTATACGTATACAAAAAATGCTTGACAGATGAAAAAAGTGACTCTACACTTACAATCGCCCGGCTACAAGACAGGCAAACCCACTATTTGGAGGAAGTATGAAACCCACCAGGCTCTTAGTGATCCTGCTGATCACCATTTTGGCTTTCGGCGCTGTATCCTGCGCCAAGGAAGCTGATTCTGCGGCTACCTTTGATCCGACTGTTCCGTACACCGTTACTATCGGTGCTTACGGTGATCTGGAAAAAGCCTACTCGGCTGTTTTCGCCAGTGCCGATTTCAAGGCAAAATTCCCGAATGTTACTATTCAGTTTCAGACTTCCGACTTTGGCGGACATCATAATCGTCTGACCACTGTTCTGGCTGCGAACGAGCAGGCCAACGACATCGAGGCGCTTGAAGTCGGATTCATTGCCCAATTCGTGGAAACCGGTGGACTCACCGACCTGAACGCGGCCCCCTTTAACGCCAAAAAAGTAAGTGGCGACATTGTCAAATTTGCCATGGCTAACGCCACCACCACTAAAGACAACCTGATTGCCATGCCGGTGGATATCGCTCCGGCCGTACTTTTCTATCGTGAAGACCTCGCCCGAAACGCTGGTGCAAATCTGGACAACCTGGCCAGCTGGGACGAATATATTGAAGTAATGAAGAAGCTGGCTGATCCGGCCAATGGTGTATACGCCATCGAGCATCCGGCAGCTGTGCAGGCTATTCCGCTCAATGGCGGTAAAGGCGGCTGGATGGATAACGGCAAGCCGCTTGAGCCCAAAGCGAAATTCCTTGATGCCCTTAAACTTGTGCAGAAAGTAAAAGCCGCCAATGTCGACGGCGATCTGGGTGCCTGGTCCGGTCCCTGGTCACAGGCTTATCTGGACGGCAAAGTTGCGACCATTGTAAACGGCGCCTGGTTCGGTGGCACTCTGCGCACCTGGCTTTCTCCGGAACCGGGGAAATGGCGTGTAGCCTACCTGCCCGGCAAGATGATGGCGAGCCTGGGCGGTACCTATCTGTCTATTCCTGCCACCACACCGGAAGACCGCAAGCTGGTTGCCTGGGAGATCATCAAGTATCTGACCACCAGCTCCAACGCCCAGTTGATCACCTTCCGTGAAATCGACGCCTTCCCGGCCCTGACCAGTGTGTATAAAGACCCGGTTATGGATGAAGACGTAGCCTTCTACGGCGGACAGAAAGTGCGCAAGATTTTTGCCGATGTTGCCCTGAATATTCCCGAAAACAAGGTTACCGAATATGACAATGTTATCCTGAGTATCTGGAACGGTTCGGTTACCGCAGTGGTTAACGGAACTTCTACACCGGAAGAGGCTTATGACGAAGCCTTGACCAAGGTAAAAGCCACAATTTTCTGATAATGCAGTAGGCGTAGGCAGGGCTGCCGCTTTGCGGTAGTCCTGCCCATTGTTTTATAGCCGTAGTGCGGCTAAAGTAAAGTAGCGGGAGGATGCCGGTATGATACGAACGGTACGTATAAAGACTGTATCGATGTATGTGGTGCTTGGCCTGATGGCTCTGGTTTTTGCCTATCCATTCTACAATGTATTTGTACTGGCTACCTGGCCGAGCCAGCAGGTGCTGCGCTTCCCGCCGCATTTTTTCTTCGGCGGCGGTCTGGCCGAAAATATGAGCCAGCTGTTGGCGCGGATACCCTTTGGCCTAAACTTTTATAACAGTCTTGGTATCGCACTGTTGTCTACCATCAGTGTGGTCTTTTTTTGTACTATGGCCGGCTTCGGCTTCGCCAAGTACCAGTTTCGTTTTAAGCGGCAGTTATACTTTTTTGTAATAGCCAGTATGGCCATCCCCGGTTTTTTGAACATTATTCCTTTTTACAAAATGATGGTACGCTTTGGCTGGATAAATACCTGGCTGCCCTTGATCGTTCCGGGCATGGCCGGAGCCTTCGGCATCTTTTTGATGACGCAGTTCCTGGAAAACTCCCTGCCCGATGACATTCTTGATGCCGCCCGGATAGACGGCCTGAGTGATTTCGGCATTTTTATACGCATTGTATTCCCGTTGGCCAGGCCGGCTCTGGCGGTACTTGGAATTGTAACCTTTGTCGGTTCGTGGAACAATTTTACCGGACCGCTGATTCTGCTGCCAAAAATCGAGGCAACAACCCTGCCTGTGGCTTTAACCGTGCTGAACAGCCGGGTAGACAACAATCTTGGGGCTTTGATGCTTGGTAATGCCTTAACGCTGCTGCCGCTGATGATCATGTTTATACTGTTTTCCAGGCAGATAATTTCCGGCCTTACCGCCGGTGCGGTAAAAGGTTGAGGTGCCGACATGAAACAATTACGACGAAGCAAAATCAACTGGGCTCCTTATATTTTTATCAGTCCTTTTTTTGTGCTGTTCTGCGTGTTTGGAATCTATCCTATTCTGTATTCCATCACTACTTCTTTCTTTGACTGGAAACTAATCGGTACCTCCGCCCCGAAATTTGTCGGGCTGGGAAACTATATAAATGTATTGACTATTGACCCCTTTTTCTGGAAAGCGCTGCTTAATACAGTGGTGCTGCTGATTTTCGGTTCGCTGCTGCAGCATTTTATAGCCATTCCGCTGGCCATCCTGATTAACAGCCATGCTATCAAGCGCAAGGAGTTTTTTAAAACTACCTTCTTCCTCCCCTATATCACCAGCACTGTATCGGTGGTAATCATCTTCGGCATGCTGTTTGATACTAATTATGGACTGGTAAACTGGATAATAAGCCTGTTCAGCGACGGCGAAAATATACGCTGGATGCAGGAAGCTTCCGGTATCAAAATTGTACTATCAATTATTCTTAACTGGAAATTTATCGGCTGGAATATGGTTATCTATCTGGCCGGTTTGCAGGCTATTCCCTATGAATTGTATGAGGCTGCCATGATTGATGGAGCCTCTACTTTCCGTAAACACATTTCGATCACCTTGCCGCAACTGCTACCCATCATTTTCTTCGGGGTGGCCTTGTCGATTATCGGCGGCATGCAGGTTTTTGAAGAACCGTTTATTCTGACCGGTGGATACGACAATCTGGGTGGCGCGGAAAATTCCGGACTTACGGCGGCGTATTATCTTATGTTTACGGCGTTTAAAGCCTACCGTCTGGGTAAGGGCAGCGCCATAGCCTGGCTGCTGTTCCTGGTAATCATTATCCTGAACGGCATTAATCGCAAAGTAACCCAGAAACTACAGGGATAAACAGGAAGGATTTTATGTATAGTCTCATCTCCTCAATAGTGCGAAAAACGCGCATGGTGGCTTTAATTTTACTGGCTGGTCAACTCCTTATCTTTACTACCGGCTGTTCGCGCACCTCAGAGTCTGCAGTAATGCCGGCAGCCAAGCCCTCGGAGGCCGCTACCGCCGCGCCGGTGGTTCCTGCTGATGCCGCTTTTAGAAATACCTTGCTGTCGGCGGAAGAGCGTGCCAGGTCTTTACTGTCGTATATGACTCTGGATGAAAAAATCGGCCAGATGACGCAGCCGGCCCGTGATTATCTGGGGAGTGACAGTAATATAGCAAAGTACGGCTTTGGTTCTGTGCTGAGCGGTGGCGGTTCTGGTCCGCGCAGCAATACTGCCGTCAGCTGGGCTGACATGATTGATGGCTACCAGAAATATGCTCTGGGCACCCGTCTGGGCATACCGCTGCTCTATGGTGCCGATGCGGTTCATGGCCATAATAATGTAGTGGGCGCGGTTATATTCCCGCACAATGTCGGTTTGGGTGCAAGCGGCAGTGAGGAAATAGTGCGGCAGGCCGGACGAGTAAGCGCGCTGGAAGCAACTGCTACTGGTGTACGCTGGACCTTTGCGCCTTGTGTAGCCGTGCCGCAGGACGAACGCTGGGGCCGTACCTATGAAGGTTTCAGTGAAGACAGTGCGCTTGTCTCCCGTCTTGGCGCAGCGGCTGTGCTTGGCCTGCAGGGTTCTGCTGATCTGTTGCAATTGGCTGAT
>Ga0180007_10003581_pt1 | contig 17181 bp, 31 predicted proteins | sample MM_PC_MetaG_FD_121122 | JGI IMG/M metagenome (GOLD analysis project Ga0180007, IMG submission 121122) | Groundwater microbial communities from the Aspo Hard Rock Laboratory (HRL) deep subsurface site, Sweden - MM_PC_MetaG | ecosystem: Environmental > Aquatic > Deep subsurface > Groundwater... | reverse complement strand
CAAGTATGCGTTCTTTCCTCTTATCTCAAAGCGTTCTACCCACGATAGTGGTATCTACCACATGGACGCCATGAACTTCAAGCATTACGGGAAGTACGACATTGTATATTTTTAAGTTGTACAGTAATGTATCAATCTAAAAATACCCCACAATCAGAAAAGGATTGGCACATTGAAGATAAAATTCTTCCTACTTATTTTGGAGTAGGTTGGACTAAAATATATTCAGAATTAATGTGCGAATTCTATGCCGGTTTAGGTAAGTGTAAATATACAGCAATAAGACACTCAAACACCTATGGTGCATACGATCAATTTGATTTAAATAAATGTCATGTATTAGCTGCCTTTATTAAAAAAATTAATGAAGCAACTAATACATTAGAAATCTGGGGAGATGGCAAAGCAGCACGAGATCTTTTATATATAGACGATTTAATTCATATGATTACTTTATGTATACAAAAACAAGAAACTCAATACGAATTATTTAATTGTGGAATTGGTAAAGCATATAATGTTGTAGATATTGCTAAGCGTATTATGACACTAATGAAGAAAGATTTAATTATTACATTTAATCAGAGTAAACCAAACATTCCAACAACAGTAATTCTTCATTGCGACAAAGCACATAAAGAACTTGGATGGTATCCACAAATAGATTTAAATACCGGATTAATAAAAACTATAGATTGGTATCAAAAGAGGTAAAAATATGACACTTCCTTCAATATCGTACATTATTGCTACTAATAGACCTTGGCATAAAATTCAAAGAACAATAGATTCTATTTATGCTATGGGAGAACACGATTACGAAATATTAATTTGTAGTCCATATGAATATAATATTAAAATTGACAATGTTAAATTTATTCCAGACGATAATATTAGTTTAACATATGCTTGGAATAAACTAACAAGACATAGTTCTGGTGATTGGATTATGCAAATAGCTGATGATTATCATTACGTTAATCTAAACATAAAAGAATTGCTAGAATTTACTAAATCAGAAGAAATGATTAAAAAAACATTTAAAATGATACATATGGGACCAATTGATGTTTGGGGTATAACAAACTATGCACATATAACATCAACTCCAATTTATCATCCTCCATATCCAGTAATACACTTTTCACTTATAGAGAAAAAAACTATAGATGAAAAGTTAGATGGTGTTATTTTTAATGAAAGATTTATATATTCTACATCAGATCATTGGCTGGGGTTATATTGTTCTCAAAACGAAGACTATAAACCTTTAGACTACAATATATTTGATGGACACGGAGGACTTGGATATAAAATGCGTCATGGTAGAACACATATTGAAGGATGGCCACCATTAGATTCAGAAGGGCGAGCCCTGCCAAATATTAATGAGTTCTTGGGTTGGGTAGAACCACACGGAGATGAAAAGAACCCTAAATATCTTAATTCAAACTACAACACTAATCACGATTATCAAGTATTCAAATTTTTAGCGGAAAACTTTAAAAAGGGCATAACTCCGTATAACTTCTAAAATGAAAACAGCACAACAACTAATAGATTTTGAAAAGAAAATCATTGATTTGTATGAACAAGGTAAAATTCGTGCCCCAATTCATTTATCTAATGGGAATGAACTACAACTAATTAAAATATTTAATACTTACCAAATTGGTAAAGATGATTGGGTAATGTGTACTTGGAGATCTCATTATGAGTGTTTATTAAAAGGTGTTGCAGAAGAAGAAATAATAAGGGCAATTTTAGACAAACGCTCAATAAGTTTGTGTTTCAAAGAATATAATATAGTGTCTAGTGCCATTGTTGGTGGTATTTGCCCTATAGCATTAGGGGTGGCACTTGGATTAAAATTAAATAAGAGTAGAGGAAGAGTATTTTGTTTTATTGGAGATATGAGTGCGGAAACCGGAATATTTAGCGAGTGCTATAAATATGGTATTAATTTTGACTTACCTATTTATTGGATAGTTGCTGATAATAATAAATCGGTTTGTACTGATACAAGAAATGTATGGGGAATGGATAATTGGGATGACAACGACCAAATGATACACGGACGCAATATTATTAGATATAAATATAATAGTAGGTTTCCACACGCAGGTCACGGTAAACGCATCAACTTCTAATAGAAAACTTATATGAAATACTTTGAAGCCCTCACACATAAAATGAAAGACTTGGCGGATATCCCCAACACAATATTTCTCGGACAAGCTGTAAAAAATTCCGGTACTATAATGTACAACACCCTCAAGGATTTACCAAATAATAAAACTATAGAAATGCCAGTCGCCGAAAATATGCAATTAGGAATGTCGATTGGCCTATCATTACAAGGTTACTTACCTATTTCTATTTTTCCTCGTTGGAACTTTCTTCTTTCTGCAACAGACCAATTAATTAATCATTTAGACAAAATTTCAGAAATTTCTAACAATGAATTCAATCCGAAGGTCATAATAAGAGTGGGTGTAGGTAGTGAAGAACCGTTATATCCAGGACCACAACATGTAGGAAATTTTTCAGATACTTTCCGCTCATTACTAAAGAACATAAATGTGGTTGAATTATTTACAACAGAAGATATAGTAAGAGAATATAATACAGCAATAAGATCTCACAATTCAACAATTTTAGTAGAGTTTATGGATAAATATAATTAAAAGAAATGAAAATAACTATGACACTATTTCTTGATATAGATGGTTGTATCTTAAAACACCAAGATGGGTTAACCAATATTCTAAGAAACCAACCAGAAGTATTACCAGGGGTTTATAAAAAGTTTCACGAATGGTCGTCTGGAGGACATATGATTATATTAGTAACTGGACGACCAGAAAGTATGAGGAAGTTTACCGAAGACCAACTACTTAATTTGGGATTATTTTATGACCAACTAATTATGGGATTAACTAATGGATATCGAATACTTATTAATGATAAGAAGCCTAATATGGATATAACCGCTAAAGCATATAATTTAGAAAGAAATAAAGGACTGGGAGATATAGAAGAGTGAGCGAAAAAAGAAAGATAGAGTTTGGCACATTAAAAATAAATGATATTTCTAAGCAACATATACAAGAATGTTTAGATAATAATTGGGTTACCATGGGTCCAAAAACAAAATTGTTTGAGAAAAAGTGGGAACAACTATTTAATTATCCATATACAACTATGTTTAATTCTGGAACATCTGCCGATATGGCGGCATGTATGGCTCTGTATGAGGATGGTGCGAAACCTGGTGATGAAATTATTTGTCCCGCACTTTCTTTTATAGCAACCGCAAACGCAATCCGTTCGGCTGGTTTTGTGCCAAGGTTTGTTGATGTTAATTTAAACAGTATGAATATAGATATTGGACAAGCAATCAATGTCATTAATAGTAAAACCGTTGCTATAATGGGTGTAAATCTTATGGGTAAGCCTTGTGATTTAGTTGGTTTACAAAAGTTGTGCGAACAAGCAGGCATCTTCTTTATTGTTGATAACTGTGAAGCATATGGATGTAAGGTTAATAATAAATATAGTTTATCTTATTCAAATATGGAAGTAACCTCTCACTACATCGCACACATTACAACCGCAGGAGAAATGGGCGGAATATCTTGTAAAAACAAACTATTAAAAATAATTTTAGAGTCTATTCGTTCTCACGGCAGAAAGCCAGATACTAAATATTTTGATCATCCTGTATTTGGTCTTAATTTGCGTCCAACAGATTTACACGCTTCAATAGGTCTTGGTGAAGTAGAAGATTTTTGGGCAATTTTTAATAAGAGAAAAGATAATTTTAGACAAATAAGAAATGCTTTAAACGGTTTTGAGGATGTCGCTTATTTTGTAGAAGAGGATGAAGGATGTGTTAATGCTCCCCACGCCTTTTCTATTGTGTTGAAATCTAATTATAAGAACAATATCACAATATTGAAACAAGAATTAGATATTGCTAATATTGAATGGAAAAGAAATTTTGGTTCAATGCCGCACCATAAGTGTTTTGAATATCTAAATTATACAAAATTTTCAATGCCAGTCTCTCAATATATTGGAAATTATGGTTTACATATAGGTTGTCATCAACACCTAACAAAAGAAGATTTAGAGTATGTTTGCGATACGCTTAAAGACACATTTAAGAAAATGGTAAAAGGATAAATAAATGTATGATGTTGGTATAATATCGGGATACTTTAATCCACCACATATTGGTCACTTAGACTATATTTATCATTCTGCTAAACAATGTAAAAGATTAATTGCTATAGTCAACAGTGACAAACAAATAAAATTAAAAGGTGCAATTCCATTATTAGATGAAAAAACAAGATTAGAATTAATTGGAGATTTGCAATATATATATTTCTCAGTTTTAGCAATAGATGATGATATTACAGTAGCTAAAACCATAAAAGATATTAAACAACAATTAAACAACCCTTCTCCGGAATACACATTGGTAAGTTTTGCCTTTTTTAATAGTGGAGATAGAACTAAACACACGGCGAGATCCGCAGAATCACAAGTATGTCAAGAGTTAGATATCGACGAAGTATTTTTAGATTTACCAAAAGTTAATTCAAGCAGTAAGATTATTATGGATGCCGTTAATTATGTCAATAATTTAGAAAGAAAAAATGAATACTTATAATCAATATATTAGTGCCTTTGATACTTTAATTAAAAATAATGTAGATCTTTATGAAGATATTATAAAAGCTGCTAATATTATTAAGGATGCAGATAGAGTTTTTCTAATAGGAAATGGCGGGTCTCAAACGGTTTGCTCACACCTAGCTGAAGACTTATCAAAAGTAGCAGGTATTCCAGCATATTCATTAGAAGGTGCGGCACGGTTGACCTGTTTGGCCAACGATTATGGTTATGAGAATATTTATACTGAATGGTTAAAACAGTGTGATTTTCCCCATATTAACCTTAGAGGTAAAACGACCGATGTTTTAATTGCTATTAGTAGTTCTGGTAACTCTCCCAATATTATAAATGCTACAAAATTATGTAACGATTTATATAAAGGCACCGAGTTTCTTCCTCGGATTATTACACTATCAGCATTTAGTAAAGATAATAAATTAAATCAAATGGGAGATATCAATATTCATCTACCAATTGAATCCTATGGAATAGCAGAATCGTATCATAGTGTTATTTTACATATAATTTTAGATATGATTGTAAATAAGGAGATTTAGTGAACATTTTAGTTACTGGTGCCGCCGGTTATATAGGTTCTTCACTTTGCCCATATTTACTACAACAAGGATACTCTATTACCGCCATTGACAACCTAATGTACAATCAAGGTCCGTTTGTTTATCAAGCACTTAAAGATTGTAATTTTATTATAGATGATGTTAGAAATTTAACAAGAAAATTTATTCGACAATTTGATGTTATCATACCTCTTGCTGCATTAGTTGGTGCTCCTATATGTAAAAAGTATCCAGACAAAGCTCGTTCTACCAACTTAGACACTATTAAATGGTTATGTAAAAATATTACAGACTTTCAATTGATAATATCTCCTAATACTAATAGTGGGTATGGGAGGGTGTTAAACGGTATCTGTACTGAAAATACTCCCTTAAACTCTATTTCGTTATATGGACAGTTAAAAGATGATGCAGAAAAAGAACTACAACAAAGAGGAAACTCTATAATTTTTAGATTAGCTACAGTTTTTGGGGTTTCGCATAGAATGAGGCTGGATTTATTGATTAATACATTGGTGCTGGATGGATTAAACGGTGAAATAACTTTATTCGACGGCAACTTTAATCGTAATTATATTCATATTAAAGACATAATAAAAGTTTTTGATTTTGCAATCCGTAATAGAAAAGATATGATAGGACAAGTATATAATGTTGGTAACGATTCTATTAATATGTCTAAACTAGATTTGGCAAAAATTATTCAGCATCAAACAAAATGTAAGTTTACAATGACCAATAAAACCGATCCGGATCAACGAGACTATATAGTTAGTAGTGAAAAAATATATAAGATGGGATATATTCCTACTATTAATATATATGCTGGTATAAAAGAGTTAATTAGATACTATCAATTGACAAATCTAATAAATCCATATATAACACAGTGTTTTCGTAATGATAATTAAATGACGTGTTGGGGGGCAACAACAATAAGTGATTATATCTAGAACTCCGTTTCGTATTTCTCTTTTTGGAGGTAGTACAGACTATAAAGAGTTTTATGAAACAAATAGTACCATCCTTATAGGATTTGCTATAGATAAGTATATTTATATTACAGCAAGGCATACTCCTACAATTATGCCGTATCACACTTCATTTAAATATGCTAAATCAGAGCAAGTAGATCATAATCTTAAATTAAAGCACGATGGAGCAAGGGGTGTTTTTGAGTTCTTAAATAATAATGATGCTATAGAAATTAATGATTTAATGGATATTCCCGCTAGAACGGGATTGGGTAGTTCGTCAGCGTTTGTAATAGGATTATTAAATGCTCTTTATGCTTTATATAACAAACAAATAACTAAAAGGAAGTTAGCAAACGAAGCTATATATATAGAAAGAGATTTACTAAAAGAACCCGGTGGAATACAAGACCAAATATGGGCGTCATATGGTGGTGTAAATTCTATTGAAATGGATAAAGATGGTTATAAGGTAAAACCATTGCCTGTATCACAAGAGTTTTTAGAAGATTTGCGACAGCACTCACTTATCTTTTATACCGGAAATCAAAGAAACTCATTTGATATAGCACAACATAGTAAAAAAAGTCATAATATTAAAGAACAGATTGTCCAGATTGCCTTTGAAGCCTATTCTTGTTTTCAAAAGGAAGATATTGATAAAATTGGTAAGTTGTTGGATACTTCGTGGCAATTAAAAAAAGAGGTGTCACAAAATATTTCTAATCCATATATAGATAAGATATATAATTCATTAAAGTACAACGGGGCAATTGGTTGTAAATTATTAGGAAGTGGTGGCAGTGGATTTATTTATTGTATTGTTAAAGATAAAGAGAGGGTTTCAAAAAATATTAATTTAGAAACTTTAGATTATCACTATGATTACCAAGGAAGTAAAATTATATATCAAAATACATAGTCATGATAACTATCTAATCAATCCCGATGTTTCCTCTAACCTTCTCAAACTCTTCCTCAAAATTCCGTCTTTTCTCAATTTCCCCTCAATTTTTCCGTCCTTTTTGCCGATAAAAGGAGTATAAGGGAGTAGAAAAGGAGTAAAAAATGAATCGAATTTTAGCAGAAATTATTTATTATGCCTTGTTAGATAAGAGTATGTTAGATACTGATATGGCAGTGTATAATCGTAGTGAAATTATTCATACAATTGAAGATGTTATTAATGACGAAGAAATTAATAGGGTTGATTTTAGTTAAAGCTAATCACAACATAATGATGAAAACGATTGCATCAATTATTGAACAGATTTACGCTTTACTTGAGGAGTCGCGGGAGATTCGATGGAACCTAGTGGACGAAATCGAGCGGCTACAAGCAAAGGTGGCCGAACTTGAGACAGCGGCAGTAATTACTACCAAGCAGCTACGAGATCAGGCATCTACCGTGCGACACGCGGAGTATGTTATGCGGAACGCAATACCGCGAGTGAGGACAGGATAGTTGATTAAATAATATTTTAAAAGGTTAAAATAATGAACTTGAAAGTATTAAAGTTACGTAGTGGTGAAGACCTAATTAGTCAAGTAGAAGATGATGGATTTTACTGGGCGTTAACAGATCCTATGAGAATTGTTCCGGTAACATCTCCTGCTGGACAACTTAAATTTGTGATGATGCCATGGTTTCCTTTTACTAAAGATAAACAATTAAACGTATCTAAAGATGAGGTTGTTTTGATATGTGAGCCACATGACGATATACAAAACGGATATAGAGAACAATTTGGCGGTATTGTAACTGCTTCACAAGGATTGGTTGTGCCACAGTAACGGAGAGTGGGGAAGTCTGGTATCCCGCCTGTTTTGGGAACAGGAGATTTTCGTAGGTTCAAATCCTATCTCTCCGACACTTATTTTTATACTAAGTTGTTTACGTAAGTAAACTGGTGGAGGGTAAACGGTTGCCTCTATGAGGTTTTCGTCGTGGTTCCTCTTAAAAAACTACGACATGGCAGTATAGTGTAAATGGTTAACACACAAGACCGTCGATCTTGTAATACGAATTCGAGTTTCGTTACTGTCGCTATAACTGGATTAATAAATATTTTGAGGAAAATAATTATGTGCTTAATAATTGATTTAAAAGAAAAAGAACGTTTTCTGCGAAAACACAAGGGTAAAGAGAGGATAGTTGTTTGGAAACGAGCAACTAAACTTTCAAAGTGTAAAGTAGGTAATAAGTGGATTGATGAACACGCATATTACACCCCAGCCATGTTAAAAGAACTTAAAACTGGTTGGTTTAAAGCTAAGGGAAGGTTGGTAATTAATAAATTTAATGTATATGGGTATGATGGAGAAGAAATTAAAGGGGGTGCTATTCATGTATACGTAACGAGACAAGAAGCTAGAGACCATAATGTTAAAGGTAAAATACTTAGATGTGAAGCACTATTAAAAGACTTGATTGCTGTTGGACAAGACGGAGATGCTTGCTTTAGCAAAATATGGGTTCCGAAAAAAGAGTTAAAATAAATTTGCGATACAAATTTTTGAGTTTACTGGTATAGGAGATTAAAAATGTTAGTTAAACACATCAGAAATGCTAACAAGTTGATTGGTACTGTAGTTGCTTTAGACGCCGATGTTGTTGGCTGGGCACAGTGTTGTCCAAAAGATAACTTTAGTAAGAAAATGGGAGTAAGGGTTGCAGAAGGCCGTGCTCTTAAAGGTACTAAAAAGAGAATGGGTGAAAAAACTCGTAAAATTATGGAACAAGAGATTGAAAAGATGAGGAAAAGATCCCGCAAATATTTTCAGGCCCATCGGTCTTTCTCTCATGGGTCACTATATTATTAAGTAGATATCCATTCCACGAGGACAAGGCAGGTGTTCCATATGGCGGTCTGTAAAACCGTTGACTATTTATATGTATGGCGGAGTCAAAAGGTTCAACTCCTTCACTTGCCACTTATATATAATAAATAAGAATATTTTGGAAAAACAGGCGTGTGGTGTAATGGTAGCATAATAGTCTCCAAAACTATTGGTTAAAGTTCGACCCTTTACTCGTCTGCTAGTTAAATAATAAGAAATTTCAACAAAAGGTATTATAATGGATGCTTTAAAGAAGTGGTTTTTAGAACAAAAAGATAAAGCTAAAGCGGCCTGGTCTATTATTGTCGTTCTTGCTGCATTATTTGGATATAGTGTTACCGCGACTCCAGTAAAAACCGATAATATCCTTGAAAAACTAGATGTAATCGAGTATAATCTTAATGAGTTACATAAAGCACAAGAAGTTAAGAAAACTTTAAGCATAGAGCAACTTAAACAAGAGGCGGAAACTGCTGATAGTAAATATAAGGAACATTATAAGAATCTTTTGGAGAAATTATAACTAAGAATTTGGGGGATTAGTTCAATGGGAGAACAGTAGTTTTGCACGCTACAGATAGGGATTCGATTTTCCTATCCTCCACTTTCGGCAGATATAGTTTAAAAAGCAAAAATTCACAGTTATTTAATTAGGAGATTTTATTATGGGTAGATTAAGACAAAGATTAGATAGGATGGAAAATCAAGCATCCAATACTATGAGTCAGGCATCCCACGTACTCAGGGATTTGGTTGGTTTGATAGAAGATGTTCATGATGATGTACGGATTCGCATGGTTAAGGACAAACCTGGTAGCTTAATGGATTTTGTTTTAGGAAAAATTAATGAGTGTCCTGTGTCGTTTAGATTAGAAATTAGAGAAGATGATGACAAAACAACTGTGTAGTTGTGGAAAACCAGCACAAGGCAGTATTGGTACTTTTAAAGAAATAGATGCTAAAGAAGCGTTGAAAAATAATATGATACCGTTACCTGGTATAAGTGCTAGTCCAGGAAAAGTTGCTGTTAATGTACCTAATAGTTCCAGATGGGTTTGTAAAGAATGTTATGATAAAATATTTAAATCCAATGGGTGTGAAAGATAGCATACAAATCTTCTAAATTAAAGGACCAAATTTAATGTTTTATGTTGGTTTAGTTTCGGGCATTATTATAACATTGTGTATAATAAGTGTATGGGGATTAGATTGATATTATGAGTATTCTGTACCTAAATGGTGATGTTTTCCTTACACGCAATGAAAAAGACAATCAATCACCAGGTTATTGGAATCATACCGCTATTTATTATAATGATAAGGTTATTGAAGCACAAGATACTCCATACAATAAAGTAATACTGAGTGATTGGGAAGAGTTTTATAATAGATATCCAGAAATTATTAGACTAAGATATAAAGATGAAGAACTAGCTAACGAAGCAGCAAAAACAGCAAGAAAAAGCGTAGGATTAACATATAGGCGAATCGCCTCTCTCTTTGTCTTTTTAAGAAAGTCAAAAAGGGGAGAAAATTGTGTAAGTGTTGTTAGAAAGGCTTGGAAAAAAGTATTAAATAAAGATATGTTGTGGCATATTCCAGATGACATATATAATAGACATGATGGATTTGAATTGGAAAAAATTAAATGAGTCAATTATTAAGACCTGATGATATAAAAATTGAGTTCACAAAAGGAAAAGGTCCAGGTGGGCAGCATAAAAATAAAACAAGTTCTGCCGTTAGGGCCACACATATTCCCACTAATATAGTGGTATTTATTGATGGTAGAGATCAACATCAAAATAAAAAATTAGCACTAGAACTTTTAGAAAAGAGAGTTCAAAAATTTTTTGATGCAGAAAGAGCATTATTAAAAAAGAATAAGCGAGATAAAAAAATTAAAGAGCGTGATATTATCAGAACATATGATTTCAAAAAGTCTATTGTTAAAGACCACAGGACAAAGAAAACAGCAAGTATTAAGCAGATATTAGAGAAGGGCAATATTGATTTATTGAGATAATGATGATAAGAAAATTCACCAATGAGCAAAAATTGGTTATATCCAACTATTATATTAAAAGGAAAAGTAAATTTTCCGAGCAAACTAAACAAGAATGTCTTGATAAAATCTCATGCAGTTTACACAAAAATTCTCAAATTATAAGTTTTGTAGCATGTGCAGGAACATTTTGGTTTCAGTGGAAAGATGGCATAACAACAATACACAACGAGAGAAATTGGTGGAAAATGAAAAAGTATATTATGGGAAAATTTTAATAACTAAAAAGGGCTCGAAGGGTTTCGATTCATTAGGAGAAATATTAACGGCATTCCGTAGTTTGTCAAGTGGCTACGTTAAAACTTGACTAAAACAAAATTTAAATGACAAAGATATAACTTTAAAATTTAAGTTTATGGAGGAAGCTCCAACAAATCGCAATGTTTTATGTGATGCTTCGGCACACAACATTAAGAAAGCAACTAAGTCTTTCAAAATGAGCACTGTGTAGTAGTTATACTCAAATAACTGATTTCAATAATGTTGAATAGAGACGGACACTCGATAAAATGTGTCCAAATGGTAGTAATCTACTAATTTTTGTTAGTTTTAGAATAAAATTAAATATGAATGTAGATGTTAATACAGATACTAAATGAAGACCCCAGTTCAATTCTGGGCGAGTCCATTAAACATAACAGAAAAGAGATAAGCAAATGGATATAAAAACAATCTATATTATTGAATCGTTCGATTTATCTCTATGGAAAAAATTTATAATTGGTGCTGCCGTAGAAGAAAAAGATGCTAAACAATTTTGCCACCAACATTCTAATCCAAATATAGTTTATACCTATTTTCAAAGACCACAAATAAAATGTCGGTGAAAAAATATGATACAAATGGTAAGGGGGATAAACGTCGTCCTATGTTTGTTCCTACTGCACAATTTTATCAAAACTGGAATAGAATTTTTAAACAAACTAATGAAAAACTCTTGGAAATACGAAAACATACGACACTTTCGCACTCTACAAGAAATGGCTGCGAATGATGAAGATAGAGACGAAGGGCGAAGAATTAAATGGGGCAGAGCTAAACGAAATCCTCGTTATTTAGACCCTTGGAGTTACGATAGAACTCATAATGAACAAAAATCCTGGAAAAAGAAACGAAAACAACAATATAATATTATTAATAATAACAATATAAATGATACAAATTAATAAACAAAGATTAAATAACTGGATTGCTGAAGGTCGTGCTAAAGGTGCTCAATATGTAGCTGTAATGTATGATAAAATTGATTGGAAAGACCCAATATACGCATTATATATTATGCCATACGATGATGTTCAGAAAAAAATAGATACAATTGTTAAGAATGATTCGTATATATCTGTTTTGAAACTAGTTAAATTAAACAATAACGATAAGGTAGGAGATTTATTAATATTCCCTATGGTATATCCAACAAATATAATAATGTTGGATTAATTAAGAAAGAGAAGAAATGATTTTAAGAAGACAATTTTTACAAACTGTATTAGGAAGTTTATTTATATTTCCATTGTGTAAAAAAAAGAGTAGTGATAATGATGTTGTTTTAGATGAAAAATGGTTAGGTGTGAATGTTAAATTAAATGAACATAAAGCAACTATAGCAGATATGACATTTAAGAATAAAAATATACATTTAGTACCAAATATAAAATATAGGTTTCATAGATGTAAATTTTATGGTTGTGAAATTAACAGTGTCAATATAGATAGTCGTTTTTATGATTGTTTTTTTAGTAATTCTGGCCCGTCTAGTCTAAATGAATCGTGTCCGTCTTCATCTCAGTCATTACAATGTGCTTTAGACACCGTTGCTTATTAATTAAGAAAACAAAATTTCTGAAATTTTCAAGATTTTCCTCAAGTTTTCTTTCACTTTTGCCGATAAAAAGAGTATAATGGAGATAAAGACTATTATCAAACGGGGAAGAAGTTAAGTTCAACAGCTTCTTCGACTTAAACTTGTAAAAGTTTCCTATGGAATAAGCTTACAAACAAAAGGTTTAAGCAGTCCGAAAAACTGTATATGAAGGTTCGACTCCTTCCTTCCCCGCTTACTGTTTCCTACTATAATACGTTACAAACATTTTCGCCTAAAGGTAAGGCGTCAAACTATTAATTTGATGATGGCGGTTCAAGTCCGCTAGATGTTACCAACAACCGTATTATAACTTAAACAGTATTATATTTTGGCCGGGATGCTAAAAAGAAAAATAGTTTTTCAAACTTGAACTTAATAGTTTCCCACTGTAAAAACTTACAAACAAGCAACATTTGTGGAAAATGTAGATTGATGGTGCAAATCCGTCCCCGGCCGCTTTAATAAAAATTAATATTATTTTACTTAGATACCGTTCCCTAAATTAAAACCTTACAAACATTCGATACCAATAACGCGATTGTGCTTTCTACGGTTTTTTAACTAGAACGGTTATTTTTTAGATTTATGTGGACACTTTAATTGAAAAACAGAATTTACTATATCATATCTGATGTTGAGTGGAACAATAGAAAACCATCATTAGTTTTAGTAGATATTAACTATGATCCTCCAAAGATAGAAGGTTATATTCATATTGATGAAGAGTGGGATATATTTACTATAGAAGATGTAAGGAAAATTGAAATAGATGACATGTCAATGCTAATAATATATCTTCAAGACGGAACAAAAAAGACAACTAAAAATTTTACATTTAGATAGGAATCATAACTATGAAAAAACATTTTGTTACATTTTTTAGTCCTGGTACATTTCTTAGTGAAGAAACAACAAAACATATTGATTCGTGGGATATAACACAAGCTATAAATATGGTATCTTCTATCAAAGAACGTTGTGGTGCTACTCCTTATGGTTTTCAATTTTCTACCAGAAAACGTAAAGACGATGAATTAGATAGTTATACTACCAAAAAGAGCGGAATGTATTTTTTAGGTGGTGAAATTTTAACATTAAACACAATAAAAAAACTAAACAATCCCGAAGATAAGATTCTTATAAGCAACATGGAAAGTAATAGATTTGATAAAGTAATAATAAATACCAACTCGTGGAAAATTACACTACCATTTACTAAAAAAGACGTTTTGTTAAATTATACCCCATCAACTTAAAAGGAAAAATAAAATGTTACATATTCGTTATCAAGGTCAATCTCAAGATATTCCATTAGAAGACTTAGATTTAGGTGATATGTCGTCTGATGCTGACATTAAACAGGCGGTAGCTGACCATTTTAGCAAACCGGTTGCTACACTGGAATCGTTTACTGTTGATAGAAATGATGGAGAAATTACTCTTCGTCCTCAAGCAATTTTTGGGGAATATATGTTAAGAAGACAATTCTTATACACATGTATTGGAGGAATGATAATTCCATGTACTTCGTTGATTGATACAACAAAGCTTTCCCCCCGTTGGAAAAATACACCAAGTCCCGGCGTAGCCCGTAACAAAAAAGAAAACATAATTTATTATCGTGACAAAAATGATATACCCACCATCAAAATATCTAATCATAAATTTTACAACGAGAAAGAATATGAAAATTTAATAGTCGAATTATTAGATACACATCAATTTTATTCTCATGATATTAATTTTCTTTTTAAGAATTGTGAATTTTATAATTGTAATATGAAGATGCAACTAACCAAATCAAAAAATAAAAAATTATTTTATAATATTATGTATGAATTAAATAATTGTAAGTTTGTAGAATGTAACACAATTAGTTTTATTTCATAATTTGTTTTTGATAAAGGAAGACCAATGACAGTAACTCAAGAACAAGACCAGCGTATTAAAATCCTAAATACACTTCTAACTACTCCTCATAGGGACCTGTCTCAAGTATATTCTACTCATAAGGATATAATAGATAAAGACCCTCTATTTTATAGTAGGTTAGCCGCTTGGTATAACGATAATGGAGAAGTAAGAGACCACAAAGAAATGTTTATTACAAACTTGTGTCTTTCTACTTTTGACGGACATAGAGATATCGGTCTTGCTTTGTTAAGAGAACTCCCCCCATATCAACTTCAAAGAGTGATAGATTGTATTCATGGTCCTACACCTAAATCTAAAGTTAAGTTTGGACTGAAACAAAATATTCCTCGTTCTATGAAGACGGAAATCTCTCGTTATCTTAAAGATAGAGAAGATGAACCTGATTGGTTTGATAGTTCTGTAATGATTGCCAGGAAAGCATTAAAAAGACTCTATGCCTTGCTGCATATTCATCCATCAGAAAGGGCACAAAAGATTCTTTTTGAAGAAAATCCACCGGCAGACTCTAAACTGTCTATGATGAAAATGCTTCATAAAGCGGATAGTCCCGCAGAACAAGCACGTATTATTATCGAAAATAAGATTCCGTATCGTATCGCATCTACAGTAATTCAAGCTATGACCCCTACTGTATTACTGGCACTAATTAAAGTTATGAGCGACCAAGAATTACTAAATAATATTAATTCCTTGAAAAAGCGTGGTGCTTTTGATAATGATGACTTGCGTACTGTGATTACTAAGAGACTTACTAAAGCCAAGACAGGTAAAAATGTTGCAACAATGAAGGTGTCTGAGGTTATTAAGTCATCCGGTGCTACCGGCGAACTTAAAGAACAGTTAAATGATATTGCTAACACACAATTAAAAAACAAGGGTCTAATAAAGAAACCTACAGCCATCTTAATTGACAAGTCTTCATCTATGAAACAAGCAATTGAGATTGGTAAGCGGATTGGCTCTATGATATCGACCGTTATGGACGCCGACTTGTATGTGTATGCTTTTGATACAATGGCATATCAATTAACGGTGCCAAGGGGTAATGAATTGTCTAACTGGGAAAAGGCATTTGCTGGTATTTACCCTAGTGGATGTACGTCTTGTGGTATTGGTGTTGAAATGCTTAGGCGAAATAAACAAAAAGTAGAACAAATTATTATGATTACAGACGAAGGAGAAAATACTTCTCCTACATTCTACTCTACTTTAGTTAAATATCAAGAAGAAATGAATATAAAAGTTCATGTAGTTTTTGTTAAAGTCACTGGTTCTATTGATAAATTGGAAGGTTATTGTGGTCGCAATGGAATATCGTATGACGCATATCAATTTAGTGGTGATTACTATTCTCTGCCCAACTTAATTCCATTCCTAATTAAACCTTCCAAATTGGATTTGTTGATGGAAATTATGAGTTATCCACTTCCTACAAGGAAAGATAAAATAGCACCCAGATGAACTGGTGAGATACGGGGAACACTAGAGAGATTGCCAAAATGCCCGCCCATTTGGCTCCGTGGCGAAAAGGTAAACGCATGTATCTGAGGCTCAACGCCTGAAAGGGAACGAAAGCGGGGTGAAGGTGGGTACAGTCCACCAGAAACTTGTAACCGTTAGTAGTATTGAGCCAAATGCATCCTCCCAATTACTGTAGTTGGCGGACCACGAGGTTACAGGTTCGATTCCTGTCGGAGCCACTGAAACACTTTACTAGGTATCAAAAAGGAACAATAATGGCAGATAAGATGCGTTGGAGATACGCCGACACGAACCCCGTGGTGGCGGCCGTCGATTCGGCGACGGTGATCGAGATCGGCGACCTGCTCTGGCAGGACACGGATGACGTGAAACCGGCATCAGTACCAGCAAGAGAAGCGGTAGACATAGTAGCTGAGATAATCCATCACGTTGTTCCGACTGTAAACTTACAGGAATTGTTTGCCGATAAATTCCTCGGCGTGGCGATGCAGCGGAGCCGCAACGGCGACACAGCACCGATCCGCGTGGCCACCACCGGCGTGTTTGAATTCGACGTGCTAGGTGGAGATTGTTTTGAGTTGGGCGACCTAGTAGCCATAAGTCGCTTCCCTGATGGTCTTCAAAACCAACAAGTAGCCAAAACTCAACTCAGCATGTATGCTATTGGTCGCGTTGCGAAGCGTGCTGCTACTCCAGTAATTAGCGTACTGGTTGATATTCGTTCGCGAGTGATGGGAATACCAGCTTAAAATTGACGTT